>JAEEGJ010001989.1_pt1 | contig 188164 bp, 155 predicted proteins | sample 8958761 | NCBI WGS metagenome assembly JAEEGJ01 (sample SAMN16246546, study PRJNA631951) | gut metagenome | biome: gut microbiome; feature: rumen; material: RS-attached | host: Bos | place: Iran: Karaj | collected 2018-10 | reverse complement strand
TCATCATGCGTTATAATAGAAATGTTGACATATCAGAAATAAAATATGCCGATAGCTCTCCATCAAAAGCATGATGACAGCTGCAAACCTGTTGAGTGTGCAGCCAGAGCTGAATTTACCAAAGACAGCTCTTCGGCGGCATTGCCTTTCGCTGAACACCATTGGACGGGTCGTCCCGTGTACAGGTACTATTCGCAGCCGCGCCTCTACCTTGTAACTATAATAGCACTTAAATCAGCTATTGTCAATACATAATTGAAATTTTATTCCAAGAAATCAAAATTTAGCTTTGCTAAATTTTGATTTCAGCTGTTAGCTATTAGTGCATAGTGATTAGTCAGTTGAAAATACTCCATGCTAAGCACTAATCACTATCAACTGATCACTGGACAAAAAGGAGATATTAATGGAACTTCTCAAATCCGATTTTTACTATGAGCTTCCCGAGGAGCTCATCGCTCAGACTCCCATAGAGCCGCGAAACGCCTCACGAATGATGTGCGTTGACCGCAAAACGGGAGCAATATCACACGACCACTTCTATAATCTATGCGATCACCTCAAGGAAGGTGACTTGCTGGTAATGAACGATTCCCGAGTTATCCCTGCAAGACTTTACGGTGAAAAAGTGGGCAACCAGACCTTTATCGAGTTTCTCCTGCTGGAGCAGAAGGGCGACAAACGCTGGGAGATAATCTGCCGTCCTGGCAAAAAAGCCAAGGTGGGCACACGCTTCTCATTCGGCGGCGGCAGGCTGGTCGCTGAGGTAGTTGAAGTCAAGGACGACGGCAACCGCATCGTTCAGTTCGAGTGCGAGGGCAATTTCTTCACAGCTCTCGAAGATGTGGGACAGATGCCGCTTCCGCCTTACATAAAGGAAAAGCTCGAAAACCGCGAACGTTATCAGACAGTATATTCAAAGGAGCTTGGTTCAGCAGCCGCTCCCACAGCAGGTCTGCACTTTACTCCCGAAATGCTTGACGATCTTCGCTCACGTGGCATAAAGACTGCTTTCGTAACTCTCCATGTGGGACTGGGTACATTCCGCCCCGTCAAGGAAGATAACGTACTCGACCACAAAATGCACAGCGAGCATTACTATCTCCCGAAGGAGACTGCCGACCTTATAAACGAGACAAAGGCAAAGGGCGGACGAGTTATAGCTGTAGGAACTACCACCTGCCGCACACTTGAAAGCGTGGCAAGCTTTTACGGAGATATTTCCGAACACGAGGGATATACGGACATATTCATCTACCCGTCCTATGAATTCAAATGCATAGACGGACTCATAACAAACTTCCACCTTCCCGAAAGTACGCTCATAATGCTTGTTTCAGCTTTCATGGGATACGAGAATACAATGACAGCTTATAAGACAGCGGTCGAAGAAAAATACAGATTTTTCAGCTTCGGCGACAGTATGTGTATACTTTGAAAATAATATTGAAGGGAAAAAGAAAAATGACTGACACTGAACTTTTGGATTTTTTTAAAGGAATTATTGATTCAGAGGAAGGACCTATCGTCATCTGCAATATGGATTACAGGATAATATACGAGAATCCTGCCGCTATCCAATACTACGCTCCTGCTTCACCTCTTACAGGAAAGCTCCTTGAAACTTATATGGACGATGAAATGATGAGCAAAGTCGTAATGAGCGTTGAATGGTTCAAAGAGGACAAGAACAACAATAAGGTATTTGCACTGCATGACGATCATAATAACATGGATATGTATATACTTGCAATAAGGAATTCAAAGTCAGAGCTTATCGGCTTTTACGGCAGACGCGAGTACAGAAATCCCGATGAAGGCAAAATGTTCGACCTTGACTGATAACAGATAACTTAAAATACAAAGGAGAAGCTATGTTCAAACTTCTTAAAACAGACAATAAAGCCCGAAGAGGTACATTTGAGACCGTTCACGGCACTTTCCAGACCCCCTGCTTTATGAATGTAGGCACTGCCGCAGCCATAAAAGGCGGCATATCCTCAGTTGACCTTAAAGGGCTGAAAACACAGGTAGAGCTCTGCAACACCTACCACCTGCACCTCCGCCCCGGCGACCACGTAGTCAAGCAAATGGGCGGTCTGCACAAGTTTATGAACTGGGATAAGCCTATCCTTACCGACAGCGGCGGATTTCAGGTATTCTCCCTTGCGCAGCTGCGAAAGATAAAGGAAGAGGGCGTATACTTCGCTTCTCACATCGACGGTCACCGCATATTCATGGGACCTGAGGAGAGTATGCAGATACAGTCAAATCTTGCCTCAACAATAGCAATGGCGTTTGACGAATGTATCGAAAATCCTTCTCCTTATAAATATGTTGCTGACTCTATCGAGCGTACAACTCGCTGGCTCATACGCTGCAAGGAGGAAATGGCTCGCCTGAACAGCCTCCCCGATACCATAAACAAGCACCAGATGCTTTTCGGCATAAATCAGGGCTCAACATTCGATGACCTGCGCATCAAGCACATGGAGGACATCGCCAAGCTTGACCTTGACGGCTACGCTATCGGCGGACTTGCCGTAGGTGAAGCAACTGAGGAGATGTACCGCATAATCGATGTAGTAGAGCCTTATATGCCTGTAGATAAGCCCCGCTACCTCATGGGAGTAGGAACTCCGTCAAACATAATCGAGGCTGTAGCAAGAGGTGTGGATATGTTCGACTGCGTAATGCCAAGCCGAAACGCCCGTCACGCTACTGTTTTCACATGGAGCGGCATAATGCACCTCAACAACAAGTGCTACGAAACTGATCCGCGCCCTGTTGACGAGCAGTGTGACTGCCCGACCTGCCGCAATTTCAGCCGCGCATATATACGCCACCTGTTCAAGGCAAACGAACAGCTTGCAGGCAGACTTGCAGTACAGCACAACCTCTATTTCTACAATACGCTCACCGAAAAGATACGCGAAGCCATTGACGAGGACCGCTTCGAGCAGTTCCGCGGAAAATATTCCCAGCTTCTCGCCACAAGAATATAATATCACGGCATAACGCCATAATACGGAGTTTATATGAATACGTTCCTGTTTGTTTTAATGCTTGCGGTCTCTGTCGCAGTGACCGCTGTTTTTCTGCATGAGATAAAATGCGACATCAACGGTTACAGCAAGATAAGTTCAAAGACAAAGAGCCTGCGCGGCATTGCAAGAGGTGCTGCGGTACTTCTCAGCTTCATAGCAGCCGCAGAAGCTTTCGGCATAATAAATATAAGCGAATACAAGGGTGCTTTCCTCATGCTCGGTGCAGCAGCAGGCTTGTCCATGCTTGCCTGCACTGTCAACAAAAAGAAAAAGTACCACACCGTTCAAACATTCGTAAAAGCCCTGCTCATAGCCACTGTGCTTGAAGCCACCATATTCAGTATCCCCACATTCCGTCTCTGGTTCGGAAGCTACGGAGAAATGAGCTTTTCCGCACAGGAGCTTTCTGACGGCAGCGATATTGAATACCGTCCCGAGAATGACGATATAGCTGTTATCGGCGACCGTACAACTACATTCACATTCAAGGGCATCAATGAACAAGTTGCAGATGTTTACGTGGATATCGACTTCGGCAAAAACACAAAGGCAGCAAACGTATCCATTGATGCTATGGACGAAACAAAGTCAAACAGCTACAGAGAGATGATAGCCGAGGGTACTCTTGTCAAGGGCAAGCCCCATTCTCACTATATACAGCTCCACCTTTCAGGCGATGTGAGCAACCTTAAACTTACGGTATCTCCCCTTGATGAGGGCATGGTATATATTAAAGGCATCACCTTCAACAAACAGATACCTATGAGCATCTCATGGGCAAGACTGTTCCTTATCGTATTTGCAGCCTGCTTCTGGCAGCTCATGATGAAGAGCAAGACCATGCAGTACAGCTTTACCAAGAATAAAAAGATATTCCGTCTTGCCTGCGTAATCATAACTGATATCGCCTGTCTTGCGGCAGTACTCATAACCTTCACAAAGCTCGACAACACTTCTATCATCGACATAATGAAGCGTCCCACAGGAAACCAGATGACTCAGGAGCTTGTTGAAGCCTTTGAACACGGCAGTACTCACCTGCTCACCGAGCCTACTGACGAGCTCAACAACTTCCCTACTCCTTACAACAGTGATGCTCTTGATGAAGCTCATATCCGCTATCAGTGGGATCATGTTTACTTCAACCAGCAGTATTTCAGCTATTACGGTATAGCTCCTGTTGTATTGGTATTCCTGCCGTATCATCTTCTGACGGGATATTTCTTCCCCGATTCTATGGCAGTTCTCCTGTTTGCTATCATTGGTATGATCGGACTTACCAAGCTCTACAAGGAGTTCCTCAAGAAGTTCTTCCCTAAAACTCCAACAGGCATAGCAATAGCAGGACTTATCCTCATTCAGACAGTAAGCGGCATATGGTTCAGCATTGGCAGACCTCTTTTCTACGAGGTGGCTATGTCCGCTGGCTTTGCAACGCTTACATGGGCGGTATATTTCATGTTCTCCGCCAACATAATAGGTACAGAAAAGCCCATACTCAGCAGAACAGCAATATCTTCGCTTCTCTTTGCCATAGCAGTTCTCTGCCGTCCTACACTTGTACTTTACTGCATAACCGCAGCACTGTTCATGATGCTTGCACTTCCCCGTGTATCAGCATCGGGCAAAAAGGGCGAAAGCAAGCTTTTCACCGCTTCGGGAGTCCGCTATCTGCTCTGTGCCATAGTTCCAATGGCTTGCATAGGTCTTACACAGATGTGGTATAACTACGACCGTTTCGGCTCGCCGTTTGAATTCGGCATACAGTATTCACTTACTATCAATGACTTTACAAAGACTCAGTTCCACAGCCGACTTTCATGGACAGCTCTGTACAACTACTTCCTCAATCCGCCTGCTTTCAAGACTTATTACCCGATAATCGGCACTGAGTTCCAGTTTATGAACGCAGGAGGCTATTTCTACGCCGACCTTAATTCCACAGCAAATACCTCGGGACTTTTCTTCCTTGCACTTCCTATGTTCGCATATCTGCTTTCGGGCAAGGCTCTGAAAAAAGTCCGCGGTGGAAGAAAGCAGAAGATCCTTCACGCAGCATACATAGCTATCCCATGCCTGTTCATACCATTCGGCATCGTTGCTTCCGTATGGGAAAGCGGCTATGCAGTAAGATATATGGTGGATTTCGCATGGCAGTCACTTCTCGGCGCATACACTATCATATTCTTCATCTACAGCCGACTTGACGATCCCACAAAGAAAAAGCTCATATCCGCCTTTATGTGGTTCTCGGTGATGTGGGGACTTATAGTTGGCGGCGTACAGGAATTCAATCAGGCATTCCGCTTTGATATCTACAACAGAGAATTCCCCGAAATGGCTTATGAAGTCCAGAGGATGTTCGCATTCTGGGTATAAGCAATGTACTATATCTATATCATAAAATGTGAGGGAGACCTGCTGTACACAGGCATTACCACCGATGTGGAACGCCGCATGAGCGAGCATTTCGGCAGAACGGAAAAATGTGCGAAATACACCCGCTCACACAAGGCAGTCTCTCTCGAAGCTCTCTGGAGCTGTGAAAACCGCAGTCTCGCATCAAAGCTCGAATACCGAATAAAGCAGCTCTCCAAAGCGCAAAAGCTGAAGATTATTGCTGACAACAGCTGCTTTGGAGAGCTTTTTGGTACGGAGCTTTCCGAAAAATATACCCGTGAGACCTTTGACAAGGAGTAATATATGTACGAAAACAAGACTGAAGACCTCCCCGTAAAAACCGTCCTTGCCTGTGTTGATACAGGTGAATTCGACGCGGAAGTCTCCATAAATGAGCTGGCAGAACTGGCTGCTACGGCTAATGCCGATGTAGTGGGAACTATAATACAGAAGCGTCCTGCCTATGACTCTGCCACCTGCATGGGCGCAGGCAGACTGGAGGAGCTTAAAGAACAGCTCGAAACCCTCGAAGCCGAGCTAGTCATATTCGACCATGAGCTCACAGGCGTACAGGTGAGAAATATCGAGCAGATACTGGATGTGCGCGTTATTGACCGAACCACTCTTATCCTCGATATCTTCGCCCAGCGTGCAAGAACAAAAGAAGGTAAACTGCAGGTCGAGCTTGCACAGCAGAAATACCGCCTCCCCCGCCTTACAGGCATGGGTACTGCCCTTTCAAGACTGGGCGGCGGTATCGGTACAAGAGGTCCCGGTGAAACAAAGCTCGAAACAGACAAACGTCATATCCGCAAGCGCATAAGCTACCTTGAAGCCGAGCTTGAGGAACTCAAAAAGCACCGTAACTTCTCGCGTTCACGCCGAAAAAAGGACGGCGTACTGTGTGCAGCTATTGTCGGATATACCAACGTAGGCAAGTCCACACTTCTGAACGCACTGACGGATGCAGGAGTTCTTGCCGAAAACAAGCTTTTTGCCACACTTGATATCACCTCGCGCTCAATAGAGCTTCCCGACGGCAGGAGCGTCATGCTCATAGATACAGTCGGACTTATCAGACGGCTCCCCCATAATCTTGTAGAAGCATTCAAGTCCACACTTGAAGAAGCAGCTGCTGCGGATATAATCCTGAATGTGCAGGACTTATCCTCACCCGAGATAAAAGAGCAGGCAGAGGTCACAGCAAGTCTGCTCAACGAGCTTGGCTGCGAAGGCATACCGCAGATATACGTTATGAACAAGGCTGATGCCGCACCGTTCACAGATACGGTATTCGAGGACGACAATACAGTTATGATAAGTGCAAAGGAGCAGACAGGCTTTGATAAGCTCCTTGAATGTATAATGAAAAATCTGCCCGAGACTGCAAAGCGCATGAAGCTGCTCGTTCCATATGATAAAGGCGGCTTTATCGGCAAAATAAGACAAGACGGCAAGATATTCTCCGAGGAATACGCTGAAAACGGCACTCTCATCGACGCACTCATTGATGTAAAGCTCATCAAGGAAGCGGAGAACTATAAAGTCTGAGGACTTTTCCGCGAAAACACGTTGACACAAGCACTTAAAAACGCTATAATTAAGTTATGAGTTGAGAATTGAGAGTTGAGAGTTAATATGTTCGCTGCGGCGACACCATAACTGTCAACTCTAAACTCTAAACTCTCAACTAAATCAAAATTTAGCTTTGCTAAATTTTGATTAAAACGAAAGGATAAATAATGAACACAAAGATAAACGAGATATACGGCTTCGACGGCAGGCTCACAGAGCTTGCTGCTCAGGCTGAAAAGAACTGCGCAGAGGCATTTGCAAGAATTGACGCAAATGCTGAATACTGCGGAGCAAAGGTACTCAAAGCATTCTCCGACAACAAGGTCAGCGAGCCATGCTTCTACGGCTCAACAGGCTACGGCTACGGCGATATGGGACGCGATGTGATCGACAAGGTATTTGCTCAGGCACTCGGTGCAGAGGACGCTCTCGTGCGCTTCAACTTTGTTTCGGGAACTCACGCTCTTTCCGTTGCACTCTTCGGTGTACTCAGAACAGGCGATAAAATAGTATCTGTCACAGGCAAGCCCTATGATACCCTCGAAGAAGTTATCGGTATCAGCGGCAGAAAAGGCAAAGGCTCACTCATGGACTACGGCGTTGAATACGGTCAGGTAGACCTTAACGATGACGGTACTCCCAAACTTGACGAGATAACCGAAGCTGTAAAGGGAGCTAAAGTCGCTTACATACAGCGTTCTCGCGGCTATTCTCTCCGCGGAGCTTTCACAATTGCGGATATCGAAAAAATGGCAGCTGCCGCAAAAAAAGGCAATCCCGACATCATCGTAATGGTGGACAACTGCTACGGTGAATTCGTTGAGGACCGCGAGCCAGTTTCCGTAGGTGCTGATATCATCATCGGCTCACTTATCAAGAACGCAGGCGGCGGTATCGCACGTACAGGCGGATATATCGCAGGAAGAGCCGACCTTGTGGAGCTTTGCTCATACAGACTTACCTGCGTAGGCATGGGCAAGGAAGTAGGCTGCACCCTCGGTATGAACCGCGAAATGCTTCTTGGACTTTTCTTTGCTCCAGATGTTGTAGCTAATGCTATCAAGACCTGTACCTTCGCAAGCGAGCTTTTCACACTTCTGGGATTTGAGTGTTCACCGCGCAAGGACGAGCCACGCGGCGACATCATAACTGCCGTAAAACTTGGTGACGAGAAACATCTCTGCGCATTCTGCCGCGGAATACAGAAAGGTGCTCCCGTGGACTCTTTCGTAACTCCCGAGCCGTGGGATATGCCCGGCTATTCAAGCCAGGTCATCATGGCAGCAGGAGCTTTTACAAACGGCGCATCAATAGAGCTTTCAGCCGATGCACCGCTTCGTGAACCATATGCAGTCTGGATGCAGGGCGGCATAACCTACACAAGCGGCAAGCTTGGCGTAATGCTTGCAGCACAGGAAATGCTCTCTGACGGACTCATCAAGATCTAACGGCTTTGCCACATTATTATCAGGCGGCGGAACGCCGCCCCTACAACGGGCTAACAGCTAACGGCTAATGGCTAACGGCTAAAATATCAATGAGGAGGAATTATCATGCCATTCATCAATGTCAAAACAAACGTATCTGTTTCCGACGAACAGAAAACATCCATCAAATCCGCTATGGGACGCGCTATCACAGCTATTCCCGGCAAGTCAGAGGGCTGGCTCATGGTAGGCATCGAGCCTGAGTACGACCTCTGGTTCAAGGGCGAGGACGCTCCTGCCGCTATGGTAGAGGTATCTATCTTCGGCAGTGCTTCTTCAAATGCTCTTGTAACTCTCACAAGCCATATCACAGGCATTCTCACAGACAATATCGGCATACCGTCCGACCGTGTGTATGTAAAGTACACAAGTACCAATGAATGGGGCTGGAACGGTTCAAATTTCTGAGGTGATACGAATGAAATTCAAAAGAATTTGCGGCTTACTGACCGCATTTGCCATATGTACAGCCGCCTGCGTGCCCACAATAGCAGATAAAACTGCTCCTGTGCTCCACGCTTCCGCAGACGAATGGTGCTTTGCAGGAGATACCTGCGAACCTCTCCATGACACTTCACGTGATATCCAGAAAGAGGGCGTGGGAAATCCGCTTAACTTCGGCGAAAGAAACACTCCTGCCGATGCTTCTACAGCGGAGATACGCGCTATCAATCACAAGATGACCGTACAGCAAGTAAAGTACGCACTCTACAAGGAGATAGACGAGCACTGGGACCTTATCTCCACTCGTCTCGGTCAGACTGACCGTGAAAAGATGTATGCCCTGTTTTTAGGACTCGGTTCAAGAGAGTCCACACTCGGCGAGGGCAAGATAGGTTCAGACCATGAAACAGCCTATGAGGACGGCTGGGGAGTAAACTCCGCTCACGCATACGGTACGTTACAGACTGCCGTTACAGCATTCAAGGACTGCGATCCTAAGTTCATGCCCGAGGACAACGTACCCGAAATGTACCAGTATTCGTTTACAGAGTCCAACTTCTATGACTGCATAATATCCAATCATATGGGTATCAGAAAGATACTCCACTTTGCCGAGATATGCATAAACGAGCAGGGAATGAACGACTATCAGGTAATAAGAAACAGCCTTAAAGGCTTCAACACAGGCTGGTGTACCAAGGCTGAGGACGATGGTGCATACGCTACATATGCAGACGAGATATGTGCAATGGCGCAGTTCTACTACTACGAGGGACACCTCTACGACAACGTGTTCACATGGACATCTGCAAACGGCGAAAAGATCAATAAATACCGTACTTCAAACCGCTGGGACTGGTGGGGCGACGGTGTACCAAGCATGGCTCCAATAGAAGAAAAGCAGGAAACTACCACATCAACTACAACAACCACCACTACTACGACCACAACTACTACATCAGCTACGACCACATCTGAGGAGACTACAACAACTACCGCAACTACAAGCTTTGCAATGGGTGATACACTTTACGGCGACGCAAACTGCGATAACACCATTGATATGTCGGATATCGTACTGATAATGCAGTCACTTGCAAATCCCAACAAGTACGACATCAACGGCACTGACGAGCATCACATCACTATGCATGGAAAGGTGAATGCTGACGTCGATCTTTCAAGCAAGGGCGTTACTTCAAACGATGCCCTGCGCATACAGGAGTATCTCCTCCACAAGATAGACAATCTCGATCCGAAATAAACAAAAAGCCATAGTATTACTGAACTTATCGGTATACTATGGCTTTTTTAGTGAATAACTCTCACCACAATTATTTGTACTGGTTGTAGACATAATTTTTTTATATACTTTCTGAAATCTATTGACAAATACTCTCCATTATGTTATAATTCACGTATAAATAAAAAGAGATCACGTAATGGGAACGGTTATTTATGTTATTTTTTTTACCATAGTAAAAATCTGCTGCTCCTATATACACACTACTTAATTCAGTTAAAAAACGCTTTCGGGATATTTTTTCCCAATGCGGTTGTTTTATTTATAAGGAGGTTTTTTATGAACAAGTTTATGAAAAAAGCAATGGCAGCAGCTTGTGCTCTGGCTGTTGTCGGCGGTGTACCGGCAGCTTTCGGTACTGAAGTTTTCCCAACTGTCCTCACAGCAAGTGCCGCTGAAAACGAGGTAACACTGACAGCTGCACAGGTAGAGCTTACAAGTTCTATCACTCTTGACTTCATTGCATCAAAAAGCTCAGTAGATGCAGCAGGTGTTGATGGTGTTGTTATCTCAGGTCCTAACGGTGATATTGATCCTATTGTTACTGATGACGGAACCACCTATACATATTCATATGATCTGTACCCAACACAGCTTGGTAAGGATGTTACTATCCAGTTCAAGAAGGGCGATACTGTTGTAAATATCGCTGATAAGGGTGCAAGCTTCACATATACTGTAAATAAATACTGTGATGCTGTAGAAGCAGGTTCTTCAACTGATTATACAGATGAAGAAAAGAAAGCAGCAAAGTCACTTAAAAACCTCGGTATCGCATCTGACAACTACTTCAACAATAATGATACAGCTATCACATTCATGGAAGATAGCTATGATCTCAGTGCATATGCTCCTGATTTCGGAACAGATACATCTGCAAAGATATCTCTCTTACTTAATTCAATTACTAAGTTCAGAGTTTACATTGATGGTCTTACTGTACCTGAGGCAGCTAATCTCAAAGACAGTGATGGCGAAACTTCAATATATTCACAAAATGGTAAGAATGACAAGGCTTGCTTTGAAAGCACATTCCTTTACCCAAAGTATTTTGACGAAGTACAGACAATAACTTACAACGGAAATGAATACAAGGCTTCTGCACTTTCATACTGTTTCCGCGCAATAAATTCTACAGATGTCAAGACTCAAAACATGGGTAAGGCTGCATATGAATATTATAAGTATGTATCAGTTTTATAATGCATAATGATCTTTGAGATTTGACCAAAGGAGGTAAGCCACAATGGAAAAGTATATCAGCCCAGAGCTTGAAATAATCGAATTCGAGTCAGAAGACGTAATCACAACAAGTATTCCTGAAACAGACGGAATATAAATAATAAACAGGCAGTCCACGCGGCTGCCTGTTGTTTTAAGGAGAAGATATGAAAAGGATATTACCCGTTTTGCTGCTGTCCGCTCTTGTGCTGACAGGCTGTAAAAACGACGATTCATCGGACAAAGGCGCATCATCGTCCGCGACTACAACTGTAACGTCTGCCGAAACGACTACTGCAACGGCTACCGAGCAGACCACGACTGCTGAAAAAACAACGAGCAAAGCATCAACGACAACTGTTACGACCACAACTGCCGCTTCTGCCACAACTGCCAAAAGCACAGACAGTCCTCAGACAGCCGCAGCGCAGACAGTTACGGAGCTTAACGTACCAAAGGAAACTGCCCCCACAACAGCAGCAACGGAAGCAGCTACTCAGCCACCGACCGAGGAAATGGCCACCACAAAGGAAAAAGAATCTATAAAGCTCCCGAAAGTACCGCTCTGATGAGTTTAGTGGTTAGTAGTTAGTGATCAGTGCATAGATAATTCAATACACAAAAAATGGCGGACAATATCCGCCATTTTTGCTGCATATGTGTACTTATTACTTATTATACATAAGGGCAACTGCATGAGCAGACATACCCAGCTTTTCGCCTGTAAAGCCAAGGTGCTCCTCAGTGGTAGCCTTAACGCTTATCTGCGAAACATCACAGCCGCACACTCTTGCGATATTCTCGCGCATTGTCATTATATGTGGAGCAAGCTTAGGTGCCTGAGCAATAACAGTAGCATCTATATTGCCTATCTCCCACCCTGCTTCGCGGACTCTGCGGCATACCTCTTCCATGAGCTTCATGCTGTCCGCGTCCTTGAAGCTGTCATCGTTATCGGGGAAAAGATGACCTATATCGCCCATTGCGAGAGCTCCCAGCATTGCGTCCATTATCGCATGAACGAGAACATCTGCGTCCGAGTGTCCGAGAAGTCCTGTAGTATGAGGTATCTCCACACCTCCGAGAATGAGCTTTCTGCCCTCAACCAGCTTGTGTACATCGTAACCGTGACCTATTCTGAACATATTGATTCTCCTTTCGCAGCGTGACGCAGCTAAATTATGATTTATTCTCCACTGTTTCAAGAACTTTTTCTTCTTCATTTTCCGACTTGCTGAAAAGCAGTTTCAACACCACTGGTGTTACTATACTTGATACGATAATAAGAAGTATTACCGCCGTAAAGTATGACGAGTCGATAATTCCGAGTCCCAGACCCTTATTGGTAATGATAAGAGCCACCTCACCGCGTGTCATCATTCCTGCGCCGATTTTAAGGCAGTCCTTCCAGCTGTACTTAAAGCACTTAGATACAAATCCGCAGCCGATGACCTTAGTGAGCATTGCAACGATAACAAATCCGACTGAGAACACTATCATGCTCGAATCAACGTTGCTGAAATCGGTTTTAAGTCCGATACCAACGAAGAACACAGGAGCAAAAAACATATATCCGTTGATATTTACGCGGCGGTCGATATACTCCGCATCACGGACATTGCACAGGATGATTCCTGCGATATATGCGCCTGTGATATCAGCGATACCGAAATACTTCTCAGCGATATAAGCCATGATGAAGCAAAGAGTTATAGCTATAATCGGTATACGTCTTGTATGAGTATGTCTCTCATCGTAAAACCTGAAAAGCTTATAGATTATGTAGCCGAGGACCAGCGACAGCACAAGGAAAAGACCTATCTTTCCCGTAACAACGAGAGTATTGCTGTTCGGGTCTTTGAAACCGAGCACAAATGTCAGCACTATCATACCGATAACATCATCAATGATAGCCGCACTGAGTATAGTCTGTCCCACACGGGTCTTGAGCTTGCCAAGCTCTTTCAGTACCTCTACCGTTATGCCTACTGACGTAGCCGTCATGATACAGCCAATAAACACAGCCTTGAAGAATTCGTCCGAGCCAAACTCCGAAAAGCCGTAAATGCACATATACAGCAGACTTCCGCCCACAAGCGGCACAAATACTCCCACACAGGCTATCATAAACGCCGCAAAGCCCGATTTTTTCAGCTCCTGCAAATTCGTTTCAAGACCAGCCGAGAACATGATAAGTATAACACCTATCTCCGCCATCTGACTTATGAAATCAGAGGGCTGGACAAGTCCTCTCCACAGGCATGGTCCGATGAGCAGACCTGCGATGATCTCTCCAACGACCATAGGTGCTTTCAGCCTTCTTGCAAGAAGTCCCGCACCCTTTGCACATATAAATATGATAGCAAGGTCTTTGAGGATATTATAAGTTTCCATTCATATCCATATCCTTTCGTAAATAAAGGGAGCACCACCGCTCCCATATATCCTTATTATACTATGAGGTTTGTCAGATGTCAACTTTTTTTGAAAAATATCTTGAAACAACTTCAAAAAAATGCTTGACAAGCTGTCAATGAAATGGTATAATATTTGAGTATCTTGTGCAACAGATACTATTATTATCCTTGCCCGCAGTAAGTTGTCGGGCATGATCCCAGAAGGAGGTGTGCTAAATGGCAAAGGTATCCGCTAAGTATGAAGTAATGGTTGTTTTCAGCCTCAAGAACGGCGAAGAGCCAATGAAGGCTCTCGTAGAAAAGTTCAAGGAAAGAATCGAGCGTCACGCTGAAGCTGTTGAAGTCAACGAGGATTGGGGTAAGCGTAAGCTTGCATATCCTATCGAGGACGAGACTGAGGGTTACTACGTGATCTACACATTCCAGTCACAGCCTGATTATCCTGCTGAGCTTTCAAGACGTCTTAACATCACAGACGGCGTTCTTCGTTCACTCGTAACAGTTGTTGAATAATTCTACTTCATTAATTAGGAGGCGGTCAGATGAATAAGGTCATTTTAATTGGAAGGCTCACTGCTGATCCTGAACTGAGACAGACTCAGAGCGGTATAGCTTCATGCAGATTTACCGTAGCTTGCGACAGAAGATTTGCCGACAAGAATACAGGTGAAAGACAGGCTGATTTCATCAGCTGTACAGCATGGAGACAGACTGCTGAGTTCGTTTCAAGATATTTCAGCAAGGGTAAGCTCATCTGTGTAGAGGGCTCACTCAGAAATAACAATTATCAGGATAAGAACCACCCCGACATAACACACTACACAACAGATGTGCAGGTAGATAATGTCGAGTTTGTAGGCGGCAAGAGCGAAAGCGGCGGCAACGGCGGCGGTTATCAGAATAATGGCGGCTACAGTGCTCCCCAGAACAATTACAATAACAATTATTCCGCTCCTCCACAGCAGGCAGCTCCACAGCAGCCCGCTAATGACAGTATGTCTTACGGCAACCTCAGCGATTTTGAGGAAATACTCAGTGACGGCGATGTACCGTTCTGAGTCAGTTAACTTTACTTTATTACGATAGGAGGAAAAGTCATGGAAAAGGAAAGAAATGCCCGTCCGGCAAAGAAGCCTCGCAAGAAGGTATGTATGTTCTGCGCTGACAGAATCGAGAAGATCGATTATAAGGATCTCGCTAAGCTCAGAAAGTGCATGACTGAGAGAGCTAAGATTCTTCCAAGACGTGTAACAGGCACTTGCGCTTACCACCAGCGTGAGCTCACAGTTGCTATCAAGAGAGCAAGACACATCGCTCTGCTTCCTTACATCAGCGACTAATCATAAAATTCAAGGGAGGCATTATGCCTCCCTTTTTGCATATTCATATGTAACGCTCCTTACGGCATCGGCAAAGGAGCGGTCAAACGGGGTTACCGGTCGATATTCTGAACAGCAAGCTCCTCATCTCTGCGGAAGAGAAGAGAGATGCACCATACTGCTGAGATAGCTACAAGTATGAAAACTGCACGGCTTATGACACTGTCAGCACCGCCGAAAAGCCATGCTACAATGTCAAATTCAAAAATACCGACTAATCCCCAGTTTATTCCTCCGATAATCAGAAGAATAAGAGCAAGTTTGTCCCACATATTGAGAACACCTCTTTATTCGGGATTTTAAACCACTGACGGCGGATAAATACCGCTCTTCACTGGTACAAATGTATTATCGCCGCAAAATTCAGGATTATTCATTTTTAAGGAGAAAAATTATGTTTCTGTATAATATGTCACTTTTATCCTTTGATAAAAAAACATGGATAATGATAGCCGTGATCGCTGCCGCAGTGCTTCTGCTCATTCTTTATGTATCCGTACACTTCAGCAAAGGCAAGCGCAAGGGCAGAGCTGCCGAGCGCAAGGTAGGAAAATATCTGAAAAAACTGGGCAAAAAGGACAAGATAAGGATAATCAACAACGCTTATCTCCCTCTTTACAACAAAGCCTGTGAAGTCGATCACCTTGTTTTCGGACGTTTCGGCGTACTCGTTGTCGAAACAAAGGGTATCTCAGGCACTGTAACAGGCAGCGGCAAAAATCTGACTCATAACATAGGCAGCAAGACTCATAAATTCTACAACCCACAGCTCCAGAACAAGACACACATGGATAACGTTATCCACCACCTGAAAAAGGGCGGTTTCGAGAAAACTCCCGTAAACGGCGCGGTAGTATTCTCCGCAAAGGATATTGATTTCCCGTCAGAAATAGGCATGGACTTAAAGGGACTTGAAAAGTTCTACAATTCACTTCCTGATGCAGGCTGCAATCAGGATATACTCTACCACTACTTTGAAAAAATGCAGGTACGAAACCCATTCAAGAAGATGTGGATAAGAACACGCAAAAAGAACGACTGATAATAAAGCCGTTAGCCGTTAGCCCTTAGCTATTAAGCCAATGTGTCGCCTTCGGCGAATAATATAAATAATGTGAGCGTTAGCAAACTCTTTCGGCTAACGACTAATGGCTCATTACCGTATTATCTTCCCTATTTCAATTACCGGAAAAAAGGAGTTTATTATGAAATTCAAAGGTTTTATCGCACTGGCATCAGCTGCGCTGATAGCCTTTCCCTCTGCATTATGCACCGACATCAGAACAAAAACATCTGCTGTAAACATAAACTCAGTTACATTCACAAACTTTGACAGCCGCATAAACGGCGGCGAGCCCATACGCGGTGTGGACATATCCTCTGTCATTTCTCTTGAAGAAGCAGGCGTTAAATTCTTCGACGATAACGGAAAAGAGAAGGATATATTCAAAACACTTGCCGACCACGGTGTAAACTATATCAGAGTAAGGATATGGAACGAGCCTAACGACGGCAACGGTCACACTTACGGAGGCGGTCACTCCGACCTTGAAACAGCGGCTAAAATAGGCAAACGTGCCGCACAGTACGGCATGAAGCTCCTTGTCGATATCCATTATTCCGACTTCTGGGCAGACCCTGCAAAGCAGACCCGCCCCAAATACTGGCAGCCCCACAGCCATGAGAAGCTCAAGACCGAGATATACAACTGGACATCATGGGTAGTGAAGTATCTCACCGAAAACGGCAGTGACATCGGCATGGTACAGGTCGGCAACGAGACAGAGTGCTTCTTCTGCGATGAAAAGGATATGTACAAGATATGCGACCTGTTTTCAAGCGGTGAAAAGGCTATACGTGATTTTGACAAGAACATCCTTATCGCCCATCACTTCGCAAACGCAGGAAACGGTCACTTTGGCTGGTACGCTCAGGTAATGAACGAATGCAACCTTGATTATGATATATTCGCCTGCTCATATTATTCATACTGGCACGGCTCACTGGATAATCTGCGTAAGACTCTCACCGATATCGGCAACAAGTACAACAAGTACGTAATGGTAGTCGAGACAGCCTATCCTTACACCGATCAGGACGGAGACAGCTTCGGAAACACCGTAAGCTCAGGCTTAACAGGTGTAGACCTAAGATACCCCATATCCGTTGAAGGACAGGCAAAGGCTCTTACCGATGTATTCCAGACTGTTGCCAACTGCAACGGCCACGGAATCGGCGTATTCTACTGGGAGCCTGCATGGCTTGGAGTTCCCGATATCTCCCGTCAGCAGCAGCAACAGCTCTGGGACAAATACGGCACAGGCTGGGCAACATACTACGCAAAAGAATACAACAAGGACGTGACTGAATCAGGCGGTTCTTCCTTTGATAATCAGGCACTTTTCGATTTTCACGGCAAGCCTCTGGAGTCCCTTGACGTATTCCTCAACATCTACCCACAGAATAAGCCCGCAGTGACAACAACAACAACAACTACTACTACCACTACAACTACGACAACAACATCGACTACTACCACCACAACTACTACAGAGCCTGTACAGACAAAGGATATCATACTGGGCGATATCAACAACGACGAAGTTATCGACGTATATGACGTTGTGGCACTGAGAAAGGCGATCGTTGCAGGAAATAAGTCCGCAGAGCTTGACCTCAACGGCGATAATGAGGTGGGCGTTGCAGACCTTGTGAAGCTACAGCGTTATATCTTAGGATATGCCGACAGTGATCTCACATACAAGACAATTATCGTAAAATAATGGCAAAGCCGCTGCAATTGCAGCGGCTTTTTTTACCCTATTATAATAAGTAGGGGGCGGATAACCCCCCCGAAAAATGATCGTAACAATACACAAAAACAGCTGTCACGATTTGTACAAAACATAAAACTCAAAAAACATTTTTTCAATATTCAATGGTTTTGCATTGAAAAAGTACTGATTTCAGCCCTCTTACAAAAGCTGATTTTTATCCAAGGATAATATCCGCGATATCCTCAGGCTTTTCTGCGATAAATTCCGCACCCTCTGCTTCAAGCTCAGCGCGTCCGCGAAATCCCCAGACACAGCCTATACAGGGGATCCCTGCATTCTTTGCGGTGCGAACATCAACATTGCTGTCACCTATCATGTATACCTCGTTCTCCTCATCGGGAAGAACTGAAAATATCTCGATAAGTATGGCACTGTCGGGCTTTACGGGACGATATTCAACTCCGCCCAGCACCTTCACGAAATCAATATCGGGAAGAAGCTCCCATACTATCTCTCTTGCCACGTCCTCAGGCTTATTCGTAGCCACAGCAAGTATGACTCCGCTGCTCTGGAGCTTCTCCATAGTCTCTTTCATGCCGTCATACAGCCTTGTCTTATCAAGATAATGCTGAGAATAGTACTCACCGAAAAGCTTATGCAGCTCCCCAGCCTTATCCTTTTTTTCCTCGGGAAGCGCACGTTCACAGAGCTTCTTCGCACCGTTCCCAACCATTTTCTTATACGCCTTGTAGTCATGTGCAGAGCAGCCAAGCTTTTCAAGACCGTGATTTACCGCGTCGCCCAGGTCGTAAATAGTATCGGCAATAGTGCCGTCAAGATCAAACACAGCCGTTTTCATACGTTTATTCCCCTATCAGTCCGCGTATCTCATCGGGAGTAAACACGTACTCCTTACCGCAGAAATGACAGCTTACAGAGGTATCCTTTCCCTCGTCCGCAATTGACTTCAGCTCGTCCTTTCCGATACTGATGAGAACTTTTTCTGTGCGCTCACGGCTGCAATCACATTTATAAACAGGTGACGCAGTATCGAGCACATTAGGCTCAAGTCCGTCAAGAAGCATATTTGCTATCTCCTCGGGAGTTATGCCATCGTCCAGCATCTGTGAAATTGGGCGCATATTCGCCACATTCTTCTCAATTGTATCAATACACTTCTCATCTGCAAAAGGCAGGAGCTGAACAAGGAAACCGCCTGCTGCCTTTACAGTAAGGTCGGGATTTACAAGCACACCAAGACTGCAAACAGTAGGTATCTGCTCGCTTGTAGCGTAATAGCTTGCGATATCCTCGGCTATCTCTCCCGAAACAAGGGGGATAACGCCCACATACGGCTCTTTCAGCCCCATATCCTTGACTACGGACAGAGTACCGTCCCTGCCAACTGCGCCGCCTACGTCAAGCTTTCCCTGCGCATTGAGCGGAAGCTCCACAACAGGATTATTCACGCAGCTCTTTACGTTTCCCCAGCTGTCAGCAACTGCGACCAGCTGTCCCGAAGGACCGCCGCCGTCCACACGGAGAGTAACGCTGTCGTTATCGCCTTTTAGCATATAGCCCATAAGGGAAGCTGCTATTGAAAGTCTGCCAAGACCTGCCGTGATAACAGCCGATGTCTTGTGTATGCGTTCTATCTCCGAAACTATATCCTTAGCATCAAGTACCTCTGCGAAAGCCGAACCGTCAGCAGAGATAGCTCTGTATAAATTTCCCATTTTACTTATCCTTTCAATATTTCTGACCGCTTCTGATACATCTTGCGGCATAGACTATACGCTGTGAAGTCTCACAGGGCGGTTCAAGGGTATCATCGCCGTACTTTGCCAGCACTTCAAACCCGCACTCTTTAAGCAGAGCCTCGATATCCTCTTCACTGTAAGCCTTTTCCGAGAAGCCGTCGGAGCTTCGTGAATAAAGCCCGTTCTCCTCGCGCTCGAAGAATTCAAGCTCCATTTTAACTTCAAGGGTATCGGGGACAAGGGTATTCTCCCACACGCAGTAAACGTGTTCCGTCTCATATGTAAAGGTATTGTTTGCCAGTATCTCGCGGTGTTTGTAGGGAGTATTCACATCGAATATGAAAAGTCCGTCCTGCTCCGAGAAGAAAGCCACATTCTCGAACACCTTTTTCACATCGCCGATACTTGCAAGGTGATTGATACTGTCAAGGGCGCATATGGTAATATCCACAGTCCCGAACATATCAAGCTTACGCATATCCTGACATAGATACTGTATATTCAGTCCGCTGTCGAACTTCTTATCAAGAGCTATGCCCAGCATCTCATCGGAGTTATCAACTCCGATAACATCGTACCCCAGACCTGCCATTACCTCGGAGATACTTCCCGTACCGCAGGCAAGATCAAGGAGGATATTCTCCTTTGTGGTCTTGAACTTCTGAATTATGCCGTGGAAAAACTCACCTCGGTGTTTATAGTCTATATTTGCCGTAAGCTCGTCATAGTAACGTGCAAACGCACTGTATCCGCTCATATTTAATCACTCTTCCGTTTTGATTACAGCAAAGGACTGCACCATATAAGGTACAGTCCATGAAAGCATTTTCCTTTGCGCAAAGGCTTATTCGCCCTGCGACTGATCGCCTGTATTTCCGCCTACGAGATTTCCGTTTTCATCGCGTGTCTCTCTGAATGTCTCGGCACCGCTATTATCATAACCCACATATTCTATGAGGATAGTATCTCCTGCCTTGTACTTATGAGTATAGCTTCTCAGTGAGAGCTGATTTTGCTCGTTCCAGTAATAAGCCTTTTCCTCATATTCGATATCGTCTTTTTTCTCAACGGTAATAAGCAGATCCTCAGCGGCATTTCTTGCAAACTCCAGATGTATGCTGTTAAGCTCTGCCCACGCCTGATAGTTGCCGCTTTCCGGGTCATAGTGGTAATACTTACCTGTTTTGTTAAGGTCATCTGGCTTTTCAATTATGAAGATATCAGGATAACCGTCAAAGTCATAATCGTTCTTTATAACAAAATCATTTATGGTCTTTGAAGAGTCCTTCTCTATAGCCTTCTGTATCTCGGCAGTATCTGCACTCAGCACCTGATATGAACGTGCTTGTCCGTCATTGTATTGTCTTGATACATCTATTTTGTTAGGTGTGCTGTTAGAATATCCGAATGAGATAGAGCTGCAATCCTTAGGATCGAATTTCGGAGACTGTGTAGCAGGCTGAGTTGTTGCAGGAGCTGCTGTAGTTGTTGTTTTCTTGGTATTATTGCTCTTCGGAGCAACAGGTACAGCTCTTGTAGTTCCGTAAACTCCGCCGCTGCCGCCGTTTGCACGGGTAACAGCAGACTTCTTTGAACCTGCACTTGTAGTAGTCGTAGTGCCTGATACCTTATTTCCTGCCTTATCTGTAGTAGTTCCCGAAACGATATCGTCATCGGCTTCTGTATCTGTAGTTGAGATATCCTTTGTAGTTCCCTCAACAGTACCCGAAACAATATTTATAGGACGGTCTGTATCCTTTACCTCGCTTACCTTGCCGCAGCCCGTAAGGAGAGCCAGTGCAAGAACAGGTAAGATATATTTCTTCATAATGTCACCTCATAATACCTTTCTTTCAAAAAGCCTTAGTATACTGTAAATTGAAATAGGAAAGGAAAAATGTAGCCGTTAGCCATTAGGCATTAGCCGAAAGAGTTCGCTTACGCTCACATTATTTTAATTATTCGCCGAAGGCGACACATTTGCTAATAGCTAAAGCCTAAAAGCTAAAGGCTGAGATAATACTTCCCTAATTCAATCATTATTTTCTTTCTATCCTGCATCAACGCAGAAAAGGGGCGGAGAAAACCGCCCCTCTGTATTACTTGTTTGCTGCGTCCTTAGCCTTGCAGCACTTCTTATACTTCTTGCCGCTTCCGCAGGGGCACGGATCGTTATCGCCTATTTTCTTTACACGAACAGGCTCATCACTAAAGCTTCCGTCGCCTGCACCTGCATTAGGAGCATCAGGCTTAGCTACTTGCTCACGCTCGGGAGCTTCGTTCTTCTGGAGCTTTACTGTAAGGAGCATACGGATAGTATCCTCACGGATAGACTCTACCATAGCATCGAACATCTCGAAGCCTTCGTAACGATACTCGATAACAGGGTTCTTCTGACCGTATGAACGGAGACCGATACCCTTCTTGAGCTCTTCCATATCATCGATATGAGCCATCCACTTTGTATCAACTACCTTCAGGAGGATAACACGTTCGAGCTCACGCATGATCTCTGCGCCGTATTCCTCTTCCTTAGCCTGATAGATCTCTCCTGCCTTAGTGCTGAGAGCATTAACGATATCTTCCTTGGATACATCTTCGATCTCGCCTTCCTCGAAAGTAAGATCCTCAGGACCGATGAGCCAGCCAAGGAAGTGATCCTTGAGTCCGACAATATTCCAGTCGTCCTTTACCTCGTCATCAACAAGGTATGTATCAACAGTAGACTTGATAAGATCTTCCATCATCTTGAGAATGCTCTCGTGGAGATCCTCACCGTCAAGAACCTGTGATCTCTGCTTGTAGATGATCTCACGCTGAGTATTCATAACGTCGTCGTAGTTGAGGACGTTCTTTCTTACGCTGAAGTTCTGTCCCTCGACCTTCTTCTGTGAGGACTCGATAATTCTTGTGAGCATCTTGCTCTCGATAGGAGTATTCTCGTCAACGTTAAGAGTTCTCATCATATTTTCAAGACGGTCACCTGCGAAGATACGCATGAGGTCGTCCTCAACAGAGAGGAAGAAGCAGCTTTCGCCCTCGTCGCCCTGACGGCCCGAACGTCCGCGGAGCTGGTTGTCGATACGTCTTGATTCGTGTCTTTCTGTACCGAGGATATAGAGACCGCCTGCTTCCTTAACAGCAACAGCCTTCTCCTTAACCTCAGCATTGTACTTATCATAAAGCTCACGGTAGAGCTTTCTTGCTTCGATAACTTCCTGATTATCAGTATCAGCAAAGCCGATAGCCTCTGTGATGATCTCCTCAGGTATCTCGCGCTTTCTCAGTTCAGCTCTTGCAAGGAATTCAGCATTACCGCCGAGCATGATATCGGTACCACGTCCAGCCATGTTGGTAGCGATGGTAACTGCACCGTACTTACCTGCCTGAGCAACGATCTCAGCTTCCTTAGCGTGCTGCTTAGCGTTGAGTACCTCGTGCTTTACGCCCTTTCTCTTGAGCATAGCAGAGAGGAGCTCTGACTTCTCGATAGAAACAGTACCAACGAGGATAGGCTGTCCTTTATCGTGACATTCGATGATCTTCTCGATGATAGCAGCATATTTGCCCTTTTCAGTAGTATAAACAAGGTCGTTGTAATCTATACGGATAACAGGCTTGTTTGTAGGTATAGCGATAACATCGAGCTTGTAGATCTCCTTGAACTCGTCCTCTTCTGTCATAGCAGTACCTGTCATACCTGACAGCTTTGTGTAAAGACGGAAGAAGTTCTGGAAAGTGATAGTAGCAAGAGTCTTTGACTCGCTCTTGATCTTAACGCCTTCCTTAGCCTCGATAGCCTGGTGGAGACCGTCGTTGAAACGACGTCCCATCATAAGACGGCCTGTGAACTCATCAACGATGATGATCTCGCCGTCCTTGACAACGTAGTCTATATCGTTCTTCATAACACCGTTAGCCTTGATAGCCTGATTGATGTGGTGAAGAAGTGTCATATTCTCTGAATCCATAAGGTTCTCGATTCTGAATGCCTGCTCAGCCTTCTTAACACCGCGCTGTGTGATAGTAGCTGTCTTAGCCTTTTCGTCGATGATATAGTCAGCAGTATCATTGATAGACTCCTGATCTACCTTATCGTCCATTTCAACAACAGTAGTTGAAGTAAGTGTCTTTGCAAAGCGGTCAACAATAGCATAGAGATCAGTGGACTTATCACCGCGTCCCGAAATGATAAGAGGAGTACGTGCCTCGTCGATGAGGATAGAGTCGACCTCGTCCACGATAGCAAAGTTAGGAGCACGCTGAACACGCTCTTCCTTGTGAGTTACCATGTTATCACGGAGATAGTCGAAACCGAGCTCGTTATTTGTAGCATAGGTTACATCGCAGTTATATGCAGCACGACGCTGATCGTTGTTGAGACCGTGAAGGATACAGCCTACTGTAAGTCCCAGCCAGCGGAGTACCTTACCCATTTCCTCAGCCTGAGTCTTTGCAAGGTAATCGTTAACGGTAACGACATGAACGCCGAGACCTGAAAGCGCATTGAGGTATGAAGCAACACAGGCAACGAGAGTTTTACCTTCACCTGTCTTCATTTCAGCGATACGTCCCTGGTGAAGAACGATAGCACCGATGATCTGAACAGGATAAGGCTTTTTCTCAAGAACACGCCATGCAGCTTCTCTTACAGTAGCAAGAGCCTCGGGGAGTATATCATCGAGAGTTTCGCCGTCCTCAAGTCTTTCCTTAAATTCGGCTGTTTTAGCCTTGAGCTCTGCATCTGAGAGCTCCTGATACTCTTCATCCAGTTCAAGAACTTTATTTTTAATAGGTTCGATACGCTTTAATTCACGGTTGGAATAAGCGTTCGCGCCAAAAACGTTTTTGAATAAACCCATTTTTGTTTTCCGCCTTTACATTATAATAGTGTAGGTCTTGATAGTATAAATACACATAATATATTTTACAACAAATGGCTCTGTTTGTCAATACCCACGTAGCATTTGGTTAACAACGTCTGATTTCGGCAGATTTTCGGCATTTATCCCATCTTCTCCACTTCCGAACAGCAGGAATTGAACATATCCCCCAATTCGTTAATGGCCTGTATAAAAACAAATATCCCTAAAATAAGGACTATCAGCAGGATCATCAATACGATCTTAAAGATACGTATGCCTTTATTATCTTTGCCGGGGCTCGTTTCAGAGGTATCTTTAAAAGCTAAAAATACCCATATACCAATCACCGCTAAAGTTACTGCCCCAATATAAATGATCTCCATATTCCACCTCTGCTTATCCGTGCTTCTGAGTTTCGTGCAGCGCATCAACAAAGGGATCGAACAACACAAACATTGCATCTGCAATAAAACTCCAAACCATATAACCGACTAAAAAGAGCGAAGCAATAATAAGTCCTATAATGATAAATGCTTTTATTTCACTCCTGAATTCTTCCTTTAATCTGCTTTTTTCGTCAGTTTCTTCATTTTCGCTGATTTTGTCATCATAGCCATTACCTGACAAAGCAATAATTCCTATTATCGAAATAATTATGATAAGCAAAAACAATAACATTTTCCATACCTCCTGTCTTACATATAAACCAAATCAGTGCCTTCTGCTTACAAATGGCTTACATGAGTCAAGGTCTGATATGAAGAACTTTCCGATGATGTAGTATATAAATATAACACCTGCCGCAATGATGATGAAAAGCACAGCTCTTTTCAGCCTTTCATGGTCAATATTCAGGCTTTCCAGCACAAATGCGATAAATACAAACACAACAACAACTGCCACGGTTATCAAAAATGCAACAAACATAAATATATCCTTTCCTTAACCTATTCTTCCGACACCCTCGGCTGTTTCGCAGCCAAGATCAAAGCACTGACCGAATGCTTCAGCCATTGCCCGAAGTGCCAGATATATACTGCCCAAAGCCAAAGCAATAACTATCAGCATTATTGCTCCCACCAATTTAGCTTTCTGAGTTTTATCATCGCTGTAATCAACAGCCAGACGTATTCCAAGTATCATCAGAATTAACGCAAAAAACATGATCATATAAAAGCTCCTTTCACTTTGACCTAATTTTACTGTCACAGACAGAAATACCAGCCATGCACCAATAATAATTGCCGCTATACCTATCAGGATTATCGCTCCCACCAATTCAGCCTTATTATTTTTATCATTTGAGTAATCAGCAGCCAGCCATATTCCAACTATCAATAAAATTATCACGAATAATGCGGTCATAAATATTCTCCTTTCGCATTACCCTATTTTTCCAATGCCTACAATACAATCATCACAGGATTTAAGCCAGCCAAACACTATACACCCCAGTATCAGCAAAAACACACTGCCTATTATCCACCCTATCCGCAGCAGGTCCCAAAAACTGAACCATGCGCAGTACTCTTTATCCACAGGTAAATTATACTAACACAAATTATCAGCGAAACAGCAAATATGACCTTTCCTTTGATCTTTTTCTTCGGATCTTCCGAATACCAGCCCCAGTCTATGCCAAATATCAGCATTATCATACCGCCTAAAAAGATCATTACCGTAAACATATCAATACAATTATCCATATCTTTTCCTTTCTCATCTTAAACCATGCTCATATGAGCTCCCTGTGTGATTATAATACCATTTTGTCAACACTTCCACAAGATATCGTTTGTCACTATCTCAGTGACATTTGTCATTTGTTATTGCAAATATACTGTAAAATGTGGTATAATAATGTTTGAATCTGGGAAGTATTATCATCCAGCCCTTGCACTTAGCCATTAGCCTTTAGGCATTAGCTATTAGCCAATGCGTCTCCTTCGGCGAATAATTTAAATATCATGAGCGTAAGCGAACACTTTCGGCTAAGGGCTCATGGCTAACGGCTTTATTACGCAGTAATTATCTTCCCTATTTCAATTTACAGTAATGATACGGTGATCAATATGCTTATGATATCAATGACAAATACCGAAAAAAAACAGCTCCACGGCTACGCTCACAAAATGCTGAGAGAAGCCCTGAAGCTCAGAAATATAAACTACACCGAAGATACTCCCATAACCAAAAACAAAATGGGCAAGCCCTCCCTTGCAGAGCGTCCCGATATACATTACAACCTTTCCCACGCAGAGGGCATCGCCGCTTGTATGATATCAGACTATGAGTGCGGAATTGACTGCGAAAAGGTCAGGGACTTCCGTCCGAATGTGGTAAAACGGGTATTTTCAGAGAATGAGAAAGCAATGTTCGAGAATACTCCCGACAGCGAAAAGGCTCTGCTCTTTTTCAAGCTATGGACTCTCAAGGAAGCCTATGTAAAGGCTATCGGCATCGGTATCTCCTACCCTATGAACGAAGTTGAATTCAGCTTTTTGGGAACTGATATAGTCACAAACATCGAAAACTGCCGTTTCAGACAGTATATCATCGGCGAAAAACGATTTGTAGTATCCGTATGCGAAATAATAAAACAAAATTAACGCTAAGCCATGTCATTTCGGCAGGATTTCTGTGGAAAATGTCGTTTTCAAACTGTCTCAGATGTGCAAAATCCATAAAATAAAGAGTGAAATTCGGTCAAATCGGGAAAAATTCCTTTATACCCTTGCATTGCCGCCGATTTTAGGTTATAATAGTAGTAAGCTTCTTGTTTGATCCATTCGCGTTTCACCAGAAGTATTCCACAAATCGGGAGGCTGATACTATGTTCGATAAAACCATGACGTTCTCAGTTAATGAAGACAGGGAAGCAGAGCTGAAAAAAAATCTCACTATTATCTACGACGCTCTCACTCAAAAGGGATATAATCCTGTCAATCAGATAGTAGGCTATATCCTTTCAGAGGATCCTACATACATCACAACATACAACAATGCAAGAAGCCTTATTCGTCACATCGACCGTGACGAGCTTTTACAGGTGCTTGTAAGATCATATCTGAATGCATAATTAATCAGTGATTAGTTAAGGGACGACCTATGGTCGTCCCTGTTGTTTTATATGTGCAAAAAGGCGGATCAATGATCCGCCTTTTTCATTCTGCTTTTTCCGATTTGTCTGCTTTATCTGCTTTTTTACCGCCGTATGGCTCAAAGCATATGTTAAGGTCAACATTGCCCTCGATACCGGGAACATTTCCCGAATTCGAGTACTGCCAGATCTTAAAGTCATAGTAATAGGACGGCTTGTCACTGTATTCTGCAAGCCAGAAGTCGTAGTCCTTGACTCTCGGTATATCAAGCTTGTGCATTGCTGTTGTCTTGTTCTGGTATACCATAGGAGTATATCCCGAATCCTTTATTCTTTCGCAGAACGATACGCAGCAATCCGCAAGTGCTTCCACGCTCACATCGTCTGTACGTGCAGCATCTCCCGATACAAGCTCCCAGTCATAAACTACAGGGTATGTGATATCATAACCGCTGAGTGCATCTATGATAGCATCAGCCTCATCAACTGCTTCATCTGCTGTAGTTGCCTGCGAGTAGAAATACGCTCCGACCTTTATGCCCTGTGCAAGAGCTCCCTCGATATTGTTTCTGAACTGTTCATCATATGTAACAACACCGCCGCCGTATGTACGATAGCCAACACGTATTATGGCAAAGTCGATACCAGCCTGCTTTACCTGCTCCCAGTCGATCTCGCCCTGGAATTCCGAAACATCTATGCCGTTTTCGGAATTAACTTCGCCGTTTTCCGTATAATAAGCATATCCGTTCCTCATAGAAATATTATTGACATCGACAGTACTTGCAGGAACATCTGCATAAACAGGTACGAATACTTCTCCAAGCGAGCTGTCATGCATAAGCAGCTTCTTGCCGTCAAGCTGGTAAAAAGTCTCTTCCTTCTCAATTACCGCTCTTCTGCGCACATCAGTTCCTTTTGATTTGGAATTTGCAGCAACTGCATCATCTCTGCCGCGTATAAACGCTATCCATATCAGCGCGATCGTTAGTATAAGTATAATTACCGCTTCAAGTATAGCAATGCTCTTGAAACGTATCCTTCTTCTGGGTTCTGACATTGTTTCCTCCATTTTTATGTTCGTTTTTTGTCTGTAAGTATATAATATCATATTTTTCTCTGTTTGTAAACATTATTTCACTCTTAAAAAATAACAGTTTTGTCATATAACGTTTTTTCACAGAATTTTCAGCAACTGTCTGTTGACAAAAATGCTTTTTTAGTATAAAATCAAAACAAGATAAATTATTTTTACCATATCATTATCAATAAGGAGGATATTATGGATTACACTTACAAAACAAATATGGTCTGTTCACAGGAAATAAGCTTTCACATAGAAGGCGATGTTATCACCAATATATCGTTCGTGGGCGGCTGCAACGGAAACCTAAAGGCTATCTCAAAAATACTTGACGGCTGGACCGTTGAACAGATAGAGGCTAAGCTCAAAGGTAATACCTGCGGCAGGAGACCTACTTCCTGCGCAGATCAGCTCTGTCTCGCTGTCCGCGAAGCATATGAAAAGCAGAAAAACGCATAAGCTCAAAACCTGATAGTATCAGTAAAGCTGCTTCTCATACCGAATGATATCGTTTTGATATATGTACTATCGTTCAGAACAATAAAAATGTAACAACAACGGGAGCTAAAAAAGCTCCCGTTGTTTTATTTCTTCTGATCCAGATAATCATTTATCCCCGAAAAAAGCGTAAATGCCACCTTTGAACGGTACTCCTCCGTATTCAGAAGCGAAGCCTCATCGGGATTGGACAAAAAGCCGCATTCCGCCATAACTGTAGGATTATTGCTGTAATAACAGAGAAAAAGCTCCTTTCCGCACAGCTTTATCTCCCTGTCATTATCAGGCTGCAAAAACTCCCTGAACTTCCCTTGCAAAGCCCTTGCAAGGGCTTCGCTGGTACTGTTGCTGCCCGAGTAAAACATCTGTGCTCCGCTGTATTTCGGATCTGTGAACTGATTCTGATGTATTGATATACACACAGCATTATCGCTCTCGTTGAATATGGCAAGTCTGTTATCCATATCCGAGCTTTTCTGCGCTGCTATACCCTCCACTCCTTCGTTGTGTATCGATCTGTCAGTGTCTCTTGTTACCCTGACCTCAAATCCGTTTACTTCAAGCAAATCCCTAAGCTTCAACAATATATCGAGGTTTATCCCTTTCTCAGGAACTCCTTCGGCAGAGGTACAGCCGCCGTCTATTCCGCCATGTGGTGGATATGTCTTAACTACAGTCATAAGATCTATCCGCTAAGCAGCTTCGATTTTCCAAAATAACAGCATACCTCTACAGCTTCCAGTGTATATGTATTTCTCGCGCGCCGCTCTCGCAGGTCTCCCCTATCTCGATATATTCGATGAACTCGTCAGCAATAATACGGTCAAGCTTATCGAAGTGGGTAAACTGCCCAATCAGAGCCTTCTGCACCTCGGCATTTTCCTGACGTTTTCGGCAGTCCGCTATCTGTTGCCCGAGCTCTGCTATCTGCTCCGTGAGATCATTCTCCTCATCGCTTAGGCTCTGTCTGAACACAGAGTAGTCCCCGTCTGACAGCATTCCGTCAAGCTTGTCCTTGTACATTTTCAAAAGGCGATCATTAGCTGTTTTCTGCCTTGCTTCAAGTGTACAGAGCCTGCGTTCAAGCTCCCTTAGCTGCTCGGAGTGGATATCCGTGAGCTGTATCTCATCAGCTTGGCAGAACTGCTCAACGACAGCGTTAAGTTCAACGAGAATATGCCTTTCAAGGACAAGACCGCTGATACTTGATCTGTTGGGACAGTTCATTGCACCTGTCTTGTAAGTTGCGCATTGCAGTCCGTAGTACTTTATAGTCTTAGCCTTGTTATAATAAATATTACGCTTCATAGGTCGTCCGCAGCAAGCACATCTGACCTTTCCTGACAGCGGAGAGAGCTCCTGCGAACACTTTTCTGCTCTAACATTGCCGTTAATACGTTCCTGTGTACGTGACCATGTTTCAGTGTCTATTATAGCCTCGTGTGCATCGGGAATACGGACCCATTCAGACTGCTCCACTTTCTTTCGCTTCTTGTTTTTGTAGCTGATGTGGTGGGACTTTCCTTGCACAAGCGTACCCGTGTACATTTCATTACGCAAGATCCTTGCAACAGTAGACTGCGTCCAAAGTCCCTTGGCATTACTCGTATCGGCATTGAGATTAACATACTTTGAACCCTTCTGACGCTTGTACTCTGACGGACTTACGATGCCGTCGGCGTTCAGCCGCTGAACTATTCTGCGGTAGCCCTCACCGCTGACGTACATATCGAATATAAGCCGCACAACAGGTGCAGTTTCTTCGTCTATAACAAGATGATGTTTTTCTTTTGGGTCAATAGTATAGCCATATGGAGCAAAAGAGCCTATGAACTGTCCCTGCTCACGTTTATATGCGAGAGTACGCCGAATTTTCGAGGAAATATCCTTTACGTACATCTCGTTGTAGGCACTGGTGAACAGCCGCATTGTGGAATAGCTTTCGCTGTCTGTATCTGCATTGTCGGCGACTCCGATGAAGCGTATCCCCCACTCTAAAAACCTGTCGTTGATAAACTGCTCGATAACCACTGTATCGCGTGAGAAGCGGGACTGGTCTTTGCACAGAACAATGTCGATTTTTCCGTTCTCGCAGTCCCTGAGCATACGGTTGAACTCGGGACGGGTGCGGTCAATGCCGCTGCAGCCGTCGTCAACGTAGATGTCAAAGATCTCCCAATCACGCTCGTGACAGTAGTCACGGAGCATTGCCTTTTGATTTTGTATGCTTGCGCTTGAGCCGTTCTTCGCTTTGTCCTTGTCTTCTATGGACAATCGGCAATATATAGCCACTTTAGGCGTTGACCTCACCTCCTTCAATGTGCTGCACTTATTATCAGCAAGCTTTACTGAGCTGACGATTTATAAGCTTTTCGATCTTTTCAGTGACAGCTTTCCGCAAGTGTTCAACATTTGGTGATTTATAGCTGTTTTTAATATATATTCTCTCCTTCATGGTACTCCCCCTTTCCTTGAATTATATGCGGTCAGACAACGCTATATTACCGCTTGATCTGTGTCTGCGTTTATCGTAAACATAATTGCAGAACAATTAATATCAATGGAACAGCAGTTGGCTACGTACCGCCTTTTTTAGCAAAAAATGATTTGACATTTCAGAATAAAAATGATAGCATGAAAAGAGGATATGTTATTTCTGAATTTGATTTGTTTTTCAGTGAGGAGGAATTATTATGCATAAATCGTTTGCCAGAACAGCGGCTGTCCTGACAGCTGGATTTTGTCTGTTGGGTACAGTAAATCTGCCGTCGGTCATATCTTCATCAAATGTATACGCAGCTGATTATTTCGAGGACGGAGATATAGACGGCTATCATTATGAGGTATGGCGGCAGAACGGCACCGGAGAACTCAATTACGAAAACACTGAAAATAACGGCTATTCTGTCAGCTGGAGCAATATCGAGAACTCTTTTGTAATGAAAGGTGAAGCCTTTGAAAGAAAAGAGATATTTGCATCCCAGCTTAAGGAATACAATGTGACATATGATGCAGATATCGACTATATGGGGCAGAACAATTACTGCGGCATTTATGGCTGTATGGATGAGCCTGATAAATATTTCTATATCATAGACAGCTGGGGAAGCTGGCGTCCCCGGGGAAATGATGACAAAGATTATGGCTCATTTGAATCAAATGGCATTACATATGACATTTACAGGAGCGTCATAGCTCAGATAGCCTGCTTTAGCGATAATAACTCGCCTAAGTATATTTACTATAGCGTTGCAAGGGAAAATCAAGCCGAAAAGATAGACGGTACCTGCAATATCAAAAATACTGTCAATGTTGCTGACCATTTTAAAGCATGGTCCGAAGCAGGCTTTGAGCTTGGATATATATATAATATTGGATTCGACTCCGAAGGCTACCGAAGCAGCGGCAGCGTCAAACTGAACTCGCTCGACATCACAAAGGAGATCACTCCTGAGTTGAATTACGGACCTGTTTTTGCATATAAAAAGCATGAACCTGGTGAACCTGACGAAGAAGGAAGAACAGTATATACCGACTTTGAAACCGATAATGACAAGTTCGGTACACTCAGCGAAGAATGTCAGGCTTCATACAGTGATGAACGTTCTGTCAGCGGCGAGCGTTCAGTGCTCATATCAGCTGAGGGCGATAACAAACGTACATTTATGTACGAGATAGATCCGTATGACTTCAGAAGCAGTGATCTTGTAAGTGGAATAAAGCTGTTCCAGAATTCGGACAAGGCTGTAACCTTTGATTTTGAGGTCATGTTCGAGAACAATACCAGAGGCATTTTTTTCGCTGACAAATACAGCAGGACCGTTCCCGCAGGACGCTGGGTATCTGTAGAGCCGTTCCATTTTTCAGTATCCGCTGATTGCTTCACAAAAGCCTATCTCACCGTAACAGCTAACGAAGCTGTGGATTTCTACGCAGATAATCTCTATATCTGCGAAGCGGATAAATATAATGAGATGATAAATCCATCAGATGATCGTGTACGCGGAGATATCAACCATGATAATTCAGTTGATATGTTCGATATTATCGCATTGAGAAAAGAACTCATTGATGCAAGTGATTTTTCCATTGACGCTGTTCACGATGTCAACGGAGACTGCAAGCTCAATATAAGTGATCTGGTACTTCTTACACGTTTCGTTCTCGGTCAGGCAAAGTCTATCCCCGAACCTGAGATCGGTACGGAATTATACCTTGGAAGTTTTAATAAAGAAGTTAACGGTACAACTCATATAGTAAGTGCTTACGGAGGCAATTCCAAATCTGTAAAAACGGCTCTCCGTGAAAACGGTACATTTATGGCAGAATGGGAAAATGTCAGAAATTATGAGGCATCATCTTCAAGGGTGCTTCACGGCTATGACGAGCTGAGCGTAAAATATTCGGGAAAAGCAGTAACTGATGATCAGGTATTTAAAAACGACAGCAGTTACCATGATATTACTGTTACACTGACTGCAGGATTCATAAAAGACGGCAAAACTTTCAATGTGTTTGTTGTAGACGGTGCAGATGAAAAAGATAGGCTCAGGTGGTTATCGGGAGCTGACGATATGGAGCGCGTGACTATTGGCGGAACAGAGTATTACGTTGATAAGGAAACTGAGGGAAATGACATATTTGAACCTGTGTACTGGCTCTATCCCACAGAAAATATCATTGAATGCGGCGTACCATGCAGCTTTGAAAGAGAAATTGACTTTTCAGAGATACTGAAGTATTATGGTATGGAAAATGCCAAACCAAGCGAAATAAAATTTGAATTAAGTGCTGACAATACATCGGGACATATTGATATCGAGGAATTATCATTCTTTGACAAGACCAAAACAGAATAAAAATAACGCTCGCGTATTCGCGAGCGTTTTCTTTTGCCGCTGCATATCTATTTAAAAAATGTATGCGAACTTCTTCGGCTAATAGCTTACGGCTAACAGCTAATGGCTGCATTGCAAAATTTTCATATACCGATTTTTACAAAAACTTGACTATTTTTTCATAAACATATATAATAGTTATACAATGCATATTTATAAGGGAGGGTTTAAAATGCATAATAAAACACAAAAATTTATCTCGGGCATCTTGTCACTGGCAATGTTAGCAGCATCAACATCTGCTTATATTGCTCCCATGTCTGCTTCGGCGGTGCAGGTACTTGGAGAAACTTCGTTTGAAAACAAGTCGCTTCCATGGCACATCTGTTCATCAAATCCCGCAAAGCAAGCCTTTAATATCGAGGACGGGACGTTCCATATCCAGATCCGTGTCCCCGAAGGTTCAGAACATGAAAAGTGGGATCTTCAGTTCAGACACAGAGGTCTCAATTTCAAAAAAGGTCATGAGTACAAAGTCAGCTTTAAAGTCAAAAGCAAAAGAGATAAAATGGAGCTTTGCTCGTTCATCGGTACTTTAAACGACCTTGAAGAATACTTCGTGCTTGACGGTCAATCATCGGATATGCATATGGGACCTCATATGGATGGTCGGTGGCCGGCAAAGGCGTTGGAACTCACAACCGAATGGCAGACCATTGAGGGAATATTCAAACCTACCGAAGATATTGAAGGATGTCAGTGGACATTTCAGTATGCAAAAGGTACTAAGTATCAGGGTAATGCTAAGGCTGGTGATGAAATATGGTTCGATGATATGTCTATCGAATGCCTTACCTGTGATGAAGATCCCATTTCTGCTACCTGCGGCTGGACAGGAGACAGTAATTTGGGCTTAACTATACCCAAAAACGATGTACGCCTTAATCAGCTCGGATATTACACAACAGCTGATAAAAAAGCTACATATGTTACCGAAAAGGATAAAGAAGCTGTTGATTTCAAGCTGGTCGACAAGGACGGAAATACTGTATATACAGGCAAGAGCGAGCCAGCAGGATATGATGAGATGGCAGGAGAATACTGCCATATAGTTGATTTCTCGAAGTTCGATACTCCCGGTGTATATACCATAGTTATGGACGATGAAAAGGACGGCAATAAACACATCAGTCATGAGTTCAGCATAGGTGATGATATCTATAAAAACGTACTCAGAAACGCGCTTAATTATTACTATCAGAAACGCTCGGGTTCTGATGTTGAAGCGAAGTATGTGACATCTGGTGACAAAAATAAGATCGCCCATAAAGATTTTATAAACACTGACTTAGCCTATGTTCAGCCGATATGGTATGATGAATATTTTGGTCGTGATTTTGATATTGATATAAATAAAAAAGTCTCTCTGGACGTTTCGGGCGGTTGGTACGATCCCGAAAACCATTGCAAGAGTATTTCAAGCGGCGGTAATGCTGTATGGCTTCTCCAGAATATGTACGAAAGGTCAAAGAAAAACGGGACCGACGGCAAATGGGCTGACGGCAAGACTATGACTATTCCAAGCGAATACAGTATATCAAACGGAACTGTAAACTGTACTGATACTCCTGATATTCTTGACGAGGCCAGATATGAACTTGAATTCATGTTCAGAATGATAGTTGACTCTGAAAAGGACAGCATATGGGGCGAAGAATATGAGGATTTTGTTTACGACAGGGTAAGGAACCTCTGGAGTGAGCCTGTACCGTATGCTCCCCTTGATTACATCGGCGAAAAAATGTCGCCGCGTCTAATCTGTCCGCCTACATACAGTGCTACATTCAATATGATAGCCTGCGCAGCACAGGCAGCCCGTCTGTGGAATGGCATTGATGATGACTTTGCACAGGAATGTCTTGACCATGCAAAGAGATCATGGGAAGCTGTCATAAAATATAAAGCTGATTTTGAATACAAAGAAGGTATATTTAGTGACTCTGCATGGGAGACAGATGTTCATTTTGTTCCGTTTTCTTCATATCATGATACTGATTCATATAATTCCGATGTTGAAGATGATGCTTACTGGGCAGCCTGTGAGCTGTTTGCAACTACAGGTGACGAAACATACTATGATTATCTGAAGGAGTTCAAGAGCAAGGAAATTACAAATGATGCTATGCAGTGTTATGCTTTTGGTTTCCCGACTTATCTTCCTATGCTCGAATCCTACGGAGTATTCTCTTCATTTGACCGAAACAATAAGATTGGCTGCGGAACCCTGTCTCTTTATCTCAGCGATAAGACAACAGATGCTGACAAGGAAACAATAAAGAAAAACCTTACAACTACTGCAAATAAATATCTTGATCTTGAAAGCGATACGAAAACCAATGGCATGGGTGTTCCGTATGAGAAGATGCATTGGTATGATCCATTAGTCCATCCGTCTGATTCATATGGCTACGGTCTTGGCTCTAACAGTACAATTACAAATAATGCTCTGATAATGGCTTATGCTTACGATGCAACAGCCGACAAAAAGTACCTGAACGGAGCTTTGCAGGCTTTGGATTATATTTTCGGAAGAAACGGTCTTGGTATATCATATGTTACAGGAAGCGGTTCATATTATACTCAAAATCCTGTGGACGAATACTGGGGATATGAGATCGACAAGAACTTCCCCAAAGCTCCTGACGGAATAATGGCAGGCGGACCTTATACATGGGTGCCTGATATGTATGTACACGCTCTCGGTCTTAATCCCCAAAAGACATCTCCGCAGAAATGCTATGCCGATTCCATTGAGGCATGGTCGGTAAACAGTCCTGCTCTTGACTGGCAGGCAGGCTTGGTTTGGAATCTGTCTTTCTTTGAGGATATTTTAGGAAAAGCTCCCGAGGAAACAACTACCACAACTACTACGAATACAAGCACTGTCACTACCACAACGACAACTACCACAACAACTGTATCCACAACTTCTGTCGTAACAGTTGACACGCCTATCCCAATGATCGTTAAGTTTGATGCCAACTGTGATGGTCAGGTCGATATGAGCGATGCAGTTCTCATTATGCAGGCTCTTGCAAATCCGAATAAATACGGAATAAACGGCACAGCTGAAAATCATCTTACAAAGCAGGGCGAAATAAACGGCGATATGAACGGTGACGGTCTGACTGTTGGTGATGCGCTGAACATACAGAAATTATTACTTGGACTTAGTATAGACTGATTTATATTCAAAAAACGGCTAATGTAAGCTTTAAAGCCTTCATTAGCCGTCTTTTTATACTTTTTTCGGTATTATCGCTTTACAGCAATATGCCGATCATTTTTTGAGTGCTTCGCGTATTATCTCAAATCTCTTGATAAGGAAGTCAACAACTGAGGTCTGACCGCCGCCGAACATTCCGCCGCCGAAGTCCATGTTGCCCCAGTCCATATCACCGAAGTCCATGTCGCCCCAGTCCATGTTGCTCCAATCTACGTTAGCCCAGTCGAAGCTTGCATCGCCGAAGCCTGGCCAACCGCCGTTTCCTCCGTTAGCATCGCCGCCAAAGCCTTGCCAGCCGCCGTTTTCTCCGTTAGCGTCACCGCCGCCGAAGCCCTGCCAGCCGCCGTTTCCTCCGTTGGCATCACCGCCGCCGAAGCCCTGCCAGCCGCCGCCTTCGCCGTTGCCGTTCCAGTTGCCCCAGCCCATGCCTGTATCTTCTTCGCTGTACTGGAGACCCTCGGCACTCTTTGAGGTGTTGACATCAAACTCATCAAGTGTAAATGACGCACGGGGATCAGCCTCTACGTGTGAGCGTATCTTCTTTGCATAATCAGCAACATATGACTCTGGATCGCTGTAGTAATCCAAAATTTCGTTTACTATGTCCACATACATATCATAGTATTCGGGTACCTGAAGAAGCTTTGCCAGCGGACGGTCTTCAACAGTTGACTGATAAAGACTTGTTGTGATATCAGATGTTACTGAGCTTGCGCCGCCTGTGAAGTTGCCGAGGCAGAGGTTGTAGTCCCAGCCTACGAAATATGCCTTTCCGCCTGAGTACATAAGATAGTAGTTATGTGCAAGAGAGCCGTTATAGCTGTCGTAGTTGCAGAAGATAGAGTTTACTGCAAAGCCCTTGAGGAAGCTCGGTACGTCGATAACATCTTCAATGAACTTGTAGTCGGTAGGAGTGAGCTTGTTGATGGCTTTCTGTATATCAACGATGTGCTTGTACTCATCGTCCTGTCCGAATTTAACGTCAAATCTGTCAGGAGTCATATTCTCTGTGAATGAGCAGTAGCTGTCGCCGCCGAAGCCCCAGCCGCCGCCGTTGCCTGCTCTTTCTGTAGCCTTGTAGAGTACAGAATCATCATCTACAGCATAACGCTCTGCAACTGTAGTACCGGGCTGCTCAGCCAGCAGATAGAAGCTGTAAAGCTCACCGTTGAGGTACATATCTGTATGTGCAGCATGAGGAGCAACACCGCCTATCTCATACATTGCATTGTAACAGATTATATCTCTGAGGCAGGAAGCGTCCATGAGCATATTGTTCATGCAAAGCTCGGTCAGACCGTGGTAGTTTGTCTCCTTATCGTACTTGTCCATCTTGATACGGAAGCTGTATTTGCCGTTCTGAGCCATCATAAGCGAGCTGTTGCCCTTTGTTCTGATACCAACATTCTTGTATTCCTCGCCGTCGATAATAACGTCACAGGGGTTCCACTCCTCCTTGCTTGCGTTTTTGAGAAGCTCTTCCCACTTTGCTTCGTCCATTTTGACGTCGATCTTGTGTATCTTTTTCTGGCTGAAGAGCTCGCTGTAGAGCTGCTCCTCGTTCTCCATATCGTTATTTACTTCCTTGTATGAAGCAGGCTTGCCTGCCTTGAAGGTGCTGCCTGTGCTGTGCTTCATCTTTATTCCGCCTGTGAAGAGCTTATACTCGTCACTGCCGATCTTTGATGATGAAACTATTGCATATCTGAACTTCTTGCCCGTATTCCTGTCAAAGAGCTCCTTATTGGAGGAATCTGTTATAGTAACAGGATTGTTCTTTGACCACTCCTTGACAAAGTCGAACATAAGAGTATTCTGCTCTGTTGACGTGAGGTTCTCGCACTGGCAGTCTGTAGCTGTTGCAAGAAGCTCGCCGCCTGTGATGCTGATAGTGCCTGCACTTGTAAGTCCCTTATCACCGAAGGCAGAAATATCACCGCCGCTGATGTTGATAGCTGTCTCAGCCTGTACAGCGTCGCTTCCGCACTTGATTACAACCTCGCCGCCTGCAAGATCAACATTTCCCTTTGTTGATTTGATACCGTCGCCCTTGGAGTCGATATAAAGCTTGCCGCCCTTGACTGTAACTGAGGACTTGCCCTTTACCGCATCGTTTGGCTCTGTTTCGTTGAGAGTATCAATGTTTGTGATACCGCCTGTGAACTTTATATCGTTGTTACATTCGATAGCAGGCTGAATGTTAGCGGTTATGGTAAGTGTTCCTGTGCCCTTGTCTCCGCCCTTTATTGTAAGATCGTCCTTAGCTTCGAGAACTGCGGATTTCTCATTATCGCCCGTATATGCAGCAGTACCGTCAGAGAGAGTATTCTCGGTGCCGTCAGCGATCGTGATAGAGGTCTTGTCCGCATTCTTTATGTATACGGCAGGAGCGTTCTTGCCTGTGATATTGACTCCGCTGAATATGAGCTTGACCGTATCCTTATCAGCCTTAGTATCAGGAACTTCAACATAGATCTGACCGTCAGAGAGAGTTCCGTCGATAGTATAGCTTCCCGAATGAGAGATAGTTACCTTCGAGCCGTCTGCTACAGCGTACTGTCCTTCAACAGTGATAGCATTATCCTTGAGGTGGATCTTGGTGCTTGCCTCGTCATTTGAGGAACTGTCGCCATTGCCTCCTTCTGCGAAGCTCTCGGGCAGGCTCTTTATAGTGCCGAGAAGGTAACGCTGGATAGAGAGGGCGTCATTTGCGGTGATACCGTTGCCGCGGTCCGCAACGTCGCCAAGGTCTGCACCATCAAGGGTAAGGTGCTTTTCATCTGTACCTGTAGTGCCGAACTTTGAGGGGTTAGCCAGAGACTGCATTATAAGAACGCAGTCAGACATATCAACCGAGCCGTCTAAGTTGGCATCGCCGTACACCTTGTCGGCAGCTGAGCCTGTGAGAGTCAGGACTGATGCCGAGCCGACAATGCAGGCAGATAATATGCCTGCAAGAACGTTTTTCTTTTTCATTTTTTTCATCCTCCTAAAAACAAAAAAACAATAAATGTATTTACATAATAAACTGCCAATCTTAAAATAGTCTTAAACTTTATACACAAAAGGCTTAAAATAGCGAAACAGTATGTATAAAAAGTGCAATTTTTAAACTTGTGCAGTGATAATTTGATTAGATATATTACAACCACAGAGAAGATATTGGTTACATGGGATAGATATGTATTTTTTCCTGATCAAAGCCAACTTGAACGGGTGGTAAAAAAAGCTCTAAAAGGCTTGATTTTGAAACAAAAAAGCACCCTCTTGGAAAAGAGAGTGCTTGCAGGAGCAATGTGTGCCGTTAATGAGATATGTCATAATGCTGATTTGGATTTTACGGGCGGCTCATCGGTGCTCCAATAGGCTGCGGTAAAGTGATATATATTCCGCAATCGTTATTGTTTCGCAGGCAGTATGACCTCTGCCGTAAAGAAATATCCCGAGGTCGTTTCTTTACAGGACAGCTCCAGAGTTCCGCCGCACTTTTCAGTCTCTTTTCTGACGCTTTTCAGCCCCAGACCATGTCCGCCGCTGTCGGGTTTGCTTGTGGGGATATCCGATGATATATCAACATAATTTGCAGTCGGGTTTGTGATACGAATGTAGTAAAAGCTGCCTGATTTCTTCGCTGAAAGTGTTACAATACGCTCGGAATCGGTCTGCACAGCAGCTTCGATGGCATTATCAAGCAGATTTGACAGGACTGTACAAAGCGTAACTGCGCTGATCTCAAGCCCTTTCAGACTGCCTTCGGTCACAAGACTTGCGCCTTTCATTTCGGCATATTTCTTTTTCTCGTAAATGATTGCATCGGCGATCTCGTTTCCCGTGATATTGACAGACTGCGCATCTGCAAATGTATCACCGAGCGCCTTGAGATATTCGCTCAGTTCATCGGTTTTGCCCGAATCAAAAAGTCCGTTCATCACCGTGATATGATTTTTCATATCGTGACGCAACATTCTCATTTCGGTATCGGCAGCTCTGCTTTGCTCGAAATGTTTCGCCTGTACATCCATATATTTTTCGTTCAGTTCATTCATCTCACGGAAACGCTTTGCCTGTTCTGCTTTTACCGAGAGCAGGAGAAGTACGCTTACTGACATCAGCATAAGCACCGAGGGTATTGCCGCTTCGGGAGAAACATCGGGAACGTAGTCGGACATGGTAAAGCTTCTGCTCACAAGCGGTGTGACAGCGCAGGAAATACCCGTCAACAATAAAATTTGCAGTAGTCCGAGAGGTTCTCTGTCCTCGCTGCGGACAAGTCTTTTCAAAAGAAATACGAACAGAGCAGCTGCAAGATAGCCTGTCAGATAAAGCAAAGTCACCTGGATAAATGATCTCTCTGCACCGTTTGTGACCGAAAACACCGCCGTCTGTAAACTATTTATCATACAGCCCGAAAACAGCTCCGCACAGATAAGCGAAATAATACTTTCTTTATTCTTGTCAGCAAGAAGAAAAACGGCTGCGACCGTATGCAGCAGGTACAGCGGCAGTATATTGATACCGCCTAAAAAAGAGTTCTGCAAAAATTCCGCAATGCCGAAGATCACTCCTGCAATTATCGGAAACAATATCACACGTTTGACTTTTCTGTAAAACAGGTCGCCCAGCGTGACGACTGTGCAGAAGCTGAACGCCGTTCCGTATATCAGTCCGAGCAGTATAATTGAAGAATGTGCAATCGTTTTCATCAGCACCACCTACCTTTCGTTCAGCCTTATGTGATCCATCAGCCGTTTTTTCAGTTCGTCACCGTAGCTTTTGCTTACAGGCAGAACGATACCGTTGTCAAGCCTTACCTCTCTGTCGCTGCGGCTGATGATGTGTGCGAGGTTTACGATGACCGAGCGGTGTACCCTGCAAAAGCTGTCGGAAGCCGTATCAAGCATAGTGAGTGCTTCGGTTATCTTCATTCTCATTTGATATTCACGCTCCGCCGTGATGAACCGCACCGAATTATTGTCAGCCTCGGCGTATATGATATCATCGGGAGAAATATAATGCTCCTCGCCGTTTTCCTTGATACAGACAGTCTTTTTTCTGTCGCAGAGCTGCCCGATATCTTTGAGTGCCTGTGTCAGCTTTTCACTGACAACGGGCTTTTGCAAAAATCTGAAAGCTCCCACCTCGTAGCCGTCCATAGCAAGCTCAGTATGGCTCGTAAGGAATATCACAGGCAGTTCGGCTGAAAACTCATGCAGCCGCCTTGCCGTTTCCATACCGTCAGGTGGCGGCATTTCTATGTCAAGAAATACAGCATCGAACCGCTGCCCCTTTTCAAAAGCTGCGATCAGCTCCGCACCGCTTGCAAAGGGCAGACACAGCACATCAAGACTTTGATAAAAAGCATTTATCTCCTCAAAGATCGTATCACGGAAGTATTTCTCATCGTCGCAGACGGCTATTCGCATAATTATCACCCTATTTCAGTATAACACATCCGCCGCCTGTTTTCAAGGCAGTATCTTTCCGTCTGACAGTGTTATTATCCTGTCGGAGTACGCCGCACATTCCGCCGAATGTGTTACCATAAGTATCGTTATCTCCTTTTCTTTGTTGATACGGCTGAACAGTTCCATAATTTCCGTGCCGCTTTTGCTGTCGAGGTTTCCTGTAGGTTCGTCGGCAAGGAGTATTTTCGGCTCATAGATCACTGCTCTTGCAATAGCGCACCGCTGCTGCTGACCGCCCGAAAGCTGGTTCGGGTAGCTGCGCCGCTTATCCGAAAGTCCAACCGTTTCAAGGATACTGTCCAGCCTGTCACGGTATTTTTTCGGGCTTTTGCCGTCCATGATAAGGGGCAGCAGGATATTGTCCTCAACTGTGAGATTTTGCACCAGATTGAAAAACTGAAACACAAAGCCCATTCCCTCACGCCGCAGCTTTGAAAGCTCCTTGTCGCGCATTTTGGAAATGTCTCTGCCGTCAAGAAATATCTCTCCGCTGTCGGGGGTATCAAGTCCGCCAATGAGATACAGGAGCGTGGATTTTCCGCTGCCTGATGCGCCCATAAGCGAGATAAACTCGCCCTTGCCGACTGTCAGTGACACTTTGTTCAGTACCTGTGTGCAGCTGTCTTTCTCACCGAAGCTCTTGCATATCGCTTTTATTTTGATGATATTTTCCATTCTGCTCCCCCTATTCCTGTTTCAGCTCGGCGGCAACGTTCATTTTTTTGAGTGAATTGATCGGTATCAGTACGGTCAAAACGACTGCTGCCGACATGACTGCGATAAATCCGACAAGCCCTGTTATCTTATAGCTTATCGGTATATTCATATCAAGGCTGCCCAGCGTTTTCGTGATGAACAGCATCACAGCCTGTCCTGCGGTCACGAAGAGCAATATCGGGACGATCACTGTCAGTATAGTTTCTATGAGCAGCATTTTTGAGAGCTGCCCGATGCTCATTCCCTGAGAACGCAGCACCGCAAGTTCATGTTTGCGCTGCGTGAAACCTATCATTTGCTCGCTCGAAACTGATATCACCGCAAGCAGTACGCCCATGACCGCAAGCACTTTCAGCAGTCCCGTAACGCTTTTTGACTCCTCATCAGATGATGCATAGTATTCCTCCGTCAGCTGGAATTCCGCGCTGTTGTCGATAAGCTGCCTGCGCATAAGCTCGGTATCCCCCTTTACAAGCAGAGTTGACGGGTAATCATGGTAGACGTTTATGTAGGTTTCAAGGCTTACGACCGCCGCATTGCACCGCTGATCGAAATAAATGCTGTCGATGCCTGATACTGCCGTCAAGGTAAGCGTTACGGGACGAAGGGTATTGCTTTTCAGCGTGAGTGTAACACTATCCCCCACATTGATGCCGAGCCGCTTCATCATAAGCCTGTCAAATGCTATCTCGTTTTCGGCAAGTTTATCGGGCAGATCACAAAGTCCCGAAAACATCTCGAAGCCCTCATATCCGAATAGGTTTATCGTCACGGTTTTACCGTTTATCTGTGCCGTTTCTTCGGTGTTATAGATAAATTCCCTGCTGTCGGCGGTGATGATATCATAACGCTCTGCACGTTCGGAAAGATCGGTCACGATAGCATCGCAGCCGTAATTTCTCACCGAATACAGCTTTTCCACCGAGCACGAGAGTATATACAAGGACGAGGTAAGCAGCATAGTCGCCACGCAGATGACTGTGCCCGTGACGGCTGTCTTTTTCGTTCCCGACTGAATAACAGCAAGCCTTAATACGGGCAGAATGCCGCCGTCCGTGTGCAATGCCGTGATCGCCGATACTGCGGACAGCAGCTTCGGAACAATAAGGCACAGACCGATCACAAACGCCGCAAGTCCAACGATAAAAGAGATAGACCCTGTCTGCGAAAAGTACAGTATAAGTGCGCAAACGAAAAGTGCCACGCCTATAACTGCCGTAGCATTTTTGGGGCGGTATACGCTGTCCTTACCGCCGAAAATGATGTCCCTTATGGGCGTTTTTGATGTATTTATAACAGTTGAAAGCGAGACTGTACAGCTAATCGCCGCCGAGAGCAGGAGTCCCGTCAGCGGTATGTAATAAGGCACGGAAACGCTGCCGCCCAAGCCGTTCACAGAGGGTATCGTATTCCCGACAAGCATATCCTTGATTGCGTAAAACAGCACTGTTCCAAGAATTCCGCCAAGCAGTCCATACACTGCACATTCCGCAAGAAGCGTGAACGCCGCGGTCTTTTTCTCTGCGCCTATACTTCTGAGCGTTCCGATGACGGACAGCCTTTCGGCAGCGATATTCTTTGAAAAAGCCGTGATGATGAACAGTATCATAAGAAATGTCACGATGAAAAGAATGAAAAATGTTCTTGTCAGACTTTCGATCATATCTTCAGTTTCGGCTGTTCCCGTGAGCTGCTGAACGGTAAGTTCGGGGTACATTTCCGACAGCTGATCTGCAATTTCAGAGGTCATGCCGTCGGGAGCGTCTATGTAGAGCATTGTCGCTTTTAATTCGGGTTCGGACAGAAAGCTTCTTGCTGTGTCCTCCGTAACTATCACCGTCTGCGGCATAATTGAAAGCAAGCCCTTGTTCAGCACGATCTCCGAGACCGTGAGAGTAACTTCTGTTTTGTCTGCACAGGGCAGTGTCATCGTATCTCCAACCTCATAGCCGTATCGCTGTGCCACCGAATAGCTGATGACTGCTTCACCGTCTTTCGGTGCGGTACACTCGGGAAGCATACCGAAGTCCTTTGCCTTGGCAGTATCAATCCCGAGGACTATGATGTTTTTCTTCTGAACATATTTGTAATTTTTGATATCGTGTATCTGAAAATACGAGCTTGCAAGCAGAACAGGCAGGCTGTCACATTCATCGGGAAGAACAGGCAGTTCCATAAAGCCCTTGCTGCTGTTAAGTACAATGTCAGCTCTGCCGTTTCCGCTGCGCACCTGTTCCTCAACAGCCATCTTTGAAGAAACACTGATGGTCAGGCATAGCGAAAAAGTCAGCGACACTGCCGCAAGACACAGCACGATGACAGCTGTCCGCAGGGGCTTTACTGTGATATTGCGGAGTATCATTTTCAATATAAAGCGCATATCACCACACCCTTACACGTTTTTCGGGCGGCACATACATACCGTCCGTTTCTGTAATACCGTAAGCTTCATAGAATTTGTCCACACTCGACAGCACCCCGTTCGCACGTATCTCCGCAGGGCTGTGAACATCATCTGCGATATGCTCCGCTGTATCGGTATCAAAGCTGAGGGTTGCCCAGATATTCGCATAGCTCCCGAAGATACGTTTCAGCTCGTCCTTATTGTCGGTCATTGAGGCTATCACCTGCATACCGCCGAGATCAGCGACGTTTTCCGTCTTTGTGCGTTCGCCGTCGATATAGAATGTTCCCATGATCTGCCTGCTGCCGAAATACTCCGCAACTTCATCTGACAATAGCTTAGCGCGGTCACTGCCGATACGTTCGGGACGGTAATTTCCGTACTCATCGTAAAGGATACCATCCGCATCGAAATCGTGACCTATCTCATGCGCTATGACAGAACCGAGTCCGCCCAGATTTGTGAAATAGTCCGCGTTAATGTCAAAATACGGCACATTGAACATAGCCATTGGAATTGTGATACTGTTGCTCTGCTGACGACAGACTGCATTGACTGTCTGCGGCGGCATATACCAGTCTGTCGGCTGAGGACTTTTATCAAGCTTTGAAAAGTTGTCTTTTACTGCCCCACTTTTGATACTTATAACGCTTTCAAGCAGACTGCCCGAGACCTCAGAGCTGCTGTGATATTTCTCATCGGGACAGCCGATATTTACTGTCATATGGTCTATCTTCGCAAGGCATTCCGCACGTTCACTTTCGGACAACAGCTCCGATGTTTCGATGACTTTTTTGTATGCCGCGATGATATCCTCAGTCATCTGCTTTACAGCAGAAAGTATTTTTTCATCAAGATATTTTTTCGCATATATATTTCCTACCTCGTCCGAAAGCAGCTTTTTCACAGCATTCAGAACCTTTTCCTCATCGGAGATTATGTCCGAGTTCAGAGACTTTGAGATTTTCGGCGGAAGATAGTCCTTGTATCCGTATATCAGCACACATTCCGCAAGTGCTTTCCACTGAGGGAGATTTTCAGCGATCAGCAAAGAGCATATTTTATCGAGCTGTTCGGTGTCGTACACGATCACATCACGTCCGTCCAGTCCGAGCGTTTCGATATAAGACGCGAGCAGAGAATCAAGCTCATCGGGCTTACGGATATTGTGCATTTCCTCAATTGTCATATTGCTTGTATCGGCGGTGCTTTCGGCAATATCCAGCAGCATCGTGACCGTATCGTAAGCGAGAGCATCGGCGTTATCTGTTCCGAGAGCTTCAAGAAGCTCTGTCATCTGCCGCTGCAATTCCTCTGCGCTGTCCCTGCCGTTAAGAAGCTCATCGGTCGTATAGAAAAGCTCCATTTGTCTGAGCACAACGCTGTATCTGCTGCTGTCGAAATGATCCTGGGACACATACACCGCAGGCAGCGCAGCTACTCCATATTCGGTGTAAAGCATACCGCAGGCACGGACAAATTCGTACGTTGTCTGAGAGCTTTCTATCGCCGCAAAGCCCTCTTCAAGCGGTGCAAATCCGACATTGTCTCTTGCTTCGTCATCAAGATACTGCTCATACATGTCGTGTATTTTCTGTTCATCGCTGCCGATACTATAGCCTTTACCATTGGCTATCGTCAGTATTTCATCTGAGAGGATATCTTCGACCTGTTTGTTCACAAGCTGCCCCGCGCTCAATTCGTTCATATCTGCAGGTATATCGCTGCCGTACAGTAAATCGAAATTCATATAACCGTAAAAATCGTCCTGCAAACGTATCCCTGCGCTTTCACGAGTATAGACAGTGTTGTCAATGGGCTTGGGTTCATTCTGCACTATCCTGGAAGAACAGCCCGTCAACAACAGCTCCGCCGCCAGCATTGCGGAAACACATCTGCGCATAGTATCACCCCTGTGCGATATACAAATGCCAGCCGTTGGTCGTCAGCGGTACAGTGACCTTTCCTTTGACCTGATTCTCACCGTTATAGATCACCGAGCCGTACAGCTTTCTGAACCTGCCGCCCGTACTATGATACACGAACTCCACATTTTTCCCGTCAGAGATTATCGCATCGTGATCTTCCTCCATGATTACATAAATGGCTTCCATAAATGCACGGTACTCATCAGTATCCTCATACACGACACCGTCATACTGTTTTCCTGCCATGGGGATATCCTTGATCTCAGTTGTTATGTCCTTTTTTGTGAGGTAGTACGCAATGTCCTCGTAAGCCTGACGGTGCTCTTCAAAGTCCTGCGTCAGAGTTTCCTGTGAGATAGTTTCGGGACGAAGCAGGAAGAACCAAGTCACGCCGCCCACAACAGCCAAAATAATAAATGCAATGAGAAATTTTTTCATAGATACCGGTCCTTTCATTTTTTCTGATTATAACACAGAAAAAATGAGCATGGTAAATAATGTGGTGAAATATGCTCTTTTTGTGGTGAAATGACAAATCTCTTTGTTTCCGGCGTTTAATGCGTAAAAAAATATGCCCTCAAAACGCAGAGGACATATCCTTTTCATTCTTATTGTAAAACCTACAGTCCGAAATAGACAAGTCTATTTACGCCGCCTGTTGCTGCGTCTGATTTGTTACGGAACAGCATAACACTTACTTTCATCAACTTGTGACTACTTCACCTGTCCAGTCGATTATTCCACCGAATTCATAGATATTCGTATAGCCCATATCAGCAAGTTTCTGAGCTGCTTCTTTGCTGCGTCGACCGCTTCGGCAGTATACAAGAATCACCTGATCAAGGTCGGGCAGCTCTTCAGGCTGCTCTGTATCTATAGACTCATTCGGTATAAGTATCGCATGGGGTATATGACCGCTGTCATACTCGTCCTGCCGCCGCACATCTACAATGATATGACCGTCATCAACCTGCATCATTTCCTTTGCTTCTTCCTGAGTGATATTTTTATAGCTTGCTGTTGAATTCTCAGTAGTAGTTGTTGCAGCAGAAGTGGTATAAGTTGATGAGGTAGTAGTCAAAGTAGTAGTTGTTGTTGTTTCAGCAACGACAGATCTCTCAATGCCGAGAATAAACCTTTGCAGACATACAAGATCTGAAATATTAACTATCCCGTCACAGTTAACATCTGCGTTAAAACGATAATACTCTTCGCCTTCAAAAACATCAAGAATGATCCTTCTTAAAGGTAAAATGTCGAATACGTCAACGATACCGTCTGAGTTTATATCACCTTTTTGGCCTTCAGTTTCTTTTTCTTCGGTCAGTTTATTCATATAGGAGGGAACTCCCGCTTCTGATACATAAGCGTTGTCAATATAAAAATCCGTATTGCTTTTCTTTGTTTCAATACGTATTGTTGTATTATTTGCATTCTCGGGAATGGTATATGATGTGGTGGAAAGATCGGTCCATTCACCCTTTTTGGCAGTAACAACGGCTGCTTCATCAAACTGCGGTATACCTTCCTCATCTTCGTACATTACTGTCAGTACAAAATCCACCGCTTCTTCTGTGTCCTGCATTACTGATGCACCGAAACCGAGTGATTCGCCTGAGAAGAAATTATTTGAGATAGGCAGAACAACTCCGTCCCATTCTTCAATACGATCTGATACAAGTATACTGTTATCACCGTATACATCATTGTAACCTTTTTCGGATACAGACAGAATACATTCGTCATAAGGTGCCCAATCAAGTATTTTATCGGAGTCAAAAGAATATATATAATAATAGCCATTGGTGTCCACAAATCTTAATCGCGGATTTGTCATGTAACTGCCATATCTGAGTATCGATGCATGAGTAGAACAAATTGGGGAGATACATACACCCTTAACGTTTGCAGAACCGCTTGATCTGTAATTTTCGATATACAGATCAGCTTCATAAAGAGTTCCTGACATATCAACTCCAAGCATTTCCCATGTTTCAAAATGTCTTTCTATATCGACATAGTCTTTAATGTAGTTGGTATGATTTGTGTTTAATCTGTTTCCGTTGCGTACACTCCAGTATCTCGGGAATGTAGCAGTACCGTCAAGGCTGGGGTGATTATACATCATCTGCCTGTACAGATCATAAGTCTTGTTATCGATCATATAAGTGCCGCGATCTTCAAGGTTTGGCGGCAGCACCCAGTCTCCGTAACCTTCTACGATATAATACTCTAAAAGCGGATTTCTTGTCCAGCCGTAGACACCTATGAATGAATTGCCTTTTGGACAATATTCCACTTCAAAGCTTAATGAACGGTAAAATGTCAGAATTTGCTTGTAATTCTGCTTTTTGTTGTCATAGTTTCTGCCCATAGCGAACAAGCAATTTTCAACATCTTCCCACGAACAAGTAAATGAGGCAGAATCAGGCTCAATAGAAACTTTACCGATAGAATCCTGATTCCACATTTCATAGTTGTATCCATCTATGCAGCCTCTTTGATGCTGGTCAACAGCAGAAACCGAAAACGGAACAGATGCAGCGATAAACACCGCGGAAGCAATAATGCTGACGATTTTTTTGATATTGGTCAAATCCATAATGATCACATCCTTCTAAAATAATAAATAAAAAACGAACATATATATTTTTATAATAACTTTTTTCAATAAGAAATACAAGTCGTTTTTTGTTGATAATAAAACAGAGCCGATATTTAGTAAAAAGGCTAAATACCGACTCTATCCTATATATAAATACATAAGTTATCACTTATATTCTGACAATACTTTCGTCAAAGTTTTCAATAATACATCTACATCTATAGGCTTTGCAATATGTCCCTGCATTCCTGCTCTGAGTGCAGCCTTTTCATCTTCCTTAAAAGCATTGGCTGTCATTGCTATTATAGGTATTCCTGCAAGGTCTTTGTTGTCAAGCTCACGTATCATCTTTGCGGCAGTGTAACCGTCCATAACAGGCATCTGAACGTCCATAAGCACAGCAGAATAAAAGCCCTTTTCGGAAGCAGATATTTTTTCTACAGCTATCTTGCCGTTTTCTGCTGTATCTACAGTAAATCCTGCCTGTGAAAGTATCATGCAGGCTATCTCCATGTTGATCATATTATCCTCAACAAGCAGCAGCCTTTTGCCTTCAAAAAGTATCTCATCATCATGTGAACTTTCACTGTTTTCTTCCTGAACAATATCATCTTCATCGGCAAATTTCAGTTTCAGATCCAATATGATCTTCGTGCCGTTACCTGTAGAAGTTATAACGTTGATAGTTCCCCCCATAAGGTCTACTATGCTTTTGGTTATGGAAAGCCCAAGTCCTGTACCTTCGATACCGCTTACCGTTGAAGTACGTTCGCGTTCAAACGGCGAAAACATCTTTTCGGCAAATTCTTCCGACATACCTATGCCGTTGTCGCAAACGCTTATCTCATATGAGCCGAAACCAGCTTCTTCACCGATGTTTTCAGATACTGAAACATATACCTTTCCGCCTTCTGATGTGAACTTGTATGCATTGCTCAGAAGATTAAGGATCACACGGTTAAGATTTTTTTCATCACATAAAACAAATCTGTTTTTAACTCCCGAAGTATCGATCTTAAAATCCATTTTCTTCTGCTTCATCTGCTCTTCAAACAGGTCATGGATATCATCGAATATCCTGCAAATATCGGTAGGGATACATTCTATCTCCATTTTACCGTTTTCAATACGGCTCATTTCAAGGATATCATTTATCAGTGTAAGCAGATGTTTATTGGAACGGTCTATTTTGACAAGGTAGTTATGAAGCACGGGAGATGCCGCTTCCTTGAGAGCAAGTCCTGTATATCCTATGATAGCATTCATAGGAGTACGTATATCATGGGACATATTGAAAAGGAAACGGCTTTTTGCGTTGTTTCTTTCCATTGCGCGTATACTTGCAAGCTCGGCAGCTTCGTGCTTTTTTCGTATAAGGTTCTGAATGTATATCATTATGACAAGTCCCGTAAAAATGACTACCATAAGAACGATACCGCCGCATATAAGCGAAGAATGTACATCTCTGATCCTTTCCTTTGAATCAATATGCTTTGCAAGCCAGAGGAACGCCGAATATATAAGAAGCGCAAAAAGTACAACTCCCGATGTAGCTATGCCGCTGTATTCGATCAATGTGCTGCGCGTGATCGTCCTCCAGTAAAAAACAAAGCCTATCAGACACCAGCACGAAAGAAGCAGAAAAGCTTCGCTGCCCATTGCTTCCATAGCCGTTATCCTCGGAACAAGCTGAACTATTACAAATATTATCGAAATAACAGTACCTGCCAATCCTGTTGCCTTGACTTTTTTTATATTTTCATTTTTGGCGATCTTATATGCGGCAGCAGAGGTATAACCAAAGCCTACTATAGCTCCGAATGAAGTGAGATCAACGAACCAGCTCAGGGTGTTTCTGCCGAAAAGTGCAAGGGAGATCGAAATGATCATGATGAACAAGGTGCTATATAATGTTTTTGAGAAAACCTCGGAAAGTATCTTGTCCTCTGCCATAGTTGACAAAACACGTATGGTAGCGCGATAGCCGCCTATTATTCCCGTAAGGACACCTGCAAGAGCGGTAATGCCTATCAATATGAGTCCGGGTGTTCCCATTATTGACCTTGCAGCATAGAAAGTCGGTACTGCTTTTTCATTTGAGAGGCTGCTCAGATCGGTAATATATTCAGTCCAGTCGGCATATCCGTCGGGAACAGAAGAGATACTTACTATTGCCAATGCAGTGTATGCAATTCCTGCGGCTATTATAGCAGTAAAAATAATTCCTTTGGATCTTTTTACCTTGAATTTGAAATTAAACGTATCGAATGAAATAACATCAAAGCCGACAAATGCCCATGGAGCAAGAAAAATTATACTATAGATGCCATATGAGATATTGGTATCCTTTAACCCGATTATGCTCAGCGACCTGCTTGAAATAGCATGGGGAATACATATTACAGCGACCGATAGTATCCCGACTATCATTATTACAGAAAGAAACGAATGTATCTTATGGAGTATCTTTTTCGCTGTAATAAACAAAACGCCAACACCTGCAAGGGCACTGACGGAAACGAGTATTTCTCCAAGATATATCCTGTTTCCCGAGACAGTGTAGTGAAAGCCTGTATGGATAGCATCTCCGAACATCGTTCGCAATACGACAAACAGCGCAGTACCGTTCAGAAATACTATAGTAAGATAAGATAAACACAGGAACCATGAACTTAAAAATGCATGGTCTCTTCCGAAAACTTCTTTTGTATAAGAATATACTCCTCCTGCACCGGGTTTAAGATTCATCAGAAACGAGAAATTATTGCCTATTGCCAGCATTATAAGCGTACTTACGAACATAGCTATTATTGTACCGAGAGGACCTGCTATGGGAAGGAACGTTGTTCCGGGCATTACAAAAGCTCCCCAGCCTACCATGCAGCCGAAAGCCATTGACCATACATCAATTCCCGACAAGTAGGGCTTAGGAGTTTCGGTCACTGTTTTTTTATCCATTTTTCTTTACCACCTTTCAATACATTCTCATATCACAATAAAACAATAAAACGGGAGCAACTCAAAGAACTGTTCCCGTTTTTACATTACAAATTACACAACTTATGAAACTGAGCTTTTGCTTCTTCCAACAGAACAGTATAATCCGTATCTGTCCCGTTACGAAGGAGTTCGGTCATTTTGCTGATTGGAACTGTCAAAGGAGTTAAAGAAAGATTTGAATACATACCTTTCAACGTATGAGCAGTTTCAAATGCTGAATAATAATCCTTGGTGTTTATCTGATGCTCAAGCAGGGATAATCTGTTATCACTGAGAGACTTGTTGACCAGCATAAGATAAAAATCTTCTTTGTTCATGCAGCGCATAAGTCCGTCTTTCACATCTGCACCAAAGTCAATGAGTTTATTTAGCGTCAGCACGATCTACACACTCCTAACTTCAGCTTTCATAAGAGCGGTAAGCTCTTCCGCAGACAGAGGCTTGGAAAAATAATATCCTTGTATTATATCGCAGCCAAGTTCCTCCAGCAGATCAAGCTGTTCCTTGGTTTCCACGCCCTCAGCTATAACAGGTACTTCAAGAAGTCTTGCGATCTCGATCATTATTCCGACCAAACGCAGATGTTTTTTGTTTTCGCATATATTCCTTATGAATTCCATATCCAGTTTAAGCGCGTCTATCGGTAATGAACAGAGCATATTGAGCGAGGAATATCCGCTGCCGAAATCGTCCATTTCTATCTTGAAGCCGTTTTCACGAAGGCGCATAACGGTATTGATTATCTGCTGTGCATTATCAGAATATGCTGATTCCGTTATTTCAAGAAGCAGACTTTCACTGCCTATACCGCTTGTTTTTATTATATCGCTTAATATGTCTAGCAATCGCGGATTAAAAACATCTACTCTTGAAACGTTCACAGATACGGGAAGATCAAATCCTTCATCGTTCCATTGTTTTATCTGAGCAGCAGCTTCATTCCAGACATATTTGTCAAGCTGTCTGATAAGGCCGTTATCCTCAAACAGAGTTATGAACTCACTGGGAGGTATCACGCCATATTCAGGGTGAAACCAGCGCACGAGAGCTTCAACACTTATCAGTGCAGGCTTACCGTCACATATATTGTATTTGGGCTGATAAAAAACCTTGAACTGCTTCTCTGCAAGGGCAGTATCCATATCATTTATAAGCCGTTCCGAATGAAGCTCTTTGCTGTGCAATTCGGCATTATAAATATCAAAGCAGGTCGTATAGTTGTTTTTTATCTTTTGGCAGACAAGCTGAGCACGTTCAAAACGCTGTTCCATATCAAGATTAACATCATCATCGGAATATATTCCTATCCTGATGCTTACCTTGCTGTCGCCAAGAGCATCTTCGATCATTGATATAAACCGAGTGATACTCTCCCTCGGATTATCCATATGAGGGATATATATTCCAAAACTGTTGCTGTTGCTGCGGCAGGCAAGACCGCCTGTCTGGCAAACAAGCTCATGTATGATGCTGCCGAGCCGTTTTAAGAGCATATCACCATATGCTCTTCCGTAAAGCTCATTGATGATATGAAAACGGTTTATATCAAGAACAATAGCGTCCATAGGCATATTCCCGTTCTGAATGTCGAGCCTTCTGCCGTACGCAAAGAAAAATTCTTTATTAAAAAGTCCGGTAAGCGCATCTCTTTCCGTACCGTGAATAATAATTCTGTCCTCGGAAAGCTCGATAGAATGATTTACTCTTGCCAGTATGATCTCAGGAGCATCATATGGCTTTGAAATAAAATCCGACGCACCGAGTTGCAGACTTTTTACTTCGGCATCTTTTTCAGAAGTGAGTACAATGACCGGAATACGCCACAGTTCACTGTCCGAACGCAATATCTTCAGTAAACTGTATCCGTCAAGTTCAGGCATATGCAGATCAAGCATGATAAGAGAAAGAGTCATTTTTTCCTTCCTGATAATTTCAAGTGCAGTCAAGCCGTTTGACGCATAAATGACCTCATATATTCCGCTTAGCATAGCTCCAAGCATTTCCCTTTCAATTAATTCATCATCAACAATAAGCACAGTCCTATGAAGACCTTGCTTCCGCTCAAGCAATTCCTGCATATTTATTCCCCCCAGATTGATGATTTGGTTCTATTATACTATAATTTTAATATATATTCAATTATTCTGTGTAAATAAGCTAAATATGTAGACTAATAATCTGTTTTCAAATCAAAAACCACCTCTTAACCATGATACTAATACAGAGGCTTTTATAACTATTATTGAGGAGAACTTTTCCTCAGAAAGGTTTTCCCCGAGTAATAACTATAAACTTCTATATGAGCACCAAGGTTAAGTGGTGGTTTTGATCACGAACCTGTGCCGCTGTAATTTTTAGCACCGTGCATCCATATCTTATAGCTGAGCCAGAAGAATGCGATGCCGATAAAAGGTGAAAGCCACGACAGTATCGGCACTTTATCCGGACGCAGTATCACAAGGCTCGGATAGTACGCGATAAATGCGATAGGCATGAGAAATGTGAAAATAAACCTGAATACGGGACTGAATATCGTAATTGGATATTTAGCGTAATCCTTGAAGCGGAATGCAAGGTCGAGAACGTAGAACGAGTTCTGTATCCAGAAGCAGGTAGCTGCCGCAGCGTTCTGCATGGCTATCATAATAAGTGAAGCCGTTATCAGGAACACTATTATTTTCAGCAGCATCAGAGGCGTGAAGCCCAGACCTATCTTTATCCATGAATAGATGAGCATTACCAGTCCGAATGCAAGTTGTCCAAGACCTTTGATATCAAACACCTCTGACTGATAATAGAAGAACGTATTGATAGGACGGAAACAGTATTTGATGAAGTCGCCTGTGTAGACGTTCTGGCGCAGACTCCAGTTGTTGTCGAAGAAGCACTGCACGGGAGTCAGTGATATCAGTGAGAAGCCGTAAAGGAACAGCATTTCGTAGTAGCCCCAGCCGTTTATTGAGGGAAAGTTTCTGAACAATATCCAGAAGCTGATAAAGCCTGCTATATTGGTGCATATCATTCCGATAGTTGAGATGATGAAGTCTGCACGGTAGCTCATTTTGCTTTTCAGATCCTGTGCAAGTATCTTGCAGTATATTTTTGCGTAGAAGCCCAAACTTTTTCTTTTCATATGCTGTCAGCCTCCGTTCACAGTTATCTGTTTCAGTGACGTTTTCCAGAACACCTTGCTTATTGTCATCATCACTATGCACCATATAAGCTGAGTTCCGAGAGTTGTTAGAACAGTCTCAGTCTTTGGTTCACCGTCCAGCAGAAGCGAAAGCGGCGCATTGTATATGGACTGAAACGGCAGGAAGTTCACCACTGTTTTAAGTGTATCGGGAAAAAATGCGATAGGTATCGTTGCACCAGACAGCAGGAGCACGATGACCTGCTTCATTATGTTTATTCCCCATATGGACTCGGTATAGAGACATATAGTGCCTACGATGAAGTCTATGCTGTAGTTGATAGATACTGCCATAACTACGGAAGCAACGAAATACAGTAAATTTATCCCCATAGGTATAGCTCCGTGAGTTACAACAGCCACAGCTATGAATGTAGGCAGAAATGTCAGGAAGAACTGAGTAACGAATGAGCCAGAGTACGACCAGAACAGGTATTTTCGGTATTCTATCGGCTTCAGCAGGTCAAGTACTATCTTGCCCGACTGGATATTTCGTCCTATCTCCCAGACTGTGTACATCTCCATGAAGTTGAAGAGCGCAGTTGCCAGTACAAGGTATATCAGGGTATCAGTAAATGTCATGCCGTTTACTGTGTCTGTTCCTGCGGAAGCATATATGGCTTTCCAAAGAAAGTATACTACGATAAGATACAGCAGATTTCCGATGACCATTACAACGAATGACAATCGGAACTGCAAAGCTTCGATTATGCCTGCGCGTGTGAGGGTAAGGTATTTTTTCAGTTTCATTGCACACCCTCCTCGTATATCTTCTTGATGACCTCTTCGGTGGATATTTCTTCAAGCTGCATATCTCGGATATTATAAGAGTGCTGCAGCTTGCTCAGTACGTCTATGACCTTAGCTTTTTCCTCATCAACGAGAACTGATATCCACTCATCATCGGCTGATACGGAAAACTCGGGGAGCTCCTTCTGTAACAGCTTTGCCTGCTCTTTCAGGTCGCCGTCGATGCGGAGCTTCAATGTTCTGTATGAACCGAAGAAGCCCTTGAGGTGGTTGATATCGTTATCGTAGAGCATTTTGCCCTTGTCGATAATGACTATCCTCTTACATAGGGCATCAACGTCGCCCATATCATGGGTAGTCAGGATAACAGTGGTATTTTTCTCCTTATTAAGGGCGTGGATAAGAGTTCTTATCCTTGATTTCATAGCAACGTCAAGTCCGATAGTAGGCTCGTCAAGGAACACTATCTTTGGATCGTGCAGAAAAGCAGCTAGGATATCACTGAGAGTACGCTGTCCCAGAGACATCTGACGAACCGGCTTGTGCAGCAGCGGCTCGATGTCCACAAGTGAACGATAAAGCTTCATTATGCCGTCGTATTTTTCATCAGGTATCTGATAGATATCTTTTAGTATCTTAAAGGACTCTACAAGCGGCAGTGCCCACCACAGCTGTGAACGCTGACCGAATACTACGCCTATATGCTGCGCGTTTCTTGTGCGGTTCTGATAAGGGACATTGCCGCTTACAAGTATTTCTCCCGAAGTAGGCTCAAGAACACCTGTCATCATTTTTATAGTAGTGGATTTTCCTGCACCGTTAGGTCCGAGATAGCCTACTATCTCGCCCTGCTGAATGTCCATTGAGATGTTGTCCACTGCGCGTACGATCTTGTAATCCCGTGAAAACAGATCCTTGAGACTGCCTTTGAGTCCCTCGCGCCGATTGAGTACTTTAAACTCCTTACTTACATTTTTGATCTCGATTATAGCTGACATATTTACCTCTCTTTTCTTTCCTCCTGCAATAAAAAAGCACCCCTACACAATGCAGGAGCGCAGAACGTACACCGTTATATAATGCTAAAAAAAGCTGTTATACGGCTATGCAGGCAAACTCCTTGCTTTGTGACATTTTGTTTTTTGCTGGTCTATAATATGGCATATAAGTGTATGCTGTTCTCATGAAGTTCACCTTCCTTTCATTTAATATAAAAACATTATACAGTACGATCTTTGATTTGTCAAGGGATTTTTTCATTAATATGTCCCGTATTTTACATATTAAAGCACAAAAGCTCCGACCTCTCGATCGGAGCTTTTTAACGTCAATCAACTTAAAGATTTACTAACTATGTTTAAGTTGATGCGCCATGACCTGCATCAAGCACTATTACGGGAGTTTCATTTTCCATATCTGTAATTGATACGGGCAATGCACCGTTTTCCGCTCTTTCGGCTATGCGTGATGCTCCGTAAAGTGTAAATAATGCGCAGCCGCATAAAAGTGCTCCGCTTACTATCTTTCTGTGTACTTTTCTCATTTCAGTTTCTCCTTCCGCTTTTGCGATATTTAGTCACTGAATTATATTCGCAGGTTCGACGTTGTATGACAAAGCAGTATATCTGCTTGACCTTTAATTTGATATAAGATATAATGTATATAAGAAATGCCATTTTCCCCATAACGGCGATCCTTACACAAAATAATCAAAGGAGAGATCATAATGAAAGTATTAATAATTACAGGAAGTGCTCACAAGAACGGAACTACAGCTTATCTTGCCGAGCAGTTTATTAAAGGCGCGGAAGAAGCAGGTCATGAGGTCTGTCGTTTTGATGCAGCATTTAAAGATGTTCACCCATGTATAGCCTGTGAAAAATGCCATAACGGCACACTCGGCTGTGTGTTCAAGGACGATATGCAGGAGCTTAATCCACACCTCATAGAAGCAGATGCCATAGTATTGGTTTCGCCTATATACTATTATGATATAAATGCACAGCTCAAGGCAGTGATCGATCGCTTCTATGCAAATGATGCTGTCCTGCACGGAAATAAAAAAGCTGTTCTTATGGTAGCAATGGCTGATGATAACCTTGAAACTGCCAACGGCGCACTGGAGACTTTTAAGGGCATGACGAAATATCTTGAATGGGATATTGCAGGCACAGTAATAGGAGTCAACTGTATGACTCCCGATATGCTGAAGAATACCGATTATCCAAAGCAGGCTTATGAACTCGGAAAAGCTCTTTGAGTATTGAGATATGGATATTAAAATTTCTAAAGCTTTGGCTTGCATGATAATAACGGCTTTTACATTTGCAGATCATGTACCGCTTATTACAATTGGTGCAGATAATGAAAAAGCCGTAGTTATCAATGAGATTTGCACAAAAAATACCACTGTTGCTGCACCTGACGGCAATTTCTATGACTTTGTGGAACTGTATAATCCCACCGATAAAGCAGTGTCTTTGAGCGGATATTCACTCTCCGATGATGTGGATACGCCTGATAAATACGTTTTCCCTGAGAATGCTGTAATTGCGGCAGGCGGTTTTTATGTGGTATACTGCGATGTGAAAGATGACAATGCAATAGAAGGAACAACGTTCGGACTTTCAAAAAACGGCGACACCATGCTGCTTTCAGATGCAAACGGCAACATGGTCGAATATATCGAGATACCTGCACTTGCGGATAATACCTCATATGGCAGGCTTCCTGACGGAAGTGACAGCTTCGGAGTGATGAAGGTGCTTTCTCCCGATAGTTCAAATCCTGAAAGTGCATTTTTGATAAGTGTTCCCATGCCCATTTTTTCACAGGAGAGCGGCTTCTATGACTCCGATTTCAAGCTTTCTCTTTCCGCGCCCGAAGGATATAACATCTATTATACACTTGACGGCAGTGATCCGACTGTAAATTCAAAGCATTATGAGTCTCCCATATCTGTATATGACAAGTCATCGGAAGAAAATGTATATTCCGCAATAACCGACATAAATTACAGTGATTATACTGCTCCCGAAAAGCCTGTGGACAAGGCAATGATAGTCAGAGCCATAGCGGAAGATACAAACGGTAATATAAGTCCTATCGTTTCAAATACATATTTCGTAGGGTATTCCGAAAACGATTACACAAGAAATATGCGCGTTATATCTCTTGTGACCGATCCCGACAATCTTTTTGATTACGAAAAAGGAATATATGTAAATGGAAAAGGAGCCGATTCTGAATTTGGTCTTTCCAATTTTATAATGAGGGGCAAAGAATGGGAGCGTCCTGCAAGTATAACTGTATTTGAGAACGGCGAGGCTTCGTACAGTGCGAATATCGGTATACGTATACGCGGAGGTACGTCGCGTATTGAGTCTCAGAAGAGCTTCACTTTCAATGCGCGAAGTGAATACGGTCCGCGAAAAATGGAATATGACTTCTTCAACGATAAGCTGAAAAATGTCAAAGGAAAAGTTATTGATTCATTTGACAGCATATCGCTCCGAAACGGAGGCAATGATACCAAAACCAAACTTCATGACCGTCTTAATCAGGAATTGGCAGCAGACAGGAACTTCGGAACACTGATGCAGACAGAATGTATTTTATTCATTGACGGTGAATTCTGGGGACTTTATAATATTACAGAAAAAATTGACGAGGACTTCATCGCCGACCATTACAAAGTCAAAAGCAATGATGTAATATGTGTCAAAAGTGATACACCGCATGATACCGAGATAATGGATATTTACCAACAGATCAGCGATATTGAATACAATACGGACAGCGGTGATATCTACGACAACTTCGCCGAGATCATAGACATGAAAGGCTTTTTGAACTATATGGCTGTGGAATTGATCATAGGCAATGTGGACTCGGGATTCAATAATACTGCTTTCTGGAAAACAAGAAATGTTGACAGTTCTAATCCCTATGCTGACGGTAAGCTGCGCCTTGTATTGTATGATACTGAATCAGGTCAGGGAATTTATGGAGGCACTGCCGAAGCGGATAACCTCTTCAAGACAAAGACCTTGTCGGGAGGCTGGAACTACGATATTCTTTTTGATATGATCAACAAAAGCGAGAAAGCCCGTACCGAATTCATGCGAATATATTTCGACCTTTGCAACGAAAATTACAGAGCCGACAACGTTCTGCGCAGGCTCGAAGAACTGTATTCAGTGTATAAAGCTCCAATGACAGATACCTTTGATCGCTTTTCTTATGAATGTTATACAAGCGAAGGTGAACTGGATACCGATGCGGAAGGAAAGTTAGAATTTGAGACCAATAGACTGCGCGATTACTGGAAAGTACGTGCCAAATATGCCAAATCTCAGCTTATTGAGTACCTTGGCGACAAGGTAAGCAGTGAAACATATCAGGTAACTCTGGATAATAATGCCGATCAGGGCAGTGTACAGTTCAATACGCTTACTCTTGACTGTGCTGAAGGCAAATGGCAGGGTGATTATCCTCAGGGCTTGCCCATAACGCTTAAAGCTGTTCCAAAATCGGGATATAAGTTTCTGCGCTGGGATATAAGCGGTGCTGATTTTGCATCGGGAAGCGCGGCAAGTGCTGAGGCTGTTCTTGAACCTGTCGACAGCAATGTTGTCATAAAGGCGGTATACGCTCGTGATACTCAGATCACGGAATCGCTATGGGGCGATGCCAACTGTGACGGTGAAGTCGATCTTTCGGATGCTGTACTGATAATGCAGTCGATCGCTAATCCTAATAAGTATGACGTGGGTGGAACATCGCCAAGTGCTATAACCGAAAAAGGCAAGATACAGGCAGATGTTGATACTACTACAAAAGGACTTACAGGAAATGACGCATTAAAAATACAGAAATATCTGCTCAGGATAATAAACAGTCTCGAACCGACCGAATGATCCTTATTTAAAAGTCTGCTATGTGCAATACAGGAGGTCCAATATGAAAAAGAAGAGCTTTGATCGCTTTATATCAGCAATTACAAGTTTTGCGTTTGTATTTTCGCTTTTACATTGTTTCCCTGATCGTATCATAAAAACAAATTCAATATTGACCTCAGCTGCTGCAGCAAGTGAGTCTGTCACAGAAAATCCCTTTAACTACCAGAACGATGAGGAAGTGCCCTATGACCGTAAAAGCTGGGTACAACCCAGAGAATGGAATTCACCGAAAATAGATCCAAAGGATTATAATGGCGGTATAATGCTTTTTTTCGACAAGATCGGACTTGAGCCCGAATACGCAAAGGGTACTGTCCAGCGAGTATATTTTAGTATAACAGGTGCAACAGAACCTGTCAGCCGCATTAAGCTCCACTTCTTTTATGATACCCGTCTGACTGTCAAGGGGAACTCCAATGGCGAGGTAATGAACGCAGGAAAGGCAGTACAGGACTTCACAACAGGTTCTGCAATGGTGGAAGAAGGACAGCTTGTATTCTATGCGTATTCAGATGAGAACAAACTGACTAAAGGCAGCTTATTCACCATTGATTTTATCGTTCCCGAAAGTGCCGAACAAGGCGAACTCTATCCATTTGGCATTTCATATACAAATGACGGCATAGCCGCTGATACGTTTATTAATACTGAGCAGGATGACGCAGGCAGACTACAGATGACCTACGTATTCACAAAAGGTATCTACAACGGCTATATTAAGGTCAAAGGCGAGAAAATAATCAAGACCAAATATGATCTTGGCGATGTAAACAACGACGGACTCATAAATGCAATTGATGCCTCATCAGTCCTTGCGTATTATGCACTTGTTTCCACAAATAAAAACGGAGGATATACCGCTGAGCAAAAGCTTGCTGCTGATGTTGACAGCGACGGAGCGATAAATGCAATTGATGCTTCAAATATTCTTGCCTATTATGCATATGCTTCAACCACAAAAGAAGATGTATTACCCTTGGAAGAATATATGGAATACAAATAAGTGCAAAAGCACCGACCATATGGTCGGTGCTTTGTTGAATATTGAACTTAAAGGCTGAGCTCGCCTAAGAGATATTTCTGTATATGAAGTGCGTCATTTACAGTGAGTCCGTCACCGTCAACATCTGCATTTTTAACGCCTGCTGCGGTGATATGCTCGGCAGCTGTTCCCTCTGTGCCGTACTTGTTTGGATTGGATAATGCCTGCATGATAAGCACTACGTCTGACATATCTGTATTGCCGTCGCAATTTGCATCGCCGTTGCCCTTAACCTTTGCAGCCGCAGCGGACTCCTTAACAAATCGCATCATACCGCCGTTGCCGATGTGAAGCTCATCAGGTCTTTCCGACAGGTAAGTAGCTGAAAATTTCTGATCAGAACCGTTATAAAATCTGAGTACAGTTAAAACGGTGCCGCCTATAGTTTCATCGCCAAGATAAACCTTGCCTTTTTCTGAGACGCCGTCATTTTTTGTGAACTTATATGTGCCGTCTGCATTTATTTCCATGTTACCTGCATCTTTTGCAGAAACATCAACAGTGCAGTTTCCGTTCGATTCCTGATACTTCCAGCTTCCTACGAAATCAGACATTTTTGCTTCAGATGCTTCTTTGCGGATTATACGTGAGAAGTGGTTGTTTCCGTGATAGATGATGTCGGGATCATCGCTGTGATAATAACCGCCGAACATTCTCTCCTGACCTTCATACAGGCTTATGCACTGGAAAGGTGTTCCGCCGATAGTTTCAATGCTGAATTTAACTGTTCCTGATGTTTTCTTTCCGTTATTGTCTGTAAAAGTGTATGTTCCGTCTTTATTTATATCAAATGTACCATAATCTGTAGGGCTTATACTTACATAAAGATCTGTATCTGATGCCTGATATTTCCACTGACCTGCAAGATGCTCGATGTCTGTTGTTGCAGGTGAAGCTTCCGATACTACGGAAGTCTGAGCAGAATCTGCTGCATAAGCAGTGCTAACGGGTACTGATGTAAACATAATGCCAAGGGCAGCCATAATAGTAACAAAATTTTTCATTTTTATTTCCTCCGAATTCTTTTCATAAAATCTATAAGATCGACCTTTCATGAATAACATTCGGAACACCAATATCAAATGTTACAGTTTTCCAAAAATTTTTTGAAAAAAATTCCAAATCACAAAAAATGCAGATATATCTGCAAATGCCGTGATTCATTAATATGTTTAAATCTGCTTTTCAGTAAGTTTTACTGCAAAACGAACTGATTTTTTGTGTTACGATGTTCATATCTGTAAATGATACAATAACAGTTCACAACTCAAGGCGGAATACTTCGGCTATAGTTTTACGTGTGGAGATAATGCTTTTCTGCAACTTACACTATTGAAAAGTATAAATAATGCTTACATTTTTATGATATTTACTGCGCCGCCTTGTGCGGCGTTTTCTTTTATCTGAATTATAATAAGTATTTATTGCTGTTTTGTAAGGGTTCTAAACATTTATTGCTGAATTTTCACCTTATAACACGTTTTTCTCTTGTAATAGGAACTGTATTAGGTTATAATTGAACTATACCTTTTTTATAGTGATGAATAGACAAACTGTAAACATCACGTTATTATTTGAATTCAATGAAGGAGCAGATCTATTATGGAACAAAACAAACGTATCTCTGAATTACTAAAAAACACTATCGGTCAACGCTATGACGCAATTGCACTTAAAATGATAAGTGATGAAGCTGATATCCCCGAAAACGCCGTTTATCCCCTGCGCGATCTTGGTCAGCATCTGACGCTTTGTCAGGCATTTGCGCTTTCAAGAAGAGAAGGAAAAACCGTTTATATGCAGAAGCAGGACCACTGGTGCTGGGCACCGCTTATTGCTTACGGTCATGTGAAGTTAGAAGAAGGCACTCCTGCATTTAATGAACTTCTTCCTGTTATCGGCATAAAAGATCCCGATGCAGCTGCTGCGTTTATCGAGTCAATGCCTCACCTTCCAAGCGGAAAATACAAGGGCATACTTACCGCACCTCTCGGTACGGCAGAATTCAAGCCCGATGTAATGGTGATAAACTGTAATAATTCCGAGCTCCGTACTATAATAATGGGAATAAAAACACAGACAGGCACTGCTATGAAAACAGAGTTTGACGCAATAGATTCATGTGTATGGGGAATAGTCCCTTCTCTTACCAAAGGAGAATACCGCGTTTCATTTCCTGATCCTGGTGACTATATCAACGCCAATACAAATGAAAATGATGTGATATTATCTGTCCCGTTCTGCAAGCTGGAAGAATTTGAAAGAGGTCTGAATGCACTTAACTTTATGGGAATGAAGCATTCCTTCTTCCAGATGAATATGGAATACGATTTCGCTCGTCCCGTCTTTTATAATAACTTATTCAAGGCATGGGGACTTGATGAGGGAAAGAGCTATATGATCCCGAATATGAATTGATTATCGCTGCGCCGCCTTGTGCGGCGTTTTCTTTTATCCTGAGTCCTTAATTCACCGAACTATCACAAAGCACGACCGAAATTCCACATTACACAACTGATATTCCACTTTAAATCCATTTATCCTACAAACTGCTCCTGTATAATACAGACATAGAAACAAAAACCACCAACGATGTATTAAAAAGGAGAGTTATTATGAAAAAAATATATATGTATTCATTTATGGCAGCAATGTTCGCAGCAGCAGTAACAGGCTGCGGAAACAATAACAACGCAGAGACAAGCGTTTCATCTGGTATTAAGACAAAAACAGCTATCGTATCAGAGGAAAAAGATACAGCCGCTGCACAGCAGCTTTCAAACATCGAGGAAGTAACTTATACTGAGCGTGAGCTTGAGCAGACTGCCGATACAAGCGAAGCAAAGAGCATCAGCGTTTCTGACGATACGACCATTGACATAACAGAAGAGGGCATATATACCATAAGCGGAACTGCCGAGAACTGCACTGTAAGAGTTGAAGCTGATGAAAACGCAAAGGTACAGCTCGTTCTTGACGGAGTCAGCATTACAAACGATGATTTTCCTGCAATATATGTAGTTTCAGCTGATAAGGTTTTCATCACAACTACAGACAGCGAGAATACACTTACAGTCAGCGGTCAGTTCACCTCTGACGGCGAAACAAATACAGATGCTGTTATATACTCAAAGGACGACCTCGTTCTCAACGGAACAGGTACACTTAATGTTACTTCATATTACGGCAACGGTATCACTTCAAAGGACGATATGAAAATAACAGGCGGTACATACAATGTCAAGTCTGCCCTTGACGCTTTTGAAGCAAACGACTCTATCTCGGTAAGCGACGGTACATTTGATATCTCCACAAACAAGGACGGCTTCCACTGCGAAAATGACGAAACTGAGGGTACTATCACAATATCAGGCGGCACATTCAGCATCAACGGCAAGAGTGACGGTATTCAGGCTTGCGCACTTCTACAGATAGACGGCGGTACATTCGATATCACAGCTTCCGAGGGACTCGAAGCTACATACGTACTCATCAACGACGGCGATATAAATATATATGCAACTGATGACGGCATAAACGCTTCCGCAAATACAACTGCATACGAAACTGCTATCGAAATAAACGGCGGCTACATCACTGTTGAAGTCGGTCAGGGCGATACGGACGCTATCGACGCAAACGGCTCTATCTACGTAAACGGCGGCACGATAAACGTAACGGCTCAGATGTCATCATTCGACTACGACAAAACAGCCGAATTCAACGGCGGAACCATAATCATCAACGGCGAAGAAGTGTCCGAGATACCTCAGAGCATGATGGGCGGCGGTATGCACGGCGGAATTGACGGTGACATGGGCGGCAATATGAACGGCTTCGGCGGAGGCAGAGGCGGCAGATTCTGAAAACTATCACCAAATACAAACTGAAGCAGCATTGCCAAAAAAGTATTTCCGAACTGCAAGACAACTTGATGAAATAGGTTATGGCGGCAGGCATAACAACTAAGCAAAAATGCTCCTGCGTTATTTACAAAGGAGCATTTTTCGTGTATAATATTAACAATAATACTGCGGAGGTGCGCTATGCCGAAGATACTTATTGCCGATGATGAGCCTAATATAGTTACACTCATAAGCCGTTACGCTCAGCGCGAGGGCTACGATGTAATAACCGTTTCTGACGGAAGGCAGGCTATCGAAGCCTGTCATAATGAAGATTTCGACCTTATTGTAATGGACGTTATGATGCCTGATACCGACGGTTTTACCGCCTGCAAGAAGATAAAGGAATTCAAGGATATCCCTGTTATCATGCTTTCTGCAAGAGGTACTGAGTTCGATAAGCTCTTCGGCTTTGAGGTAGGTGTGGACGATTACGTTACAAAGCCTTTCTCGCCTATGGAGCTCATGGCACGTATCAAGGTCATCCTGAGCCATAAGAAAAAGCCTGAAATAAAAGAAGAAGCACGAAATATCAGTATCGGCGGCATTGTAATAGATACCTTCGGCATGACTGTTAAAGTTGACGGTGAAAAAGCTGATCTTACTGCGAAGGAGTATTCGCTTCTTTTGCTTCTTGTCAGGAACAAGGGCATTGTACTCTCCCGTGACAGGATACTGAATGAAGTGTGGGGATACGACAGCTTCGGTGTTGACAGGACTGTTGACTGGCAGATAAAGCTTCTGCGCAGCAAATTAGGTCAGTACCGTGACTGTATCAAGACCATACGAGGGGTGGGATATAAATTTGAGCTCTAAAACAAGAACTTTCCAGCGAAAACTGCTGGGCTACTTTATATTCTTCACTGCCGTTATCTTTGCTGTCCTGTGGCTTTTGCAGACCGTATTCTTGCAGCGTTTCTACAATAGCATGGTCATAAACAATACCGTCAGGGCTGCCGATAAAATAGCTTCTCAAAGCAATTCAAGCGATATAACCGAATATATAGACGAGCTTTCCCGTGATAACTCGGTACTTGTTTTCGTGACGGACACTAATGGGAATATACTTTATTCCTCAGACGAATACAAGAAGATGCACCGAAACCGTGACATTGAACTCAACGGTATGAAAGCAGACTTTAAAGGTGAACGTGGACATTACAGAGAGCTTCCCGAAAACTACGGCGAGTTTCTGGGTAAACTCATCTCCTCTGACAGCGGCAAAGCCGAATTGCAGACCTATGATCTGTATGTTTACGGAAGATATATAGATTTCTGCGGCAGCGATGAAAAAGCTGTGCTTTATATCGGTACGACACTTAACGCAGTGGGTTCAACGGCAAGGATAATCCGTATACAGCTTTTATGGGTGACTCTTTTGTCTGTTGTCATTGGCTTTGTGCTTGCATGGTTCATGTCAAGGAGCTTTTCGCGCCCTGTTGCTCAGCTCACAGAAAAAGCACATAAGCTTGGCGACAAAGGCAGTGATATTCCTTTCCGCGAGGGCTTCTGTTCGGAGCTTGACGAGCTTAACGATACTCTCGACAAAACAGCGGATAAGCTGAAAAGATCGCAGGAGTTCCAGAATGAACTCCTTGCAAATGTCTCACACGATCTGCGTACTCCCCTCACTATGATAAAGGGTTACGCTGAAATGATAAGGGATATCTCCCGTGAGGACGAAAAGCAATGCGCAGAGGACGTAGCTGTAATAGTTGAGGAGACAGACAGGCTTACGGCTCTCGTTAACGAGATACTGGAGTATTCCGAATTGCAGATGACCGATACACAACTTGCAATGACCGATGCTGACCTCAGCGAGATCGTGGATTCAGTCACCGACAGCTTTGAAAATCTACATTCAAAGAACGGATATGTCTTTGAGCGGAATATCGCTGAGAATGTACATATCCGCGGAAATGTCTCACGCCTGCAAAGAGCTGTATATAACCTTATGGACAATGCCGTCCGTCACGCAGGTGAGGATAAATGGGTAGGAGTTGCTCTGAAGATCGCAGACGATGATGCTGTTATCGAGATCGCCGATCACGGCAAGGGTATTGCTCCCGAAGAGCTTGAACGCATATGGGATAAATACTACACAAAGCGTCAGCGTCAGGGCAAGGGCGTTTCAGGACTCGGTCTGGCTATCGTAAAGCAGACAGTTACTCTCCATAACGGCAAGTGCGAAGCTGAATCCGAAAAAGGAAAAGGAAGCTTATTCAGGATATCACTGCATCTTACCAAGTAAGCTGTCACTGCACTTCATGAACGTTATGCGCAGGCACTATAACAGTAAAAAAATATCATTTATTCGCTCGGGCAATGCCCGAGCTTTTGTTTTACCTAAAAATTTTTTATTGGAATATCCGCTGAATATCGGGATCATTTGCGTATCAAAAAAAATTGATGAAAAAATTTTTCTCAAATATGTAACATTTCATCTTTTTGCTACGATTGTATTATATGTACGATCGATCTAATATGCAATTATCCACTTTATAATAACTAATTATTGCAGAATAAATTTGAAGGAGAATATTAAGTATGAAAATGAAGAAAACTATCGCACTTCTGTCAGGTCTTGTAATGACACTTCCATACACACCATGTGCTGCTTTTGCTGCTGAAGAAAATACGGAAAACGAAGTATCCGATACTGCTGAGATAACGGAAGAAGCAAATGAGGATACAGAAGTTAAGCACCTGCACCCTTCCCCTACTTCGATACAGGCTGATATCGCTGTGTCAACAGAGGCAGAAAACGATGATTATGAACTTCCGTCGAAATTCGACCTGCGTACAAAGGGACTTGTCTCATCTGTAAAAAATCAGGGCGGTTACGGTACCTGCTGGGCACACGCTATGCTCGGCAGTCTCGAAACTGACAGAATGGCAGAAGATCCGCATATAGATCTTTCGGAACGCTATCTCGGAACATATATGGTATCTGAAGAATACGGTGACGGTTCCATCGAATTCGGCAGCGGAGCAAATGCAGGAGATGCTCTTGGTCTGCTAACAAACTGGATAGGTGCGGTTTCCGAAGCTGTTGCGCCATACGATGAGGAATACACATCTGACCTTTCCAGAAAGGAATTGCAGAAGCAGTCAGAGCTTCATGTGACAGATGCTCATTGCATTGATTTTTACGATCATACGACCTATGAAAGGATAACAGGCTCTGATCTTTTCTATGCAAACCTCAATACAGTCAAACGTGCGATATGTGAAGGTCATGCGATATACCTTTCAATGCATTTTTCCGAGGACGAATCATATAACTATTTCAACTCCGCGATCTATAACGAATCAAACTACGGTTCTGACCATGCTGTTATAATCGTTGGCTATGATGACGATTATTCTGCCGACAACTTTAATACTTCCCCGGGAAAGAACGGTGCATGGCTGGTAAAAAACAGCTGGGGCGTTGACAGAGGCGATAACGGCTTTTACTGGGTATCCTACTATGATAACTCTATTGATGAGATGCAGTTCTTTGAAGAAGAAAGAGCCGAGATGCACGATCATCTGTATTCATACGACGACTGCGGTATAAGCGGTCAGTTCGGTATATCCGAGGACGGCGATACCTGTACATATATCTCAAATGAGTATACAGCAGAAGAAAACGGCTTCATAACAGATGTTATGCTGAACTGCTGTGTGCCTGATGATGAATACGAAATAACTGTTTATACAGGCGTTACAGATGCTGATGTGCCTACATCGGGCGAAGCTCATACTGCCACAACAGGAACACTTGACCACATAGGTTATCAGACCATAACACTTGACGAGCCTGTTCATATCAGCGAAGGTGAGACATTTGCCGTTGTTGCAAAGATAAACGGTGCTCAGGGATATCATATTGCCTGTGAATTCTCGAACAATAACCACGGAGAACCTTTATGTAATTCCGATTTTAACAATAACCTCACTAATTCATCTATGCTTGTAAATGAAGAGAGGATAATGAAAACATTTGGCGATAATCAAAGCTTTTTCAGCTCAGACGGACAGAACTGGACCGATCTGTATGAAAGCTATGACTATGATTCCGAATATCTCACAGGCAATCTTTGTCTCAGAGCTATGACCTGTGATGAGGGTGCTGTGCATTTCTCAACATACAGCGATGCACTTGCCCCCGGAACTGAGATATCACTCAGCTGTGCTGACGGCAAGGATATTTATTATTCTGTAGATAACGGAGATTATCAGCTCTATACTGCGCCCGTTAGTTTTCAGAAGGATATGACTATCTCCGCATATGCAGAGGGCGATGAGGACATTGTTTTCTCAAAGCACTATTCCGAAAAACACGCTGAGATAATCAATATGCTCGCTATCTCAGGATCAGATAAATTCTATGTGGATATCGACAATGGAGCAGATATCATTATCCCTGCTGAAGCAGATGAGCTCACTCTGCTCCCCACTATGACAGGTACACTTACTGACGGCGAAAATGTTACAGGTTCTTATGAAGAGCGTACATATAAGTGCGGAGCATATCCGTTCTCAATAAAACTTACTGCACAGCAGGAAGGTCTTAAACCAACTGAATATACATTCAACGTAAAAAGAGAATGTGCAGACTCATTCACAAACGGTACATGGGTGCTCAGAAATGCAGCCGCATGGTACTATTTCAATGAGGACGGCAGGACAGGCTATTGTATCGACAGAATAACAGGCAAAAGAACCGACTTTTCTTACACAATGGCAGATAACGAACTCACTGTCACAAGTGAAGGCTCTGTCCGCAAGGGCATGGTAACTTCAAACCATTATACTGCATCTATAATCTGGGACGACAAGGAAACAGATACATTAGACTTATGGTACGAAGGCGAAGAAAAAGCACCTTTTTACTCAAATCCCCAGCTTTGCGAATTCGCCAAGAAATACATAACAAAAGCAACAGGAAAAGAACCCATATCTGTTAAAGCTTCATACGAGCGATATGAAGTTATCGTTAATGTGAAGCTCGAAAACGGAAAAGAAATAAACTATCATTCATATAACGGAGGACTGCTCTGTATTGATGATAACAATAATCTGATCGACCTTGAAAACGTTCCGCAGGATACAGGTGTAACTTCTTTCAGGCAGGGTATATGGAGCGTCTCCAATCAGTCAGGCTTTTTGTACTACATCTATTTCGATGCCAACGGAAAGGACTGCACTGTTATTGATCCGTATTCAGATAAAAAACGCCCTGCACAGTTCAGCCTTGTAAAAGATCAGTTACAGATCACTTATGACTACGGCTATACTGAAAAGAAACTCGTTACTATCTGGGAGGACAGGGCAGTTACGAAGGATATCCACAACATGACGACCGAGCTTGAATACATCTCCGACGCAACTCCCGAGACCTTTAATTACCTCAGCAACGACAAGATAATGCAGCTCGTTTCCGATTATTACGAAGCAATGACCTGCAAGCGAAATAAATACATAGATATGGAGATCACAGACGGCAGATATGTTATACTTCATTACGTTGACAAGCCGTACTATCTCGATCAGATGTCTGTAATACCTTTCTATCGCATTGACCGCCTGACAGGCGAATGTACTGACGAAAACGGTGATATAATTGATCTGTATAACCCTGTTATGATAGAGTCGGAACACTTCGCAAAAGGTCTCTGGAGATGTGACGACCTGAGCGGTACGGGTTCTGACGGTTATTTCTGGTTCAGCGGAAACAATGATACAGCTGTATACTATGACGCAAAGTTCGGAACAGACTTAGAGTTCAGCTACCGTTTTGCCGACGGCTATGGTATTGCATATATCAATGGCGGAAAGGTATTCTTCACTGCCGAAGAAGCAGAAGGCGGCATAATGCTTTCATGGGCAGATGATGACGGCTGCGGTCATACATTAAAGCTGACTTATATCAAAAATACTGAAAAGAACAGTGTAAAGTTCTATTCATACGATCAGCTCGAAGAAATGGTTTTGAATGATTTCATCAAGAAAAACGGTGAGGGCAATTACAGAGCATTTGCAGGATCAGATTTTAACGGAAATGTCTGCGTCTCTATCCGCGATGAAGATGCAGGAGAATTCGTTGAAACATACACTGTCGACCCTATGGACGGAACAGGTCACACCGAGAACGGTGAATACGTTGACTTTGTACAGACAAAAACCACTTCCGTATGCGATATGATACTGAATTACTTTATCAACAGTCTCATATACTGGCTCGATATCATCAACAGCCTTTTCTAAGGCGATAGAATAGGTGGGTTCACAAAAAAGGACGGCAATTGCCGTCCTTTTTTTATTAAAAGTAAGTTGCTTTTTTCGTGCGGTAAGATGCATTTTCAAAGGTGTAAGTTGCATTGACACACAGTCAAAAAACGTGATATCATAAATATGAAAAGCAGCCTGTATCTCTACAGACTGCTTTAAGGTATTTATCTGACTATATTATACTGCTTTATCAGCCGCGGTCAAGCCTGTTAAGGAGAGTAGATGCACTCATGGAATAATACTGACTGCCTGCAGATGTAGGTGTAGCGTCTGAATAGAAGCAGACTGTAGTTGCATTTGAGAGTAATGTTCTCAATGAGCTGCAATGTCCTATGATATCTCTGCCGCCGCAGCGGAAGAATGCTTCAAACTTTTTGCTGCCTGAGCCTCTTAACCAGTCAGGATCGCCGATGCCTGCATTCTTGCCTGTGTAGATATAAATTGTATTACCTACACGCTTATAGGCGTTGAACCTGTTATCAAGGAATCTTTCACGGACAACTCCCTTAAGCTGTGTTTCAAAGCCTGGACAGCTGATAAGCCCCTGATATATATTACAGTATCCAAGATAATCTTTGTATGGAACAGATATAGTTTTCTTTGAAATTCCGCCAACCTTGATGTACTCCTTTACACCTGTGGACTGATCTCCGTTACAGGTGAGCTTTAAGTCCTTAAGGAACTCAAAAGTACCTGACCCCGATGTAGAACCCGATCTTCCCAGATAGATAGTCGGAGTAGGAACGGGATTGCTTATATGGAATGTTATCCTTGTACGGAATCCTTTTCCGTTGGGATTCTCTTCAAGAACAGGCTCATCAAATGTTGTATAGATGTCTGAGCTTGAAAGTCTCATGCCTGCAACATAATAATCATTAAGGTAAATATTGCCTGTATAGCCGCCATTGTACTTTATATTGCTATAGGTTATATTCTCTGGATGATCTATATAGAAGTTATTCAGGATATTCTGTAAATAAGTACCTTCAAGCATTCTAAGTCCGTAATCACAAGCCTTTTCGTTAACTTTAATGCTTGGACGCCTGCGGTGGCTATCGGTCTTTGAAACATCTGAATACTCCATTACCAATGCGTAGTAATTTCCTGCTTTGGTCTTTACAGAAAGATTATCCACATAGGGACGGGCATTATTGATCTTTGAAGTTGTCGCAACTTCAAGTGGGAGAAGTGCAAACATATCGCAGTTGCCGTATTCATTACATCTTGTGTCAGTAGTTGCATAGTAAGTGTACTTGCCTTTAGCTTCCAGAATGGTCTTTGTCAGCACAGGAATGTCTTTCTGAATCGACTCATATTGCCATTGCTGACCTCTTCCTGCTGAGAAGTCATAGTTTATCAGCGGATTGCTGAAAGACTTTCCTGTGTCCACAAGATAAGCAGATGCTGTCATATTTGCAGGGATAGCGAGAATTGTTGCAGCAGATATAGCTGCGATAGCTTTTGCCAGTTTTTTCATAGTGTTTTTCCTCCATTTGTATTGATATATTTTTTCACGTTCCAGGAAACTTTGTGTTCCCTGTCTGTGATCATAGTTTATCATACCCCACGGAATAACTCAATATTTTCGGGATAAGACGTTGATTTCCGCGACAAAAAGCATAATTCGGCGACGAAATGTACAAAATCAAAACTAAGCTGCCAACCATTTGACAAGCTGACAATATATGCAGTTCGTCACTCAAAATGTACACTTCGTCATTAAATACTGCTTCTTATACATTATATACTTATCTTTCTACTACAAAAACACAAAGGAGGGCGTTTTTATGCCAGCAGACAAATCAATAGCTGTAATATTTTCAGACTTCAAAAACGATCACAATGACGGTTTTATCATCGGTATCCAAAATCAGGCTAACGCCTGCGGATACCGCACATTTACGTTCTCTATGCCTCAAACCAGTGAACTGTATACCCACAATGAGGAATGGATATACAGCCTTATCGACTATGACAGATACGACGGCGTTATTTTTGTGGAGCACACTTTTTCAACTCATAAGAACCTTATACCGCCTATTGAAAGATCACTGCGTGAAAACTGCCGGTGTCCTGTAGTTGTTATAGGTCAGTCAAATCTGCTGCCAAATGTCATCGGTATGGAGAATAAAAAAAACTTTGAAAAAGTAGTTGAGCATCTCATTACAGAACACGATTGCAAGTCTGTATACTGTCTCGGCGGCGAAAAGAGTATCGCCGATGAACGTATCGACGGATTTGTTGAAGTTATGAACAGGTACGGACTGCCCTGCGGCGAGGAAAATCTCCTTTACGGCGGATACTGGATATCAGGTGCGGAAGCTCTTGCAAAGGATATCGCATACGGCACTGTAGAAAAGCCTGATGCTATCGTCTGTCTCAACGATGAGATAGCTTACGCCCTCATAAAACAGCTCTTCTTCGTTGGACTCCGCGTTCCCGAGGATATACTCGTTACGGGATTTGACGATTCTCCGTATGCTTCAAACTCTGCCGTATCTATAACTACTCTTACAGCCGATACTCATTTCTGCGGTCAGAGAGCTGTGGCACTGCTCCATTCCCTTATAACAGGTGAGGAAACGGAACAACTCAAACCCAAGAAGCACTGCATCATTACGGGTGAGAGCTGCGGCTGCGGCAGAAAAAGCAAGCTGAATGTCCGCGCAAAGTTTGATGAACTGCATAAACAGGAGATAGCTGATATGGAGTTCAGAAACAGCTGCTTCGAGGAAAAGCTTTACAAAGTCCGCTCGCAGGAAGAGCTTTCACACTTTATCAAAAACCACAAGTACCTTATCCGCAATCAGATAAGCGTCAGCGTTAATCTTATGGAAAACGGCGATGAAAATGCAAAATGTATCTATCTGAAGGACTATCTTATAAACGGTGAGACCGCAGAGTTCCGCGCTGAGAACATATATCCCGATATGTTCTCATTCGGAGCTATACAGAATGTCCACGTCATGCCGCTGACTTTTGATAAACGTGTATACGGCTTCATGACCATAGGCTACGCCGAGCCTAACGTTTATACGCTTCATGCAAAGCAGTTTGCAAACAGGATAGCCATAGGAGCTGAAATGCTCCGTGTACGTCAGCAGTGTACGGACTACGCTCAGAATACACAGACCGACACAAAAACGGATATTATCCGCAATGATTTAGAGGCAAAAAAGCTGGCTGCTGCGGTAATGGTAGTGAATAAAGGCTCGATAACTAAAGTGCCGCTGGAAAATATACTGTACTTTGAAACAGGCGAAAAGAAGGTGTTTGCAGCTCTGAAAAGCGGCAAATACGAAATAAAGCAGCGTTTGTTCGAGCTGGAGGAGATGCTTTCGGAAAAGGATTTCTTCCGCATTTCCCGTTCCACACTTATAAATATGAAACGTACAGTCGGGTACAAAAACGGCTTCAACCGCACACTTCTTGCTGTTCTTTCTACCAAAGAGGAGCTCCATGTATCAAGAATGTACGGCGAGAGCTTCAAAAAAAGGCTTGCGGAATCATGACTTTTATCCGTTATTCTCCATATGTAAGTTGCGTTTTTTCGGGGGTAAGTTGCATTGACAGCTGCTTTTGATATGTGTTATCATATATATGGTTTGAAATAAGCTGTGTGAATGATTGAATTTTGTCATCTTTTATGATAAAATCATATCAACGATACAGCAAAGGAGCTTGCTTATGAATGAAAAAATCAATATCACATGGTACGGTACAGCTTCCGTAAGAATTACTGCGGGCAGCTCACAGCTCCTGATAGATCCTTTTTTTCCGTTTCCCGACAGCAGGATAAAGGTAGCTGCAAATGCCTATGATGATTGCAGCCATATCCTTATTTCTCATGGACATTTTGACCATATCAGCAGTATCAGTGATATCGTAAAAAAAGATACCGTTGTTTACTGCACGAAAGCACCGTACCATACCCTTTGCAAAAAGGGCGTAAAAAAAGAAAATCTTAAACTTATAACAGCAGGCTCTTCCTTTAGAGTGGGTGATTTTCATATTACTGCCTACAAAGGCAAACATATCAGGTTAAATGCGTGGGATGTTCTGAAAGCTGTATGCAGCAGCCGTGTCATACGTAACCTGAAAGGCATTACGGGAAAGCTTAAAAAGATAACCTCATGCCTTGAAAAAAAGGAGACACTGTGCTATGTTGTTGAAGTATACGGCAAGCGTATCCTTATACTCGGCAGCCTTGCTCTTGCAGATGATATAGATTACCCGAAAGGTGTCGATCTCGCATTTTTCCCGTATCAGGGCGCAAAGAATATATGTGAGCTTGCATCGGATATCTGCGGCAAGCTTGCTCCGAAAGCCGTTCTGCTCACACATTTCGATGACACTTTCCCACCGTTCAGTTCTGAAATTGATACATCAGATTTTGAGGAGCACATGAAAAAACGTGCGAAAGTCTATAAACTCCCGCACGGATGCTCACTTGAGATCTGACGGATATTTTACAATACTGTCCCAGCACTATAAATACTAATAAAGCGGAGGCCGATCATGAAAATTATAATCGAATCCCCTCAGCCGGACGAAGAGGACGTTGTTATAGTAAGGTGCGCGTCACCCGATCAGCGTCTTATTTCCATGCTGCTTTCTTTCAAGACTGTCAATACAGAACTCACAGGATATCTGAATGACAAGATAGCACGTCTGAACTATCAGGACGTTTACTATTTTGAATCCAATGAGAACCGAGTTTTTGCATATTGCCGTTCAGATGTCTACGAGGTAAAATATAAGCTTTATGAGCTTGAGGAGCTTTTCAAGCCGCTGGATTTCGTACGCTGTTCAAAGTCCATGATAGTAAATATGGAAAAGATAGAGTTTCTTTCTCCCCTTTTCAGCGGAAAGCTTGAAGCACATCTGAAAAACGGTGAGAAGATCCTTATCTCAAGGCAATATGTACATAGTCTGAAGGCAAAGCTCGGAATTGAGGAGGTTGAATGATGATAAAGGAATTTTTTATCTCATTATTACATTATTTTGTGGACATAACTACAGCTGTAATAATAGCTGCGGCTGTATATCTGACATTCTCGGGACAGCAAATGGAAAACGTCATACTATGGCAGATACTTTTCAGCGGTTTTATCACAGCTCTGCCAACAGCCATACTACTTTGCTTTGATCCTAAAAGTGTCAAGGTCTCGGTGGTACTGTGGGGCATTCATTTCCTGCTGATATTCTTCATTACAGTGATGCTGCTGAAAATGTTCGGTTGGTGCAGGATAACTCCGCTTTCTGTATTCCTGACTTTTATCGCAGTTGTATTTATATACTTCTTTACCTGCAGTGTTCATTATCTTGTTGCAAGAAAGCATACAGCATGGATGAATCAGCAGCTTAAAAACCGTTATTCTAAGGAAGAACAGGACAAAAAAGAAAACGCATGATAAATATCATGCGCCGATCAGCTCGATATATTTTATGCTGAGGTGACTGAAATGAAATTTAAGATCAGACACGAAACAAGAGCTTTCCTGTACGGTATCATTATCCCATGGGGAGTTGCCGCTGTTACATTATTACTGTTTGTGTTTTTCGGATTTACGGTATTTGACGAGCTGCCTGCAAAGATATTCTTAGGAATACTTATCCTTTGCGGCGCGGTAGAGATAATATCAATATTGTTGTATATAGCCGAGAAAATATTCGGTGCAAAAATAATCATCGAAAGCGACCATATCAAAGTACGAATGTTTCTAAGGCGCAGGAATATCCGCTTTGATGATATTGCTGATGCCAAGTACAGGCATTATTATGACAGAACGGAAGAAAAGAACAACCCTTATTCGATATTGACTCAACGTGCTGATGCGAACTATCCGACTGCTCCGATAATCCGTTCACAGATCATTTTTTATCTGCTCTCAGGCAAGGTGTTCAGACTCAACGATGTTGCCACAAACTATAAATGGAAACGCAACCTCTGGATAACTAATCCCGAAATTGATCCTGACGGAGACGTTAAACTGTATCAGGCATATCTGTGCTACCGATCTGCATGGCATAAATATTATAACACAGGCGAAAACGCACTGAAATATGACATAAATTAAATAACGAATCATAAGTTATATGCTTATATAAAAGTTTGGGGTGATTGTAAGGGACGCCTTCTCTTACAAGGCGACCCTAATCGGGTCCGGCCCCCTCTGTCCTACGGACATCTCCCTGCACAGCAGGGAGTCACCCTCTTCAAAAACAGTCCACCGGACTGTTTTTTTATCCCCCCCTTGCGATGCGCCTTCGTATTATTTCGCTGTTCTCTGAAAACTTGGAACAGCGACCAAAGGCTCTGCCTCTGGACTCTGCCAAAGGAACACAGTCCCTTTGGAATCCCATTCCTGATTTCATCACATATAATGCGTTAAAAGACAATTCACCTTAGCGAACATTATCCTCACAAGCATAAAAAAGCCCCTTTTGAAAAGGGGCTTTTTTCTTACTGATATTTAGCCTTATCCATTTCACGGATAGCAGCACGGCGGATCTTTCCGCTGCCCACTGTCTTAGGCAATTCTTCAACGAATTCGATAACACGAGGGTACTTGTAAGGTGCGGTACGGCTCTTGACGTACTCCTTTATCTCCTTGACAAGCTCCTCAGAACCTGTAGTGCCCTTGGTCAGCACGATAGTTGCCTTTACTACCTGTCCGCGGACTTCATCGGGAACACCTGTAACAGCACATTCAAGCACATACGGGAGCTCCATGAGAACGCTCTCGATCTCGAATGGTCCGATACGGTAGCCCGAGGACTTGATAACATCATCAACACGTCCGACATACCAGAAGTATCCGTCCTCGTCTACCCATGCAGTATCGCCTGTATGATAGTAGCCCTCACGCCATGTCTCGGCTGTGTTTTCCTCGTCACCGTAGTAGCACAGTGCAAGACCGGGAACGCCGTAACCTTTAGCATTTGCGTCCTTGAGTTTTACACAGATCTCGCCTGTTTCACCAACACCTGCAGGAGTGCCGTCAGGGAGAAGCACCTGTACATCGTACTGCGGATTAGGCTTACCCATGCTTCCGGGCTTAGGCTCCATACCGACAACGTTTGCGATAGTAAGTGTTGTTTCAGTCTGACCGAAACCTTCCATGAGCTTGATACCTGTTGCCTTGTAGAACTGGTGGAATACCTCAGGGTTGAGAGCTTCACCTGCGATACAAGCATATTTAAGTGATGAAAGATCGTATTTTGAAAGGTCTTCCTTGATGAAGAAACGGTACATTGTAGGAGGTGCGCAGAATGAAGTTACGTTGTACTTCTTGAACATAGGAAGTATATCATCTGCGTGGAAACGATCGAAGTCATATACGAATACAGCAGCCTCGCACATCCACTGACCGTAGAGTTTGCCCCAGAGTGCCTTGCCCCAGCCTGTATCAGAGATAGTGAAGTGCAGACCGTTAGGATCGGCATTCTGCCAGTAACGGGCAGTAACATAGTGACCAAGGGGGTACTGATAGCTGTGGAGAACCAGCTTAGGATTGCCCGATGTACCCGAGCTGAAGAAGATGAGCATAGGATCAGTTCCGCATGGAGTCTCGGCAGTACGCTCAAAGTGAGTGCTGTATGCAGAAAGCTCTGCGTTGAAATCGTGCCAGCCCTCACGCTGACCGTTAACGATGATCTTGGTTTTGAGTGTTGGAGAAACAGCACAGGCTTTATCGACTTCGCTTGTGATATCGCCGTCAGCCGAGCAGACGATAGCAGATACCTCTGCTGAATTGAAACGGTATTCAAAATCGTGCTCCTTGAGCATATTCGATGCAGGGATAACAAGAGCACCGATGCGGTGAAGTGCGATTATTGAGAACCAGAACTGGTAATGACGCTTTAATACCAGCATTACGCGGTCGCCCTTCTTGATGCCCAGTGATTTGAAATAGTTGGCTGTCTGACATGAGTATTTCTTGATATCCTTGAATGTAAATCTGCGCTCGTTGTGGTTAACATCAACATATATCAATGCTGTCTTATCGGGACATTTTTCAGCCATTGCATCAACGATATCATATGCAAAGTTGAACTTATCCTGATTTTCAAAATTAACAGCGCTGAGTGTGCCGTCCTCATTGGTCTCGCACTTAACAAACTTCTCGGCAACAGGGTGAAGCAGACCTGCTTTGTCCACATTTGTAAGGTGATGCTCAGCAACGTGCTCGCGGTACTCAGTCATGCCTGTTGTGCCGTGAGGAGCCATTACAAATGCATAGATCTCGCAGTCCTCGCCGCCGAGAGCAACTTCATCATGTGGCATAGAGCTGTCATAGTATATGCAGTCTCCCTCGTGGAGTATCTCGGTATGTGAGCCAACAGTCATACGAAGTGTGCCCTTGAGAACTATATCCATTTCCTGACCTGCATGGCTTGCCATGTGGAGAGGCTCGGAAAGTGCTTCTTCCGAATAAGGGATAACAACATGGAAAGGTTCAACAGTCTTGTTCTTGAACTTTGATGCAAGGCGGTTGTAAGCAAAGCCCTTTCTGCGGACGATCGGAACTCCCTCACCCTTTCTTGTAACGGTGTAGCCGCTCAGCTCAGGGCTGCTGCCCTCCATGAGATCTGTGATCTCTACATTGAATTTATTTGCGCATTTATATATGAAAGTAAAGCTGAAGTCCTGTTCGCCGGACTCAAGCTTTTTATATTCTTCTACGGAGTAATCAGTTATTTCTGCCATTTCCTCAACGGAAATACCGAGGTCTTCACGCAGGTGTGAAATACGTTCAGCGACCTCCTTGATCCTTATTTCTGCATTCTGCAAGTTTGTCGTTTCGCTCATAATAATCGCTCCTTTTTTAATAAAATAAAAACTCGTCTCAAAGATTTTTCTTTGAGACGAGTATCAATACTTGATTACCCGCGGTACCACTCAAATTGTGCCGCTATTGCGTAACACCACTTCAGACTCTAACAAGCCCTATTCATTGACGCAGACTCACGGGAACGCTTACTGAAAAATTTCAGCATTCCGGCTCAGAAGGGATACACAGCACTGCTTATCACCGACTCGCACCACCCGTCGGCTCTCTGTAGACATTGGCAATACTTTGCTTGTCTTCCTCATAGCTTATGTTTGGATTATATCACATAAAAAATCATTTGTCAATACCTATCCTGAAATTTTTTTGAATATTACCTGAAAAGCTTGTTTTTCGGGCTTAATTATGGTATATTTTATAAAGAGAAAAAAATATATCTCTGCTGCTTAAAAGTCCTGCGGAGAAACCGGTAAGGAGATAATTATGGGAAATGAAAAAGTAATTTCGGAAAAAACAAAAGGGAGAAAACGTTTTCGCATCGTCTTTTTCCTGATCGTTATCGCAGCCTTGCTTGCTGCTGTTTATTTCCGTGTAAATCCTAAATGGAAGGCTGCAAAGCTTACCATAGAGCCTGCAAACAGGATCTCAGATATACAGTGCATCGAACCCTCGGGTACAACGCTTGAAACAAGGATACTTCCGCCCGAAGGCTATGAACGTGTTCCTGCAAAGGAAGGAAGCTTCACCGAGTATCTGCGTAAATATCCGCTTCTTCCCGACAATACGAAACTCCCAGTATATGACGGAACGACAATGGATTACTCATACGTTGCCGCGATATTTGATATAAGTCTCGGCGATGAAGGATATCAGCAGTGCGCTGACAGTATAATAAGACTTTACAGCGATTATTTTTATGAGAACAAGCAGTATGACAAGATATCATTTCAGTTTTCAAACGGTGATGTCTGCGATTATAACCGCTGGCGCAAAGGAAAGAGAATGTTTGTATTAGGCGATTTCTCCTGTGAGATACCTGCCGCACTTCCCGATAACAGCGAACAGCAGTACAGGAACTACCTCAAGGAGGTAATGAATTATGCAGGTACGCTCTCTCTGCAAAAAGAATCGGAAGTGATATCACCCGATGATATCCGTGTCGGAGATATCATATGCGATGATACTCATGTCGTCCTGATAGTCGATGAAGCGGTAAATGAGAAAGGTGAAAAATGCTATCTCATAGGAGAGAGTTTTATCCCTGCCGTATGCTTCCATATACTGACAAGGACAGAGGGCAGAGAGGAGACTCCATGGTTTACGCAGGAATATCTGAAAAAGGATCTATTTGTAACAGGGGCATTTCCGTTCAGCAAAGACGAGATACGCCGCTGGAAAGACGGATTTTAATAATATTAGCATTTACTGAAAGAAGCCCCTTTAAAAGGGGCTTCTTTCATATTTTTTTAAGAAGATCGAGGTTATCTGAACTCGATATAATCTGAAGAATACTCGCCGCTGTTAGTGTATATCTTCATGGCGTTTATTGCATTTTCGATTATCTCGCTATTGCCAGGTTCGTCCTTGATATAAAGTGCAACATCGTTGTAGCCGATCTCTGCCAGTACCTTTTCACCTGTAATTACAGGAACTGCTATATCAAAGAGTGCTTCGATGGCTTTTTTATCCTCTATCTCAATATGCTTATCGTTATACCCCATACTGCCTGATCGCCTTCTGGTGTTAAGACTGAGTATGGAGTCAAGCTTATAATACTTTCCTAAATAGTTTTTTACGTAATTGGCATCATTGTCCGTGTACAGATCATAATAATTCTCATAGTTCGCACCTTTTATCAGCACTATAGGGAAAACATACTCGATATTTCTTGTTATCATGAGATAATTGGAATAAGTATCTATTTCTTCTGCCAGTTCCTCAGAAGTCTTTTTGTATTTGACATTATGATCTTCAAAGAACTTAACAGTATTTACGCAGGCAGAATTGATAGTCTGTCCTTCAAGCTCGCAATAAAACTCTGAGTTTTTAAGCTCCTCAACACTCATCGAAGCCATGTCCTTACGCAGAGCCTCAGCAAGTTCTTTTCCCTCTTCCAATGAAAACTGTTTGGACTGTGAAGCTCCAAGCTTGTCTCTGAAATAGAATAAGCAATATTCTGCATCTTCGGGATTTTCCATATAATCAAAATTATTTGAATAAGATCTCAGACTATTGCGGAATATCTCTCCCGATACCTGCTTGGCGTACTCTTCACTTGTATACATATCACAGTATAATTCCGTGAGCATCTCTGTCGGGATAGTATACTGTCTGATGATCGCAGAACCGCTTCTTGTATAATATGTCATTCTTATTGTGACCTCGTCAAAACGGTACATGGGATCCTTTGAATTGCCGATAGTGGACGCTGCTGCTACATCTTCCCAATAGTTTGATACGTTAAGCCCTGACATTTCATACTCATACTTATCGGGTTCAAAATGACGGTCAACAAGCTCCTTATTGAGCTTCATCACATCTTTTATCAGCTTTTCGTCATGGAATGTTCTGTTCTCTCTTAATGCATCGCTGTCTCCCCATATATCTATCTCTACATCAATGACAGATGACTTCGAAGGTATCACCTTTGCTCTGCCCAGTCCGTCGGTCAGGTCGATCACCTTGATAATACACATAACTGCCGCACTTGCTGCCGCAAAGCTTACAACAGCAGTCCAGAAGCGTTTGAAGCCTCTTCTGCTGATGACTTCCATAACGAACCAGATTATGCCGCTTATGACAATGGCTGCAATAAATCCGCCTGAAATGTTCATCATATTTATCATTGAGAAAACGCAGTAAACTGCAACGGACATTATAATGTAATAAAATGCCTTGTAAACATAGGGCTTTGAAACGTCCTCTGCCTTGCGGTGCTTATATAAAAGAAATGTCACTAAAACAAGCACAGCCATGAACAAAAGTGCCCTTACCATAAAATTCAGATACATGGAATTTACCAGTGTATCGGTAAACGAAGAACTGTCACCTCGTCCGGCAAAAATGCCCTTGTCATCGGCATATATTATATACCCAAAAACGCCTATGGGACTTGTTGTAAAGAAAGTATAGTTCCTTGTGATAGAATTGCCGTTGAGTCCGAAATGTGCGGCATTTACAATGTTCATCCATGTAAAGTAAATAAATGTGGGTATCATTATATTTACGGCTGCGATACTGAAAATAGCTTCAAACGTACTGCCTGCAAAGGTTATTGCGAATACCGACAGGGTATAAAGCATTATCATTCCTGCGACCACAATCGATCCCAGCTGTGTTGCCGTGCAGATCAAATCAGACAGTTCCTTTATTTCAACGAAACATGAGCCTATGAGCAGTTCTGCTCCTGCTATGATAACTCCGATACAAACAGGGATTATATATGTTGCAAGTCCTGCAAAGAAATCCGCAAAGAAACGCTGACGGTTGCTGAGTGGCAGTGAATAGTTCATGTCAACAAGGGATTTGTTGTAAAGATATCGGAAATTCATCATAGGTATCACAATTCCCATTGCGACACTCAGGCACAACGCGATGGCGGCTATCATTATAAACAGTGCTAATACCGAATCATCACCGTCAATTTTATTGTTTTCAAAATACAGCTCTCTCAGAAAGACTCCCACAACAACAGGGAGACATAGAAGCTGAAATACAAGGTTTGTGATAAACAGCTTCATATCCTCAGAGAACTTGCTTTTGAAGCGCAGAGCGAACATTCCTTTCTTTTTATTCGCCGTCGTTGTTGTCGCTGCTGTCATAGCCGAGCACCTCCAGTTCATAGATAAATATTTCTTCAAGTGTGAGCGGTATGACCTCTGTGAGCATCGGGTGCTTTGAAAGCAGAGATGCCTTTATAGCATCAATGTCACCCTTTGCGATTATGAAGCATATACTCTGGCTCTGCTCATAGTGAAGTATCTCGATACCCTCCTGAACAAAATCCTCCTCTGTATAATTGACCACAGAGCCGTCTTCATTCTTGTTGAATACCACCTGTATCTTATGTATGCTGCCCTTTATATCATCTATATCACGGGAGAATACTATCTTTCCATTGTGAAGAAGTGCAGCTGTGTCGCATACCTCGTTTATCTCTTTGAGGTTATGAGAAGAGATTATTGTTGTCAGCTGACGGTCAAGCATTGCATCGACAAGCATTTTCTTGACAATAATACGCATAGTGGGATCAAGTCCGTCAAACGCTTCATCAAGCAGAAGATAATCGGTACGGCAGGCAAGCCCTATTATTACTATTGCCTGACGCTTCATGCCCTTTGAAAAGGTGTTTATCTTCTTGTCGAGTGGGAGTCCTGTCTTTTTGCGCAGCGATTCAAAGATCTCCTCCGAAAAAGACGGGTAGAAATCCTTATAATAGTTTTTCAGCTTTTTAAGTGTAAAGCTTCCGAACTGAACGGTCTCGTCATTTATGAAAAATATCTTCTGCTTTGCATCTACATTATCATAAACGCTTTCTCCGTCAACGAGCACCTCTCCCGAATCCGCTGAATAAATACCCGAAACAAGACGTAGTATAGTGGATTTTCCTGCACCGTTGGAGCCGAGCAGACCAAAGGCAGTTCCTTTTTCGATGCGCAGGTCAACTTCATCAAGAGCTGTAAAGCCGTCGAATTTTTTTACTGTATTTTTTAGTTCTATCATTATTCTTGCTCCTTTCCGTAAGAAATATACAGTGTTTCTATCCTTACTTTCAGATCCTCAGGAGATATTCCCTTATTGAAAGCTTCATTTACTGCATTATCAAAATCCGTCAACGCTTTTTTACGAAATTCATCAAAATTCTGTGCGGATATGAAGCTTCCTCTACCCGGGACAGAGTATATAACTCTGTTCCGTTCAAGCTCCTGATAAGCTTTGGCAACTGTATTAGGATTAACACCTGTGGACTTTGCAAGACTTCTTACACTGGGGAGCTGTTCATTCTCGGTAAGCACACCGCTGAGAATAAGCCCGACTATCTTCTGATATATCTGCTCGTATATCGGAGTCCTGCTTGTCAGGTCAACAGAAAACATAGGCATCTCCTTTCTGTATCACGTGTACTATGTCGAATAGTACAGTTATTACACCTATATATTACCACCTTATTTTTCATTTGTCAATAGCTTTTTCAAAAAATTTTTTTAAAGCTCAAAAAATCCCCCTATAAACCAAACACCTGCCTAAAGCAGATAACTGCTAAAGACAGGTGTTTGGCTTACTATATTTTATTCAGAAGCAAGCTTATATAATATTGCCTTGCGGCTTTTATTAAGGACGTATCACTTGCAGTCGCCCTTGATGAAGTTTCTGAGCAGTTCAAGATCAGCTTCGTTGATAACATCATCACCGTTCATGTCTGCTGCACTGAAATTCTTCACATCACCGTTTACAATTGCTTTTTTCATGCTGCAAAGGTCATAGATATCAACTGTTCCGTCTCCGTTAAGGTCGCCGAGAGCGTAATTCTCATCACGCTTGTCTGTTCTCCACCAGTTGATATTGTAGAGATAACCGTCTCCGCCAACAAACTTGAAGTAGATATCGTGCTTGCCGTTGGTCTCCTGTATCGAGCAAGCCTGAGTGTTCCAGTTCTGCCAGCCGCCTGAGCTCTTGATATCCATTCTGCCTATGACATTGCCGTTAGGATCATCAACGCGTATCTCAAGCTGTGCTCTTGCACCGTTTGAACCGATACGGAAGTCAATGTTCTTAACGCCCGTAAGGTCAACACTCTTGAATCCGATATAGTCATTATTCTCGGTATATGCTACGTCAAGACCGCCCTCAGAGCAGTTTTCTGTGTCGATACCTGACTTTATATCGAATGCCTCAGCCTGTATTACCTTGCTGAGTGAAATAATTCCGGACTTGAATGAGAAATTTGAAGTAGTTGTGTTTGTTTTTCCGTTATTTGTCTGTGAAGGCACGGAAACTGAATCCCATTCGCAGACAAATCCCATGTTATCAATATTATTTGCCCAGCCTGTAAGCTCATTATCATCCCATTTTCCATTATCCTTCATTAGGATCATATAATGCTCACGGCCTCCGTAATTATCGGGTTTTCCTTTTTCCCAGCTGGTATAGCTAAGCTTTTCTCCTGTTACCCAACTGAAGTTACCGTCATCACCGCGGCTTGCGCCTAACCAGTAAAACGGCTTTGATGAAGACTGGGCGTTGATAGCCTTTAATACTTCAGCCTGCTCACTCTCGGATGTAATTACAGCGAGGTGACCGCCTAAACTCTCACAGTATGACTTTGCGTCCTCCCATGTGAGTCCTTCATTGAACACCTGATACTTCACTTCACTCTTGGAAGGTGTCACTACAGGCTTTGTTGTCGTAGTAGTTGAAGTAGTAGTTTTGATCGTTGTCTGAGTAGTAGTTGTTTTAGTTTCAATCACAGGTGCAGGCTCATTGCTGTTTCTATAGACAGCTTCTACTGTTGCGTTGCCGTCAAGCTTTATCTTGATAGACTGGGTAGTAGTATCTCCGTTTGTGATATGGGCATTGTTTATCTTCCAATATGAGAAAGAACGTCCTTCAACAGGAAGAGCCTTGATGTATATATCGTAATCTGAATGATATTTTCCGCTCCAGCTGCTTACATTTCCGAGATCAAGAGAATTCAGCAATATACTTCCGCTGTCAGCAGAATTGACTATGGTAAGCTTGCGTGTGTCGGAAGAAATTCTCATAGCAGATTTTGTAGTACGCTCTGCAACCGCCGGTCTCTGAGTGTAGAACTCGGTAACAGTGTTCATATCACCCTCAAAGCGTCTTTCACCATTTGAACCTGACAGGCTTCCCGAATGGAAACGTGCAAATGTATCAGCAACCTGCTGCTTGTATTTGTATCTGTAACTATTGATAACTTCTTTGACTCTGTTAGGTTCAAAGTCGGTATTAATAAGATCCATCATAGTTCTTGCGAACTTATGTCTGAAGCGTTCATAATTAAGAAGTCCGTTGAATACTCTTGCAAGCTGGCTGTTGCTTTCGCGGATACGTCTGAAGCAGTCTGCGGAATAGGATTTGTCCTCAGTACCGTAGAGTCCCTGTCCTGATTCTGTATCAAAGAGCATCATTCTCCATTTGCCGTCTGAATACGGATTTGTCTCATCAACAACTCTTGAGCGCCATGCACTGAAGTTGTTCTGAGGCCAGTCTGCGTTTGCCCAGTATATCTGAGCTGCAAAATAGTCTATGAAGCTCTGTATATCGACTTTATCGCAGAATTCTTCATAAGACATATTACCGTTTGCAGCTGCGTTGCATAAATTGCGCCAATCGCTAAGATCCTTATCGGTGCCTTCCTCAAGACCGCCGTTCTTTACAACAGCAATATCACTTTTCTTTACTCCGTAATGATCGCTGAGATAGCTTGTGCTGTTCTTTTCGAGTATCTGATAAATACCCCAGAATTCGCCGTCGAGCAATACGATACATTCTGACGTTGCCTGATAAGCGAATGACCTGTCTGTAACAAGATTCTGGTTGATGCTGTCACGGAAGAAAGCTCCAGAATTATCGTTTCCGCCGTTACGGAGTACGATACCATCAAATTTCTTGATTGACTTGCCGTTTTTGGCTTTTACAGCCTTACCGGAGAAGAAATCGTAGTCAAATTCAGCTGCACCGTATTCCTGGCGTGTATAAACGTTGAAACTCTTCTGAGCGAGTGATCTTGAAAAAGCGCCTTTGATACGTATACCAACATTCTGCTCGATCACCTTTTCGCCGTTTTCAAACATAGTGAAGCTTGCAGGACGTTCCCATTCCTTGCCCTTCATGCTGTAATTTGCACGGAATTCCCAAGGATTCCTTGCACCATTGTTCTTATTCTCGTCAAAAACTCTGCCAAGACAATATATACCCTTGTCGCGGTCAAAGAGATTGGCAGGGTCTGTAACGAGAGATACGACCTTCATATTCTTGTAGTAGCCTGAATTTGTCTTGCCTATCAGATAGGTCTTTGTGATATACTCACTTGCACGTCCCTGACTGTCAACGGCAACAGCTCTTATAACAGCTGCTTTATCAACATTTCCGCGTGGTGCATCTGTACCGTTTGGAACTATATCCGTACGTGAGCTAAGACGGTTCTTTGTATCTGTCATATCATTGATAGTAAGCGGCTCGGTATACTTTTCAGAGCCGTATACAGGATCACTGCCGTCTGTTGTATAGTAAATGTCACAGCCCTCATCGGCTGTAAGTGTAAGTTTAAAACTGCTGTCATAAAAACCGCTGTCATGTGAGAAAGAAGGTGCATGTACAGCATTTGATCCCTCGGGTTCTTTATTTTTCTGGTCAGGAGTACAGCTTAATGTGTAGAACTGCCCGCTTCCCTCAGGATATTGACCGAATGATGTGTTCTCTGCAAGAGAACCGAATGTAATTGTGCTGACCGAATTTCCGCTTGGATCTGACAGTAAAAGAGTTTCGCCCGATGCTGAAAGGCCAAATGGAGCGATACTGCTGTTGTTTACTGCCGCATCACTGTCACAGAAAACAATCAATCTTCCCTCTGCTGGGATTTTTGTGCCGTCGGGAAATACATACTTGTACAGATCTTTTTCTTTGTCTGTAAGCCCCCATCCCGAAATATCAGCTTCTGTCTTGCCGCTGTTGTACAACTCGACCCAATCATAACATCCCCCGTCTGCTGCACGATATGTTGTGTTTTTTGAGCAGACCTCGTTGAACGTTACCTGTGCGTTTGCATCAGCGCTTGCAGGAAGGTATGAAGCTGATTGCAGCATCATACCAAGACATAGTATTCCCGCAATACTACGACTTTTCATTCTGGTTTTCATTTACTTCTCCACCTCATCTAAAAAATTATCCTCGTTGTTGCTATCAAATCAATTCAGTGTTTAAAAAAATTTATATGATATTTTGTGTCATTTGTCAAATATATTTCTAAAAAATAGCAACGTAAATATTATAGCATATGCATAAGGCTATTTCAAGCCTTGTACAGCAATTTCTTATCTGATTTAAGTAAAAAAATCAGGGCAAAAAAGTCCCTTTTATTGTCACTGTGTATTATTTGCATAAAAAAGCTAATAATTAAATGAATTTTTATATTAATATTGCGAAATGTAATATTCTGCTCATTTTATACAGCTTATCGAGCTGCGTAAAATAAAACAATTTACGATCGTTCAAAAATATTATGTCATATCATGCAGTGCTAAGACGTTATAAAAATGTCATATTTCTGCTTTTTCCTGTTTTTTGACTTTATGTTATATAATTAAAGCAGTGTCAGTCACAATCAACAGCATATAGTATAAAAATGAGCAGATAATCAGCACAATAAAGTGCAAAACCAACAATTTTCTCTTTTCGCAGAGTATTTTTTTAAAATAAATATTCCTTTTGTAAATTAAACGACCGCAATAATATACTGATTTTTGGTTAGTAAAAACGAAAAATATCACTTTTGTGCTAAATATCTGCCTACTGATAGTATAGAAAATAAAAAAATTACAACCTTAAATTGCGAAATCAACTAAAGAAGTAGTAAAAAAGCAATTAAAAATGAGCATCAAGGGCTTGGTTTCGGCGAATATGGCAGAATGAGCAAATTTTGACTTGAACCGTTCATAAAAATGTAATAAAATGATTATAAAGAAACGCCGCAAAAGTCACACAAAGCTTTTGCGATTTTCTTTAATTGTAAAGGATATCATTTATTACGAAACGAAAGTGAGGTTTGATCGACATGAAAAAGAGCAACTTCAAAAGATTTGTCAGCGCAGGCATTACTGCTCTGATGGTTGCTTCGAGTATTCCTGTAGCCCCTACTGCTATAATAGCAGAAGCTGCTGATGCACAGCAGAGAGGCAATATCGGCGGATACGATTATGAAATGTGGAATCAGAACGGACAGGGGCAGGCATCAATGAATCCCGGCGCAGGTTCTTTCACCTGCTCTTGGAGCAACATTGAGAACTTTCTTGCACGTATGGGCAAGAACTATGACAGCAAAAAGCAGAACTACAAGAGTATAGGCAAGGACATCACGCTTACATACGATGTTGAATATACTCCAAGAGGAAATTCTTATATGTGCGTTTACGGCTGGACAAGAAATCCTCTTATGGAATACTACATCGTTGAAGGATGGGGAAGCTGGCGTCCGGGCGCAGACGGTGAAAGAAAAGGCACTGTAACTCTTGACGGACATACATACGACATTGCTAAGACAATGCGTTATAATCAGCCTTCTCTTGACGGTACAGCTACATTCCCACAGTACTGGAGCGTTCGTCAGCAGAGCGGTTCAAGAGATAATACAACAAACTACATGAAGGATACTATCCACGTAGGCAGACACTTTGACGCATGGTCAAAGGCAGGTCTGGATATGTCGGGTACACTTTATGAAGTTTCACTTAATATCGAAGGCTACAGATCAAACGGTCAGGCTAACGTAAAGAGCGTAAGAGTTTACGAGAACGGTATCGACGATACGACCGATCCGGGCACAACAACTCCTGCAACACCTACAGTAGAGCCTGATGCAAACGGCGACTACTTCACAAGCACATTCGAGAGCGGCAAGGGCGACTGGTCAGGCAGAGGAGATGCTTCCGTTTCAACTGCTTCAGACAGCTACTATGACGGCAGCAAGTCACTCTACGTATCAGACAGATCAGCAGAATGGCACGGCTGTGCTATCCCGCTTGATTCAGGCGCATTCGTACCCGGTCAGACATACAGCTTCAGCGCAGCAGTTATGCAGAAGTCAGGCAGTACAGTTACAATGCAGATGTCACTCCAGCAGGGCGAAGGTAACGGCGCATCTTACACCAAGATTGCAACAGCTGACGCTAAGAGCGGCGAGTGGACAAAGATCGAGAATACAAAATTCACTATCCCTGATAATTCAGGCGATTTGGTACTCTATATTGAGACACCCGAGAGCTCAGGCGACCTTTGTGACTTCTATATAGATGCAGTTCAGGCATCAAAATCAGGCAAGAGCTCATCTGTAACAACAGGCGGCGGTAAGGTTTCAGCCACAACTCCTACACCTCCTGTTTCCTCAGATCCCGTAACCGACGGCAGCGGCGTTTCAGCACATCAGAACATGGATTACACCTACAAGAAGGGCGGAGACGGCTTCAAGGATCACGCAGGTCCGTTGTTCAGACTCGGTACTTCTGTAAGTGCAAACGAGATCAATACATCACAGGGACAGAACTTCATCAAACAGCACTACAACTCAGTAACCTGTGAGAACGAAATGAAGCCTGATTCTATCGTAGCAGGCGTAAACGGCGATAACGTAAATATCAGCCTCAGAAGTGCTGATCCTATCCTCAAGTTCGCTGAGCAGAACGGCATCGGCGTTCGTGGTCATACCTTCGTATGGTACAGCCAGACACCGGGTTCACTCTTCCAGGAAAACGGCAGAGACGTATCACCTGACAGAATGAACAAGCGTCTCGAGAGCATGATCAAGAATACATTTGCTGCTATCAAGCAGAATTATCCTAACCTCAAGCTCCATTCCTACGACGTATGTAACGAGCTCTTCGTTAACGACGGCGGCGGAATGAGACCTTCCTATAATTCAAACTGGGTAAGAGTATACGGTAACGACAGCTTCGTTATCAATGCATTCAAATATGCAAGACAGTATGCTCCTAAAACAACAAAGCTTTACCTTAACGACTATAACGAGTACATGACAGCAAAGACCAATGACCTGTACAACATGGCTAAGAAGGTAATGGCAGAGGGCGACTACATCGACGGTATCGGTATGCAGTCACACCTTGACTCAAAGTATCCTTCAGCAAGTGAGTACGAAACAGCTATCAAGAAGTTTGAGAGCCTTGGTCTTGACGTTCAGATAACAGAGCTCGATATCACAAACAGCACAGGTACAAACAGCAAGCTCTATCCTGAGATATTTGAAGTAATATGCAAACACGCTAAGAACATCTCATGCGTAACTCTCTGGGGTACAACTGATGAAAGAAGCTGGAGATACCGTGAGAACGGCGGTTCACCGCTTCCATTCAGCAACTATCAGCCTAAGTCATTCTACAACGATATCATCAAGATAATGGATAAGTACGCTACCATTACTACAACTACTACGACCACCACAACTACTACAACCACCACCACGACCACAACAGCTGTAGTGACTACTGTAGACCAGAAGGCTGCTCTTGAAGCTAAGGTATCAAAGTGGGGCGATGCAAACGTTGACGGTGATGTTGATCTTTCAGATGCAGTTACGGTAATGCAGTCACTTGCAAATCCTAACAAGTACGCACTTTCTGAAAAGGCTGCTGCAAATGCTGACGTATATCAGGCAGGCAGCGGTATCACAAACAACGATGCTGCAACTATCCAGAAATATCTCTTAGGACTTGTAAAGTCACTCCCTGAGAGCTGGGCAACAAGCGGCGAAAACTGGGGCGGCTTCGGCGGCGGCGGAGGTCAATTCAACTTCGGCGAAGGCGGTTCATCACAGAATACTCAGGCACCTTCAGCAACTCAGGCTGCAACTACAACAACTACAAAAGCTGCCGCAGTAAACAAGACATACCTCGATAATTCATTCGATTCAGGCGTTCAGAGCTGGTCTGGCAGAGGCGATGCTTCTGTAGAAGTAAACGCAGACAGCAGCTACAGCGGCAAGTCTCTCCTCGTTTCAGGCAGATCAGCTGAGTGGAACGGCGCAGCTGTAACTCTCGGTTCTGACTTCGTAGTTGGACAGTCATACAGCTTCAGTGCTGCTGTTCTCCAGCAGTCAGGCAGTGACGCAACTATCCAGATGTCACTCCAGCAGGGCGAAGGCGACTCAGCTGTATACACAAGCATTGCAAAGGTAAGTGCTAAGAGCGGTCAGTGGACAAAGCTCGAAAACACATCATTTACAATTCCTGACAATTCAGGCGATATGGTGCTCTACATCGAGACACTCCCTGATTCAGGCGATACAATGGACTTCTACGTTGACAACGTTGTCGTTGCATCAGAGGGAACAGCTTCTTCTGTTGTAACAGGCGGCGGTACAGTCGGCGAAGTTCCTGAGCGTACATCTAACTTCAACTACAACGCAAACGTTCAGTTCAAGGAAGCTCCGGGCAACTACTTCAACCAGTGCAGCCAGCAGGGTAAGGTAGTAAAGGAAAGCTACAACGGTATCAACGGTTACAACAACCTTAACGTATACCTCCCTTACGGCTACGACAAGAACAAGAAGTACAACATCTTCTACCTCATGCACGGCGGCGGAGAGAATGAGAATACTCTCTTCGGTCAGGACGATACAATGATGCAGAATCTCTTCGACAACATGATAAAGAACGGCGACATGGAGCCACTTATCGTTGTAACTCCTACTTTCAACAAGACAGAAGCAGGTAAATTCTACAGCGAGTTCCGTCAGAGCGTAGTTCCTTTCGTTGAAGGCAAATATTCAACATATGCAGGCGGAGATACTTCACAGGCATCACTCCAGAAGTCAAGAATGCACAGAGCATACGGCGGCTTCTCAATGGGTTCAGTTTCAACATGGGCTGTTCTCGAGAACTGCCTTGACATCGTTGGCTACTTCATGCCACTCAGCGGCGACCACTGGGGCGGAAATTCAGCATACGACAAGGCTAAGTCAATTGCTAACGCTATCGACAAGTCAGGTCTCAAGAAGAATGAGTACTTCATCTTCGCTGCAACAGGTTCAGATGATATAGCTTATCCTAACGTTAACCCACAGGTTAACGAAATGAAGAAGATGAGCCAGTTCGTATATACATCTGACTTCTCAAAGGGCAACTTCTACTTCATGGTTGCTCAGGGCAAAACTCACTGGTGGGGCTATGTAAGACATTACGTTTACGATGCACTCCCCTACTTCTTCCACGAAGGTCAGTGATCTATCTACGAAAACTTCATTCATACACATTTGTTTTTACAAAATATAGTAATTTCTGATTTTCTCCCTCGGTATCGTACCGAGGGATTTTTTTATAAAAATAAGGGGCGAATGAATGATCATTCGTCCCTTATACTTTAATATTATTTTTCAATTCTGCTTCTCATCAGGCAAAGATCATATGTATCCCATAAACCGTCGCCGTTGAGGTCATAGTTAGTATCTTTTTCAATTTCTACCTTTTTTCCGAGAATGAAGTCCTTGAGCTTCTGAACATCATCAGCTGTATAGAGCTTTTCTTCATCGGGTATTACCGTGATCTCAGCGGTATTTATGACTGCCTCGCCTGCATTATGGAAGGTATGCATCTGAAAACCTGCTAACTGTGTCGTATGAAGTTTCAGATCAAAGGCTTTGAGCTTTTCAACGATATCGGTAATACATATCTTATTTTCATAACGTGTATACTTTTCGGGAATATCCTCAGCCTCTGACGGCTTCAATGACTCAGCGCGTGTCAGTATGATATAAGGACATATTCTGATTGCCTCTTCGGGATAGTATTCCTTTACATTATATACTACGCCCTCTGACTCTATAGTTCCGAGTTCAATAACGTCACGGGCAAGGAAGTTAATTATCTCTGTTCCTATTTCCTTGTCCCATTTATCGGCGATAAGAATATTATAGTTCTGACACTCTCCGTTATCCGAGAACCAGCCGTTCCAGGACGCTTCAGAACGATAATCGTTATTATGGCACTGAACATATCCGCCTATGATAACGTTTGAATCTTCGCCCTCATCGCTGAGTTCTCCCAAATCCACGCTGTAATCCACATATACCTTTTCATCATCTTTAAAGCCGCCTATCAGATCAGCTGTGCCTGCATCTGTCTCTTGTGAGTCATCGGAAGCAGGATCTGTGAAAGAAACCACACCTCCAATATCATTCCAGTCAAAACTATCTATTCGATCCTTGATTATACTGAAAGAATGATGCTCTTTGTCTATACCTGATGATGACCACGGATCAGATTCCGCCTGCCATTTACAGTTCAGCTTATCGATTGCATAGCCCTCCATGGAAGCATTCTCGCCTTCAACATCATAGAATACATCATCTAATGTCCGGAAGCGATGTTCTGAGTCGACATAAACCTTACTGAGCTCTCTTGCATAGTAACCGTCATCGGGAGTGAATTCTGGGATAGTTACCTCGTTCTTTACAAGCTCCACACTTCCCTTTGCTGTACCGCCGTTCACAAAAGCGGTCAGCATTGCAGGTTCGCCCAAGGTCGTTCCCTTATCCTTTATGAACTCAGTAAACGGTGCAAGCTCATGTTTAGCGGAGACCTTACCATTTTTGCCGTTTTCCTCCGCATCTTTGCTGATAAAATAATATGTATGTCTGCGGACAGGCTTGAAGCTTCCGTCAAGTGCTGCTAATGAGTAATACACATCATAATCCTGTCCGTCGGCTGTAAGCTCTCCGACTTTTTCAACATAATTCGGGCTCCAGTCCTGATAAGCATCAACGATATATATATCCACAGCGTAGTTGAATTCGTATGTCTGAGGTCCTACAAGATCAGCATAGACAGCTGTGAAGTATTTTCCCTCAACGTCCATATTCATAGAATAATCTATAGAAGAATTTGCAAGTGCCTTATAGGACTGTCCTTCCTTATACTGCTTTCCGCGCTGGAAAACAGGATCGCTGTTATAAGTATTCTCCGTTGAATCCCATTCCGTTTTGAAAAGTGAAGGGGCAAGGACCTGCATTCTTGCCGAGAAGCTGCTGCTTAAATTATAATAGTAATCTGTGCGGACACCGTCATCATAATAACCTCTCAGGATCAGCGGTGCTTCTTCATCTTCGCACTCATACTGTACAAGCTCGGGCATATTCTCGATCTCAATATCAGCCGCATATACTCTGGCATCGCCCTTTGACTGTGCAGCCTCAACGAATAAAGTGATATCGGTGATATCCCCTATATCGCAGCCTGCCTCTGCCATTGCATCAAGCTTATCGCTGACGCATACCCATCTTCTGACATCATCGTACGAATTGGCTTGCAGATCTTCATCTCTGCGGCATAACATAGGAGCCTCTTCGTCCGAAGAAGAATAAAGGGTATAATCTACAGGCTGGCTTCCTTCATCGTCAACTCCGCCAAATATGTTTTTAGCCCTGAATTCGTCCTGACATTTCAAGCTGACGATTTTTTCGTATCCGTCGTTCTTTTCGATGATACTGCGTTTGTCGGAAGCTTCGTCCAGTTCAAGTATAGTAAAGATCTTACCGTCGGAATTGCGGACACGTATGCCAAATCTTGCATAGCCGTCTTTTGAGAAATATCCGTCAACGTTTACGTATTCCTCATAGTTAACAGATATCTTGCCAAGGTCCGAGTACTTTACAGGTGAAGCAAACTTCCAGCCTCTTGCTGTTGAAAATGTCTCTTCATTGCCCCAGCTGCACTCATAATATCCGCCGGGTTCCATATTTATGCAGGCAGTACCGACCTTGTCGTTATTTGTGAATTCATAGTAGTAGCCCTTATCGACACCGCTGCTGTTATGGTCTATGATGATACCTGAATATGCAGGGAAAACGGTCATGTTCACAGCACACACTGCCGCCGCGGTCATGGCTGAGAACATCTTCTTCATACACTTGTTCATTTTTGCCCTCCTTTAAATGTTTGATATTAAACGTTATATTCTGCACATATTATATACTATACTTTTCCAAAAATCAAGCAAAATTTTGCTATTTTACATACATTTAATATGTATGTTGCATTGACAAAAACAAAAAAATTTTTGTTTTCCTGAAACACTTTACATTTCTAACCTGAGTAAGTATAATGAAAACGATAGAACACAGCAAAAATAATTGAAAAGGAGGAATATTATGACTGATAATGAATATCGCGCTTTATTTGAAAAGTCGCCTGCAACTGCTCAGAACGCGCTCTTTGAGGAATATATCAACTATGTATATTCGATCGTTTTTAACAAGCTCAGGAGCTGCGGAAGTGCCGAGGACATAGAAGAATGTGTCAGTGACGTTTTTTCTGCTGTTTTTCTCTGCTATGACAGCAAGCAGAACATAAACGGCGACCTTAAAGGCTACATAGGCAGGATAGCCTCAAACAAAGCTATAAATATGTTCCATTCACTGTCTGCCAAGACTGACAGAACTACCTATATCGAGGAGATGACAGCTCAGCTCCCCTCCGAGGATACGGTGGCTAAAAATGCCGAGCAGTCAGAGCTACAGGACATAATGATAAAATGTATAAAGTCTCTCGGCGAACCCGACTCATCTATTATGATACACAAGTATTATTACAACATGAAATCCAACGAGATAGGGGAAAAATTATCACTGCCTGCTGCAACAGTCCGTGTAAAATGCAGCCGCGCCTTGAAAAAACTGAAAGAACTTCTTACTGCAGAAGGATATGATCTGAAGGAGGGAGAAATATGAACGAGAACAGAAAGATAGGATTTGAAGTGCTTGAAAATGCAGATGAAAACAAAATAAAGGAAATGGGAGCAGATACTCCTATACTGACACCAAACGCTAAAGACAGAATGTTAAAGATGAGCAAGGAAAAATTCAGCAAGGCAAAGGGATTTACCGCAGCAGAAAATACAGACACAGAGAATGACGAGTACACAGTATCAGGCGAAGCCGAAATTTACAAGCGTTCAAAGATAAAGCGTATAATTACTGCTGCTGCAAGCTGTGCAGCTGCGGCTGTACTTATCGGAACCACGGTACTTATGCTCCACAGGAAGCCTGCCGATACTAAGCTCCCCGATCAGACTATAACCACAAATGCCGACCCGAATGTGACCAACACAGGTACGACTGTAACAAAAACAGGAACAGCAACGACTACATCAACGGAAACAATATCTGAACTGACCACTGTTACAACATACATAGCAAAGGATTTCAATATAACTTCTCCTGTGCCTGATGAAGAAATTGCAAGAGCGCGTCAGAAAGCAATTGATGATTTTATCCATACAGCATATGCAATTGATGTACAGTACAAATATATCGACATGAATTCTGACGGTACTTCCGAGCTTATGGTATTTTTCCAGAACGCTTATTATCAGACTCTGATCTATCGCTATAACGGCTCTGAATATGTATGCGACATAAATGAATATGGCAGACCTGCTTCGATAATGAGCACAACAATGCCTAAAATAAGTGATGATGAAAGCTGCATCTATCTTTTTGATAAGGAAAGCGGCGGTGTACATCTATACATAACTATGAATGAGGATTACTCACTTGATATTGATGACTACTATCACGGCAGTGACTGGGAAGATTACGATGCCCACAGAAATGAGGCTGATTATCGCCCTAAGGACATATGGTATAATCGCGGTGATAAAGTCTCAGAGGAAGAATATAACAGCAGGCTCGCAAAGTACTCTTCTTATAATTTCAACGATATAAATGACTTTGTCTATGTGATAGATGAAGCAGACGGAGTTAAAGAATTCCGCAGAGAAATTGAAGAGGAGGAGCGTCAGAGAGAGGAGAAAAGAAAAGCTGACCCTCACTGTGAAGACTTTGCGTGTGTATATATCGACAAGTCATTTTTCCTTAACAAGGGCATACTTGAAAGCGGTACTCAGTATATTGTAGAGCATACAGATACATACTGCGATGGGACCGCACTGATCAAAACCGATAACAATGATATTTATTCAGAAGATCCTGACAATAATCAATTAGGGTTCTGTGTCGATTACGGCAAGAACGATGATGCACCATGCCATATCAAGGTACGCTGCTGTCCTAAGGATAAACAGGAATATTTCGACTTGTGCGATCTCGATATCGACTTCAAAAACAAATCATATTACTGCGGCGACGTGATCGCTTCCAATTATATAAACGTAGAATTCGTCTATTTCAGTGAATGTTATGATAACGAATAAATATTTATCGCCCTCTTATGAGGGCGATATTTCTTTTACACTAACGTATTCGGAAAAATTCAGGTAAAGAATTTTGAAAAATTTGTCACGTTTTTCCTTTCTGTGTCGAATGTACTATATAGAACAGCTTTTTTCACAGAAAGGAACTTCAAAATGAAAAACAGATTTATAAGAGCAGCAGCTTTTGCGGCGGCAGCCTGTCTTTCAATGAGTTCATGCTCGGAAAAATCAAATAAAAAAGATACAAATAATATAAAAGCTGAAACTATTTCAGCAAACAGTGACAACATGAACGCAGCAGAGCTTCTTGCAGGCTCATACAAGCTCAAAAACTATAAGGAAATACCCGAAATATCAAATCTCAGAGACCTTGTACCGCTGAAAAACGGCGGATTTATAGCTGTGAGCTGGATATACGGCACAAGACAGAGCTGCATTTATACTTTAAATGACGATCTTTCGGAAGTTAATGCGGTAAATATCACCATTCCCGATGATGCAGCCAAGGCAGACGGTTACGATTCGGTATTCTCGATAACTCATACAGGAAATATAACCGCACTGTACACCATGTATGATAACGGAGGCATTACTCCTCCAGACGACGATGAGAATTTCGATTACAGAGAATTCTACGAAAATCAAAAAAACTCATACGGTCTGTGCTTCTATAACTCAGACGGTACTATCAAAAGCTATGCGAATTTAGGTGATCTTGGAGATATCAAAAGTTCTGATGGTGAAAGATTATACAGCTGTTCATTTGTACAGGCAGGCGAATCATCTGCACTCGTCAGTTTCTCAAACGGCATCATTCTTCTCTGCGGAATCGACGGCAAGACAGAAAAGCTCCCTCTCTATAATGAGACTGAATCGTTCTATACCGCAGATTTTACACTTGACACCAATGATAATATCTACATGACTTATTCTTATTACGAGGGCGATGATATATACAAGGATACCCGCTGTATAGTGCCTGTAGATACCGAGAAAAAAGCATACGGCGATGCATTGATGACTATCGGCTATACCGATCCCGACATATATGATTACTATATCATGAGCGGATACGGAGATTACTGTCTGCTCATTTCCGACAGCACTGACCTTTACGGAATAAAGTCTGACGGTACAAAGGAAAAGATACTTAACTGGGCAGATTCCGACACGGGACCTATGGGCATCGTAAGCATAGGAAACGATGAATACTACTGCTGGGGAAAAAATATGTACGACAGCCAGATCTACAAGCTTGTTCCCCGTCAGGAAGGCGATGGCGAAAACACTCAGGTACTGACCTTAGGTCTTATGTACGGCGGCAATCAGCCAATGGTAAACAGCTTCAACAGAAGTCAGGATAAGTACAGGATAAAGGTTATAGATTATTCTGAAATGTACCGTCAGCAAAACGCAAGTACATACAATGAACCTCAGACTAATGAAGAGTATGATGAAGTAGAAAGCGGTATAAGAAATCTCATGCAAATGGACGTTATATCAGGAAATGCACCTGATATCCTTCTCTGCTACGATCATAATGATATACAGGCTCTCAGCAGCAAGGGATTATTCACCGATCTCTATACTATCATGGAGAACGATCCCGACATAAACCGTGAGACAATGCTCCCGAATCTGCTGAAAGCTATGGAGAGCGGAGACGGTCATCTCTACAGTATAACTCCTTCATTCTCACTGTGTACTCTGGCAGTCAAGTCAAAGTTTTCGGATCGTGAAAACTGGACATTACAGGATATGATAGACCTGTATGACAAGTCAAACGCAGAACACCGCTATGATAACAATACAAAAACACGTATGCTGGAATGCTTCTCGAAGGTCAGAGCGATTTCATTGACTTAGAGCATGGAAAATGCAACTTTGACAGTCCCGAGTTCGTTGAGCTGCTCAAATTCTGCAACCGCTTCGTTGAAAAAATAGAACCTCCCTGTGCAGAAGATGATTATGATGCAATGGATGCGTTCTTTATGGATCAATACACATGGTTCGCTAAGGATAAAGATCTTGTCCGCCAGTGCGCAGGCTATGACACATTCCTGAAATATGACACTTTCGGCGGCGATGATTACACCCTGGTCGGCTACCCTTCATCAAACGGCAAGGGCGGAAAATTATCACCGACAAGCGAATTCGCTATATGTAAGACAAGCTCCAAGCAGGAAGGCGCATGGGAATTCATCAAATCATTCTTTGATTTTGACAATGAATACAATTATTGCTCTTACGACTATCCTGCACTGAAAACCGAGTTTGAAAAAGCACTTGACGAGAAAACAAAGATGTACGCCTGGGACGAAAACGGCAATCAAATTGAAGTAACTACTATGGATCCAGATGTTCCAAGATCAGAATATCCGCTCACAAAGGACGATCGCGACGCTCTTGAACGTTATCTCCTAAGCTGTGATACGCTCTTTGACTCTATAAGCTCAGATGTAAAAAGCATCTGTCTGGAAGAAGCCAATGCTTACTTCCACGGTGAAAGATCAGCTGAGGAAGCAGCTAAACTTATGCAGAATCGTATTTCTATATTTGTCAGTGAAAAGAACTGACATTGAAATACTTTTCATAATCCCCCCAATGTCGCACCTCCGTGTGGGGGTGCGCCTTTTTTTGATACATTCATGACACGTTCATTGAAGTATATAATTTTAAACATAAGGAGTGATAAAAATGAAACTAACCAAAATCAAAAAGTCGATCTGCACAGCTATCACAGTTCTTATGGCTGCCGCAAGCATACCGACCATGGCTAATGCCGCTGATGATTACCAGGATACAGGCAGTATCGGCGGTTTCGACTGGGAAGTATGGAATCAGGAGAGTAAGGGCAATTTCTCATGGGAGCCCTCAGCAGGCTCATTCACCTGCTCGTGGAGCGGTATCGAAAATTTCCTTGCGCGTATGGGTAAGAATTACGACAAACAGAAAAAGAACTATAAGGCTTTCGGAGATATAGTTCTGTCCTATGATGTTGAGTATACACCAAAGGGTAATTCTTATATGTGCATTTACGGCTGGACGAGAAGTCCTCTTATGGAGTACTACATCGTAGAAGGCTGGGGCGACTGGAGGCCGCCAGGAAATGAAGGCGAAAGCAAGGGAAGCGTGACAATTGACGGCAATACCTATGATATTCTCAAGTCAAGACGTTATAACAAACCTTCCATTGAGGGTACGCAGACATTCGACCAGTACTGGAGCGTTCGCAGAACAAGCGGCTCTGCAAACAACAAGACCAACAACATGAAGGGCACTGTATCTGTTACAAAGCACTTCGAAGCATGGGAAAAAGCAGGTCTTGATATGTCAGGTACTCTCTATGAAGTATCTCTCAATATCGAGGGTTATAAATCAAACGGTTCTGCCAAGGTAAAGTCTATTTCCTTCGACAAGGCGGATATCGTACCAGAGCCTGTAATTGAGCCTATAAAGCCTGATGCAAACGGATACTATTTAAAAGAAAAGTTTGAGGACGGCACAGGTGATTGGGCAGGCCGCGGCGATGCGGCAGTCAAATCAAGTTCAGAGGGCTACGACGGCTCAAAGGGATTATTTGTTTCGGGACGTACCGAGGAATGGAACGGTGCTTCTATAGCACTTGACAGCAATACATTCAAGGCAGGCGAGACCTACAGCTTCGGTGTTAATGTAAAGCAGCTTTCGGGTTCTGCAACGCCAATGAAGCTCACCCTTCAGTACACTGATTCGGACGGGAAAGAAACCTATGATACAGTAGCAGAAAAATCCGCTTCAGATGAATGGATAGACCTTTCCAATTCTTCTTATACTATCCCCGAAGGTGCTTCAAATCTTATTCTTTACGTTGAAGCTCCGAAAAGTCTTACGGATTTCTATATCGACAACGCTTATGCAGGTGTCAAGAGCACTAAGCCTCTTGTAGCTCCGAGCAGTACCGTAAAGCCCTCAGATGATATGCGAGGCGATACGAATGAGGACGGTGTAGTCGATGTTTATGACCTTATCCGTTTAAGAAAGGGCATTATCGACATGACGTCGGGCACGGGCACAGTTCCGCCAAATTCCGATGTAAACGGTGACGGGGATACCAGTGTGGCTGACCTTGTATGCTTGCAGAAGCATATCCTCGGATCATCACCTATCCCTGCACCAATTAAATAATAAGTATCACTCTCTTAATTGTGCTGCTTATATAGAAGTTTAATCAATTATAGGGAACGCCTTCTCTTGCAAGGCGTTCCCTCTTCAAAAACAGTCCACTGGACTGTTTTTGAATTCACCCTTTGCGATGCGCCTTCGTATTATTTCGCTGTTCTCTGAAAACTTGGAACAGCGACCAAAGGCTTTGCCTCTGGACTCCACCAAAGGAACATAGTCCCTTTGGAATCCCGTTCATACGTTCAGCAAGTTATTTGGCGAATCGTAATAAAAAAACTCAGCCCCCAGCAGTTTAAATGCGTTGGGGCTATACTTCTATATCAATATCGCACTTATGAGGGCGATATTTTTTTGCTTTGAGTGTTGCTGTTTACAGAAATATATGCTATAATGAATAATATGTCTAAAATTGGAGGATATTATGAGCATACTCAATGTTGAACACGTAACCCACGGATTTGGTGCAAGGCAGATACTCAATGACGCTTCTTTCCGCCTTCTCAAAGGCGAGCACGTCGGACTTGTGGGAGCTAACGGCGAAGGAAAATCCACATTTCTGAATATAATCATGGGCAAGCTTCAGCCCGATGAGGGAAAAATAGAATGGTGCAGACACATTACAACAGGTTATCTCGACCAGTACAGCACACTTGCAAAAGGCAAAACTATCCGCGATGTACTTCGTGAAGCCTTCGACCACCTCTCCGAGCTTGAAGCCGAAATGCTCACCCTTTATGAGAAAATGTCGGACTGCTCAGATGAGGAAATGAATTCACTTATGGAGGAAGTCGGCGAGATACAGAGTATACTCGATTACAGCGGCTATTATACCATAGATGCAAAAATATCCGAGTACGCAAACGGTCTCGGACTTAACGAGATAGGTCTTGACAGAGACGTTGCGGAACTTTCGGGCGGTCAGCGTGCAAAGGTGCTCCTCGCAAAGGTACTCCTTGAAAATCCCATGATACTTATACTCGATGAGCCTACAAACTTCCTCGACGAAAACCACATCAGATGGCTGACCAATTTCCTGCAAAACTACGAAAACGCATTCATACTTGTATCCCATGACGTACCGTTCATGAACAGTGTCATAAACGTTGTGTACCACGTCGAGAACGCAGTTATGACACGCTATACAGGTGATTATGACAATTTCGTGAGAATGTACGAACTGAAAAAGAAACAGATCGAACAGGCTTACGAAAAACAGCAGAAAGAGATCGCAGACCTTGAGGACTTCATTGCCCGTAACAAGGCTCGCGTTGCAACTACGAACATGGCTAAGTCACGACAGAAAAAGCTTGACAAAATGGACAAGATAACTCTTATGCGTGAAAAGCCAAAGCCAACATTCTCATTCCGCAAGGCGCGTACTCCCGGACGTGTAGTCATCGACTGCAAGAACGTAGTCCTCGGCTACGATGAACCGCTTACAAAGCCTATATCCGTAAAGGTCGAGAACGGTCAGAAAATAGCAATACGCGGCGTGAACGGCATAGGCAAGTCCACACTGCTGAAAACCCTGTTGAAGATAATACCGCCTATATCAGGCTATGTAGAGCATGACCAGTTCGTGGAATACGGCTACTTCGAGCAGGAAGAGGAAAGCACCTCAAAAACTGCACTCGATGTTATATGGGAGGAATACCCCTCAATGACAAATGCGGAAGTACGTGCGGCACTTGCACAGTGCGGACTCACTACCGAGCATATCACATCACAAATGAGGGTGCTCTCAGGCGGTGAAAATGCAAAGGTAAGGATATGCAGGATAATGCTCAAGGAGGTCAATCTCCTCGTACTCGACGAGCCAACAAACCACCTTGACGTTGACGCAAAGGAGTCGCTGAAAAAGGCTATCAAGGACTACAAGGGAACTGTCCTCATCGTAAGCCACGAACCCGAGTTCTACATGGATATCGCCGATAACATCTGGAATATCGAGGAATGGTCAACCAAGATCATCTAAGGCAGCGCACACTATTTATCATAGCATAAAAATAAGGAGTATGGCTTTTGCAAGTCATACTCCTTTTACATTATTTCTTTGCCTCGTTCTTCATGAATTCTTCCATTGAGATAACGCTCTGCTTTGCAGTTGAAGCATAAGCGTAGTACGAAAGTATCTTTGAAGCATCAACTGAATCAACTATGCCGTCTTTATTAACATCGGCAGCAGCTTCCTGCTGTTCGTTGAAACTGCTCTTCTGATTTGTAGATGTCTGAGCATAATTTCTCAGCACGATAGACGCATCAACAGAATCTACTCTTTTGCTGTTATCAACATCGCCGAGAGAATAATCCTCCTGTATCGCAGGCTCAACAGGAGTTACGGGAGTCTCGGGATTTTCTGGGATAGTGAACTCTATTGACTTCCTGTTGACTTCAAGCATCTGATTGAGCATTTCCGTAAATTCGGTACGTGTAGCCTTTCCGTGAGGATCTATCCTGCGTTCCTCCTTAGGAGCACTAAGGTCACCCTTACCGTCTATTATATGCCATGTACAAGCCCAGCATATAGCCTCCCAGTGGTCGAAGTCCACCTCGTAATAGTCCATGAAGTCGTCACTTCTTCCGAAGTCGATAGAACGCTCATAGCCCATATATTCTGAGAAACGCATCATCATAAGTGCCACATCTTCTCTTGTTACCCATTTGCCAACGCCGAAGGTATCGGATACAACATAAGGATAACCCAGACAGAGAGCATTTTTCTCGCCCCAGAGCAGTGCGTCCTCATACCATGCACCGTGCTCTACATCTGTAAATCTTGACTTCAGTCCGCTTACACTTGGCTTTCCTGCCATTTCATACAGTGTCTGTACAGCAGCCTCTCGTGTGATAAGCTCCTTTGTGTCTGTTATATCATCATCGTTAGCCTCATACACAGGGAAAGAAGCCTTTGATTCCGCATTGAGCTTTACTGTATTGTTAATGGCGAGGAAGAATATATTATCCTTGCCTGTGGACGTATCTCCGCCGTAGTCGATAGTCCATGCGGTGAATTTGCCGTAGTTCCATACATCTTGCTTAGCACCCTCGTTATAGGTCTTTATAAGGTATGGATTGCGGCTTATGTCCAGTTCTGTAAAGTCGTTTATAAACGCCTGCAAGAAGCGCAGATTTGCATGATATGAAAGATCAAGCCCTTTGAGGTGATTTTGCATACAATCCAGATAAGCAAGCTTTGGATTGTGCGAAAGATCAAGCTCGGTAAGCTCGTTGTAAGCGCAGCTGAGCTTGTTCAGCTCGGGATTATGGCTAACGTCAACACTGGTAGCACCGTTATTTGAACAGTTGTAATACTGCAATCCGGGACACTTGCTGACATCTATGCTTCCAAGTTCGTGGTTGTCCCACACATTAAGTCTCTTCATTCTCGGACAGCAGGTAACGTCAAGCGTCTTGAATTTATTTCTGAAAGCGTCAAGGTGCTGCATATTTGGGTTGTGGCTCAGGTCGAGCTCGGTAAGCTCACAGTCACCGCACATAAGATGCTCCAGCACGGGGTTTTTGGAAACGTCAAGTTTCTTCAAAGGATTTGAATTACATTCGATATATGACATCTTTGGGTTTTTAGTAACGTTCAGCGATGTCAGCTTGCAGTTGTAGCAATATACCCATTCAAGAGTCGGAAGATTTGAAAAATCCAGTGATGTAAACAGATTGTCCGAACACCATATACCTGTTATCTGCTGGTTCTTGCTGAGGTCCATTGTCTCTATCTGATTATCCATGCAGTAGAGTCCGCGCAGTTCCACAAGATACTCAATACCCTTGAGAGATTTTATTTTCTTTCCGTTACACCATACGTTTCTTGCATAAAGTATTTCTTCGGGATCAAGAGTACCGTTTCTGTCTTTGTCAAAAGCACCTGAAACATATTCCCTGAAATTCGCATCTGGGAATGTTGCAGAGGTTATCTTTACGGACTGGATACCGTCAGTAAACGCTGCATCCGCCTTGGTGTCAGGCTTTATTATACCGCTGCCCAGCGTCAGCATCATTGCCGTACAGCCTGCAATGAACTTTGTTATTTTGTAATCCCTTTTTTTCATCATTCACTACTTCCCTTCTTTTCGCCGTTTAAAGGCATGATTTTTAGAAAAACTTATACATAAAAAATGTACATAAAATCAAATCATAAAAATCTCAAAAAATTCATTTTACCGATCTTATCAAGTTATAATACATTGAAAGGAATCTGTTTTTATCATATCACAAATCAGCGTATGTGTCAATATTCTGGCGAAAACTCCGCAAAAAATGCAACTTTTCATCGTTTTGTCCCTTATCGTATTTTTATCCATGCAGCACCGATAAACAGCAATATAAGCCTTGACTTTTTCACTAAAATACTGTACAATTTATGTAATATTATAGATGTTTTGTGCTCGTGAAAATGATTATTTTTAAGGAGGATCAAGTTATGAAATTCAAAAAGGCATTATCCATACTTGGTGCATTGGTACTTAGCTTTTCATACGCATCATCGGCTGCTGTATGTACTTCCGCTTCACTTATCTCCGATATTATCGACAAGGTGAACAATGACGTTTTCAACTATTTCAGCATCATTGAAGAAATAGACGGATACAGCAGTGCTGTTATAGCTATGGAAGATCCTGCAAGCACACTTGAATTCAAAAACATTGATGAGAGCCAGCTCAAAGCTCAGCCGCCTATGTATTATGCAGGTACTATTGAAGTGGGCGGCGAGACATATCACGTATGCAGACGCAAAGGGTTCACTTATTCCGAACAGATCAATGATCTCGAATCCGAATATAACGACTATATTTTCTATCATGTATGCCGTGACGGCAGCTCCTCTGAGGACTTCACCTCTTTCCCACTCTATGAGCTTATCGAGGGTGCAAAGCATTTCGGACTTAAAACAGGCAAAATGAGCAGTGTCAAGCTGGACGAAAACACATATGAATGTAACTGCGATACTACCGCGCTGAAAAAAGAGGGCGTTGAAACTACAGGTAAACTGTATTCGGATCTTTCAATGATGAGATGCAACTATATAATCATTGATAACTACGATTTTTATTCGCCTGAATATTATCTTTTACGAGGCAGCAATATGTACGCTTATGCAGGGGGCTGCTTCACCGTAAACGCCAAAGAGTACCAATTACTCTATACCGAAAAGTCTGTAGACTCAACTGTGGACATCAACCTTAACAGGACATCAGTGTATGAGCTAAACTCTGAAAACGACATATGCATTGACTGTCAGATGGACGACAGCCTTGACGGCAAATACGGAATGGTCTACACGTTCTATACACCATATGATACAAATTCACGCACCACTTTCAGAATAGCCGAAAAGATTTCAGGAATGGATATGGAAGAATTCTTCAACAGCTATTCAAAAAAGCAGGGTATCGGCACTGAATATTCGTACCATTCATCAGAGCTTATGACCACCTATACTGAAAACGATAACGAATATGACCTCTATAAAGTCAACTATCGTTTCATCGGCGAATTTCAGAAATATGATGAAGTATGCTATTTTGCAGTCCGTAAGGACACCGATAATGCCGCTTCTTACAAAGATACTCTGAGTGTATACGATCATATGAGCCATATCCCCGAGCTTGCATCAGGCTGCGAAATATTTGATATCGAGCTTGCTTTCCACAACTGTGGTGCAACAGGTGATATAAGCGTTATCAAAAACGACATAAGCTTTGAAAAGAGAGAAGTCCCCGAAATAATAGCAGGAGACTTCAATAACGATAATATTATAGATGCGTTTGATATCGTATCAGCAAGAAACGCTATCATTTCAAAACTTGATGACGAAAATGCAAAATCAGACGAACACATGGATCTGAACAAAAACGGAAGCTTTGATATAGCAGATTTAGTTCTCCTTCAATCCTTCGTCCTCGGAAAAATAAAAACCTTACCATAAAAACACCGCTGATAACAATGGTAATAATATATAAGTTTATATTGATTTGTCGGGGGAACCCTTTCTGAGGAAAGGTTTTCCCCCGAACCCCTTTCCAAAGACTTTTATCTGATTTTTTTCAGGATAGGGCGCGTAAAAATAATAAAAAAGACCTGTAATATACAGGTCGCGCCCTATTCTGAAAAAAATAAAAACAGAAGTTTTCGGGAGAGAGTTTGAGAGAAGCCCCTTTTTCAAAAGGGGTTCTCTCAATAATCAGCATAAAAGCTTATGTATCAGTATCACCATTGCTGTCAGCGGTGTGTTTTACGAAAGCGGTATCATAAGTGTAACGCAGAAGCCGTCATTTGGGCTTGAACATATAAGCTCTCCGTTCATCTTATCCATAAGCTCGCTTGCGATATAAAGTCCGAGACCGCTTCCTTCCTTACCCACTGAGTTTTTCTTGCCGCGGTAGAATTTACTCGTTATCAGATCAAGCTCATCGGCAGGGACTCCTGCTCCGTGATCCCGTATGTACATCTCAAGGTAACTGTCCTTAACGCTGTAGCCTATATCTATGACTGTGCCTGCGTACTTGTATGAGTTGCTTATGATATTGCCAATGACCTGTGAAAGTCTTGGTCTGTCCACACGTATGAGACATTGCGGTATCGCTGCCTCATTCGCAAGACAGCGGCTGTCGTGCTCTGCAACAAGCTCGTGCAGTATCTCCGACCTCTCGTCACAGCAGCTCACATTCATTTCGCCGAGATCTTCAAGTGCGGAAGAAAGCAGGTCACTTACAAGAATGTTTATCTGTTCAGCCTTCTGATGAATGTTGCCGACTTTTTCACTCACATACTCATCTTTTACCTTTACCATAAGCAGCTCACAAAGGAGCTTTATGCCTGTTATGGGAGTTTTCAGATCATGGCTGAGAGAAGCTATCATTTCTTTTTCTTTCATCTTCAATTCATTTTCGACCTGCCTTGAGCGTTTAAGCTCCTCACGCATTATATCAAAGCTTTCCGTGAACGCTCCGAAGAGATTGTTCTTTTCCAGCATTATGGGCTCGTCCAGACTTCCCGAAGCTACATTCACGGCGAACTGCTCCATTTCCTTAAACGGGATTATGATATTCTTTCTTACATAGATACCATACATCGTACCTGCAAGAATAAACATCATCGCCATTAACAGCGCAGCCAAAATGAGCTTTCGTTTCGCTATATTGAACTTTGACTTATCAGGATCGGGTATTATTATCGTGCCCAGCATTCGGCTGCCGTCAGCCACCGACAGACACAGACAGCCCTTATTTACAGCTTCCTCGACCGAGTTCACATCTTTCAGCTCGCTGCTTACATCGGAATACACAACGAACTCGTCACTGTTGAAAATTATCATCTCATCACTGAATGCATCACTGTCAAAAGCACCTATATCGTCCCATTGCTCTTTCACAGTCTGTGTGATGTCGTTCAATAAGACCGCATCGGTCTTGCTGCTCCTGTACGAGCTTGTTATGCCGATAAATAAAGATATGCCGCACATTATTATAGCTGCTATGGTAAGCAGGAGCCTGATATAAAACTTCATGCTTCCTGTCCTGCCTCTCCGTCCTCGATTATGTATCCGACTCCCCATACAGTCTTGATGATATCGGGAGAGTTGGGATCATTTTCTATCTTTTCGCGCAGATGACGTATATGCACCGCAAGTGTTCCCTCGCCTATGAATTCATCTCCCCAGACATTTTTCAAAAACTCGTCCTTGGTCACGACAAATCCGCGCTTTTCAAGAAGATATACGAGCATTTTATATTCCATAGCTTTAAGGCTGACCTCAACGCCGTTTTTAATGAGCTTGCGCCTGCCCGTGTCAAGAACAAGTCCGTCCTTTATGGACACTTCCCTGCGCTTCATGGTATCACCCGATGAAACGGCTTTGGCGGAGACAGCAACTGCTGCCTCCGCTGATCTTTCATATCGTTTGAGTATAGCCTTTACCTTGGCAAGAAGAATGTTCAGGGTATAAGGCTTCTTTATGTAATCATCGCCGCCTATGTTCAGTGCAGTGAGAACATCGTCATCGCTGGTCCTCGCACTTATGAACAGTATAGGCATATCATACTGTGCCCTGACCTGTTTGCACAGCTCGAATCCTGATCTTTCACCAAGATTGATATCCAGCAGCAGAAGCGATACCTGATTTTCTTCAAGGAACTTTACCGCGTCCTCAAAGCTGGTAACATACGCTGTGCTGATATCAAAAATATTGAAATACTCCGCAGTAGTTTCTGCGATAGTTACATCATCGTCGATCATAAGGCACTGATATTTCATTACATTACTCCTTTTACTGTGTGATCTTTATAATGCCGCCGTCTTCACCGATAAAGACGATCTTTCCGTTTGCAGGCAGAGGTACTGAATTGCCGTATTCGGTCATATAGCTCGAATAGGTCACTCTGTCGTACTGGTCGTAGACATAAACTGCTGCATTGTCAGGTATATCAAGTATCAGAGTCTTGTTCTCCGCCGCTCCGATACTGAACCATTTTGCCTTTTTAGTGCTGAGTTTTACTTCGGTGATATTGCTGTCAAGCTCAGGGATAGCATCTTCGGAAATAAACTCCATAGCGCAGTTGGTTACATCCAATATCTCATAACCGTTTTCACTTCTGACAGTCATATCCTTTAGGTCTCTTCCGCCGGGCATAACAATTGCAGCTTTTAAGTTATTGCCGTCGATCATCTTGCAGGAAGAAACATATCCCTTTGCTTCGGGTAAAGTTTTTATCTTTACACATGGATAATCCGTGTAGCAGGTATTGGAGTACTTTCCGTTGCAAAAATAATACTTCTTTCCGTTTCTTGCGTCCCATGCCGACTGTACAGCATCACTGACAGGATTTGCTTCTGCTCTCTGCATCACATATGATGACATGGAAAGCTTATTTTTTCTGCCGATCTCATAATAATTATCGCCGCAGATATAATCTGCACCATTGCGTTTTTTGAATGTAACGACCTCCTGCTGCTTTGCCTGTACAGCCTTTCCCGTGGAGATATCCCCCTCCATGCGGACGAAATCATCATCGGAAGTGTACATATACTGCTGTTTCTCGCGCTTATCACTGCTTATGTTGGTGATCTCCATATATTTTCTGTCAGGGAATTCAACTGTGTATATAGAGTCTCCCGCTATATAGATATCCTCATAAGCAAGATACTTCTCGGGAACAGTATCAACAGTCTGCTTCATTTCGGGTGTATTATGCTGTATATTTATGCCTTTTTCCGAAAGTGCTATATCCATGAGAGCCATTGCCATAAGTTCATTATACATACTGCTGCCGCCCGATGAAAGAACAGCTACGCTTATCTTCTCGTCAGGAGCTACAACGAGCCCTGTGTGTTGATTTACGGTATCTCCGCCCTTGCTTATGACCTTTACCCCTGCCGCACTGTAGTCCGCATAATCAACTCTATCCCAGCCCAGACCAAATCCGTCCTCGTATTTGTCCTCGACCGATGTTGTGCTCATTTCCTTCTTTGCCTTGTCAGAGAGCATACGCTCATCGCCTGTGAAAAACGCACTTCCGAAGGTACACAGCTCAGACGCTGTGGAATGTACTCCTCCCGAACCCAGATACATACAATAATCTGTAGCCAGAAGCACATTTCCGTTCCAGAAGGTCTTTACCTGTTCATCGGTACGGAAAACGTTCCATGCTGTGCCTGTCTGCTGCATACCGAGAGGCTTACAGATATTCTCTTCTATATAATCCGTAAACGACTGTCCGCTGACCTGCTCCACTATAAGCTCAAGAAGCTCAAATCCGTCATTGCAGTAAGCCCCGAAGTCCCCTGGATCAGCTTTAAGTCTCTGTGTACTCAGCTCCTGCAGCATGGTATCATGCGGAGCTGTATCTCTGTCATTGAAGAGCATAAAATCTCCTTCGGTAGTTCCCATTATGCCCGAAGTATGATTCATGAGCATACGCACCGTTATGTCCTTATATCTCGGATCAGCCATTGTGAAATCAGGAAGATACTCTGTAATTGGTTTATCTATGTCCACCTTGCCCTTATCGGCAAGCTGCATGACAGCCATTGCCGCAAAAGTTTTGCTGACAGAACCGACACATGAAAGAGTGTCGTGGCTGTCATAGGATTTATTTTCAACTATATCATGTTCTGCATTTACAGGTATCGCAGCCGAGACTGCGGTGATAGCCACCGCAGCTGCAAGTGCCGCTATTCTGTTCTTTTTCATATCTATCCTCCTTATTCCGTCATAAGCTCGTATACTGATATTTTCTTTATCTTTCTTGCGCCGATATATGAACAGCCAAAGCAGAAAAGAAGCAGTACTATATCCATAGCTATGACTGCAGGAATGTTAATAGCTATATAACCTATATACCCCGTAAGGAAATTGATAGCTGCTATACCGATCAGAGTTCCGATAACTACCGAGAACAGTGCCGCAGGCATTATCCTGAATGCAAGCTGCAGCATAAGCTCTCTTGAGGTATACCCCATACCCTTCATTATTCCGAACTCCTTGCGCTGTCTCCTTACACTTGACTCCATAAGGATAAACAGTATTATCATTACAACAAGCGCAGATATAAACATAAACAAAGTTGTTGTAACAGATATAGCCTGTGCGATTCCCGTAAGCTGTGTTTTCATAATATCACAGATGTTCATAAAAGCCTTTATCACAAATCCGCTGCTGTTTCCCGAAATGACCGTATCTCCTGCCTGTATAGCATATTCGATATGAGATACGCCGTAGCTTGCCATAAGATCGGCTATCTGTCTGTCTGCCTCAGCCTTTATCCTCTCCTCATACGAGCCGCCTGCATTTTCTTCATCAGAGATATCCGAGATGCTCCTGCCGTATTTCTGAGTAAGAACATATCTGAACTCATCAGAGTCAACACCGTCTTTAAGATGAAGCTCTACCGTATCAGGTCTGTATGAAGGCATCAGTCTTTTCATACCTTCCTCTGTCATGTAAATGTTTATACCACCGTTAGTGAGAGATGTTACAAGACCTGTTACGATGTATTTTCTCTTGACATTGAGATAATCAAGTGTAACGCTGTCGCCCACATTTATCTTTTCAAACTTAGAGCACATCTTTGTTATCATTATCTCGTTGTCATGCTCGGGGAAACGTCCGTCTGTCAGGAATATATTTTCTGTCTCATCAAAATCCCTGAACACCATGGGGAACATAAGCTGATTATGGTCTGTAAGATTTATCATCACCGAAAGACCTGATGTGGTCGTAGCCTTTCTTACCTCAGGCATCTGTTCAAGCTCAGCTGCAAATTCATATGCGTCTGCTGACTGCATGAGCTCGATACGCAGGTCGCTCATTTCCATGCCCGCACTCTTTACGATAGCGTCCATGCCGTCATTGAAGAAGCTGAACATTATGAAGCTGAATATAATAGTGATAGCAGAAATAGTGATACATACAGCAAGTCCTATATTCTGCTTGAAGTTATTCAGAAAGCCCTTCATGGCAAGACGAAGATGTACACTTTTCTTTGTATCTCTCAGCGGCAAACGCTCCTTGCCGAAGCGGTTATCTCCCAAGCCCTTGCGGAATGCACGGACAGGGGGATATTTCTTTACCATATTTGCTCTTACAAAGGCTATCAGTGAAACAAAAAGGATTATGCCGCCTGCTGTAAGAAGTATGGGTGATAAAGTGATATTGCTGTATATACGGTGTCCCGACATTATCTCGCTGATTCGGAAAAGCACAGGTGAGAGCATCAGGCAGCCGCCTATACCCAGAAGTATTCCCACAACCGAGATAATAAGATACTCGATAACATATGAAAATGTTATATTCTTTGATGTATAGCCGATAGCTTCAAGAACGCCTATCGAAACGATCTGATCCTTGATGTCCCCTGCTATCCTGTAGCGTATCATTATGATAATGGATACTATAATAACAGCTGCCATAGCTATCATAATTTTGAGCATAAGCTCTGTAAAGAATACTACTCCGTCTTCGATATTCTTGTAGTTGAGCATCATATAGCCGCTTTTTACATCAAGGTTTGAATAATCCTCGAAAGCCTCTATCAGTTCATTCGCAAGATCTATTCCGCCCTTGCCCTGATTATCATTATACACAAGTACGTTATACTTTGTGAGCACAGTTTCAAGCACATGATAATCCTCATCGGAAACTATCATTTTAAGTCCGCCGCTTGATGTGTCGAACAGGACTGTATCATAAAAACCTGTAACAGTAAACGAGAACTTTTTCGTTCCGAATATCATATCAAATTTATCCCCGACTTTATAACCCATGCCGTCCTTTACAGAATAAGGCATATATATAGGGTGCTTGATATCAGCTATCTCGGCATCGCTCATTGTAGTCTCTATATCGGCACGTTCAAGCTTGTTTTCGTTATCCTGTGTGATAAAAGCCATATACAAAGCCTGTTCCTTGCCCTTATCGTCCAGATAATTCGTACTCATGCTGAACAAAAGCTCTGAAGCCGCACTTTTTTCAACGCGCTCATCAGCACGGAGAATGTTTTCGTATTCCCTGTTATAGGCATTGTCGGGAATAAGGATAAAGTTCTCATAGCTTTCGGTATTTTTCATCATATTCGGAAATATCGACTTTATACTGCTTATGCCTTCAAGGGAAGAGCTTATGAGAAGCATACAAAGCATGACGAGTATAACAAGCGCAATAGTTTCGAGCTTGTGCTTTTTGATATTCGCCCATGACAGTCTGACGATCTTTCTCATTGCCGTCACCACCCCATTCTGTCAAGGAAATCCTGCAAGCCTTCACGGCGTTTCTTAATATCATCAGTACCGAATTTCGGCATCTCATACTCGCCGCTGATAGTACCGTCAGACAGGAAGATGACTCTGTTTCCGCGGAGAGCAGTCTTTACATCATGTGTTACCATGACTATGCTCTGCCCTTTATTGTGAAGCTCGGTAAAAATATCCAGCACATCATGGCTCGATGCTGAGTTAAGGCTTCCCGTCGGCTCGTCCGCAAAGAGTATCTTAGGCTCGTTTATTACTGCACGAACTATGCCCACACGCTGACATTCACCGCCCGAAAGCTGGTTGGGATACTTCTTCCAGCACTCTTTCTTTATGCCTACTTTTTCAAGAAGCTGTTCGGCTTTTTTAACAAGGTCGGCAGAGTTTTTTTGTGCAACAAGTGCTCCCGTCATAACATTGTCGAACACTGTCATATTTTCAAGAAGGTATATGCTCTGGAATACAAATCCGCAGTTCTTACGGCGGAACACCGCAAGCTCATCGTTAGAATAACCCGATATATCCTCATTGCCGAAGAAAACCTTTCCCAGCGAGGGCTTATCCATACCCGAAAGCGCGTACAGAAGCGTTGATTTGCCCGAGCCCGAAGAACCCATGATCACAGTAAAATCCTTTTCGCGTATCTCAATATCAAGATTTTTGATAACGTGCTGCTGAAATCCTCCGCTTGAGAAGGTCTTGCACAACTTTTCTGTATGTAATACAGCAGTACTCATAAAAAATACTCCTTTTCCGCAGCTGCGCCCGAAAGCGTTCTGCATTTATTCTGTGATCTTAGTATACCTCATTTTTCCAAAAACATCTTTATCATACTACTATAAAATTCTTATCAAATTCTTATTTGTTTATTATTAATTACTGTAACATATCAATTATACCATAGCAGCGTTGCTTTTTCAATATTCCCACTCTTAATACATGATGCACTCATGTCATCGTCTTACCATTCGTATTATACACTATGTATTATACAATGCGTTATATTTCGCCCCCGTTTTTTATGTACCTGCCCTGTCCGCACTATACTCCCTTACATTTTTTCGACCGAAAAAACAGGATTTTTCGTTATTATGACAACGGGTAAAATGATTGACAGAGCTAACTCGATGTGGTATACTAAAATTAAAAATATTATATGAGGAGATATGAATTATGAAAGAAGCTTTACTTATCATAGATGTACAAAACGACTACTTTGAAGGAGGAGCTTGTGAGCTTCATAACGCCCGTCAGGCAGAGGATCACATAATCGACCTTATCAAAGAGAGCCGCGAACTCGGCCGCCACATTATATATATAAAGCATATCAACCAGCTGGATGACGACTTTTTTGTCGAGGGGACATACGGCTGCGAGATCTCAGACAGGATAAAGCCTCTGCCCACTGATACTGTTATAGTAAAATACTGCCCTAACAGCTTCCTCGGTACAGAGCTAAACGACTGCCTGCGCAGTCTCGGCGTTGAAAAGCTCATCGTATGCGGTATGATGACACATATGTGCGTTGATACAACAGTCCGCGCTGCTATGGATCACGGCTATGATGTAACTCTTGTGGCAAATGCCTGCGCAACTATGGATCTGACTATAAACGGCGAGACTATCCCTGCCGATACAGTTCAGAAAACATATATCGCTTCACTTGCAGGTATATTTGCAAAGATAGTGTAATAATAGAATAGACGGCTCAGCCGCTATATGATATTGGAAGGTGAAATTACATGAAGGTCGCTTTTTTCGATACCAAGCCCTATGACACTCCCTCATTCGAGAAATACGGCAAGGAAAACAAGATCACGTTCAAGTTTTACGAGACAAAGCTCAACGAGGATACTGCCGCACTTGCAAAGGGCTGTGAAGCAGTCTGCGTATTCGTAAATGATACTGTCAATGCCGCTGTAATAGACAAGCTTTCCGAGCTTGGAGTAAAGATACTTGCTCTCAGATGTGCAGGCTATAACAACGTTGATATCAAGTACGCAAAGGGAAAGCTGCGAGTAGTAAGTGTTCCTGCTTATTCACCTTATGCTGTTGCAGAACACGCAATGGCTCTCCTGCTCACTTCTATCCGCCGCGTTCACAAGGCTTTTATCCGCACAAGAGATCACAACTTCTCACTGAACGGACTTACAGGCTTTGACCTTCACGGCAAGACCGTAGGTGTTGTGGGTACAGGTAAGATCGGACGTATCTTCATCAACATCTGCCGCGGCTTCGGAATGAACGTTATCGCTTATGACAAATTCCCTGCAAAGGACAGCGATATCGAGTACGTTGAGCTTGACGAGCTTTTCAGCCGCAGCGATATAATCTCCTTCCACTGCCCTCTCACCGATGAGACTTACCACATGATAGATGAAAAGTCCATAGAAAAGCTGAAAAAGGGCGTAGTCATCGTCAATACATCAAGAGGTGCTCTCATTGACGCAGAAGCCCTCCTCGAAGGCATAAAGGCACGTAAGATAGGTGCAGCCTGCCTCGATGTATACGAAGAAGAAGCAAACGTGTTCTTCCAGGACTTCTCGGGACATATCATCGCCGATGATACTCTTGCAAGACTTATCTCCATGCCGAATGTCATCGTAACTTCACATCAGGCTTTCCTCACCGAGGAAGCTCTCAGCAATATCGCAGAAACTACCGTCAGCAACCTTATCGCCTGCCACAAGGGTGAAGAGTGCGCTAACGAACTCCATATATAAGGAAGCGTTTACCATGCTTACAGGAAAAACAGTTTTACTCGGAGTTACAGGCTCTATAGCCGTATACAAGATATGCAACCTTGCACGTATGCTCACAAAGCTTGGTGCAGATGTCCATGTTGCCATGACTCCGAATTCTCTTAATTTTGTTCATCCGCTTACTTTTGAGACTCTTACTCAGCACAAGTGCCTGATAGATACATTCGACCGTAACTTTGAATACAGTGTCGAGCACGTTTCTATCGCAAAAAAGGCTGACGTAGTAATGATAGCTCCTGCTTCCGCAAATGTTATCGGCAAGATAGCAAACGGTATCGCAGACGATATGCTCACAACTACTGTTATGGCTTGTACCTGCAAGAAGATAATCGCTCCTGCAATGAACCATAATATGTTCCATAACCCTATCGTTCAGGACAATATCGAGAAGTTGAAAAAGTTCGGCTATGAGATAGTAGAGCCCGTAAGAGGTATGCTTGCCAACCGCGATATTGGCGACGGAAAGCTCCCCGATGAGGAAACTCTTCTGGAATACATCGTCCGCGAGGCTGCTTTCGAGAAAGACCTTGCAGGCAAGAAGGTACTGGTTACCGCAGGTGCTACCCGTGAGAGCATAGACCCTGTAAGATTTATCACAAATCATTCAAGTGGCAAAATGGGCTTTGCTCTTGCAAGAGCTGCTATGCTCAGAGGTGCAGATGTTACCGTAGTTGCTGCTCATACAGACGTTGAGCCGCCTATGTTCGTGAATGTTGTTCCCGTAAAATCTGCCGAGGATATGTTCAACGCAGTAAAGGAACGCCTTGACGAGACTGATATAGTTATAAAGGCTGCTGCGGTAGCTGACTATACTCCCGTAACAACTGCCGACAGCAAGATAAAGAAGTCTGATGACGATATGAGCATACCGTTGAAGCGCACTACCGATATCCTCAAATATATCGGTGAGAACCGCCGTGAAGGACAGGTGATTTGCGGCTTCTCAATGGAGACCGACAATGTTATCGAAAACTCACGCAAGAAGCTCACAAAGAAGAACTGCGACATGATATGCGCTAATTCTTTGAGAAAAGCAGGTTCGGGCTTCGGAACTGATACCAATATCATTACCATGATAACTCAGAACGGCGATGAAGAGCTTGAGCTTATGAGCAAGTTCGATGCCGCAAATGTCATACTTTCCAAACTCTTAAAATTAGAGAGTAGTAAGTAGTGAGTAGTATCAATACATAATTCGTAGTTAAACGTGCTGTAAGCGATGTACGATTAAAGATTTTGTTAAGGGTGAGCGAGCTTGTAAGCGGCAACGTGGAAGCGGTTGAGCTGGCTCAGCTCGTAGGGGCGGATATTATCCGCCCTTTTTGTTATACGGACATCTCCCTACAAATCACGGCATACATAACGGTTACGGGTACACGGGCGAGCAGAACTCGCCCCTACAGTACGCTCATGATATTTATTGCGTAAAGCACGGACGACCAATGGTCGTCCCTACAAATCTAATCACTATGCACTAACCACTCGGGCTGATGTGGGCATCAGCCCCTACAGGCTAACGACTAAACAAAAAGACCTCCGATAAACGGAGGTCTTTCTTTATGCTTTGTTATGAAGCTTTCTTGTTATATTCTTCGTAGTATTTTTCCATTTCGTCAAGCATCTCTTCAAATTCTTCCTTTGTATAGAAGTCCTTGAAGTCTTCATACTTGTAGTTATCACGGTTGAATTCATACTGGAAGCCTGAGTTGTCTGAACCGCCGATGATATCATCATCGTCATCATCGTCCCAGTCATAGTCATCCCAGTCGTCATCGTCATAATCCCAGTCGTCATCATCGTCAAAGAGTGAGCCGCCTTCTGCGCGCTCATCATAACCTTCCTTGACGCTTTCAGCTGCTACTTCGGACAGCTCCTTGCTAAAGCCGATCTGGAGAAGCTTATCCTCTACGAACTTGCTTATCTCATCGCTTGTTATATAGCTGTCGATGTCGAAATCTTCCATCTGGTCTTTGTCGATCATACAAGCACTGCTCTTGTCAGGGAGATCAACGTCCACACCATACTTAATGCCGTATGTTACGCCTATCTTGCCGTAATCTGTTCCGTTAAGACGGATAGTATAGTTGATATCCTGCTTCTTGCCGTCAGTACTTAAAGAAATGTCGATAGGATCAAGGTCAGGGATATTTAAGGAAACATCACAGTTTACATAGCCCTTGTCCTCGTCAACGACCTCAAAATCGTCAAACTTCAGTACCGCTTCCTTAGTGTTGCTTTCATCATCATAATATGAGTAAGACTCATATGCGAAAGTGATATCTCCGCTGTACTTCTTGCCGTTTTCCTCAGCATTGAGCTTTACAGAGAAAGGAACATCGCCGTCTTCGTCAGTAGCTCTTAACTCGCCTCTGATGTTGTCGCCGTCCTTGCCGAGAGCCATAAATACTGAATTGCCGTCGGAATCAAAATTAAATCCGCGGATAGTACCTGTAGCGTCGATATAAGTATCTATTGTAACAATAGTATCCTTATCGTAATCATCATCTTCGAGGTCTTCCTTTACAGAATCGATCTCGTCCTGTATCTCATCTTCAAACTCGTCCTCGTCCATGAGGTCAAGCTTATCTGTGATGATCTTCTTGATGACCTTGTCGTTTTTCAGTTCCTTGAGGAATTCAAGTTCGAGCTTATCCATGTCCTTGTCGTTGAGTTCAACAGTAGCAACAGTGTAATTTACAGTAATGTCGCAGATGTCGATCTCTTCGCTCTTTTCAAGCTTAACTTCGTCAACATAGCTTGACCATACGCCTGCATATCTGTTGACCTCAGTCTCAAGATCCTCAGGTGAAAGGAATGAACCGGGATCCTTGAGTATCTCCTTGTATGCCTCAACTATCTCAGACATTCCAGCCTCTTCACCGAGGTCTGAAGCGTCAACGCCGAGCCACTGCTCCTTTAATTCGGGAACACGGAAGAAATAGCTCATTTCATCTGTATTTCCTGCAACGTCAAAGCTTACGATGCGGTCATCATTAACATCTAAGCCCACATTTGTGTTCATATTGCCCTTCTTTGCAGAAAGACTTCCCGACAATGAAACCTTGTCGATATTCTGGATAACGTCGATGATCTGATCGGCATCATCATCGTTTCCTCTTCCACCGAAGAGCTCGTCAATGATAAGGTCCTTTACGTTGTCGTTTGCCTCATAATAAACAGAAAGGTCGACCTGCTGTCCCTTTTTCATATTGTCGAGGCGTTTCTTATAGCTTTCACTGAGCATTTCTCCGAGAGTCGAAGAATTCTTCTCAGTAACCCATGCATAATACTTTTCAGGCTTGCTAAGACGAAGCTTTACCTGATTTTTTACTGTGTCAGAGAAAGCGTAAGCTGCTGCACCGCCGCCTACTACTACAGCTGCAGATATACCCCCTATCATAGCTGCCTTTTTTCCCTTACTCTTTTTTGTAACATTCTCAACGCCCGAAGCACTCATTGAAGCATCGAACTGAGAATTATCGAAGCCATTGTTCTGATCATAATTTGACATATAGATCCCCTCCGTAAAAATATCATTAAGAGAGAGTATTCCCCCTCAACGATTATATTATCATAAACCGATACAAAAGTCAATATTTCTCCCAATTTGTTTTCATGCTGTAATAAATCCATAACGAATAATTCATAATTATTGTGGCAGAATATACATAGTCCGCAAGGACAATTCAATGATCGGAGATGTTTATCATGGAAGAAATGAAGAAAAACAAGAGTATCAAATGTGACGTTTCACAGTGCCGCCACAACCTCGTATCCGAAAACTACTGTTCTCTCGACTGCATATCAGTGGGCACACATGAGTCTGATCCTACTGTACCCGAGTGTACCGACTGTAATTCATTCGTAAAACGCTCAGGCTGCTGCGAATAATAAACAGTAAAAAAATAAGCAGTTCCGTTATAAGGAACTGCTTACGCTTTTTTGATTACTCAGCGTTAGGAGCACCAACAGGACATACGCCTGCACAAGCACCGCACTCAACACAAGCATCAGCGTCGATAACGTACTTGCCGTCGCCCTCAGAAATTGCGCCTACTGGGCACTCACCTGCGCAAGCACCGCACATTACACAATCATCAGAAATAATATATGCCATTATACATACACCTCCGTATTAATCGGGAGCTTACTTGCTCCTCGTTATTTACATTGTATCATATATTTACAAAAAATCAAGAGTTTTTTGTTAGTCGATACTTACGTTCTTAGCACTTAGCCTTTAGCCTTTAGCTGTTAGCCAATGTGTCGCCTTCGGCGAATAATTTAAATAATGTGAGCGTAAGCGAACTCTTTCGGCTAATGGCTCATGGCTATATTATTTTTTCTTTGCAAGCTTTTTCTGAGCTTTCATTTCCTTATCGGTAACGACACCCGCACAGGCAGCTCCTGCTGCTATCCAGAATACAGGTGTAACGGCTATACTGCCGCAGCTTACGAAGAATATCAGCATACCCGATATAGTTACTGCAAGCACCGCAAATGCCTCTGCGGTCTTTCTCCTGCGGAAGGACTTGATACCCAGCACCAATGCACCGCAAAGTGCGATAAGCATTGCAACAAGCGAAGGTATGCCTCTTGTAACAGCTGTATAAAGGTACTCGTTGTATACCCTGTCAAAGGAACCTATGTTGTTCGGGTGGATAACATACTGTTCAAGAGTGAGGTTCTCGGGGATCTCTACATTATAATTAAGAGTAACAAGACCGAGCTGATCGGGACCTGTTCCGTAAGCTGGATTTTTCTTTATTATCTGTATAGTCTTATCATTAAGGTAAGAGTAAACATCAAATGTATCATCGATATCGACCTTTTCAGGGTCATAGCTTGCACAGGCAGAAGCTCTTCTGTATGAGTCTGTCCACCAGAGGATAATTCCGTCATAGAGTCTGTATGAGCTTATATTGCCTATAACTCCGCTGAAAACGATAGCTATGGCTGCAGCTGCCGAAACAATGCTTACAGGCAGGCATACAAGACGCTTCTTAGGAGCTTTAAGCACGAATACAGCTATCACAGCCATGATGACCGCAATACCAAGTCCGCAGAAGCCGACGAGCGAATAAGTGAACATCATAACGAATGAGAAAAGAATTGCTGAGATGATGAAAACTGTCCTGCGCTTCTTGCTCTCAGATGTGATAAAGCCTATAAATGCAGCTGTAAGCGAAAGCGTGAGCAGCAGTGCAAGGAACAGCGGCGACATCGAAAGTCCCGATGCAGCGTTTATAGTATCGTTCAATGCAAGACGATAATGGCTGAGCTCGCCTGTGAATATCTGTATAAGTGCCACCACGCTGTTGAGTAAGCCGACTCCGACAATACCGTCAACAACAGTCTTTATAGCTGTTTCGCGTTTCAGCGATGCAGCGGAAGTAAAGAAGCAGAAATAGAACAGTATAGCAAGCAGTCCCTCTCCTCTTTCGGGGAAACCGTAAAACGATATGGAAAGGTCACAGCCCTTTACAAGTGACATTATGCCCCACAGTACCATTGCTGCCATACCGCATACAGGGATAATGTTCCATTTGCTGATATACTTTTTCATCAGACCTATTATGGTGAGTATCATTGCGATAACTCCGCCTGCAACAAGTCCGCCTGCTGTAAATGCATAGCTTGCTTTGTCTGTGATCTCGGGTGCGAATGTGAACAGCGGAGCCAGAAGCATTGCTGCAAAAAGACCTCTTGAAGCCAGTTTCGAGAACTGCTCCTCTGTCATATTCAGAATAAAGTTTGATTTTTCGGTTGAATTAAAAATAGTTTTTGCCATGTTGGGTTTCTTTCCTTCCTGCATCTTACACAGTATTAATTATTAGGTGTTACAGTAACGGTGTAGCTGTTTCCGTTCTTTTTGCCCACTGTAATAGTGAGTCCCGGGTCAACTGTCTGACCGCCGCTTGAGTCATACCACCTGAAGCCGCTGGTATTTCCGTTCACCTTTGAGCCTTCTCTCAGCAGATTATCCTTATCGCCGTCATCGACAAGCCTTATAAAACGTTTGCCCTTATTAGTGTTGGTATACTCGTCATTTCCGCTCTCATAGAGGAAGTACTTGCGCCAGCCGTCATCAGCTTCCGTAGCCTCTATATGCAGCACTCTAACGCCGCTGCCCGTAGGTCTCCACCAGAAATGTCCCTTGACCTGACTGTTGTTTGCATCGAGAGTGGTATACTCAAGGATAAAGTATTCGGATTTATATTCACTGTCAAGCGAATTATTAGGTATTATCAGGCAGTTTCCTTCATCTGACTGACCGTTTGTAAGTGTAAATGTCTGAGCTCCCTTTGATCTGTCATAGACCTGTATCTGGTCCTCTCTGTACCAGCCCAGCATAAGCTTTGATATCGCGCTGAAGTCGGAAAAAGCTTCGTCCATAAGGTCATAGCCTGCCGAACCGTGCATACCCTCAAAGTCATCAACGCCGTAGAGGTAATAGTCGGGAAGTCCCATACAATGTCCCATTTCATGGAGATATGTGGAAGTGAAGTCTACATAGTCGCTATCGCTCTTTATAGCAGCATTGCCTGTTATAACATGACCTATGGACATACCGTCCACCCTCATCCAGTAATTTCCGCCGAAGCCGCCTGCACAAGGCCACCAGTCATCTTGGTCAGATGAGCTTGGTACGCAGAAGAGTATAGCATCTATCTCTCCGTTATGATCGGCATCGAATTTGGAATAATCCACGATGCTGTCCATATTCTTTATTACTTCCGTAGTAAAGTCGGCTTTATAAACATCTCCCTGATAGGTGCTTATATTGTTCTTGCAGGTATATCTGTAAGCCTTGCCCTGAAGGTTCATAGTACCCTTTGAAGCTCTGGAATAGAAAGCCGAAAAGCTCTCAAAGGGGTACATTTTCGAGTTTTTATTCTCGCCGCCGAATGCTATTTCCTCTATCTTGTCCGTAGACGGCTCGTAATCGAACTTGCAGTCAGGGAAATCAACATAGAATATTATCAGGTCAGCATCGCCCTGTGACGGAAGAGTTCCGTACATATCATACACAGGAGCAGGGATAAAATCCTTCTTAGGAGCGGTCGTCGTAGTCGTCGTGGTAGTTGTAGTCGTAGTAGTTGTCGTTGTAGTGGTTGTGGTAGTAGTAGTCTCAGCCACCCACTGAACCACATTGCCCCTGTAATTTGAGTTCAGCACGCTTTTTCTCAGCTCCACAAGGTCATGGATATCAACAGAGCTGTCGAAATTAAGATCTGCTTTCTGGATCGTTCCGTTATTTATCAGAGCGTCCTTGCGCGAGCCGTTGCTATACTCTACAGAATACTGCTGTGAGTTTGATACGCGGTATACACTGTTATCGCCAAGCTCAGCAGTACCATGCAGGTTTTTTGAAAGCACAACGATATCTGCCACATTTACCTGACTGTCAAGATTAAGGTCGCCAAGTGTACAGACCTTTTTCCATGAAGCCCCTGCACTTGCAGGGACCATAGCAGCAGCTATCACAGCTGTTGCAGCCAATGATGTCATTGCCTTAAAAAATGAAGCGGTTTTCATTTATGATCCCCCTTTACTATTAAGAGATGTATTTTATTCTGAAAGCACAGGGAGCAAAGCTCCTGATGTTTCCACAATAAAATAAGAAGGCTGTCGAGCATAATGCCCGACAGCCGAACTTTCTGCGTTCACTATTTACCGCATAAACACATTATTTAGCGTAGTCAGAAACTCTGCTCTCACGAATGAGATTGACCTTGATCTGACCCGGATAATCCATTTCAGATTCGATCTGCTGAGCGATCTGTCTTGCAACGAGGACCATCTTTTCATCATTGATGACCTCAGGCATAACCATGATCCTGACTTCACGTCCTGCCTGTACTGCGAAGCACTTCTCAACGCCGTCGTAGGAGTTGCATATCTCCTCAAGCTTCTGAAGACGTTTGATATAGCTTTCGTAGTTTTCGCTTCTTGCGGCAGGTCTTGCAGCGGAGATAGCGTCGGCTGCCTGAACTATGCAGGCAATAACTGTCTTTGGCTCGACATCGTTATGATGTGCCTCAACAGCATGGATAATAACAGGATTTTCGTTGTATTTTTTACAAACATCAACGCCTATCTGAACGTGTGAACCTTCGATCTCGGCAGTAAGAGCCTTACCGATATCGTGAAGAAGTCCTGCACGTCTTGCAATATTTGCGTCAACTCCCAGCTCTGAAGCAAGAACTCCACAGAGCTTGGCGACCTCGATGGAATGATCGAGGACATTCTGTCTGTAGCTTGTACGGAATTTAAGGCGGCCGATAAGCTTTATAAGCTCATGATTAAGACCGTGAACGTTGGTCTCAATTACAGCACGTTCACCTTCCTGCTTGATGCGGTACTCAACTTCGCGCTTAGCCTTTTCGACCATTTCCTCAATACGTGTTGGGTGGATTCTTCCGTCAGCGATAAGCTTTTCGAGAGCGATCCTTGCGACCTCACGTCTGATCTGGTCAAAGCAGGAAATAGTGATAGCCTCAGGGGTATCATCAATAATAAGATCAACACCTGTCAGAGTTTCGAGAGTCCTTATGTTACGGCCCTCACGACCGATTATACGGCCCTTCATCTCATCATTAGGAAGCGGAACAACGGAAACTGCTGCCTCTGATACCTGATCGGCAGCCACCTTAGCGATAGCCAGTGAGATATAGCTTCTTGCCTTCTCCTGACATTCGTCCTTGATGACCTGCTCATAAGCTGCAACCTTAACAGCCTTTTCGTGTACCAGATCGTCCTCAAGCTTTGAGATGATATACTCCTTAGCCTGATCCTTGGTGAATTCGGAAATACGCTCAAGAATATCCATCTGGCTCTTCTTGATAGAGTCAGCCTCTTTCAGCTTTTCGTCAGCTGATTTGATCTTCTGATTGAGAGTTTCCTCTTTCTTTTCAAGGTTATCAGTTTTCTTGTCTAAGTTTTCTTCCTTCTGCTGCATACGTCTTTCCTGACGTGACAGCTCTGCTCTGCGATCCTTGATCTCCTTATCTGCTTCGGTGCGGAGCTTATGTATTTCGTCTTTTGCTTCGATGAGTGCGCTTTTTTTCTTATTATCGGCATCCTTCTCAGCGTCTTCGATGATACGCTCAGCCTGCTGTTCAGCAGAGCCTACGATAGCTTCTGCGTCGTGCTTGCGCTTTTCGACACCAGCCTCAACGCCCTTTTTGTAGAACAGAGCATATCCCACGCCAACGCCTGCTGCCAGAGCAGCAATGATAAGGACAATAGCGATGATTGGATCCATACAGTGCATTACCTCCTTTTTGTAAAAATAATCAAAAGTTTGTATCATAATTTTTTATTATTACTGAAAGGCGGTAAATGCCGCTTATTTTATTCATTTGTAAATATATAGATCAAGAGCCGATCCCCCAAAGGACCCGACTCGCAAAAATAGACGGACGTAATAATCCCCGTCCAAAATTTGTTTTCATTATCATATTTATACCGCAGGAACTGTATATATATCGCCCTTTGCGGATAATGATTTAAAACAAAGCTGCATATACTGCCAAAGTAATATTATGCAAATAAATACAACATAATTATTATATAATATTTCAGACGTTATGTCAATAGATTTCTGTGAATAAAAAACGTTAAAAAGTTATCAGTTGTTAGTGCTCAGTGCATAGTGTGGAACGCCGATGGCGGCATTCCAAGCCATTAGCCGTTTGCCCTTAGCTTGTAGGGGCGGCGGATTTAATTCATAATTCATAATTCATAATTCATAATTGTAGGGGCGAATTCCGTTCGCCCGTGTATGCCTTACAATGCAAACAACATAAACGCACTGTAGGGACGACCATTGGTCGTCCGTAAATTATGCATAAACTATAAATGTCACACTGTAGGGGCTGCCTTCGGCAGCCCCTGATATTCAATTACGTAACATGATAATATTTGTAGGGGCGAATTCCGTTCGCCCGTGTGTAAATGTGCTGTAAGCGATGTACGAGTAAGGACATTGATAATAGTGAGCGAGCTTGCAAGCGACAACGTGGTTAGCCAGTGCGGGCTACGCGCTGCAAAAAAGGGCGGATTGCTCCGCCCTTACAGAATCATTTCATATCATTAACGAGCTTTTCAAAACGCTCCATAGCTTCGATAGTACGCTGTCTGTCGCCGAACGAGGTCAGTCTGAACCAGCCCTCGCCGTTCTTACCGAAGCCTGCACCGGGAGTTCCAACAACTGCTATCTTTTCAAGCATAAGGTCGAAGAAATCCCAGCTCTTCATATCATTAGGACATTTGAACCAGATATACGGCGAATTTACGCCGCCTGTGAACTTAACGCCCAGCTTTGTCATAGTATCGGATATGATACGTGCATTTTCCTGATAATAAGCGATATTCTCGTGTACCTGCTTCAAGCCCTCGGGAGTGAATACAGCAGCTGCTGCACACTGTACGGGGTAGGATACGCCGTTGAACTTGCTTCCCTGTCGTCTGCCCCATATCTGAGATACAGATACCTCAGTACCGTCGCTTGCAGTTACCTTTAATGCATCGGGGATAACGGTATATCCGCATCTCATACCTGTAAAGCCTGCGGTCTTGGACAGTGAGCACATCTCGATACAGCACTCCTTGGCACCCTCGATGCAGAATATGCTTCTCGGAACATCAGAGTCGGTGATAAATGCTTCATAAGCCGAATCATAGATGATTACAGCGTCATTCTTCTTTGCGTAAGCTATCCACTGCTTCAGCTGCTCACGGGTATACACAGAGCCTGTAGGGTTGTTCGGTGAGCAGAGATAGATGATATCAGCGTGTACCGATTCATCGGGCATTGCAGCAAAGCCGTTCTCCTCGTTTGAGTCGGCATAGATTATCTTTCTGCCGCTCATAAGGTTAGAGTCCACATAAACAGGGTATGCAGGGTCTGTGACAAGGATAGTATTGTCGTCGCCGAAAATATCCACGATATTTCCGCAATCAGACTTCGCACCGTCATTTATCCTTATCTCGTTTGGAGCAACATCAGCTCCGAAGCTCTTATAATAGCCCGAAACAGCATCACGCAGGAAGTCATAGCCTGCACCGCTGTCCTCGTAGCCCTTGAAGGTCTCCTTTACGCCCATTTCATCGCAGCCCTTCTTCATTGCCTCTATGACAACAGGTGCGATAGGAAGCGTAACATCGCCGATACCCATTCTTATGATATCAGCCTCGGGGTGAGCCTCCTTGAAAGCTGCTATTTTCTTTGCAATATTTATAAAAAGGTAGTTTTTCTCAAGTCTGAGAAAGTTTTCATTCAGCTGCGGCATACAACATTCTCCTTTGCTTTATTGATGAATTCATCGGAAACAGTTCCCTCGAAAACGTACTCGGCAGGACCTGTCATAAGTACAGTTCCGTCCGACTTATAAGTGATACGCAGATCTCCTCCGCGAAGATGCACAAGTACTTCCTCGTCCTGCTTGCAGATGCCGTTGAGAACTGCTGCCACAACTGTAGCGCAGGTACCCGTACCGCAGGCGAAAGTCTCGCCGCTTCCGCGCTCCCAGACGCGCATATTGAGGGTATGGTCGTCGATGACTTCGGCGAACTCCGTATTCACGCGATTGGGGAAGAGATCATGGTTCTCGAAGTGAGGGCCTATCTTTTCAAGGTCAAGCTCTGCTATACCCTCTGTGAAGATAACAGCGTGAGGATTGCCCATAGAAACGCAGGTGATGTCCCACGTTTTGCCGCAAACCTCAACAGGCTGGCTCACAAAGCGGTCAAGATCGCTGTTTACGGGGATATCCTTTGGTACAAGTATAGCCTTGCCCATATCCACAGTAACCAGCTCCACCTTGTCATTTTTCAGATAAAGCTTCAGATATTTTATGCCTGAATTTGTCTCCAGTGTAATGTCAGTCTTATCGGTAAGTCCCATATCATAGACGTATTTGCCGATACAGCGTGTGGCATTGCCGCACATCATAGCCTCAGAGCCGTCTGCATTGAATATCCTCATGCGGAAATCCGCAATATCCGAGGGCATGATGAGTACAAGACCGTCGCCGCCAACGCCCTTGTGCCTGTCGCTGAGGACTACAGAGACCTTTTCGGGCTCGCTGACAGTTTCCTCAAAGCAGTTCACATAGATATAGTCATTGCCGATGCCATGCATTTTTGAAAATTTCATAGTTTTGCTCCCATCGGTGGTGACTCACGGGAGAGAGCAGTAAACAGCGGTGCTAAACAGCTCCTGCGCTGCTAACACACAGAAGCTCCGCCACATTTATTATATACTAACAGCATAGGTATTGTCAATAGCCAATTAGTGATTAGTTGTTAGTGGTTAGTAGGAGAGCCTGTACTCCGGCTCCCGAGCCTTTAGCCATTAGGCGTTAGCTATTAGCCAATGTGTCGCCTTCGGCGAATAATTTAAATAATGTGAGCGTATGCGAACTCTTTCGGCTAATGCCTAACGGCTAAGGGCTAACGGCTTTTAATAAAAAGGGGTGCGATAAACGAATTACCACACCCTTACACTTTTATTTACTTTTTATCAGGCTCAGGCTCGATAACAGGAGCATCTACAGCGTTCTTTCTTACGCTTGCGATACCCTTCTTGCAGCTGTCCTTCTTTACATAGCCTTCGCTGGCGGCTATGATCTCGCCGTTTCTTGCTTTAAGGCGGAATCTGAATTCGCCTGATTTGTCCTTGTAAATCTCGAACTTCGGATTTGTCTCAGTCTGAAATCCTTCTACGGTCTGATCTTCAAGATTAGCCTCGGGAGCATTCTTCATAACGCTTGTGATACCGTTTTTAACGCTTGCGAGTGTATTGTATACCTCTCCGCCTGTAGCGATCACCTCTCCGTTACCAGCCTTAAGGCTGAATGTAAAGCCAGTCTTGGTAGTCTTGATGATAAATTTTCCCATAATTATTTTTCAACACCTTTCAGCAAAATTATTATAAATCGAACTTGCCGCCGATTTTCACCATAATTATAACTGAATTATATCATCTTGTCAATAGATTTTGTTAAATTTCATCAAAATAACGAACAAAAAGTAAATCTGTTCAATTTTTGATAAAAAAGAGCGTACCAATGTACGCTCCTCATCATAATTATTCTGTAATAATAAAGCTTTCGGGCACTGTTTTGCATACTGCCGAAAAATAACCTGCTTTTTCAAGCTTTTCCGCACATATCTCAGCCTGCTCCTCGCTCTCAAAAAGACCGAATACAGCCGAACCGCTGCCCGTCATTACTGCACTGAACGCGTCATTACCGAGCATTACAGACTTTATATCGTCCACTTCTTCAAGCTGTACAGCCTGCTCAAAGAGATTTCCGAACCACTCATAAGCCTTTTCGGGAGCTTTTTCAATAGTCTCCGCAAGCATTTTTGCATTGGGGTAAACAGGCACTGTCAGGGCGTCTATATTCCCGTAAGCCTCAGCTGTGGAAACGCCCTCTTTTCCCTTGGCGATAACGAGTATGTGTCCAGAATAATCGGCGATAGGAGTTATCTTCTCGCCTATTCCCTCAACGAAAGCAGTTCCGCCTGTTAAGAAGAAAGGAACATCTGCGCCAAGCTTTTCGGGAGCTTTCACGCTTTTTCCCGTAAGCTTGCCGAGACAGTACAGAACAGCTGCTGCATCGGTACTGCCGCCGCCCATGCCTGCCTGCGAAGGGATACCCTTTTTAATATGTATACGGCAGCCTAAGTTCATACCATTCTCCTCGAAGAACAGCTTTGCAGCTTTATAGGCGATATTTCGCTCATCACAGGGTATAGGGTCGGAGCTTGCGAACCTTTCGGGCACATCGCAGCTCAGCTCTATGCCTTTCTCAGTAAGCTCCACTGTCACCTCGTCATAAATGCCCACGGTCTGGAATACGCTTTCTATGGCGTGATAGCCATTGGGCAGCTTTCCTGTGACATCAAGAGCAAGATTGACCTTTGCCGCTGTCTTTACCCTCATTTCTTCTCAGCCTCCAGCTTTTTCAGGAACTTCTCGATACGTCTGATAGCTTCCATAAGATGCTTCAGCGAATAAGCGTAGGAAATACGCATATAACCCTCGCCGCTCTCACCGAACGCACTTCCCGGAACTGCCGCAACTCTGTCCTCAAAGAGCAGTCTTTCGCAGAATTCCTCACTGGTCATGCCTGTACTCTTTATGCACGGGAACACGTAGAATGCGCCCTCGGGGTTGAAGCAGGTAAGTCCGAGACGGTTGAATTCGCCCACAAGATAGCGGCGGCGGATATTGTACTCGTCCACCATTTTCTCTACCTCTTTATCACAGGCAGTAAGTGCCTCAACTGCCGCATTCTGGCTTATGAAAGGGCTGCACATGATACCGTACTGATGTATCTTTGATATCTGGGATATTATAGGCTCGGGAGCTGTTACATAGCCAAGTCTCCAGCCTGTCATGGCATAAGCTTTTGAGAAGCCGTTAACGTAGATAGTACGCTCTCTCATGCCCTCAAGCTCGATTATGGAGAAATGCTTTCTGCCATAGGTGAGCTCGGAGTATATCTCGTCACTGAGCACCATTATATTGGTATCACGGAGAAAATCCGCAATAGGCTCCAGATCCTCTTTTGTCATTACCGCACCCGTAGGATTATTCGGAAAAGGCAGTATCAAAAGCTTTGTGCGTTCTGTGACCTTATCCTTGAAGTCATCGAGAGTGAGCTTGAAGTTGTTCTCGATACGTGTGGGAACAGACACAGGAACGCCGCCTGCAAGCTCTACCAGCGGCGCATAACAGACGAAGCAGGGCTCTACAACAAGCACCTCGTCACCGGGGTCAAGGAGACCTCTGATAGCAAGGTCTATAGCCTCAGAACCGCCGACCGTAACGATCACTTCCTTGTCGGGATCATATTTTACGCCATGCTTTTTCTCAATGTGTGCTGAAATAGTATTTCTCAGAGAAGCAAGTCCCTTGTTAGGTCCGTAGATGATATGCTTTCTTTCAAGCACCTGTATAGCGGCTTTTCTGATAGCCCAGGGTGTATTGAAGTCAGGCTCGCCCACTCCGAGAGATATAACGTCGTCCATAGTGCCTGCAATATCGAAGAATTTACGTATCCCAGACGGTTTGATGTCCTTTATCTTGTTTGAAAGGACTTTATCGTAATCTATCACGATCAGCCGAGTCCCCTTTCATCAGGCTCTTCACCGTCAATGAAGATGCCTTTTTCCTTGTATTTTTTCAGAATAAAGTGTGTGGAAGTCGAAAGTATGCCGTCAATAGTAGCAAGTCTCTCAGATACGAAGAATGCAACGTCCTTGAGGTCGTTGCCCTTTACCTCAACAGCAAGGTCATAAGCACCCGATGACATAAGGCTTACGCTCTCCACCTCGTCGTACATCATGATAGTCTTTGCAATGTCGTCAAATCCGCAGTCGCGCTGTGGTGTAACTTTAAGCTCGATAGTTGCATAAACAGTTGACTTGTCGTAGAGGTCGTCGTCAACGATAACGCTGTAACCCTTGATGACTCCGCTCTTTTCAAGTTTTTCTATCTCTGCTGCGGCTGCTTCTGCGGATATGCCCAGCATCTCACCCAATGCCGCATTGGAAATACGTGCATTCTGCTGTAATATTTTTACAATGTCTTTCATAATATCAGTTCCTTTCATTTAATAAAAACCGTCAGCCGTTAGCCATGAGTCCTTAGCCGAAAGTGTTCGCTTAGGCTCACATTATTTAAATTATTCGCCGAAGGCGACACATTGGCTAACAGCTAAGGGCTAAAGGCTAATGGCTCGGAACGCCGAGGGCGGCGTTCCCTACGGGCTAACGGCTATATCAATACTCCACGTATTCGCCCTGCTTATAGCCGTAGTAATCAAGTACATCGTCCCATGTCTTGCCGACATAGTTCGTATAGCCGTATCCGAAATCGGTATCGCCGACATATTTTTTGTCGCGTTCTGTATCCCAGCAATAGATCTTTGATACGCTGAAACCGTTGTATTCCATAACATACTCTATGTCGCCGTGTTTGGGCGTCTCCCAGTCTTCTCCCTCTGTGATAGCCGTAAAAGGCGTATCCTTGCTCCATTTGCCGTAGAGATATACGGGAATATCATTTTCACCGCGATTATACTCCCATGCGATTGCCGCAGCAAGGTCGCAGGATTCCACTGCATCAATATCATCAAAGTCTATTCCCTGCGGTTCTTCGCGTGTTGTGTTGTAATTGCCGTTTCCGTAGCTGTAATTGCTGTTATTATCCTTTTCAAGCTTGATATTGGTATATTCACCGTACTCAAAGCCGAACTTTTCAAGGACTTTCTTCCACTTCATATCTCTGATATCGTCAGCGTCCTCGATATCGCCGTAAACACCGACTTTGTCCTTTCGGGAAGTGCCTTCGCAGCATATGATTGCTTTTGGCTGACCATTATCATCGGGAATGACTATATACTCAAGACCGTTTGCCTCTGTATAATAATCTTTGACCTTCTCGCCGAACTCTCCCTCGCCTACCTTTGTGTAGACGATATCATTAGCTATCTTCTGTTCAACGTCAGTAAGAACACACATAACAGATTGATACAGCGTCTTTGCCTTGATATTTGCGGAAACCTGCTTGCTCTTCTCAACGTAGCCGCTCATTCCCAGCGTCAGCTCGTCAAGTACGTCTCCGCCTTTTTTATCTTTTTTAGTAGTTTCCTCTTCCTCAGCTTCTGTTGCTTCTGTAGTTTTCTCAGCCTTTGACGACTTTTCATCTGACTTGCTGCCCTCTTTGCCGCAGCCGAATGAAGATGCCGCAGTAAGAATTGCCAGACTCAGCAATAATACTCTTTTTGCTTTCATAATATATCCCCCGTTATGTTATGTCAATGAAATATGGCTTTCTCTTTTTGAAGTAAGCAAGCTTTGTGAAGCCTGCCGCTCGCGCTATCTCTATCCCGTCAGCGCAGTTGGCGGCTATATCCTCGACTGTATGGGAGTCCGAGCCTATAGTGACTATCTCGCCGCCCATATCGCGGAAAAGCTTTACATATTTAAGATTTGGGAAGCAGTCCCCGAAGCCCTGTCTTATACCTGATGTGTTTATCTCTATGCCCTTGCCGTTTTGGGCAAGATCACGGAAGATATCCGCGATAATATCGTCATATCGGCTTATATCGGCATTTATGCCGTTTCTCTGCTTCATGTAGCGCAGACAGTAGGTAATATGGCCGAAAACGTCAAAGAGATCAGTCCTGCTGACTTCATAGGCTTCCTTGAAATAACGCTCCAGCAGGTCGTATATCTCATCCATGGTCATTTTTTCGTAGTCTATGAAGTAGAAATCCTGCTCGCCCCTGACCTGATGCACCGAACCTATGATGAAATCGACTCTTTTGTCGGCATTGACTATCTTTGCCGCTTCTGTATCAAGTATTATCTGTCCCAGTTCCACGCCGCAGATAAGGTTGAGCTTTCCTGCCCACTTCTCTTTCAGCGCAGTCACCGCAGATACGGAGTTCTCAAAGTCGGCAGCATAATCGAAGCTTTCGCGCAGATACCATTCGTTCTCGGAATAGTGCTCCTTTTTATACCAGCCGTTGCACTCACAGTGGTCGGTAATAGCATAGGCAGCAAGTCCAAGCTCCGCCGCTCGCTTGATACATTTATTTATATCAGCCTCGGAGTCAACCGAAAACTGCGTATGTGTGTGGCAGTCCATAAGCTTCATGGTATCACCTCTTTTTTGATATTCTAATATTATAACATATAATTTTTGAAATAGCAACAGACGCGGAGAAATATTTGCCTTGCAATGAATTATAGTGCTTCCTTAGAACTAAGAACTAAAAGCTAAGAATTGTAGGGGCGGATATTATCCGCCCGAGCATTACAGTCCAAATAACATGAACGCATTGCGCGTCCGCAAGCATACAACATCAATCACGTAGCGAACGGCAGAGCGTTGCTTATGCGTAATTGACGGACGACCAATGGTCGTCCCTACACATAGTTACAACATACATAAGAGTTATGGAGCACACGGGCGAACGGAACTCGCCCCTGCAATTATGAATTATGCATTATGAATTATGAATTAAATCCGCCGCCCTACAGGCTAAAGGCTAACGGCTCGGGAGCCCGAGGGCGGGCTCCCCTACACTAATCACTATGCACTAACAACTAATCACTGAAAATATTTTCCCGTGGCTGTTGCTTTTTCGGAATATGTGTGTTATAATTATATCAATCATTCGGGATACACCGAATAACAATAAAACGGAGGTTTTGATCATGAGAGCAGTTGTAACTGTTATAGGTAAGGATACTGTGGGAATTCTCCACAAGGTAAGCGGTATCTGCGCTGAGTACAATGTTAACGTAATAGAGGTAACACAGAGCGTTCTTCAGGATATGTTCGCTATGATAATGCTGGTTGATATATCAGCTATCAAGGGCGATTTCTCTGAGCTTGTAGAAAGAATGAACACCCTCGGTACTGAGCTTGGTCTCTCTATCCACACAATGCACGAGGACATATTCAACTCAATGCACAGTATCTGATGAAAGGAAGTAAGCTCAATGCTTAATGTATATAATATACTTGAAACTATCCGCATGATACAGGATGAGTGCCTTGATATCCGTACTATCACTATGGGTATCTCTCTCCTTGACTGTATCGACACGGATATTGATAAAGCCTGCGAAAAGGTCTACAATAAAATAGTATCAAAGGCAGGAAATCTCGTTGCTGTCGGTCAGCAGATAGAGACTGAGTACGGTATACCGATCGTAAACAAGCGTATCTCGGTAACTCCTATCGCTATGCTTGCAGCTGCCTGTCCCAACAGTGATACTGTAAAGTTCGCAAAAACGCTCCAGAGAGCAGCTGATACCTGCGGCGTAAACTTCATAGGCGGATATTCCGCACTTGTACACAAGGGCTTCAGCGCAGGAGATATGGCACTTATCAAGTCTATCCCCGAGGCTCTCGACGTTACACAGAACATCTGCTCATCTGTAAATATAGGCTCTACAAAGTCGGGTATAAATATGGACGCTGTAAAGCTCATGGGTCAGATAGTCAAGGAAACTGCAATAAAGACCGCAGACCGCGACTGTATAGGCCCTGCAAAGCTCGTTGTATTCTGCAATGCTGTCGAGGATAACCCATTCATGGCAGGTGCTTTCCACGGTGTGGGCGAGCCTGACTGCGAGATACACGTCGGCGTATCAGGTCCGGGAGTTGTCCGCGCAGCTCTTACAAAGTACCCTGACGCTTCAATAAACGAAATTGCAGATATAATCAAAAAGACTGCATTCAAGATAACACGTATGGGTCAGCTTGTCGGCGCAAGAGCTTCCGAGCTTCTCGGCGTACCTTTCGGTATCGTTGACCTGTCACTTGCTCCTACACCTGCTATCGGCGACAGTGTTGCTCATATCCTCGAGGAAATGGGACTGGAAATGTGCGGTACTCACGGTACTACAGCCTGCCTCGCAATGCTCAACGATGCAGTAAAGAAAGGCGGCGTAATGGCTTCTTCTACAGTCGGCGGACTCTCAGGTGCATTTATCCCTGTATCAGAGGACGCAGGCATGATAGATGCTGCTGTTGCAGGAGTACTCAGTCTTGAAAAGCTCGAAGCTATGACAGCTGTTTGCTCTGTAGGACTTGATATGATAGTAGTTCCCGGCGAGATAACTCCCGAGACTATCTCTGCTATCATTGCGGACGAAGCTGCTATCGGTATGGTAAACTCAAAGACAACTGCTGTACGTCTTATCCCTGCTATCGGCAAGAAAGAGGGAGATACCCTCGAATTCGGCGGACTCCTCGGAAGCGGTCCTGTTATGCCTATACGCGAGAAGTCGCCTGCTAAGTTCATCAACCGCGGCGGACGTATCCCTGCACCTATGCAGAGCCTGAAGAATTAGTAAGCAGAAATAAGTAATTAGTGAGTAGGGAACGCCGCCCTCGGCGTTCCGCAACTGTAGGGGCGGATATTATCCGCCCTTTTCAATTATCGAGCTGAACCAGCGTGTCCCAATAATGTGAGTCCATACAATTCGTTCATTTTATTTACATCGTGAGGCACACACAGACGCGCAATGCGCGTCCCTACAATTCCTAATTCCGCATTCCGAATTAAATCCGCCGCCCATACAATTATGAATTATGCATTATGAATTAAACAGGAGGTGCTACTATGGATATCCGCAATATACCTACACTTTTCGGACTCCCCGAAGCTGACGAACTGACCGAGCTCAATGCAGGTCACATAAACCGAACCTTTCTTGCTGTCTGCGGCGGTGAGAAATACGTGCTGCAATCCCTGAACAGGACTGTTTTTCGTGCTCCCGAAGCCGTTATGGACAACATAAGCCGCATCGAAAATGCTTTTGCGAAAGTCAGCGGCTGTGATATTGCCGTCCCGCATTTTATCGCCTATGGCGATAAAAACTACGCGGTCGCTGACGGCGAAGTATGGCGCATCTACAGGTATATCACAGCGACCGCAGAAGCCGCGGCTGAACCCGCGGCTGCGGGACGGGCATTCGGCACTTTCATCAGGATTATGGACGGCAGCAAACTCAACAGCACTCCTGCTATCGAAAGATTTCACGATTTTGACGGATATTTCGCTGTTCTTGCTTCAAAAACCGGTATAGACAGAAGCGTTATGGTGACTCTTGACAAACTCCGCCATACGCTGGAACAGGTGTTCGGCAGTTCACTGCAAAAGCGCATCATACACGGCGATGCAAAGGCGGATAATATCATAATCTCTGAGAAAATGACCATAATAGACCTTGACACAGTCATGTACGGCTATGCAGCCATTGATTACGGCGACCTTGTGCGCTCTGTCTGCAAAAACGGTATCACTGACCTGTCTGCTGTCCGCCATATAACCGCAGGCTTCGCTCAGGGACTTGGCGGCATACTCTCAGATGATGAGGTGAACTCGCTGTATTACGGCATTTTATGGCTCACAGGTGAGCTTGCTGTACGCTATCTCATCGACTGCAAAAGCGAAAACAAGTACTTCCGCGGCAAGACCTCTGCGGACTGTCTCGACCGTGCAGAGCAGCTTCTCAGCCAGCTGAAACAGTTCACGGAACACGGTGCAGAGCTGACGGAGATAATACATTCAGCCTTTGCCTGAACTGTAACTGTTGATTTACTTTGAAAAATATGATATAATCATAGTGACATAAATGCTCGGACAAGCAGATATCACAGCCGTAAAGGGGGCGCGGTCATGGAGATAATTCTTGTTATATTGGTAGTATCGGTGCTTGCTGTTATCTTAGGCGTAAAGTTAGTGTGGCTGCTATTCGGCTTTGCTGCCCTTATCGGACTTGCATTTGCAGTCTCTATGATACTCCTTACTGTATTCTTCGTGAGACTGCTCTTCACTAAAAAGCACACAGCTTCTTTTTCAAGGATAGACAAAAGTCCGCGAAGCAAATTCAATGTGGCATACTACATCGTTGACGGCACGGAATACCCCAATATCTTCCCCGAGGAAGGCTTTCTGCAAAACAAACTCTACCCAAGTGACAAGAAACACACTGTTTTTCTCACAAGAAACAAGAAATACGTTTATGATAAATTCGCCTGCACTACCTGTACTATAGGCTTTTTACTGAGTATAGCTTCTATAATAGCAGGCATTCTCATATTCCCAAATGTCTAAGGAGGAAATAATGGACGAACACATCTGCGGCACTCACGGAGTGCATAACGAAATCGTTGACAAGGTCTCAAAGGTCATGCCCGATGAAGCTGTACTTTATGAAGCTGCGGAGCTTCTGAAAGTATTCGGCGATGCTACAAGGATAAGGATAATATTCGTACTCTGCCAGAGTGAAATGTGCGTCTGTGATATCGCAAGGCTGCTCAATATGACACAGTCCGCTATATCCCACCAGCTGAGAGTGCTGAAACAGGCTCGCCTTGTCAGCTCAAGACGTGAGGGCAAGACTATCTACTACTCCCTCTGCGACGATCATGTAAAGACTATCTTCTATCACGCAATGGAACACGTTATGGAGTGAGCTGCTGCATGAGATATTTTGATTTTCACACCCACGCATTCACAGATACCCTCGCAGAACGCGCTATGTCGGGACTTTCCAAGACAAGCGGCATAACTCCCGCAACTGACGGCACTTTGGACGGACTGCGCAGAAAAATGGCTGAGAACGGCATAGACCGCGCTATGCTCCTTCCTGTAGCCACAAAGCCCTCACAGCAGACTGCTATCAACAACTGGGCGGCTGAGATAATGGGCGGCGGTATCTACTGCTGCGGAACTGTCCACCCTGACGCTGAGGATGCTGTTGCAGAGGTGGAGCGTATAAAGTCTCTGGGACTCTACGGCGTTAAGTTCCATTCGGAATATCAGCAATTCTGTCCACATGAGGAGAGAATGTTCCCCATATACGAGAAAATAGCCGAGTTTGGACTTATAGCCGTTTTCCACGGTGGCTGGGATCCGTACTCAGAGGATATAATAAGAGCAACTCCCCAGAGCTTTGCGGCTTTAGCTGAGACTTTCCCGAAGCTTACCATAGTTGCTGCACATCTTGGCGGCATGAAGCTCTGGGACGACATTGAAAAATACACAGCTGGCAAATTCGACAATCTTTGGTTCGATGTGGGAGTTATCTCACGATATATCGAGGACGAACAGCTCCTGCGCATAATACGTATGCAGGGCGCAGACAAAGTCCTCTTCGGAAGCGACTGCCCGTGGGACGAGCCTGCAAACGAGATATCCATGATAAACAGACTCCCCCTCACTGACGAGGAAAAGGAGCTTATCTTCTACCGCAATGCCGAAAAACTCCTCGGGATATAGTGTAGTGGCTGGCATCCCCGACAGCACGAGTTTTTAGTTGTTAGTGCATAGTAAGTTTAGCGTGTAGGGACGTCCATTGGTCGTCCGCCAATAACCGTAAAACCATAAACGACACATTGTAGGGGCGAGTTCCGCTCGCCCGTGTATAAATGTGCTGTAAGCGATGTACGAGTAAGTACGTTCATAATAGTGAGCGAGTTTACGAGCGACAACGTGGTTAGCCAGCGCGGGCTCCGCGCCGAGTTTACGAGCGACAACGTGGTTAACCAGCGCGGACTCCGCGCCGAGCTTGCAAGTGACAACGTGGAAGCGGTCGAGCTGGCTCAACTCGCAAAAGAAAAAGCTTATGTACCCCTACATAAGCTTTAGTTATTCATGAACTAATATACGAAATAATGTTTACCCCAACTTGCGGAAGTCTCCCCAGACTTGCCGCATTTTTTATGTACGTGAAGCTCTCTGTTTTACCCCGAGCTTCTATCCCTATCTTGGTAGATGATGAATGGATCTCCTCCCCCGTCCCCTTTTGCGGGAGCCGGAGATCATTGCCGCTCCGAGAGCAGCTTTATTATTCCCCCCGAAAGTTTATCCATTTCAGTTCTGCGGTGTTGAAGCCGCAGCATTATTTGCAGACTCATCTATGTTAACATCTATGAGGAGTCCGCCGTCCTTGCCTGTTACCTTAGGCATTACGCCGTCCCATTTCTGGATCTGCTCATAAGCAATTACCTTGCTTGAAAGTGACTCTTCAAGGAGCTTGTTTGCGTCAGCCTGAGCCTGTGCCTGAGCGAGTATTGCCTCTGCCTCGGCATTTGCTGCAATGACCTTCTTTTCTGCCTCAGTCTTTGCAACGACCTTAGCCTGCTCCTGTTCGGTCTTTGTCTTGAGCAGGTTCTGTTCAGCCACCTGCTTTGCTTCGATAGCATTGTTGAATTCTTCTGTGAAGTCAAAGTTTACGATATTGAATTTCTCGATATAGATACCATAAATATTGAGCTTTTCGTCAAGAGCGGTCTTTACCTCGGTACTTACTGCCTCACGCTCTGTAATGAGCTGCTCTGCATTGTACTTTGCGGTAGCTGACTTCATGCACTCCTGAACTACGGGAGATACAAGGATAGTGCTGTATTCAAGACCTACATTCTTGTACATATCAGGTGATTTGTCGGAAACAAGTCTGTAGTTAACAGCGATCTCACTGTTTACAGTCTGAAGGTCACGGGATACAGCTGTTGCTGTAGCGTTGAACACCTGTATCTTGTTTGACAGATTCTCTACCTGCTGTACGAATGGTGCTTTGAGGTGAAATCCCTCAGAAAGCGGAGTCGATGAGACCTCTCCAAGTGTAAGAACTACACCTGTATTACCTGCGGGCACTATAGTAAACGAATTTGCAGCTAAAAGAATTGCTGCAAGACCTATAACAGCCCACTTTACGCCCTTGAAGCTTGGCTTCTTAGGAACATTTCTATTGATCTCTCTTACATCTATTGGCATAATAATTCTCCTTTAAACAACATTTACTGGTGTGTTATATAATATTTTCCTTCATCTGTTACTGATATGACATTCCGTCTTACCAGTCTGAGAGTAATGAACGGGAAACTGTAAGGATTTAGCAATCCTATCTCGTCAAGTCTCTTCGCAGTATCAGGTGAATATGCATTTACTTTCATAAGTGATCTCATTATCCGTTTTTTCCTTATTAAGAATACAGGTGGTACGAATACTGCCATAATAATTCCCCCTTACAGCAGTTTTTATGCTTTAATTCTTGTTAAGATAATACTTTCCGTCCTCTGTAGCTGAGATAACGTTGTCGTACAGAAGCTCAAAGGCAGCGTCTGGATTGTAGATGCCCAGCTCATCAAAGGACTTTGCAGTGTCTGCCGAATAAGCCTTTGATACTTCAAATAACTTTATGATCTTCTTTTTGCTCATTAGTAATGCTGTTACAACATTCATTATTAAAACCTCCCTTTGATCCTTATATCATGTAAGATGTGTCCGTTCTTTACTTTTCTTCAAAAATGACCTCAAGCCCCTTTTCCATTTCAGTCCTCAGACAACCGCTCCTGTACCCCATAACCATGACATACATGGCTTTTCGGAGCTTGTCAATGTCCTTGACTTCCTTGGAATAATCCGCTAACTCACGGGATACCAGAGTCTTTATATGCTCGGTATCGAACGCCCCCTCGTCCTCTGCTGTGAAGATTATTCTGCAAAGGATATTATAAAGCAAGATATCCTCTATAATATCATCTGAAGTATCTTCAACATCACCGTTTATATAACTCATAAGGTTTGCAATGTCCTCCAGCTTCATAGCCTTTCTAAGCATATTGATAAGGATTATTCTTATTATCTGCTTTTCGGAATACTTTTTACCCTTTGTAGCAGATACCCAGCCGCGCTTAATCCAGTTCTGGATAGTAGTGCCTTCAAGCCCTGTGAGCTTGGACAGCTGAGAAAGTGTAAGTCCTCCCGTAGCTTCAAGGACAGGTGATATCATGGTAAAAGCAGATTCACGAGCCTGCTCTGAATATTTCATTGTTGTTCCTGGAATGTATCTGTTGTTCATAGTCTTCATCTCCTCTCTGACGATGATATGATTATATCACAAGTTCACGTGAACCGCAAATCTTATCCTGCGATGTTTTGGGCTGTTTTTCAGAATTTTTTGTTATTTATCATTGTTTTTCATGCGTTTTCAGCTTTTTTCAAGCTTTTTCACAGCAATTCATCCTCTCAGCATATATCGTTTTTTCTCTTCATTATTATATATGTACAAACCAAGCCCGTTCTTTTCTACGTCACATACAGTAAAAAACGATAAATCTTTTTCCCTGAACGTTGATTTGTTTAAAAAAATATGGTATAATAACAGTAAGCCGTTAGCCATTGGCTATTAGCCTTCAGGAAACGGCTGAGCCGTTATATTATGCAGCACTCATTACTGCCGCACAAAATATCAAAAGCTAAAGGCTGACGGCTGAATTCAAGGAGGTCAATATGAAATATACTCAAGGTCAGTATATAATTGCTGACAAAACCGCAATCGCCCGTGAGATATACAGCTTCACTATCTCATGTCCCGAAGTGGCGGCTGTTGCCTGTCCGGGACAGTTCGTTCACATAAGAGCAAAGGGCTATACTCTCCGCAGACCTATTTCAATATGCGGTATCGACAAGGAAAAAGGCACTCTGCGCATTGTATTTGAAATAAGAGGAGAAGGAACTGCTGAGATTGCAAAGCTCAACAAAGGCGACCTCATAGATATGCTCGCCCCTCTCGGACACGGATTCACTGTTGAACCTTCTTATAATAAAGTAGTACTTATCGGCGGCGGCATCGGAACTCCTCCTATGCTTCCCCTTGCAAAAGCTTACGGCGATAAAGCCGTTGCAATAAGCGGTTTCAGAAATGCTTCCGCAGTTATATTACAGGATGACTTCCGCAAAACGGGCGCAGAAACTATCCTCTGCACCGATGACGGCTCGGCAGGTATCCACGGCTTCGTAACACAGCCCCTGAAGGAGCTTGCTGAAAAAGGCGGCATCGACGCAGTATATGCCTGCGGACCTATGCCAATGCTCAAGGGCGTAGCTGCTATATGCAAGGAAAACGGTATATTCTGCCAGATATCTCTTGAAGAGCGTATGGCTTGCGGTATCGGTGCGTGTCTTGGCTGTGCCTGCCGCACTGTAAGGAATGACGAGGAATACTTCGCTCATGTCTGCAAGGACGGTCCTGTATTCAATGCTGAGGAGGTGCTCTGGTAATGGCTGATCTTTCCGTAAAAGTCTGCGGCGTAGACTTCAAAAATCCAATAATACCTGCCTCGGGCGTATTCGGCTACGGCAGAGAATACGAGGAGCTCTTCCCGCTCAATAAGCTTGGCGGTATCGCCACAAAGGGCACTACTCTCCACCTGCGTACAGGCAATATCGCTCCGAGAATTGCGGAAACCCCCTCGGGTATGCTCAATTCCGTAGGTCTCCAGAACCCTGGTATCGACCACTTCATCGAGACCGAGCTCCCCTACCTGCTCACAAAGGATCTTGTAGTTCTTGCGAATATCGCAGGCTCTACTCCCGATGAGTGCGCAGAGGTAGCCGCAAAGCTGGAAGATACCGATGTGCACATGATAGAGCTGAATATCTCCTGCCCTAACGTAAAGCAGGGCGGTGCAGCATTCGGCACAAGCTGCGAAATGGCAGCCGAGGTAACAAAGAGAGTCCGCGCAGTTACAAAAAAGCCTCTCGTGGTAAAGCTCTCACCGAATGTTACCAGCATAGCGGATATCGCTAAATCTGTGGAAGCCGCAGGTGCTGACGCAGTTTCACTTATAAATACTCTCCTCGGCATGAGGATAGATATAAACACAGGCAGACCCATACTTCATAATAATGTAGGCGGTATGAGCGGTCCTGCTGTATTCCCTATAGCTGTACGCATGGTATGGCAGGTAGCAAACGCCGTAAATATACCTGTTATCGGTATGGGCGGCGTATCCTCGGGACGTGACGCTATCGAGCTCATGATGGCAGGAGCTTCCGCAGTACAGGTTGGCGCAGCTATATTCACAGACCCATATGCTCCCGTAAAGATAGTGGAAGAGATGAACGAATGGCTTGACAGCAAGGGCATATCTTCCGTCAAGGACATAATCGGCACAGTTAAGCCGTGGTAAGCAGCGTGACGCTGCACCCTTGCCACGTTGACGCTCGTAAACTCGCTCACTATTAACAATGCCGATAATCGTATATCGCTTACAGCACTGTAATTCTGCTGAGCCAATGAGCGGATATGAGCCATTAGCCGTTAGCTGTTAGCCCATTGTAGGGGACGGCGTCCTCGACGTCCCGTGTAATTCTCCGCCATTTCGCGGAATACGTTTCATACAGGTAAAAGGAACATAAGATGATTATAATGTCAGTTGACTTCGGCGATGCAAGAACAGGCATTGCAGTCTGCGGAAAAAGCGAAATGATAGCTTCTCCCGTAACTGTCATCGCCGAAAAGGACTTCACAAAATGTATTGAAAAAACCGCCGCTCTTGCAAAAGAGCAGCGCGCTGAACAGATAGTCGTGGGCTATCCTATGAATATGAACGGAACAGTCGGCGAAAGAGCTGAAAAATGCAAGCTTTTCGCCGAAGAGCTTGAAAAGCTCACAGGCTGTCCCGTAAAGCTCTGGGACGAACGCTGCACTACTGTCTCAGCTCACAACGCGCTTAACGTTACGAATACACGCGGCAAAAAGCGCAAGGCTGTTGTTGACGCAGTCGCAGCAGTCCTTATCCTCGAAAGCTACCTTGGATTCAGGCGAAATTCAGGTGAAGCTACATAATAACGGATTTTATATCCTCAAGCAGATTCCCTGCGGCTTTAAGTGTTTTTCCAGCATCACGCTTTATGCTCATTTTCTTCATAGGGCGCGCATTTGAAAAAGCATAACAGGCAAATCCAACTATTGCTCCCGCAGCAGCACCTTTGGCAAGTGACATAATGTTCATTTCATTAAACTCCGTATTTTATTATCCGCATTGCGGACAATAGTATTATCTGAAAAAACGAGTAAACTATTCTGTTTATAAAAAGGAGGCTCACATGAAAAAATTACTTATCACTTTGGTCATGATAACAGGTCTATTATCAATGTACAGCTGTTCAGGCAAACAAAACAGCCAGTCAGATAACACTGCATCAACAACACGACCGGCAGAAGAGACCACGACTGATGCCGAATCAGCCGAGCCCACAACCAAGACCCAGAGCAAGAAAGATCCTGATTTTTTCACCTATAACTATGTTCACGGTGAAGAAGGATATTTCAACCTTTTAAGCGAAACACCCGAATTCAAAACAAAATCATACGAAAAAGCTGCTTGCTGGGCTTATGCAGCCGCTTCTGCTTTTGAGACAAGCTATGCCGTCAGAACAGGCAGCAGCATATCAGTTGATCCCAATAGTATAATCAATACTGTATGGGACACAAACAAGTCAGAAGGATTTATCAAAAAGGTCGATGCTCTCAACGCAGAAATGGGCGGAAACGCCTGGATAGTAACAGAAACTCTGTCACGCGGCTTCGGAGATATCACTCTTGAAAGTGCTGTTATCCTTACGGATAAGGGCAGAGATGCCTTAAAGGAGGCTCTCCGTTCAAGAGGCGGTGTTTATGCAAATATCCCCGAAAGCAATGACAAGAAGGAATGGTACGGCGATTATATCACCATGAACGATCCAAGAGGCGGTACTCCCAGTCACCCTATCACTATCATCGGCTGGGACGACAACTTCCCGAAGAACTACTTCGACGAAAAAGCTTCTCAGGATGGTGCATGGATAGCATATAACAGCACCGAAGGTCTGCTTGGCTCATATTTTTATGTTTCCTATGATACTCCGCTGAATGATATCGTAAGCTTCAGAGTTGCCGATAAGTATTCCTCTGTTCTCAGCCATGACGTTGGAAACGAGAATGACAGATACATAAAGCGCGGCGATGAGACTACTGTTGCAAACGTTTTCCACGGCGCAGGAAGGCTTTCCGCTGTAGGAACATATAATGACTTTGATGAGGCACAGGACATAAAGATCGAGATATACGACAGCAGCTTCAAGACGCTGATGTATTCTCAGGACGCAACTCTCAACTACCACGGCTATCAGACTATTGACCTTGATAACCCTGTAAATGTTGCGGACTACGCAATAGTCATCACCTACACAAAGGGCGCACCTGTTGAGGGCGAAACTATAAACAATGATACATACGACTATGTTACTTCCTGCGGCAGCGGTCAGTCCTATGTATTCTTAGGCGACTGGAAAAACAAGGCTTCTATCTTCCACGCTGTAGAAGTACCCGAAGGCGAAGAGGAAGCTCCTGCTGTAGATCATACCTACGATTATATCAAAGACATTAAGGATATGAGCGACGGCAACATCAAAGAAGCCCTCGGCATAGACTTTACGCCTAATAACTGCTGTATAAAGGCACTTTACACATATTAATATATTCAGAGGAGACCTATGCAAAACCTTAATATAGTCCTCGTAGAACCTCAGATACCGCAGAATACGGGAAATATCTCCCGAACCTGCGCCGTTACGGGAGCAAGACTACATCTTGTACGTCCCCTCGGATTCGAGGTAAGCGACAAGCACCTGAAACGTGCAGGGCTTGACTACTGGGACAAGCTTGACATCACATATTACGACAGCTTAGCGGATTTTTTCGAAAAGAACAAGGACGGTCACTTCTTCTACTTCACTACAAAGGGACTTAATGTCCATAGTGATGCGGAATATCCCGACAATGCCTATCTTGTTTTCGGACGTGAGGACAAGGGACTTCCCGAAGAGCTTCTTCACGAAAATCCCGACAGCTGTGTAAGGATACCTATGCGCAATGAGCTGCGCAGTCTCAATCTTTCAAATTCAGTGGCAATAGCCGTGTATGAGGTACTGAGGCAATGGGATTATCCCGACTTATCCCGTGAGGGAAAACTGACAAAATACCAATGGTAAAAGGAGAAACAAAAAATGTCAAAGATCGCATTACTTACAGATTCATGCTGCGACCTTCCAAAGGAGATAATTGATGAGCTGGGAATAAAAGTTATTCCCTTCACCCTTACTTTAGGCGGCGAAAGCTTCAGAGAGATATACGACAAGTCTACAAAAGAAGTATACGAGCTTATGGAGAATACCGACGAGATACCCAAGCACTCACAGATATCTCCCGTTACATTTGAAGAGACATACAAGGAGCTTTACGATCAGGGTTATACTGATATTATCAGCGTTTCCATAAACTCTCAGGGCTCGGGTACTTACAATAACTCTATCATCGGCAAAAATGACTTTTTCGAGAATAATCCCGATGCACAAGGCAAGCTCAACATCTTCAACATCGACTCAAAGTGCTATACTCTTTACTACGGCTATCCTGTAATGGAAGCCGCTAAGAAGATACACCGCGGTGCAGAGGTGGAAGAGATAATCGCTTATCTTGAGGACTGGTTCAACGTTAGCGGGGTATATGCAGTACCTTACACCCTCAAGTACGCTAAAAAATCGGGACGTATCTCCGCTGCAAAGGCTTTTGCAGGCGAGCTTCTCGGACTCAAGCCCGTTATACTCTTTGCTGACGGTACCACAACTACCGTTGACAAGATAAGAGGCGAAAAGAATATCGTTCCCAAGCTGGCAGAGATAGTCGAGAAGAATATGACTCCGCAGACACCATACATCATGGTACACGGCAAGGATGATACCCTCGCAAAGGAAGTCGAGAAAGAGATAGCTAAAAAGACAGGCAAGAAGGCTGAGATGTTCGGCAACATCGGTGCAGTCGTATCTGCAAATATCGGTCCCGAGCTTGTCGCAGTTGTCGTAAGAAGAAAGAATAAGTAATAACACAGAGCTTATTATTATACTGATACAGAAGATTATATGATGATTATTGAGAGAACCCCTTTTGAAAAAGGGGCTTCTCTCAAACTCTCTCCCGAAAACTTCTGTTTTTATTTTTTCCGTATAGGACGCGACCTGTATATTACAGGTTTTTTTATTGCTTGTTCGCGCCCTATACGAAAAAATCAGATAAAAGTCTTTGGAAAGGGGTTCGGGGGAAACCCTTTCCTCAGAAAGGGTTCCCCCGAGTAATAACTATAAACCTCTATATGAGTATCATAACAAGCCCTGCCTTTTTGGCTGTATTTCGTAATGTCAAAGGGCTTTTACATCGTTTTCGCCCGTTTGTAAACGTCTTTTTTCATATTTTTCAGCACTTGTAAAAACAGATTGGTAGCAAATTTTTCCGCGGACTGATATACTGGTGTCAGTCAAGAGAAAAAAACGAAGGAGAAAAAAATGGAGATCGGAAATCAAATCAAAAAGAACAGAAACAAATTAAAATGGTCACAGGAACTGCTGGCAGAAAAAGCTTATGTCAGCCGCCAGACTATTTCAAACTGGGAAAACGGTAAAAGCTATCCCGATATCCACAGTCTTCTCATTCTCGGAAACCTTTTCAATATATCTCTTGACGAATTAGTAAAAGGAGATGTTGAAACTATGAAAAACGAAATCAACAAAAGTGAAGTAAAAAAATTCAATTCAATGGCATGGCTTCTTACTGCAATGTACATTATAATGGTAGTAACGCCGATTCCGCTGGTAAAGTATCTGGGCTGGATAGGCGGAGCAATATGGGGAGTGATCGTTGCAATTGCCATAATTACAGCGATCAAGGTCGAGAAAATGAAGAAAGCCAACAATATCCAGACATACAAGGAAATTGCCGCTTTTATGGAAGGTAAGCCCCTTGATGAGATATCAGCCGACCGAATAAAAACTGCCAACAAAACTGCCATAAAGTTCATGTATGGCGTTATTTCCGCATTGGTAGCACTTACAGTATGCGTTGCCATCGGGTATTTCATATTTAATTAAAAATAACGGCTCCTGTAATTTTACTCAGGAGCCGAAACTTTTATCATTATTTCCGATCAGAAATTCTTAGAAGCATAGTCAACCCATCTGCTGTCCTTTGAAAGAGCACCGCCCTTGAGGAAAACAGCCTTTGCACTGCTGTCGTTCTTAAGGAAAGCGTCGAACCACTTTACAGCATATTCAGCGAAAATTTCAGGTGCATGATTATCGCCAGGGTCTAAGTGCTTTCCGCCCTTTACACTTGCATATACAGCAGGAGCATTGCAGGCATCGTAAGAATCCTTTACCCATGAAGATGGCACGATATTATCCTGTGTAGCGGTCACAAAGAAAGTCGGCACTGTCAGCTTTGCTGCTTCATACGAAAACTGACAGCCCTGTATATCAAATACACAGTCTATCTTTGAATTTAGTCTTGAAGAGTTTACTGCACTCATTCCACCCTGAGAATGTCCTGCTGATCCGATATGCTCAGCGTCTATCTTGTTATAGAAAACGCTGCCTGACTTTTTACCCTCACTGATGATATACTCAACAGATACAGACTCTGATATTCCTGCTCCGCAGAAACGGTCATTAGTTGCTACAACGATATAGCCCTTTGATGCGATCTGACTGAGGATCTCCTCATAAACGGAAGATGTAACAAATGTACCGTTTCCCCATACAACTACAGGATACTTCTTGTTAGATGTAGTCATTTCCTTTGGGAAAAATACAGTTCTCTTATAAAGCAAGTCATTAAGCTTAACAGAGTAAACTGTGCCGTCTAAATACGTCTGATAATTTGTTGCTGCAACAGTATTAGCTATGTTCTGAGTTGATGCTAAAGCTGGTGTTAAGATAAGTGCTGCTGCCATGATTGATACGATTTTTCTTTTCATTTTACGACCTCCGGTTCGTTTAGTATTTTGTTTTTGGTCAATATGTAATATTAACACACATTTATTATATCATATATGCACATATTTTGTCAATAGATTTTCGTATATTTTTAGCTTAAAACACAATTATAGTTGTATATATAAACAATAACCGCCTGGCGGCGGTTATTGAGTACACATTTATTTCAGGCAGCGTTTAATGCCTTACTGCATCTTATAAGAATCGATCATCTTCTTGCTGATATGTCCAGAACGCCGAACACAGCGTCCATCGTTTCTGATATAGGATATCTCCGCAGCTATATTGGTTTTCAGCTTAACTTCAAGCTTCATTGATTCCCTGTTAATAGGTACAACATCTATCCTGTCAATAATAGCCTTTGTCATTTCATCAACTTCATCATGTGACATCTGATGTCCAGGTGTGTACATAGTACGGAAGTAATTCTCTATCTTTTCCATTTCATTTGCGTAATCATCTTTTGCCTGCGCCTTGAGTTCCAATACATGAATATCCTCCTCAAGCTGAGAGATAAGAACATTGACACTGTCATTACGCTCACGAAACTCATCACGAGAAATAATATTATCAGTATACAGGTCAAGCAGCTTTTCGCGCTTAGCTTTTTCTTTTGTAAGACGAGACGTCAGATCATTTATCTGGCGCTGTAAACCTGTATCGCGTCCGCTTTCACGGTATATACGCATAAAATCTGTGACATACTCATCAATATTACCGGCAATGGTCTGAAAGTGTTCTGACAACATTTTATAGAGGTCTTCCTCCATAATAGAAAATGAAGCACAGCTCTTAGCACCAAAGCGCTTCTTTTCGCTGCAAATCCACTGATATATAGGCTTGCCTTGCGATACACTGTTGGAATAGCTGGTGCGCCAATACGGCTTATCATGAGCTTTGCACCATAATACCCCAGTAAATACGCTCCTGTCTTTGAATGAGCGTCCTCTTGACTTTATTGCAGTACTGCGCTCACGAAATATTGCATTGCTCTTCTCCCAAATTTCCTCACTGACGATTGCAGGAACTATCTCCCCTGTCTCATCCTTATACATCACCCATTCTTCTTCAGGCAAAAATCTCTGCTCACGGGTACGGTAGTCCACTATTTTTACCTTGTTGCCGCAGTAGTAACCCTTATATTTAGGATTCTGAATAATTCCGTTGATCGTATTATGATGGATACTTGCACCATTCCGGTTACGGTAACCTTTTTCCCATAGTATTTTTTCGATTTTACGCGAACTATAGTCACCTGTTGAATACAAATCGAAAATCAGCCTTACCATTTCAGCTTCCGCTTCATTTATAACCAGTCGGCAATCCTGTTTATCGTATCCGAAGATACGGCTGTTTCCCATAACATTGCCGCTTTCGATAGCACGTTTATGTCCCCAGCGCACACGCTCGGAGAGCTTTCTAACTTCATCGGCAGCGATGCTCGACATGATAGTGAGTCGAAGCTCGCTGTCCGTATCTATTGTGCAGATGTTATCATTCTGGAAGAAAACGCCAACACCTGATCTGAGCAGATCACGGGTATATGTCAGACTGTCTATAGTATTTCTGGCGAACCTGCTGACTTCCTTCGTAAGGATAAGATCGAACCTCCCCGCCTTGCCATCTTCGACCATACGCATGAAATTAGTACGGTTCTCCGCTGCTTCACCGCGTATTCGGTCGACATAGCCTTCAACGTACTCCCAGTTCGGATTATTCTTAATCATATCCGTAAAAAACGCGATCTGATTCTCCACGGAGTTTTCCTGCTCCTCCTTTGTAGTAGAGACACGTGCATAGAATGTAACTCTCATTTTTATATCAAACATTGTCTTATGTTCTGCCTTCATCTGGTTAGCAATGTTATAGATATCCATAAATACTCTCCTTTTCGGTACGGTATCATTATATTAATTATATCATACCAAAATTAATTGTCAAGTGAAAAAAATGCCTGCCGCTACAGCGGCAGACAAACAAGCTTTACTGCACATATTTGCTTTGGTCAAGCTGCTCAATAAGTTCAACCATTTTCCCCAGTCGGGTATGGTCGATCCATCCATTCTTATATAAGATATGTGCCCATGCCGTCAGGGTTTGTTTTTTAAGTGCCAACTCTGGGGAGTCTAATCTCTTCATAGCTATCCCTCCTTAAAAACTATTATTTACTTATTCAAGCGAAAATATGCCATTGAAAAATCTTGACTTATCAGTTATTCCACCTTATAATTATTTACATGGTAGCACCACAAAGGGCGCAACCGATATTAACTTTTAACTTATACCGTATTCCTTCTTGAACTTCTCAAAAAACGGTGTTTCGATGAACTTGATGGTCTTGCAGTGAAGCACGACCGGTTCGTTTATGTCGTCAACTTTGTTGTAGCAGTCACAGCTGAGTACGAAGTCTCCTATCCCCATTGATCCGAATCCAGCATCAACGGTATTCTTATATCCTAACTCATTAGCTATCCTCTCAAGGGACTTAGCCGGCCTAAAGAATATCTTTATTCCCGCTTCCTTCATCACATCGATAGCGTGACTGCCGTTTGAGATATACTGCTGTGTCATACTTATGAGTCTTGTGTTGAACTTACGTCCTTGGGTGAGTATAGTATGCAGAGGACTTCCTTCCGAGAAGTTTTGCATTTTTATTTCGTCAATTACTACAGACAATGGTACGGTGTTATAATCACGCTGCCAAGTGAACGCCGAAGATACTAATACGTCAAGTACGGTATGAACTTTACTATCGATCTCGTCTCCGAGTAAGATAACAGGAATCCTCTTCGATTTTTCAAAGAATTCTCCCCATCCCTGATACTCGAAACCGATAAGCTCAATATCATCAAGGGTTGAACTTATAAGGCTATACACCTTATTGCCAACCTTGCCGCCTCTTTTAAGAATTTCAGCAAGCATACAACCGCTTATTGTAGTTATGTCATTTTTTTCTTAAGCGTATTGGCTATTATACCTTCGACGATTTTTGTCTCGTCCTTATCGAGCTTACAAACAGCTTTGATGAAGCTCATGATCCTGCGCTTCTTCGCAGGGAGATTTAAGCAATCTCCAATGTACAGCGGATTTACAGGAAGTTTTCTTTGTCCTCTGCCAATGTCAATAAACTCGAAAAGAGCGTTGACTACCTCTTTTGGAAGTGCTCTTAGTATCTCGTCATGAGTAAAGGATTCACTAACATCGAAGACGAGCATCCGGCTGCCAAGCATAGCTAAGGAAGGCAGAAGATTTGTGGCATAGAAACTCTTACCCTGACCGCTTTGTCCTGTGATAAAGATTGAATCATTTGATTTGTTCTTGTAGGAGATGTCTTTGCCGATATATCGCCCGTCAACAGTAACTCCTAATGGAAGAATACCGCTCTCTTCAAGTTCTGAATATTCAAGAATGAACTTCTGATAGTCAGAAAGTTCAAGCTTCTTACGGTTTTCTGTATTTATGAGTTTCTTGCTGATTCCATAGGTGTACAACATATATGGCTCACCAGCTGAATTCTGCACATGGAAACGATAACACTTGCTGTTCCAATCATTGATAGTTAAACAGTCATATGCTTTCAAAACATCGGTACATATGTTAACGTTATTAAAGTTAAGCTTATCATGGATCAGCTCCTTAATCTGCTTAGTTTCAAAATAAATATAGTCGTCATCTACAATTGCAGAAAAGGTCCCTTTATCAAATATAATGAATTTGTTGCGCTTTATAAAATGATAACCTCTGTAACTAATCTCTTGATTTAATGAAATTCCAAAATCAGAAATAAAATTCTCCAAAATACTTAACCTTTCATTATTATTGGCTTCAAGCATTTTTATTACTCTCTGTTCTGTTTCATCACCATATAATTTACCAAAGTATTTATCAAATGTTCTTAAAGTAGCTATTAGAATATCGTCCAAAGTCAAGGATACATATAGGGAATACAGCTAATTGAGCATTTCTTTTTCACGTATTTACTTTGTAGAGTCGATATGGTATAATAGGTTACAAGAAACAAAAAAGGAGCTATATATGGAACAGAAAGAGATTATCGACAGGGACACTTACCGAAAAATCAAGAAAATGAACCGAGAGGAGCTTACAAAGTTCATTCTCAAGTACGGGGATGAACTCCTCGGAGAACAGGGCAAAACGATTGATCATTCTGCTCTTGAAGCAGAGCTGAGCAAGATCAAAGGTATCGGCGGTAAGCGCCTTGAGGAAATAATGACCGTTATAGAGAAATTCTTGGATATTGAATAGGGGGTATATCATGCAATGTAAAAGAATAATAGCAACTCTGCTATGTGCTGTGATTCCATTTGGAATAGCCATTAGTCCGGTTGGTGCGCCTGCTGTCTTATCAGCAGAGGCAGCATCAGTAGTTGACAGCGGAACTTGTGGAAAGAATTTAACATGGAAGCTTGAAAGCAGCGGTACTCTGACCGTAAGTGGTACAGGAGATATGAATGAAGATTTAGATTCAAATCCGTGCCCATGGAAGGAATACGGTGACGAGATAAAGAATGTTATTATCGGCAATGGAGTTACAAGTATAGGTATGGGTATGTTTGATAACTGCAATAACCTTACCTCATTATCGCTTCCGGATACGCTGAAGACTATTAGCGCATATTCGTTTTCGAGCTGCAAATCTCTTGAATCAGTAGTCATTCCGAACGGAGTAACCAATATTGGTACGAGTGCTTTTTCGAGCTGTAAAAAGCTTAGCAATGTTACTATACCCGCATCCGTGACGAATATAAGTGCGCTAGCGTTTTCTGGGACGCCATGGTTTGAAGCTCAGAGAAGCATTGATACTCCGTTCGTAATAATAAACGGTTTGCTCATTAATGTGTTCTATAAGCTTTCGGGAGACGTTGTTATCCCATCGACCGTGAATAAAATATGCGATCAGGCAGCATGGGGCTGTTCAGAGATAACCTCGCTGACCATTCCCGAGACCGTGACCGAGATAGGTCATAATGCATTCAATGGGTGTGAGCAATTGAAATCTGTAACTATACCAAGCTCCGTGGAGAATATCGGTATGCAGGCGTTTATCAAGTGTAATGCACTTTCCGATGTGGTTATCCTAAATCCTGACGCTAAAATATATGACAGAGCCAATACCTTTACCAATGAAAACGATAAGTTCAGTGGAGTAATTAAGGGATATAAAGGTTCTACTGCTGAGAAATATGCTCAGGAGTATAACTATACATTCAAAACATTAGCTCAGCTTGGAGACGTTAACTCTGATGAGTATATTAATGCTGTTGATGCTTCATCAGTACTTGCATATTATGCAATGACCTCCACAAATCAGGACGGCGGATATAATGAAGATCAGAAGCTGGCAGCAGATGTAAATCACGACGGATTCATCAATGCTGTAGACGCTTCGAATATACTTGCGTATTATGCATATGCCTCAACGACTAAAGCGGATATCATGTCAATGGTTGAATATATGAAAAAGAAATAAGCAATTTTCTAATATGATTACCGCCCTTCACGGGCGGTTTTCTTTTTATCTTGACTAAATGCATTCTTTGTGATATACTAATATCAGAACGTATATTCTGTTTGTAGCATGGGGAGGCAGTTTTCATGTGTATGTCCTTAAGAATAGAGCCAAAAGAAATGGCTGAGGTGCTTATAAAGATAAGAAAAATGTCCTTAGCTCAGGAGATGTCGCTTAAACTCGGAAAGAGTCTGATCATGACTGGCGACTTATATCCAGCAGATATTGCGCCTGTTCTCGCACCGAATAAATACGGGAATATGGCTGTATTTCCTATGGCATGGGGATTTACGTATAAGGCTGCGCCTAAGCCTCTTGCCAACTGCCGCGTAGAGACTGCTGATACAAAGGCGCTTTGGAGAGACTCTTGGTACAGACGAAGGTGCATCATCCCTGCTTCGTGGTACTATGAATGGGGATGTCCTGTATATGAATACGATAACCGTAGCATGATTGAGCACCGCAATACCAAGAAGGTCAAATTCGCCATACAGACCGAAGGCTCAGACATCACATATATCGCAGGACTATACCGATATGAGGAATATGGAGGTATGCAGATACCTATATTCTCAATACTGACGCGAGAAGCAACAGGCACTGTAAAAGATATCCATGATCGTATGCCGCTTATACTGGATAAGGAGAATATACTTGACTGGATACGACCTAACGGAGATCCCAGTGCTATAGTTGAAAAAGCACTGTCAAATATGATATTTGAAAAGGCTGTGGAGTACCATAGATCCCCAAATGAATTCATTATAATGTAAAAAAGTATCTTTGAAGGCGGCTTTATGCCGCCTCATTTCATATACTTGTGAAGGATGAAAACGCAGAGTATAAATCAAGTCACTGTTAACATATGATATATTTTGTTTACAAAATATACATTCAATCGCGAAAAGATTATGGTATAATATCACATATAAAGAATTTAATTATCTTCATATTATATAAATTCTTTATAAAAATTAGGGGGAAAGGAATGTCAGTTATGCTTAGACGTGTTATAATGAGACAGCTTAGTATAGGTTATAACTGCACCCTTTCAAAATAAAATATGGTAATACAAGCGTATCACAGGGATAACGTTCTATTGTGATGCGCTGTTTGTGTTATCTAAAATAAGGAGGTATGAATTTTATGAGAAACACATGGAAGAAAGCGGCGGATTTCGCAATGGCACTGGCTCTTGTAGCGGGCGCAGCTCCTGCAATGAACTACAATGGAGGACTTCTTGGCAGAAGCGGCATTGTCGCTTCTGCGGCGGAAGAGAGCGAAACAATCAATACAGATGCCGGAAGCGGTGACAATAATGTTACCTATACAGGGACACATTTCAAGATCGATGCGACCTATGATCATGACTCTGATGGATTTTATGCATCTAACAGTGAGTATGCGATCGTTTCTGCATTAGATGGCAAGCAGATCACAAAACTGGAACTTATCAAAGGTTATGGCAACTTTGACCCTACTGTTGATTCTGAAACGGCTGAGATGTCTGTCAGCGGAAACACCTATACATTTACAAACATCAATGCCACATCTGTTAAGATCGCCAGCGACGGTTATTGTCAGATCAAGCAGGTTACGATATATTATGAAGGGGCTGAAGCCACCGACATCTCTACCGCCACCGTCAACCTTGCGTCTGACAACAGCGTTTCATCTATCACTGTCGGCGATGATACAATTACCGACCTGTCGGGCTTCGATATCACATACGGCACAGACGATTCGCACACCGCAACGTCTGTTCCCACCGATGCAGGAACATACTATGCTTATGTGACCGCAAAGGACACAAACACATCTTACACAGGCACGGCTAAGAGCGCTTCATTCGAGGTGACATCGTTCGACGCGTTCAATGCCTCAACAGAAACAAACCCGACCTTGACTTTTACCGAAGATTTTACAGGCAATGTGAATATTACCCGCGATGACGGCGTTATCGACCTGAACGGTCATACAATCAACGGTAACCTGATGATCCAGAACAATGCCCCCGATAAGACTGTTACGATCAAGAACGGTACTGTTACAGGAGAGCTCGACAGTCTGGCTGCCTGGAATGATTTCTTCAAGGGCAAGGTCGTTCTTGAAAACCTCACTGTCAGCGGTATTATCTGGACGGACGGACATGATTATACTATAAAGAGCGGCACTTATAACGGTGTGATCTATGCTCTGAAAAATGACGAAACTACAGGTATTACTACTATCACAGGCGGAACATTTAATAATCGTCTCATTACTGGATTTGGTAATCCCGTCGTGGGAGGAGGAACATTCAACGTTTCGGGCGGAACATTTACATACCGACCGCTTGCCGAGTCTATGGCAGAAGGATATAATACACGCTGGAACAATGGAAGTTATGTTGTTACAACTGACGAGCTGAATGAGGTGACTTCTAAGATCACTAACCCAAGTTTTGAGAACGGCACTACCGGCTGGGATATCACGGCAAGTGAAGACACAGGTTCAAGAGATACAAACAATAATATCTATTGGATGACGGGCAGCAGCGGAAACAATCTGTTCAACACATATCCTGCCGGCAAAATTTCCCAGACAGTTACAGGGCTTGAAAACGGAAAATACAAGCTTGAAGTCGTTGCGGCGTCAACAGAGAATTTCAAGGTCGCTGTAAGTGCTAACAACGTTACTTCTGAAATAACTGCAGCGGGCGATCATAACGGTATTTTCAATACTATAGAGTTCAACGTGACCGACGGCACAGCCAATATCAGTGCAGAGGGCTTGAATAATGTATGGTTCAAGGTCGATGATTTCAGGCTTTTCTATGTTGCGCCCAAATTCACCAGCGCCAGCGTCACCCTCAGTGATGACCTCGCACTGAATTTCTACTTTGACGGCATCGCAGATGATACGGCTGCGGCTGAATACACTGTGAACTTCACAGGTGCTTGCGTAGATGAATCCTCGGCACTCACATACAATGCAGCTGTGGGCAAATACTACGCAACAACGCACGTTTACGCAAAGGACATCGACAAGGATATTACTGCGACACTTTGCAAGGGCAGTGATACGATTGATACCCTTGAAGATTATTCTATTACACAATATCTGTCGTCACCTGCGTTCAGCGAAGCAGATGAAAAAACAACTGCCTTGCTCACTGCGACACAGAATTTCGGAAATGCGTCCGCTGAGTATTTCTACGACGATAATTACGGCGTGACAGCGACATTTGAGGACTATGATCCCGATGTTTCCGCTTATGCAACGACCTTTGGCAGCGATGATGCTCTGCTCACGCTCGTGCTGGATTCCAAGACAGCGGCTCGTCTGTATGTCAAGGGTGATACCACAGGCACAGATAGCACGATAAACGCTACAAAGGCAGAATATCCGACCTATCATGAAATTACAGAACTTCTCCCGCAGAACCTCGCTGACGAGCAGACGATCACAGTCGGCGGTACGGATTACAAGTTCTCCGCACTCTCATGGTGCAACCGTGTACTGACGAACGGCAGTGCAAGCCAGAAGAATATCAACATGGCTAAGGCGATCATGGCGTATTATCAGGCAGCGAAGAATTATACTGCGGCTGAAAATCCTGTTCCCGCAGCAACCCCCGTCACCGCCATCACGCTCAACAAGACCGCTACCACCATCTCGGCCGGCCAGACCGAGACGCTCAGCGTCAGCAGCGTGACACCCGATGACGCTACCGACAAGACCGTCACCTGGAGCAGCGACAACGAGGCCGTCGCCACCGTCAACGCCACGACGGGCGAGGTGACCGCCGTAGCCGCAGGCACAGCCAACATCACTGCCACGGCCAACGACGGCAGCGGCGTGACAGCCACCTGCGCCGTAACCGTGACCCCCGCCACCATCACCGTAACGTGGAACAACGATGATATAACCGGAACCAGCGCATATGGAACTTCTTTTACCAAGGACGGTGTCACTATAACTGCCGACGAAATATACTTCCCGTATAAGAATTTCATGAATGGCGGAACATTTACCACAACCCTCGGCAACTTCACCAAGATTGAAGTAACTACAGGGATTTGGGATGCATCAGGCGCAGGCTGGATTGGCAGCACCTGGACCGGCAATGCCTCCAGCGTATCGTTCAGCGACAGTATTGTGGGCAATGGCATGGGCAATACTAAGTTTGTGTTCACCATTGCGCCGACGAACTGAACGCTCCCCGCTCGGGCGAGTCAGCGATTCAGCCCAAGCGAATATAAGACACGTCAGCAGAAAGGTCGTGAGCCTATAAACAGAAACCCCGGCTTCATGGGATTTCTGACCTGTTAAAACATTCACTTAATGATTATCCTTCCGGGCTGCGGTGTGCGGCTCGGCGGGACGATACCCTAAAATGGAGGTGTTATAAATGGAAAAGGAAAAGTACATCTCTCCCGAAATGGAGATCGTGGAGTTTGATAACGAGGACGTAATTACTACAAGCAATGAACTTGAACAGCAGTAATCGAAACACAGCAGGCAGTCCATGCGACTGCCTGTTGCTATACAAGGAGCATTTATGAAAAGACTATTACCCATTCTTCTTTTGTCGGCGCTTCTGCTGACAGGCTGCCGCAATGGTGGCAGCTCATCAGCGGAGGACACTGCCACGGAAAGTACAACAACTGCTACGGTGAGCGATTCCTCCTCGAAGCAGACCGTAAAGAGTGCCGATGATAACGAATCCCCTACGGGACAAAACACTTCAACTGCGAAGAATACTGAAACATCGGCGGATTCATCTGCCACTACAACAAAAGCTGTGAACGAGCAAGGCAATGATACCGTCACAACCAAAGCAAGCAGCTCTGCCGAGCCTGCAACAACTACAAAGGCACAGCAGGACGGCTCAAAGCCTGCGGCAACTACGACAAAGCCTGTTCAGCAAGCAACCACACAGGCGGTGCAGGATACGCCGTCCGATACAACCGACAGCGATAAACCAATAGAGCTGCCGTTAGTACCCCTGAGATAGTGACATAAGGAGAACCCCGAATGAAAGAAGAATATATTACGCCCAGAATAGAGGTTGTGGAGTTTGATACCGAGGACGTTATCACAACGAGCAATACTCGCTCCAATAGCAGCGATGAACCTATTGAACTCCCTCTCGTTCCGCTAAGATAGGAGAAATAAATGAAACTGTGACTTCACAGATATGACAATGGCTCAGAGCCGAAAAATGCTCTGAGCCATTTCTGTTAATCGTCCTCGTCCGAACACACATATCACGTAAATCTGAAGTTCCGCGAAGTGTATATTTTGCCTGTTGATAACATCTTTCTATAAGAAGATCAAGAAGATGAACCGTGAGGAGCTTACAAAGTTCATTCTCAAATACGGGGATGAACTCCTCGGAGAGCAGGGCAAAACAATAGATCATTCTGCTCTTGAAGCAGAGCTGAGCAAGATCAAAGGTATCGGCGGTATGCGCCTTGAGGAAATAATGACCGTTATAGAGAAATTCTTACAAGAATAAATATTTCAAAAACTTATGGGACGGCTTCACGCCGTCCCTTTATAATCATTAACCTTGTTATATTCCCACCTGCATTGAATATGTAAGCACTCTCTTATGCCCCATTGATTTTACGTCATTTCGCCAAAATTCCCATTGTTGTTCCGGACACATCATATTACTAATATGCCACTCTTTTAAATTATATAGCTCTCACAAATTAATTTGTGAGAGCTAATATTTTCCTACAGTTTTAAGATTTTTTCTGCAAAGGCAATATCCGTAAATTCAGCTTTTGTCCTCGAAAAATAGGTACAAAACAGGATCCTACTCCTGTTTCATTCACTTTAGTTTCTTAGCTTAATGACATTAGCAGCAAGGCCTCTTTCCTTTATTTATTGACAAAAGGAATGATAGTTTACATGAGAATATATATTTCAGACAGTATATGTTCCGCCAACCGGAAAGCTTTTGTCTTTGCCAAGGAGATAATTCTGCAACAGAACAAGGTCTGCGATACCGATCTCCTTGTCACCGTTCACATCAGCTGCTGCAAGCATATTTTTACCGCTGATGGTGTTTTTGTCAATAATTGCCTTTTTCATGAGTACGAAATCAAACACATCTACGCTGCCGTCACTGTTGAGATCACCGACATAACCGGAAGTTGTCACATCCTGTATGTCTTCCTTTTCGGTGTAGTAATAATCAGCCTCGGGGACGTCCTTGTTATATACACGGAAATAGTCCATAGAGCCGTTCATACCTGCGCCAATGAGATAAACATCATTCGTGCCGATAACATCAATCGGCTCAGCAGAAAATTCTGCGGTTTCGGTTTTCAACTCATTGCCGTTATCGATCTTAAGAGTCGCCTTTCCGTCCGAAATAAGAACGCTGACAGTTATCCACTCTCCGAGTTTATATGCTTCATTGACCTTCACGCACTGATCTACGCCATAAAGTGCAACAGAGCCGTTTTCAGCTACAAGTGTTATTCCCTTATCCTCTGAGCCGAAACGGAAAAGTTCGCTCCTACTTTTGCTCCGAAGAAGGACAGCTGTCTGATATTCTGCAGTGTGAAGTGCAGTATAGGAACTGTCTGCAAGCAGATACTGCTCATCCGAACCCTCAAAGGTAAGCACTCCCTTGCCGGAGGTCATAGCCTTGCTCCATACCGGACTACCAATAGAAATACCGAATGTTGAGGTATACTCATCTGCTGCAATGTCAGTGCTGTCGGCAGCAAATTCCAGAGCCGCCATCTGGCCGTCAGTATAGGGGCGGTTCTGTGCATATTCATCGTAGCTCGTCCAGCCATACATGGAACCCTTTTGTATCGTTCTGCCGGAGTCATCATAGTAATCGCCGTCAGGCATTGCCTGCCCTGTTGCAGAGCCATTGCTCAGACAATATGCAACTCCCTTGACAGTCGCATTCCCGCTGACCGTGTACGTGTTAAAAACAAGACCACTTTCCAGAACTCTTGCATTGTCGGAGATGACTGCCGCTCCCATTACACCGGCATTATCAGCTATTATAGCATTATCCTTAACAACTGCATTTTCTGCTACAACAGCGTGTCCTTTCACGACAGCATTGCCTGAGATCTTTGCATTTCCGCTGACTACAGCATAGCCGTCAATTATTGCATTGCCACTGACGGTTGAATATCCAAGCACCTTTGCATCAGCACCAACGTAAACAGATGGCTCGACCTTAGCTGTTGAAGCAACGAATCCTCCTCCGTTCGGATGACGCGAACCGTGTACAGCTGCAGCATCGTTCTGAGTCTGCTTTATGCCTGCACCCGTGATAATTGCTCCCCATGGATATCGTGTCTTGCTGAGAAACGGTGCATGAGCTTCATCAAATTCACCTGTTCCATACGCCCACGGAACACCTGTCTGCTGCCAGACTGAAATGTCAGGTGTAGCTGTGACGGTTAGATACGCCGCAGAGTCATTGCTGCCGAAATCCATATTCATAGTCTCTCCAGCTTTGAAAAGCTCAGAATAGCGTGTGGTACCGTCCTTCTGTTCAACTGCGATACAAGCCCGCCAGTCTGCGCCATTGGTCTTTGTCAGTCCTTCAAGAGTGACGGAAATACTGCTGCCCGTAACCTCGAGCGGTACGATGTTCACGCCGAACTGCTGAGGTGCACGTTCGGTCGGAACGGTATAATAGTCCTCCATGCCTGTGGTATTTTCAAGGATAGTAAATATCTCGCCCCAGTTCCACTCGCCTCGTGCAAGAAGCTCGTTCTGACGTGACTGATAGTCCTTCTTGTGAGCAAGGTCAAGTGTTGCAAGTCTCTTTGCATAATGACCGAGGGTGTCTTTCATATCTGCACCTGATATACGCTCTATCTCTATGTATGGATATTCATCACGCTTACCCTGCTGCATAAGGTCTCTGACGAAGCTGCTGCCATAGCCGGGAAGATCATCCGGGTTTTCGGTGATGTACTGCAAAAATGCCCATGAAGCGTAATTATCACGGCCAAGTATCGGCGTGAAGCAAAGATTCTTCATATAGGTCTCAAAGTAATCGGTTATGCCGTTCACATTCCCCCACTGACTACTGTAGTAATCGGAATAGAGAAACTGCTCACGATACCAGTTGGCAATTGCCTCCCACCACGAAGATACGTATTTATTTTCGTTCCAGCCGAGTTGATGAGCTGTTACGACATGGCCGAACTCATGTGGGAGCACCCATGAAGGATTAGGAGAGTTCTGCATAGCACCCACGCAGCAGAACATGAAAGCATAACCCTGATTGTCATATCCCATATAAGCCCAGTCATCCGGGAATGGCTTAAGGCCGGTACCGGATATGTAGAAATTGACCTTGTATCTGTTTCCGTCACGGAGAGCCAGATTTACCGACTGTGTAGGAGCTTCCATGGAAAGGTCGTTCATATAGACGTCCCAGCAGGCTTCAAGGTTTTTAGCATTTTCCTTGAGAAACTGTGTGGTTATCTTCGCTGAATCAGCTCCGTTTTTGCCCCAGATGAACTGGAAATGTTCTGATTCCCAGCGATTGACATCTTCGTTTGCACACCATATATCCCGCGTCATCAGAGCATCAGCTGCTCCGGCAGTTTCAATGCAAGCTGATAATGGTACTGCGCTTAATGAAAGCGCCGCCGCCAATACGGTCGCTGCTGTTTTTCTTGCTGATCTGAACATCAATGATCCCTCCGTTAGTATTACGGTATGCTTATTACCGTTTTTCCTCATGTCGGCAAGGGAGAAGGTGCCTGAAGATCCGATACTCCGCTCCCTGCACACTGCATATGCTTTTCCTGTCACTTATATGATAGCATGACATTTTTATCTTTTCAATAACATTTTAAACACTCCGACTGACATAATACAGAATCCTTGTTGACAGAAAGCAGCATCGTAATGTATAATAAATGAAAAGGAGGCGGTATCATGAAACGTATAGGTGTAGTAATACCTTCGATAACAGACGATCTGCAGACACAGCTTCTTGATGGCATTTTCAAAACTGCCTCTGCCGCGGATTGTGATGTAATAGTGCTGACAACTATGACAAACGGACTGGAATTTCACGTTCAGAGTGAGATAATGGATGGAGAAGAAAGCATTTACTGTCTTCTTGAACGAGCTGCACTGGACGGAGTGCTGATCGCTTCGCAGTATTTCGTCAAAGAGAGCGTCCGCCGCATGATATCGGAAAAGATAAGGCGGACCGGAATTCCGTGCATTGACCTTGGCGGCAGTTCCCTTGGCTTTGAAACTGTCTCTGTACCGCAGGATGATGCTGTATATGAGCTGACGTGTCACCTGATAGAAAAGCACGGGTGCAGAGAACTGATGTTTCTTGCCGGACATGAAGGCAATCCTGATTCAGAGCAGCGTATGTCCGGTTTCCTCCGCGCAGTAAATGAACACAACTGTACACATGAGATATTCTATGGAGACTTCTGGAAGATGCGTGCAGAGGAGCTTGGTAATGAGTTAATACATCACAAAAGGAAGTGTCCTGATGCTGTTGTATGTGCAAATGACATAATGGCAGTAACACTATGTGATGTTCTGCAGAAAGGCGGCATCAATGTCCCCGGCGATATCATTGTAACCGGCTTCGACAGACATATCAGTGCGATATCAAATTTTCCTTCTATTACTACGATAGGCGGTATTATGTCAGAAACGGGCAGAGCCGGAACAGAAAAACTGCTAAGAATTAGCGGAGGGATGCCGGTTCCGGACTCTGGAAACGATTTACACATAATCTATGGTGCAAGCTGCGGATGTGTAGAGAAAATGGCTGATTATCAGACAGCAGCACTACAGGTACGTGAGCAGATTCGGCGTGACACTGAGGTAAGCGATATGCTCGAAATGCGAATCAATGCTGATGTTATAACAAGAGCTTCAGCCGTTGAGTCTCTCTCTGAGCTGACTGATATCGTTGACCAGACAGCACACATAATCAAAAGCTACCGCTCACTGCATCTTTGCATTCTTCCCGATTGGGACAGCGAACCTGAACAGCCGGATATATGCCGTACAAAGCCATATCCCGGACAAATGCTCTGTGCTGTTACAAAGGAGGCATGGAAGGACGGCAAAAGCGGCTCATTGTTTCCTACGTCACAAATAGTGCCAATGCTTGCAAAGCCTCATGAACCTGTTCTGTTGATACTTCTGCCGCTGCACGCCGCATCACAGGTTTTCGGATACTGCGGATTTATCTATGAAAAAGCAGCAGACTTCAAGGCATCGGTCATGCTTTTCAACCTTCTGAGTTCCGTGGCAAACGGTCTGCGTATCCTGCGGCACAGACTATATGCGGAGTATCTGCAAAAAACGGTAGAAGAAGCTTCAATGTACGATAAGATGACTGATATGCTCAGCAAAAAAGGGCTGCTGCTTTATCTCGAGAACCAGGAGCAGACAAGCAGAAATAACGGCATAATGCTCGTTACTATCGCTATGCTTACGGCTTCACCGAACAACATGAGCAGCAGTATAATGACCGATAACGTACTTCAGTCAGAGCTTTTGCTTGCAAATGCGATACGTCTGATATCAGGACGGAAGTATCAGACTGCACGTCTCGACAAAAGAACTTTTGCAATAGTTTTTTCTCTTGAGGAAGAAACACCTGAATACTATGCAGAAGAACTGATGATACAGCTTGAAGTACTCATACGCAAAATGCAGGAGGGTTCGGCGGCTGCATTTCTTCCTGAGCCGTACTATGTCTGCGGAGAGGTGTCATATCCGGCTGAGAAATGTCTCTCTGAGCTGTGGGAGTCGCTTAGCAGCAGTATGCCTGCGGAAAAGGGATTTACAGGTATCAGTCAGCTCAAAAAGCTCAGGCGTGAGATACACAAGGCGCCTGAGCTTGACTGGAGTCTCTCTGTACTCGCCAAACGGCTGAACATCAGCAAAAGCTATGTTCAGAAACTGTACAAGGAGCATTTCGGGGTCAGTTATATTGATGACCTGCTTGAAGCACGTATAGGTATGGCAAAGAAGCTTCTGTTAACGACCGATCTGCGTGTCAGCGAGGTTGCCTCTTCCTGCGGATATCAGAACGCTACTCACTTCATGCGTCAGTTCAGAGCGAAGACAGGAATGTCTCCATCTGAATACAGAGAAAGGCAATAATGGGATGTTGTGCCATTGATTGTTAGCGCCAAACATCCCATGCTTATTAATATAAATTATAAAAAGCTCCGCAGTAATGGCTAATGTCATTAAGCTAGTCGAATATCCATTCATTAAAGCCGCAAGGCTAGCAAAATACGGAGTCTATGATATGCAGGATATCACCATGCTACCGGAGGCTCTGTTATACAAGGAATTTGGTGTTAACGCTGAATTCATTATAGATCATGCCTGGGGACGGGAGTCCTGCACTAGCACAAAAAGCTGATAACGTCGAGCTTTACAAACAACTCATTGATTTAAGTTCACAGGCCTTGGATATGCAGACTGAAATAGCAAAACTACGCGAAGAGAATTCAGAACTACAAAAATCCAAAGAAACGGAGCAAAGGTTTGTTAGGCATGAACAGCCGTATTTAACACTGCAAGGTGATAATCAAAAGGTGTGCTACTGCGCTGTATGTTGGGGAAAAGATGAGAAAATGATTCAGATGGACAGAATCAACTGGGATAAAGGTCAAATAAAGCTATATTGCAAAGTTTGTGAGAATCACTGCATTGAATGCGAGCAGTAAGTTATGACTGTCTTTCACTAATACTACATAGCATACAAAAATGCTTTTACCACTTATACCACCTTTTTCACTCAAAAGTTTTTTCTGGAACAAAAAAGACCTCATAGCTTCAGCTATGAGAGCTCATTGTTTTTAATCAGATAAACACGTTAACGTGAATATCACGCCAGCTTAGTATTCTACGCTTTGTGGACTTCGCATAATGATATTCTTTAGCATCGTCCAGATTTAGCGTAAAATAGCCGATCTGAGTATATTTTGGAATTACTTTCCTTCGTTGATTGCAGCCTGTACTGCGGATAGGGTGGCAATCACAATTTAATCGATAAACGGCTATATTTAGCCGTAAATATGATGCTGTAAAAGTCCTCCATTGTCAGCTGTTATAATTGCATAGAACAAAATCAGGAACGTAAAAGAGAGGCAGCCATTACGGCTGCCTTAAATATTGTCATTTGCCTATTATCTTTAATATCTCCGCAGATTTAAGAGTTTTACCGGATGAAACGAGCTTCTCATTGACAATGAGCGCCTACTCTAAGAGCTTGTTACTTTGTCATTTCAAGCTCCTCGGCAAATGCTGCCAGCACCGACTGAGAGCAGTAATACCGCTTTGAGAAAAGCTCACTTGCAATTTCTGTGTGTGTCATAATTCATCTCCGATAAATATATTCGAATTTATCTATATATACTATAAATAAAATGTACGTGTTCCCACGGACATTTCATTTACAGCATAATTCTGAATATCTGTACTCTGTTTTCATCACACAGGGCTTTGAATACTACTGTGATCTGCTCGTTTGAAAGCTCCACTTTCTCACTTCACATTGAAGATTTTCTATATTATATCGCACATATAGAATTTTGTCAATACGTTTTGAGAAACCAACGTCAGTGTCTCTATCGACTTCTTATCTTCCGATATCTTTAACAGCTATCAGGAAGTTTTTAAGTCTCATGTGTATTCGCTATTTAATATTTCTAATATTCAACGGCTTTTTATTTCACATCCGCCCCATTCCAAAACTGCAAATCCGTTTCTTTCAAAGGTGTCAAGCTGCTGCGGTTCAATTTCAACAGCATTTTCAAGCGGAACATATGCCATGAATGTCCTGCATAAGCTGTCAGGCTGCGGAGTTATGTTCAGTTTCGCAGACTCGGTATATACATCGCCCTGGAACGAAATGAGATTATATCTGTTATGCTCCATTCTCGGCAGCCAGTATACAATGAATTCATTCATTTCTTCTTCGGTCATTCCCATATACGATAGCTTTTCCTTGAAGAAAGCTTCGGTATCACTTCCTGCAACACAGAATCCCTGAGAAAGATCAAATCTTGTACGGCAGTTTTTGCTGTCCCAGAAAAGGTATTTGTGATGTGTGCCGTCAGCCTTGTTCAGAAGTGAACCGTCAGGATAAGCTGTAACATCCCAGCCGTTATTATACTTCGGATAAGTTGTCGAAAGTTCGGATTCTGTAAGTTCAAGTTCAACATGAACATCCGTCTCCTTTTCGGGATATAGATAAATAACAGGCTTATCAGCCATTTCTAAAAATCTGACGTTCCATTCACCGTTTTCGCTGATAGTCCTTACCCAGCCTGACTTTCCTTTATATTCGGTAAACAGCCAGTTATCGTTATCTGTATTATAGCCGATTTCGTAAAGTTCAGTATTTTTCGGTAATGCTGCGACACAAGGATAATTTTCATCGGGGCCAAGATACATTTTCAGATCATCTTTTTCGACGATAAGCGGATAACCGTATAAGTTCTTTTTTTCAGGTTCTATATATTCGGTGATATTTTTCTTTGTAAGTTGCTTTTTCATAAGGATAAGATCGAATACATCAATTGTATTGTCACGGCAGAAATCAAGAGCTTTCCCATCGTTCAGCTTTGTTTCATTATCTGATAACAGCCATTTTTGCAGCAGAACAGCATCGGCAATGCTGAATTCTCCGTCATTGTTTGCATCTCCGTCCGGTATCCATTTCAGTTTGCAGGTTATGTCCATACAATCTGAATTTTCGGATGTTACTTCAAACTCGGGCAGATCATAACGTCCTGACGCTGTTTTCATATTGAAAGTATAGTTATCATTCTTATTGTATGTGTGCAATGTTTTTATAGCACACGGATTTGATGTGATACTGAATATCTGACCTGACAGCGGTTCACGGAAATAATTGCCTATGAAAAAGAATTTTTCGCCGGACTTTGGTTCAGGAATAAGTTCACCTGTGTCTTTGTCGATAAATGTAAAGACTGTATGTCCTTTATAGTTTATTATCTCCGAGCAGTTGTTTTTTATCCCGCAGTCAAATTCCGCCTGATCGAAAGGTTCCTCTCCCTCTTTGCCGACTATAAATCTTATGTTGAGCCTGCCGTCCGCAACGGGTTTATACACTCTTACATATTCGGGTTCGTCGCCGTCTGACGGCACAAGTGAAAAACTTGAACATTCAGATTCATACTCTTTTTCAACCGCACCTTCTCCCTTTTGTTCAACTTTAAGAACAGTACCGGGATAATTTTTTTCTGTTGAGTGGTATGCAATGTAGTTTCCATAAATTGCAGGACTTGCAAAGAAATGACATTCAGATTTACAATCGGGCAGCCATTTGTTTATATCAGTCTCGACAGTATCACCGTCGGTATTCTCAAAAGTGTATGTATTCATGACCCTGATCTCATCGCCGTCTTTTTCATAGCTTTCGATCGTCAGGTCATAGCCTTCAAGTACCCTAAACATTCTAAATTCAAATACATAGGGGTCTTCTTTTTTTGCATATTCTTCAAAGAAACTGTAATCACGGGAATATATTCCAAGACGGTCGCAGTAATCTTCATATTCCTGTACTGCCTTTTCATCGGAAGGAGCGGGCTTTTCAGGTATCTCGACCTCATATATCTTTCTTACTGTACCTGCCGGAGTATTGACATCTGTCATACTTCCGGATATACGAATACCATACTTATCTATCTCTGATTTGAGAATAGGTTTGACAAGGCATATGAAGTTGTCCTCCAAATAGCATTTACCGTGTTCATTATAAAAATGCATTGCGTCGGCAAAATCCAGAGGTGTCCAGTCGGGCAGAGTGCCTATTACAGACTCATAATCCTCTTTGGCGGCAGGCCTTTTGTTCTTGTTTATCAGTCTGAATTCAACATCAGCAGATCCGTTGTCATATTTTGTAACGGTGACGAAATTGTCAGGAACGCTCTTTCCGTTGAAATAGCCTGCACGGTCAACAGATTCATCGGGAATCGAATAACCTTCCGGCAGTCCACCCCAGTTCAAGCCGAATTCAAAGCTGTCCGCTTTGAAATAATCAGCCATATTCTCCCATATCATGGAATTTTCGTACATATAGGAGATCGGTCCGGAAGATACTTTGCCATTCGGTGTTAAATAAGTGATATCCGACCAGAGTGACGGCTCGGCATAACCGTCAAATTTGATTGGATTGCCTGTGTAATAGTCAACGAGCGTTATTCTCATATCGCCTTTTTTCAGCACCTCATAAGTCTCTGAACTGTAAGCCGACGGTACAGGCATAGCTGCCGCTGCGGTCGTTAACATTACTCCTGATATAAGGAGTGCAGTCAGCCTTGTTTTCATTTTGATACCTCCATTACGTATTGATGCGTTTCTTGATACAGATTAATGTTTTCTTAGTTGCGGATCGATGTTTTCCCAGTAGTGAAATAATCATAAGTACAAATCTATATAGTTTCTCCTCAAGCCCTCTCCTTACAACTGTTTACTGTGGAATGATATATGTGAAAAAGGGAACTTTGTACCGACACCTGTAAGCATCCTCTTACAGGTATCGGCATTATCTGATTTGTCCCCTTGCGGGATAGCATTAACTATTTTCTTCTTTTTCGAGAAGTGCCTTTTTCATAAGGCAAAGATCCATAACGTCCAGCTTGTTGTCCCTGCAGAAGTCAGCCGCATCCCAGCAGTCAAGCTCTGTGCCGGGAACTCCCAGCAGCCATTTCTGTACCAGTACAACATCCGATAAATCGAATGTTCCGTCGGTATTGACATCACCTGCGAAATCGGGGTTCTTAGGCAGGAAACCGGCTGTATCCTGCATATACGATACGATCCATGCAAAGCCTGCATTTATGCTGGCTGAAACAGTATTCACGGACCATGCCGAAGCTGAATCCGCATAGCACCTTTGCGGCACGGTATCCTCACCAAAACCAAGGCCTCGCATATACTTATCCTCAATTGCCGCATCGGGACCGCTTACGAGCAATCCGTCAGGAGCGAGCGGCAGATCTTCTTCGGTATCATTCGACCAGTATCTGCTTGACGGGTTCTTGACGTGATAAGAGCCGTAACCTGTTACAAACGAGTATGACATGGGATTGTTGCCGAAAAGATAGTCCATTCCGTCAGCAATACCATTGAGACGGTGTATATCAAAACTCTGATCAACGGAATACGCAAGCAGCATAAGATCGTTTATGATATCAGCGTTTGAACCGTAGCCGTAGTCTGACAGTTCTGGTAAGTTGTAGCCGGTCTCACACTGGAATGTGAAAATATTTCCTGTAAGCTCTCCGAGCGAACCCTCCAGCTTTCCGGCCTGATCTTCGGGGAGCAGTTCCTTATTCAGGATCAGTGACATAGAACCGGCTGTATCGCTTTCGCCTGAATTAAAACTGAATGCGTTTTTATGCTGCATCATATTCATCAGATAGAACTCAGCATCTTCTCCACCCATTTGCTTTTCGGTGATGTAAAGCTCACTGGCTGCCCAATAGACTTCATCACTGACATCATAGTCAGCGGCGACCGCTCTTGTCTCGCTCTTGTATTCAGGCTGATAAAACGATTCCGGATTCTGAGCCTCATCCTCCGAAGCATCATAGCGGAACCTGTAGTATGCCTTGAAAGCATCCTTTGCAGCAGTCAGCAGTTCATTTGCATATTCAGCATCATAATCCGCCCAAAGTCTTGCGCCCTGTGCTGCACAGGCAGCAAAATTCAGAGTTGCTGCAAATGTGGGCGGGTCAACGATATAGCAGGAATGATATTCATGCTCATAGTCTTTCGGTCTGGCACTGAACCCTACTCCATGAGCATCGTTATAATACAGACCTGCAAAATCTCCCCATTCCTTCGCATCGGACTGTACTTTCATCTTTGACATGAAGTCAAGTTCATATCTGCATTCATCGAGTATGTCGGGAATGTCATTGCCGCTTTCCGGTACTGAAACGATTCCCGAACCGTCAGCAAACTTATCTCCGCAGTTTTTTGTCTTCAGAGAACGCTCATACATATTCTGGAGGATCCAGACAGCTCTGCCGCCCTCTGTCATATACTTGTCGAAGTCACTGCCTGTAAACCAGCCGCCGCCGGTATCTATCCTCGTTGCAGTGAAGTTTTCGGCTTTCTCCGTAGTTGTGGGATACTCACTGCTCCACTTATCCCTGACAAATCCGACAGCTTCATCCCTATTGAATCTGTGTGCCAGTTCTCTGCTGTCGCCCGAGGTGATATACTTGCTTTCAATATCCAGACCTGAACGGCTCTGGTAAAAATAATTCAGCGCATTTGTAAGCATATCGTTTTCGGTATCACTATAAATATCATACCCTATCCTGAACGGGAACGAACGCCATTCAGTGTCCTTGATACGGATGTAATACTCTCCGGTATGGTTGAAATCGGTAAAATCTATCTTACATACGGTATCACCGGAATCGGGATCGGCCGCAGCCTCGCCTGTTGTTCCCGTGAACTCGACATTATTTCCTTTTACATTGACTATCTCGAACTCGTAGCTTCCGCTGAGAGTTATCGGCTTTGCATCCTTGCTGAAAGCTCCCTTGTCATCGCTGAGAACAGCCTTCTTGGAAAGTCCTGTATAGTATCCCAGCTGGTTGACTGAGATGTAGTTATTCTCCAAACCACTGCTGCTTCGTCCTATTATGCCAAGGTCATGATCAGGAGGTATTTCGGATGTTTCCGACATATCCTCAATGGTCATATCATCGAACCACAGTTCATCGCCTTCTTCTGCATTTCCACCGAAGCCCGAAGCGTCGTCAGCATAGCTGAATATCCAGTAAACCTCTTCTTCAATATCCTCAGGAGCTTTGAATATACCTGAGAATTCCTGATACTCGTTCGTAAGCGAAACAGGTTTTCCCCAGCTGCCGCCGTAAGAATAGCCAATATGCATATCATTTGTTTTTCCGTCAAGCTCAAATATTCTTCTGTTGCCGTCGATACTGCCGATATAGGAACACAAAGCCATCCCCTCACGCTTTGCTTTTACTCTGAAGCTGATTTTGTATTCATGTCCCTTACTGAAGGTCAGCCCGCCGTGACGGAACTGAAGCTCCCACTGTCCGTGTTCTTCGCCGTAAGGCTTTATCACAGTGATATGAGCTGCTCCTTCATTTATATCGGCTTCCTGCTTTGCATTTCCTGATTCTGCGGTCGCCCATGGCAAAATCTTGCTTTCAAATTCTGTCTCCCCAAGAAGTTCATATGCTGATGCAGTTATCGGTCCTGCCATCACGCTGTTCATCGGTACAATCATTGCAGCTGCAAGCAGTCCTGCGGTGATCCTCTTAAAATGCTTTTTCATGTCATTCCCCTCCACTATCATGAATAAAGTTTCGTGTACTATATGCTACATTATACGGAAATTTCCGCTTTAAGTCAACAATTTATAGGTAAGCTGTATTATTCTTGCAGTAAGTTGCATTTTTCAATGGGTAAGTTGCATCCATATATTCCTGCAACAGCCCGATATCAAAGCCGCAAACCAAAAGACTGTCCGCAGACAGGACCTGCTGTGTCGTTCATGCTTCTGGAAGAACTGGTGGGAACAGATAAAATGCAGGAAACAAAGATTGCTATGGGGTTCTGACAGATGTATGCTTTGATAGCAAGAATACCCTATGCGGCAACAGTTGCGTTCTTGTTGTTGTTGATAAAGGGAATAATGCTTTTCATAGTTCCGAAAAGCAATCACTGAACACATAGGAGAGAAAAATGAAGTTAGAGAACTTACCGCCTGTATATAAAGCATATAGCGAAGAATACCCTGACCTTACTGTCTGCCGTGTAGTCTTGCAGGAAAAGGATCTTTACCATGTCATACATAAAAACGGAATGATGCAGTGCGGGTCGCTATCGAAAACGGTGAACTTTCAGAGGAACGGCTATCATCTTACGAAAAGCTGAAAATTGAAAACGCTTATTCTGAAGACGCCGAAGGATACTTGGCTACAAAAGAGGAGAAATTCAAAAAGATAGCCAAGTACAATAAAACAAATCATAAAAATTAAGACGAACATAAAATCAGAAAAAAGCCGCAGGAATAAACTGCGGTCATTTTTATAACAAAAAAAGCTCTCACAGCCGAAACTGTGAGAGCCTTATTGTTTTATTCAGATAAACACATTAACGTGAATATCACGCCAGCTTAGTATTCTGCGCTTTGTGGACTTCGCGTAAAGGTATTCTTTAGCATCGTCCAGATTCAACGTAAAATAGCCAATTTGTGTGTATTTCCGAATTACTTCTTTTCGCTTATTGCAGCCTGTGTCGCAACCAGTGAAAAATGAAGTATCAACAGTAATTGTCTGCTATATTTTCCTACACTTTTCCTACAGTTTTAAGATTTTTTCTGCAAAGGCAATAAGCGTCAAATCAGCTTTAGCCCTCGAAAAATAGGTACAAAACAGAATCCTATTAAAACACAAGAAACTGCCGAAAATCCGTCAGCGTCGGCTTGTGGTCCCGAAGACCGTGGGTTCGAATCCCATCTCCCACCCTCATGAAATAGGCACTTCTGAGAAATCGGAAGTGCTTTTTTCGTTTTTTTCTAAGATTTTTTCTAATATAAGAGCTTTCTAATATAAATGTCCCCGCTATTGCGGGGGCTATCTGTATCATTTTTTCATAAGTTTTGATCTGTCATGGTACTAAGCTGAATCAGAATTTAATCACCACTTAATCTTTCACAGGACAAATCATCTGAAGGTCAAATGGTTCCTCTTCAGCAATTTCTTTTATAGGATTACTTGCCAGGCCACTTCCCATTGCTCTGTAAAATGCAATCGTCTCCTCAGAAGAACAAGCAGATATGTACAAAGCCTCTGCACCAGCTTTTCTTGCTTCAGCTTTTCCTACTTCAAATAATTGTCTACCAACACCTTGACCTCTACATTCAGAAGATACCTGCATCATATCAAGAATCATGTATGGACCATTTAGTTTCCTTAATAGCCCTATAAAGCCAACAACTTTTTCATTATCTAATGCAACGTATGTAATATAATCATCACTGCTTATTTGCTTTGCCACAGAACGCTTTTTGTTTAGATCCCAATCTTCGGTATATTTGCATTCTACTAATGTATATTCTCCGTCTATTCTTCGATATACTTTATTTACATTCTGTTTTCTGTTATATAAATCCAATGATTCTAAACAGAAATTTCTTTCTGATAATAATTCAATTTTAATCAAATGATAATCCTCCTATATTATCTATTTCACTCTTTTGATTCGTTTTTATTATTATCGTTTTCATACGCAACACCCCTTTCACAGTTAAATTCCGATTTATCGCAGTAAAACTGCTTACTATCCATATTATACACCGCACTGTCGCCCAAAGTCAAGAATAGTTATAAACATGATCCATAGTTTACTCGCTTTCGTTCTTATAATATTCATCCACCCAAAACAGTATAAACCTTAGCGCTGATAATGTCAACTCTACGGAACGTGGATTGACGCTGCTTCTCCTCAGGTTTATAATAAAAACAGATATTTTTGAAACCTACAAGGAGATGGTTATTATGAAAATACTTGTTCTAAACGGTAGTCCAAAGCGTGAAAAAAGTGACACTATGCACATAACCCGAGCATTCCTTGACGGCATGAAAGATGAAGCACCTCAGGAAGTTCACATAGTCAATATCATCGACAAGCACATCGAATTCTGCACAGGTTGTTTCATCTGTAAACGTAACGGCGGAGAGTGCATACACAACGATGATATGAGTGCGCTTCTCATTGAGGTTCTGGAGAGTGATCTCCTGCTGATGAGTTATCCTCTCTACGCTTACGGAATGCCTGCTCCGCTGAAAGTATTTATCGACCGCACGATGCCGCTTTCCAGTATGGCAATGAAAAAGCAGGGAGACCGATATGTTCATGTCGGACAGGCTGACTTTTCTCACCTGAGATACATGATGATATGCGGCTGCGGATTTCCCAACAGCAAACATAATTTCGAGCCTGTCGTAACCCAGTTCAAGCTTATGTTTCCAAGCAATCATACCATCATAACCGTTCCCGAAAGTCCGATGTTCAACGCTCCTGAAGCCGCAGAAGTGACGGTACCGAGACTTGCACTCGTCAGACAAGCTGGAAAGCAGTACGCCGGAACCGGTGCGATAGATAATGATTTACTCGCAGAAATATGCTCTCCGATGATATCGGAAGATATGTATGCTGCAATATGTAATGGTGAGATAAAATGATAAAAAAAGCGGGTCAGTTTTGTGCCTTTTTGTATTTTTTCAAATGTTCTGTTTCAATCATTGCAGTCTCATAATATCAGAATGTTTCTTTCAATTTATTCGTGCATCTGATTTATCTGCTTTTTCGACCAATAGAAGATAAGCTCTGACAGCCTATCAAAATCAGATACGCCGCTGTTTTTTATCTGTATATAAGCAGAGATAATATCTTTTTCGTTGCCTACAACTTTGCAGACAAGCTCCTGAGAATGTGCGATATATTCTCCTGATCGCAGATACAAAAGTGCCTGTATCACAAATGATGCGGCTTTATACAATCCTTTCAGTATTGCGGGATTTTTTTCATATATCAGATTATGAACGCAGGAGTGATAAATATTGCAGACTCCTATCCTGACTGACCGCCTGATATCATCAACAGTTATTTGCGGAATAATATCATCAAGAGTTCCGATTATCGGCTTCGTATCATTATAGAACTGAAACAGATCAGATACCTCCCAGTTCCTGAGGTCATCAGCATCAGAAAGAAATCCACAGAATAATTCTCTGTGCGGAAGGGCGTCAAGCATAGTTCGGTAACGTCTGACATCATCACCTGAAAGATGATCGAGAATAACGACGAAATCAATATCGCTGCTTTCTGTTGCTTCTCCGCGTGCATAGCTTCCCTGTAAGCCAACGAAACATACCTTGTCGGGAAATGTATTTTGCAAGGCTGAGATAAATTTATCTGTCAAAGACGCTGTATCGATCATATCTGGTCTCCTGAACAATATGTGTTTTATTATTTACCTGATTGGATAAAAAGTCCCAACAGCCGAAACTGTCAGGACTTTTTTTCGCAGGAAGCTGTCAATGACCTTTATGCTTTTCCCTGCGTTTTTGCTGTTTAAGCTCAAACTGACGCTGCTTTTCGGCTTCACGCTGCTCCTTTGTTAGCTGTCTGCGTTCGGTCTTCATCTGCTCCTGCATAAGCTTCAGCGCTTGCTGCGACTTAGTGCCGATACCTGTGGTACTGAGCTGCTTTCGTGCATTACGCTGCCGCCGTTTTGGGTTGTCAGCAGTCTGCTTTGTTTTCACCTTAACAGCAGGACTGAACTTCAACTTGTAGTAATGCCTAAGTACGAATTCAAAGACTTCACGGTCCTTTGGTTCTGCTCCGAATATGACCTTAGCCGCTGAGAGTTTACCCTTTTCAGAGCGTTCAAATACTCCCACCCAGAAAGGCTCCTCGAAAAATACCGTCAGCATACCGTTCGTTTTGTCCATATCTTTCCCTCCTGAAAATTGCTATGGACAAAGAACGGACAACCCGGAGGGGCAGGTTACTTACCCTGTAATCACAGGACGGCCGGGCTACCTACCGGCTCTGGCATACCCGAAGGTACACGTTGCGTTTTTATCTTTGTCATCTGATCGCACAGTAGTGCTGTTTATATCATAACATATCTGCACCGTCCGGTCAAGACTATGGGTTGACGGAATTTCACCTTTCGGTTATAATAATATCAAACCTAAGTCATCAAAAATTCTGTAGGCAGATACGCAGCAAACGGCGTAATATCGCAGATGACACGATTTGTGTCACCGGTGCGACGATGCGGTTCTTTACTTTTTTCAGTCTTCGTGTTACCATGAAATCAGCTGGAAGGCAATCATCTGAAAGGAACACGGAATTATGAAAAAGAACGGAATAAACACACTTATCACAGGCGTATTAATGCTGATACTCTTTGCAGTCTGGACTGTACTGATACAGACAGTTGATGTTCAGGCAGTGGGGCAGAACGGAACAGACATCGGTTTCGCAAGTCTGAACACATGGTTTCATAAAATGACAGGCGTTCATATGTGGGTGTATACCGTCACCGACTGGCTGGGACTTGTGCCGATCTTTATCTGTATTATATTCGGAGCTGTAGGTCTGGTTCAGCTCATAAAGCGGAGAAGCCTTCTCAAAGTGGATAAGGATATTATCCTGCTTGGTATTTACTATATCCTTGTGATATTTGGTTATCTCATATTTGAGATGATACCTATAAACTACCGACCGATACTTATAGAAGGTCGTATGGAGGCTTCTTATCCGTCTTCGACAACGCTTCTTGTTATGAGCGTAATGCCAACACTTGCCTTTCAGATGCAGCGAAGAGTGCGAAATACTAAAGTCAGGTACGGACTTTATGCGTTTACAGTCTTATTCACGGCGTTTATGGTCGTAGGACGAAGTGTTGCGGGAGTACACTGGCTGACAGATATAGCAGGCTCTGTACTGCTTAGCTCTGGACTGTACTTAATATATCATGGTGCTGTCCGCCTCACTGACAAAAATAACTAACGGAGAAAAGAAAATGGAATTTCACGAGAAATTGCAGGAATTAAGGAAGAAAAAAGGCTTAACTCAGGAGGAACTTGCAAAGGAACTCTACGTTTCCCGTACAGCTATCTCTAAGTGGGAGTCGGGAAAGGGATATCCGAATATTGATTCGCTGAAAGAGATATCGAAGTTCTTTTCTGTGACCATAGATGAGCTTCTGTCGTCGGAGGAACTCATTACTGCGGCAAAAGACGAGAACCGTTCAAATATTGGTAAAATGATCGACCTGCTGATAGGTGTAGTCGATATAATGAGCATTATGCTTATTCTTCTGCCGCTTTATCCTAAAAAGGCAGGAGAAACAGTCTCGGCAGTTGCACTGTTTGATTACACGCATATATCGTTTGGGATAAGTTGTGTATGCTGGGGACTGTTTTCAATACTTATAATCATCGGTGCAGTGAAGTTGTTTATGAATTACAGGAACATAGAAAAGGGCAGAAGCACAGTTACTGGCACATCGCTTGTACTTAGCATTATCGCGGTATTGTTCCTGACTATGGCAAGAATACCCTATGCGGCAACAGTAGCGTTCCTGCTGCTGATAATAAAGGGGATAATGCTTTTCAAACTCCCAAAAAGTGAACACTGAACAGATAGGAGAGACAAATGAAATTAGAGAACTTACCGCCTGTATATGAGGACGATAGCCGCAGCATGATCGAGCATCGCAATGCCAAGAAGGTTAAATACGCAATACAGACCGAAGGCTCAAACATCACATATATCGCAGGGCTTTATCGTTATGAAGAGCATTGTGATATGCAGGTGCCTGTGTTTTCTGTGCTCACAAGAGAATCTGCAGGTATTGTAAAGGATATCCATAATCGTATGCCTGTCATACTTGATAAGAATAGTTTACAGGACTGGATACGTCCTGACGGAGAACCCCGCGCTATAGTAGAAAAAGCTCTGTCCAACATGGTATTCGAAACAGCCGTTGAGTATCACAGATCTCCGACGGAGTTTATAACAGCATAATGCCAATAAAACAAGATTACATGAAAACGTCCCCGCACACTTGCGGGGACTCTCCATGTCATTTTTCATAAGTAAGACTCTACCATGGTACTAAGCTAATCAGAATTTGCGGCTTTTCGTATAGCAAATATGACACACGCCCCAATCATAACACCGCTCGTATTTAGTATTATGTCATCAATATCTGTATGCCTTTCAGGACATAGCAATTGGGACAGCTCAATAAAGATAATAAAACAAATGCCTGCGAACACAGTTTTTTTGATATTATCAAGCTTGCGAAAACAGATAGGCCATACTATTCCTACAGGTATAAACATTGCTATGTTCCCGATAATATTGATAAGCCATCCATCATATCTGTCAAAGAGAAAAAAGAACGGGATTAAACTTACCATGTCAGACGGTATCTTTGAAAATCCAATCGTTAGTGTACCTATTTTTCCATCAACAAAATGTAACGGGAAGTATACAAATCTTGCAATAACTACAAGGCATATGTATACAAAAAGCATCTGTAGTTCTCGTTTTACCGAAAACTTCTTGAATCTGATCGCAATTATGAATCGCACAATTATCCAAATGAGAGTTATAAAAATAAACATCTGTAGATAGGAAATCTCAATCATAGTCACTGCCCCATCCTTTCTTTAGCAGATACTCCTGTATTTCTTCACTTATTTGTCTAGCTTAATGACATTACCGGCCTAGCCGGGGGTTTTCAGATTACAAAAAGAACAGTCATAAAGAATAATTTTTCTTTATGACTGTTCTTGTGTAATTATTCTTTGTCAATGAATAACTCATTCTTTGATACCTTGAATGACTGGCTGTACTGCTTACTTCCACCGACGAACAAACCAACACTGCTAAGTGTTTTGCTGTTGAGCCTTAAGCCGCATATCTTCTCCCAGTTGTTTATATGCTTGAGAATATTTATCTGCCCTCTCAACTCATAAAAGCCAGGTTCTGATATGCTTAAATCGTCCAGTACACTCCAGTACTCACTGTATCTTATCTTTCCTTCCGGAGTTTCCTTTGTCTTGTTTAGGATATATAATCTGTAGTTATACCCTTCTATGTTTACAGTTTTTGCAGCGGTAATACCTGCAAAACGGCTGTCATGTCCGCTTTCCTCGATTATGTAGAACTCGTCGGAAGAATCAGCAAATTTTCCGTGTATACCAAAAAGATATCCGTCATCCGAAACAATTTCGCCGTCGTAAACATGATAAAGCGACTTGACTTCATCAAGTCTGATGCCGTTCTCGGGAGCAGTATCACATTCAAACCAGGCTTGATCAGCATCGGAAATTTTACATTCGAAGCAACCATTTTCACTGACATCGTATTTGATTTCTCCTATGCCGTTCTTAATAAAGCTTTCGTAGTAATGACCGTTAACTACGCCGTTTTCGCGTTTGTCGTTATTGATCTTTTCCTTGCTATCCAGCTCCTTGTCAATACCCAAAAGGAACCTTTTCAGAAGAACGATATCGTTAATGAGGACATCTCCGTCACCGTCTATATCTGCACGGCGCGGAAGTATCCTTTTGATCTCTCCTGTAAAGAAAGCCTTGCGATATTGTACAAGGTCGAAAGAATCAATAACACCGTCACCGTTTATATCACCCCTGATATTTAAAACACCCTCAGGCTCTTTTACAGCGATATTGTCAACATAGTATTCTATCTCACCATTTGTATACAGAAGTAGATTGCCTGTCAATGCTCTCGGCATAGCATATGCGGAATTTGATAAAGTTATCCACTCATGAGGCTTTACAGCCTTTTTACAGACGACATTACTTTCATACTTACGTATTTTGTCATCTTGTTCATCGGATATTCCGAAACCACGCGCAGGACAACTTATTTCCAGCGAAAATTCAGTTTCCTCATCGCTGTTATTATATACATCAACGCTTATATCGTATGTGATGTCCGACTCCAAATAGTCCTCGTCAGCAGGATAAAGAGGTCCAAAACTGAATCCCTGCTGCGTATTGTTCCAATCACCCCAAAAACTTTTTTTAAACGGATAGCCGACGTTGCCGATGTAAGCTAAATATCTTTTTGAGGGGTCACCCAAAAAATAATCTTTACTGCATTCTACCTTGATCGAATAATTATCGTCCCTGCCGAAATTATCGGCACAAGTGATTTCTGTACCGTTTCCAAGGTTGTTACCGCTTTCGTTGAATCCTGTACCGTCATAAAAGTAATAATATCCGTCCTCATCTGGATAAAGTATACAAGGAATATCCTCGCCGCTTCCTTCATAAGTGCCCCATACATTCGTTTTCCACGGATACATTCCCGGTAATCCCACAGATATTCCACTGTTGACAAGAATATACTTTACATCTATATCACCATCTCCGCCATAGGTATCAATATAGAAATAACACCCGAGAATAGGAGATAATTTATATGTCATACCAAATATGTTTGCAATATCACTTACCATTACAGACGATTTCAACTCGGGCTCAGATGATAATTCATTAATATCTCTTATATATATCAAATAGTAATCAGTGTGGGTTAGTTCTGTTTCACCGCCGGTATTCTCAACACGCACTTTTTTATAGACCTGATATACCTTCCCGTAATACTCCAGTGGTTCGAGTTCTTCCATATCGTCATCGAGTTCAAACTCACCAAAATGATCTATGATATACATATAATCATCCCTGCTGCCGATAGGACATCTTGCACCGATATCAAGCTTATCTCCTGAAAAGCCGTCAAGAACTGCCTTATAATCTACAGACAGTTTTTTGAAAAAAGATATATTAATTGGCTTTTTGAAGCTATTTCCCTTTTCGATGCAGAGAGCTTCAAGATCTGACCAGCTGGCCTTGAAACCATCCTGTGTACCATTGGCAAAGGTAAAATTACCGTTATCACCACTCTTTTTGTCGATGTTATAAACCATGCTTCCGCATTGTCCGCTTATATGGTCTTCTTTCAATTTTTTGGCTTCCGGATCGGGAGTTTCCGTAACGTACAGACTTACCTCGTCATCTATTATATCACCCTGATCTCCCCACTGCAATGTACTGCCATTTGAAGAAGCGCCCCACGATACCCATTCGGAATTGGAATTGAAGCCGTCAGCTGTATTCCCCCAACTGAATCCCCCATCATCCGCAGCGCTAATTACCACTGCATCCGAAAAATAACCGAACAAACATACAGCAGCTGCCACAGCGGCAATATTTTTTTTCAATGATAATTTCATTTTATGTCCCTCCTCATCAAAAAAAGCAACACCGTAATAGAAAAGCACTTTCGGGCAGTCTGAAACTTACGTGCGCTTTCGTACTGCAAACGCCGTTCTTTTCAATAATCCGCCCAAAAATTACTTGCCCCCATTTATCTTTACGGTATTGCTTGTAATCTTACATACATTATAAAAAGTCTTCATAATAAAATCAAGTCAAATATTGCTCAATTTTACTCTTGATATCACACATCTCCTGCATTCTGCTATTAATAGAAAGAGGAGTATATCAACGAAAATTTAAATCGACACAATAATCGTTAATATATATAACCAAAGAATAACAGCCCCCTTGTGGGTAATGTCATTAAGCTAAGGAAAAGTAAAATAATCACAGGAATCAAAAAGATCCTGTGA
>JAEEGJ010001987.1_pt1 | contig 188802 bp, 163 predicted proteins | sample 8958761 | NCBI WGS metagenome assembly JAEEGJ01 (sample SAMN16246546, study PRJNA631951) | gut metagenome | biome: gut microbiome; feature: rumen; material: RS-attached | host: Bos | place: Iran: Karaj | collected 2018-10 | reverse complement strand
GATTACTCTGCTCTCTCTACGAGTGCTTCATAACGGTTCTTTGCATTCTCTTCGGCTTTCTCAAACAGAACTTCCGCGCGCTCCGGGAAGGAACGTGTCAGGGATGAGTATCTTGCCTCACCCATGATGAAGTCACGATAGCTGCCTGTCGGCGCCTTGCTGTCGAGCTGGAACGGATTCTTTCCTTCTGCCTTGCGGCGCGGATCGTATCTGAAGTTGTTCCAGTAACCTGCTTCCACGGCCTTCTTCATCTCGGACTGGCAGTTGGTCATGCCGCCTTTGATGTTGTGCATCTCGCAGGGAGCGTAGCCGATCACGAGGGACGGTCCGTGATAGGACTCAGCCTCCGTAAGGGCTTTCAGGGTCTGGTTCATGTCAGCGCCCATAGCGACCTGTGCGACATAGATATAACCGTAGGACATTGCGATGTCGGCGAGGCTCTTCTTTGCGATCTCTTTACCGGCAGATGCGAACTGCGCTACCTGACCGATCTGAGATGCCTTGGATGCCTGACCGCCGGTGTTGGAATACACCTCTGTATCGAAGACCATGATGTTGACGTCTTCTCCGGAAGCCAGGACATGGTCCAGACCGCCGAATCCGATATCGTATGCCCATCCGTCTCCGCCGAAGATCCAAACGGACTTCTTGGACAGATATTCCTTGTTCTCGAGGATATAGTTGCGGTCTTCACACTCGCCGAGCTTCTCAAGTTCTGCGACAAGAGCTTCGGTCGCAGCACCGTTCTTGTTTCCGTCAGTGAATGTATCGAGATACTCGCTGACAGCTGTCTTGAATGACTCAGGTGCTTCTTCGCTTCCGGCAAGAACTTCAAGTTTGCCCTTAAGTGCATTCCTGATGGCGTTCTGCCCGAGCATCATTCCGAAGCCGTGCTCCGCGTTATCCTCAAAGAGGGAGTTGGCCCATGCAGGTCCGCGTCCTTCCTTGGTCTTTGTATAGGGGGATGTAGCAGCCGGGCCGCCCCAGATGGAGGAGCATCCGGTCGCGTTGGAGATGTACATGTGATCTCCGAAGAGCTGTGTCACGAGCCTTGCATAGGAAGTCTCGGCGCAGCCTGCGCAGGAGCCTGAGAACTCAAGCAGAGGTTTCCTGTACTGGCTGGTGATGACGTTCAGCATCGGGCTGATGTCCTTCTTTTCGTCGACTTCTGCTACACAGTAATCGAACACTGCCTGCTGGTCTTCCTGGCTTTCTCTGTCGACCATTGCGAGGGACTTGGTGGGGCATACACCGATGCAAACACCGCAGCCCATGCAGTCCAGAGGAGAAATAGCCAGCGTATACTTATAATCTGTCTTGAAGATAGGTCTCTTGCCGAACTTTGTATTGGAAGGAGCATTTGCTGCTTCCTCTTCGGTCAGTGCGAAGGGACGGATAGTCGCATGCGGGCAGACGAATGCACACTGGTTGCACTGTGCGCAGGTCTCGGGATTCCATACAGGAACGGAGACAGCAACACCGCGCTTCTCATATGCGGATGCGCCAAGCTCGAATGTTCCGTCAACATGATCACTGAATGCAGACACAGGAACTGAATAGCCGTCCATGAGTCCAACAGGAGCAAGAATGGTGTCTACCATCTTCACGAGCTTCTCGGGGCCTTCATGCTTTACGGTCTCTGTCTCGTCAACAGCATCAGCCCACTCTGCCGGGACATCGATCTTTACATACGCGGTAACACCGGCATCGATGGCCTTGTAGTTCATGTCAACGACATCCTGTCCGTGACGCAGATAGCTCTTGAGAGCTGCTTCCTTCATGTGAGCGACAGCTTCTTCGATGGGCATTACGTTGGCAAGCGCGAAGAACGCGGACTGAAGTGTCGTGTTGGTGCGTTTGCCCATTCCGATGGAAGCGGCGATATCGATAGCATTGATGGTATAAAGCTGAACGTTGTTTCTGGCGATGTAGCGTTTTGTTTCGGCATTGAGATGCTCGCCAAGCTCCTCAGGGCTCCACTGGCAGTTGATCAGGAAAACACCGCCCGGCTTTACGTCGTTGACCATCTTGTAGCCCTTGAGTATGTATGATGGGTTATGACAGGCAACAAAGTCAGCCTTGTTGATGTAGTAAGGGCTCTTGATAGGCTTATCACCGAAACGAAGGTGTGAGATAGTGATACCGCCTGTCTTCTTTGAGTCATACTGGAAGTATGCCTGAACGTACTTGTCAGTGTGGTCGCCGATGATCTTGATAGAGTCCTTGTTTGCGCCAACAGTACCGTCGCCGCCGAGACCCCAGAACTTGCACTCGATAGTACCCTCTGCTGCTGTGTTAGGAGCATCTTCCTCAGCGAGTGAGAGGTTAGTAACATCGTCAACGATACCGAGTGTGAACTGTGGCTTAGGATCAGCCTTAGCGAGCTCTGCATATACAGCAAATACAGATGCAGGAGGAGTATCCTTAGAACCGAGACCGTAACGGCCGCCGATAACCTTGATACCGTTTCTGCCTGTAGCATTAAGAGCAGCTACTACATCGAGGTAGAGAGGCTCACCGAGAGCACCTGGCTCCTTTGTTCTGTCGAGTACAGCGATTGTCTTTGCTGTTGCAGGGATTGCCTCAACGAGCTTTTCAGCTGAGAAAGGACGGAACAGACGAACCTTAACGATACCGACCTTTTCACCCTTCTTGTTGAGGTAATCGATAACTTCTTCAGCAACGTCACAGATAGAGCCCATTGCAACGATAACGCGCTCTGCGTCAGCTGCACCATAGTAATTGAAAAGTTTATAGTCAGTGCCAAGCTTTGCGTTTACCTTGCCCATGTACTCCTCAACGATTGCAGGAACTGCATTGTAGTAGGAGTTGCAAGCCTCACGGTGCTGGAAGAAGATATCTCCGTTTTCGTGAGAACCACGCATTGTTGGGTTTTCTGGATTAAGAGCACGAGCACGGAATGCCTTTACAGCGTCCATATCGCACATTTCCTTGAGATCTTCGTAATCCCATGTCTCGATCTTCTGGATCTCGTGAGATGTACGGAAACCATCGAAGAAGTTGATGAAAGGAACGCGGCTCTTGATAGAAGCAAGATGAGCAACAGCAGCAAGGTCCATTACTTCCTGTGGGTTGGTCTCAGCAAGCATTGCAAAACCTGTCTGACGGCAAGCATAAACGTCTGAATGATCGCCGAAGATGTTCAGTGCGTGAGAAGCAACACAACGAGCAGAAACATGGAATACGCAAGGAAGAAGCTCACCTGCGATCTTGTACATATTAGGGATCATAAGGAGAAGTCCCTGAGAAGCAGTATAGGTTGTAGTCAGAGCACCAGCGTTCAGAGAACCGTGAACAGTACCAGCAGCACCTGCTTCTGACTGCATCTCCTCAACCTTAACGGTCGTGCCGAAAATGTTCTTGACACCCTGAGCTGACCACTGATCAACATAGTCTGCCATCGGGCTGGAAGGTGTGATCGGATAGATACCGGCAACTTCCGTGAAGGCGTAAGAAACATATGCAGCGGCATTATTACCGTCCATTGTTTTCATTTTTCTTTTGATTGCCATAGGAATGACCTCCTAAAATAGTATTAAATTTAGGTTATAGGAATGTTTAACGGAACGAGCGTTAATCATGTATAACTACGATATCTATTATATCACAAAACAAATTTTTTGTAAACACCTTTTTTTGCGCTTTGATACAAAATTATCATGCGTATTTTGCGCAATTTGCCTATATTCCAAGGATTTGACAGTCTTTTCACAATTGGAGCGTTGGTAATTTGTACAAGTGTAAGGGTTTATAAAATGATATTGTAAAAAATGTTGTACGGGTCACGATCAAAGTTGTGCATAATTACAAAAGTTTAAGGATTTGCTTGACGTGAGGGCATAAATAATGTATAATAGCTATAGTGTTAAATAATTCTTAATTATTAACACTCGTTTTGTTGTCTCCTTTCTTTTGTTCTACACATATTTATTTTCATCTGTTTATCTAAGACGAGCAGGGCATATGCCCTGCTTATTTTTTTCGAGCTGAGCCAGCTCGACCGCATCCACGTTGCCGCTTGCAAGCTCGCTTACTCTTATCAAAGTCCTTACTCGTACATCGCTTACAGAACAATAAATATTATATGATTTTTGGGAGTGATAGTGCTGAGCCAGCTCGACCGCTTCCGCGTTGCCGTTCATCGCAGAGACTGCACACCCTAACCACGTTGCCGCTCGGCGCAGAGCCTGCGCACCCTACCACGTTGCCGCTCGTAAACTCGCTCACTCTTTTCAAAAACGTTACTTGTACATCGCTTACAGCACTTTTTGTTTTAGGTATATTTATTAGTCACGGGCGGATACTATCCGCCCCTACATATGATTACGCATTACGCATTGATAACTACACATTAATCACTATGCACTGATCACTAATAACTCGGGCTGTCGAGGACACCGGCCCCTACATGATTTCTTTCGTATTTGTCGGTGTGAGCCGACACGATTAATTATGAATTATGCATTATGAATTATGAATTAAACAAATAGTAGATCAGTCCGTATATGGTCGCGGCTGAGCAGCCGAAAAGAATGACGGGACCTGCTATGGTGAATATCTTTGCTCCTACGCCGAGTATAGGACCTTCCGATCTTGCCTCGATAGCGCATGAGCTTATGGCATTTGAAAAGCCTGTAATAGGCACGAGTGTTCCTGCACCTGCGTGTTTTGCAAGCTTTTCGTACCAGCCAAGACCTGTGCATATGGAACTCAGTCCCACAAGTATAATGGAAGTCCATGTGCCTGCTTCTGTACGGTCGAGACCGTATGCCTGAAGCATTGAAAGTATTATTTCGCCCAATGCGCAGATCGCTCCGCCCACAAGGAAAGCAAAAGTTATATTGACTTTGGAATTTGATTTTGGTGAAGCCTGTCGCGTCATATCGCTGTACAGCTCAGGTGTAATTTTCATATTATCAGCTCCTTTGCTGTATTATGTGCCTGTAATTATAAAATATTCCGCAGTTTGAAATAAATGTGCTGCGGATATCTGCGGACGGCAGGTAATGTATCATTTCTTTCTCTTCTTCGACATATACATTAGTAAATGCAAGAGAAAGAGGTGATATGTTTGAAAACACAGCCGGAAGGTCGTGCGGTCATGCTTGGAAGATATATTATCGAAAACAGGACTACTGTACGCGGAGCTGCAAGAAACTTCGGCATTTCCAAAAGTACGGTACATAAAGATGTAAGTGAAAGGCTGAAACAGGAAGATCCCGAGCTGTATGAAAAAGTGAAGGACATACTCGAAATAAACAAGAAGGAAAGACATATCCGCGGCGGACTTGCCACAAAGCGGAAATATGCCGAAATAGCCTGCCGCAGGAAAAAGATACGGCACTTTTAACTGTGACACTCATTTAGAGTTTATGCGTAATGTAATGGCGAACGATGTTCGCCATTACAGTGTACTCATGTTAATTGCATTGTAAGGCGCGGACGACCAATGGTCGTCCCTACAATTCTGTTTGCTGTGCAATAACAACTAAGGGGCGGATATTATCCGCCCCTACGCTTTTATATGCCTGCAAGTTTTTTGAATTTGATATAGAATTCGCTGAGCGAGTCTCTGCCTGTCAGCATACTTTCGTCAACGTATGCGCCAATATACTTTCCGTCACGGAATACGTAATATTTTTCTTCTTCGCCCTTTACAAGGTCTATTTTAAGAGATCTACCGTCGCTGAAGCTGTATTCGGCAGTCATAACAGGATCTTTCAGTTCGGGCTTTACAGTAACATCTGTGCCCTTCAATTTCACTATTGCAAATGCATTGAAGAAATTGTTGAAAGCAACATAGTTTTCTGTTGAGTCAAAGTCAACGTCCTTGCCGTTGTATTTGCACTCCATATTCTTGATATCAACTTCACAGGTGTCGTTGTTATCAAGGTAGCTGAACTTGAAGCTGCTTACACTGTAAGAGTCAGCCGAAACGTAATTGCGTACGAGGTAATCATAGGGGAGAGCGTTTGCTATAGTAAGGTCTTCCCTGTAATAAAGCTCTACCTGCTCATTGTCTACGAGTACGAAGCAGTATGTCGGATCATTATCATTAGCACTGATGAGGATATGATGCTCGCTGCCGTCGCTGCCCTTTACGATAATATCGCCGTATGGCTTATCGAAGCCGTACTTTGAAAGGTCGTCAAGCTTTTCGTCAAGCATTTCCTCTGCTTCAAGACGTACAAGATCATTGAGAGCTGCTGTTACCGCAGTCTGGTCAAGTTCGAGCTCGGAGTACTCCTTCGGGAGTGACCATGTCTGAGCATCAGCATCAAATGTAAGGTCACAGAGCACCTTGCCGTCCTTGTATGTAGTTACCTCCTGTATATCATAAAGTGAGTAAGGCACTATCATTTTATTCTTGAGAAGAAGTCTATCGAGTTTGAGTACGCTTCCGTGCTGTGAATCAACAGCATAGACATTGCTCTTTCCGTCAACAGTAACATAGTAATAATCGCCTGTAGGGCTTTCGCTTCCTATGTATATGGTATGTGTGCCGGAAGGAACAGTGATCTCAACTTTATCGGGATCGTCAAGACCGTACATTGCCAGCTTTTCGTCAGTTACGTTGCCGTAGTTTGTAACGGCTTTTAGGTCGGAAAGGTATGTGCATATGAGCTGGCAGTAAGTCTGGTCAAGCTTGAATTCGCTATTAGTGAGTGCCCATTCGTCACCGTTTTTCTCGGCAGTATAAACTTCATCGCCCTTTGAGAAAACTATTTTTGTGGAGCTGTACGGATCAAAGTTGAACAGCACATTGTCTGCAAGCTCCTGTTTTGTCTGCTCTTTTTCCTTGTCCTTGTCATGCTTTGCAGCAAGGTAAAAACCTATGGAAGCACCGGCAAGGAAAACAAGCGCGATAAGTCCGATAATCATTTTTTTCATCAGGAATTTCTCCTTTTAAGCCATACAGCGACACCAACGATAGCAAGAAGTGCAGGGATAACATAAACTATAACCATAACACTTGTTGCTTCTTTTCTATCCTTGAAGGTCATGTGGTCGTAGGAGTTGAACTTGTTTCCTATACCAAACTGGATATCACTGTCATACAGCCATGTATTACTGAATGTTGCGAGCATATTTGAGCCGCTTATAGAAGGAGCGATAGCATCGCTGTCGATTATGGAAGTAGTACCGAATACTACCATTTTTCCGCCTGACACCTTATTGTAAGAATAATAGCCGAAGTCAAGATCAAGACCTGTGAGGAGCTCATCTGCCTGCTGTGCGGTGATCTCATCGCCGCCCATTGACTTGCTGACTGTTGTATATTCACCTGAAGCGGTAGCAACATTCTTGATTATAGATGAACGCTCTGTATAAGACGCGCCAGGGAAGCTGTCCTCGGGGATCTCGGTAAGGCTTCTTGTGTTTGCGATACCTGCGATATATGCGCCTTCGCTTATGAGTTCGTTAAGGTCGGAGGTGAGGTCCTGAGTGAATTCGTCATTGTATCTTGAACCTGCGGGATACTCGACACGGAAGAAATTCTCGACCTGCTTTGAGTCTCTGTCCTGAAGCTTGTTGGCATCAAGAGACTCTGTAACATAGTTATAGTCGAGGATAAGTCCGAATTTTTCCATTACGTTTTCTATGTTGTAGAAACGTCCCTTTGTGTCGCACGGATCAATAAGGAATGAGAGTGAACCGCCGTTTTCGGCGTACTCGTTGAGGAGGTCTTTCTCCTTGTCTGTTATATCCTTCTGAGGACCTGCAAGGTAGATTATCTTTGCATTATCGGGGATAGCTCCTGCCTTGTCGAGATCAAGCTCCTGAACATCGTAGTCCTTGGACTTGAGCTGATTAGCGTATATCGAGAAGCTGTCGTTTATAGACTTTTCTCCGTGACCTGTAAGGAAGTATACTGTGGGGAGAGAACCGCTTGCGCAAATGGAGATAGCAGCAGCGATAAGCTCTTCGCCTGCGTACTGCTTCTGTCCCTGTGAGCCCTGGAATATCTTTTTACCGCTTATCTTCTTGGTGATATTATTGCATCTTACGAAGATATCACACTCATTTGTACCAAGGTTGCCCTCTGGATCAAGGTTGCTTGCGAGTGCGGCGTTTTCGTTAGGATCAAAGCAGGTGAGGTCGATATTGTCGAAATCATCGAGCTGTGTGAGTGTGTGATAAAGGGGGAGGAATTCCGAAGCATCAGCTTCATTGAAGTATGCAAGCTTTGAGAGATAGTAAACATCTATATGCTTGTCGGAATTGTCAGCGATGAGCTGTTTTGTCTTTTCATTAAGTGTGTACTTCTTTGAAGGAGTCATATCGAAGCCTCTGTCGTAAAAGCTTACTATAAGGTTTATCGGTATGAAGATGACAAGTACGAGTATCGCCATTATGAAGGCGATAGTATTGGTGAAATTCTTTTTCTTCTTCATTTCGGCTTACCCCCTGTTCCAACGTCTCTTCTCGATGGCGATATATGTCCATGCGAGGAAAACTATTATTACAGAACCGAAGAAAACCATATCCGAAAGACGAATGAAGCCCTCTGAGAAGTATGCAAATCTTGGCTGTGCTGCAAATGAATATATCACTGACTGTACCTTTGGGTACTGTGAGATGAAAGCTGTATTTGAGAAGTCATCAACGAAGAGGAGTATGAACATTATTACCTCGCCGATGATAGCCGCAAGTATGGACGACTCGGTAAGTGATGAGATGAACATACCTACTGCGATGTACATGGTTCCCCAGAAGAATATGCCTATGTAAGCGCATATGAGCTGGCTCACGATGACTTCGCCCTTCATAGCTGTAAGGATAGGGAAGAATGCAGTACCTAAAAGCATGAAGATGTAAACAGTAACGTTTGCAAGAAACTTTGCGATAACTATTTTCAGAACGCTGACAGGTGATGTCATCAGCAGGACTTCCGTACCGTTCTTGCGCTCGTCCGCAAATGTCCTCATGGTGAGGAGCGGTATGAGGAATATGAAGTAGAGGATAACGGAATAGAACATCTCGGTGAATGAGAATGCCCATGTGTTTGAGCCCTCGAGCTTAGCGATACCGCTTGAAAAGCTCAGGGAGAACAGCAGCATGAAAAGTGCTGCGAAAGCGTAAGCGAAAGGAGTGTAGAAGAATGATTGCAGCTCCTTTTTATAAATAGGAAACATCTTACTCTTCCTCCTTTTTCTCAGTGTTTTTTTCTGACTCATCTGGCATCTCGTCAAGAAGCTCCTGGAGTCCGTTCTTCTTTGCGGGACGGTTGATGAGCTCAATGAATACGTTTTCAAGATTAGGCTTGTCCGTATACATTTCAAGTATGCTTATGCCGCTTTTGAGACATTCGGACATGATAGAATCTCTGATAGTATCGGTGTCTCCTTCGAGAGAAACGGTGAATGAGTAGATATCATTGCCCTCGTCCTCTACCTTCTTTATCTCGCTGACACCCTTGGTCATACCTATTATAGAAGCAGCACTTTCCTTGTCGCCCTTTACCTTGATGTGGAGAATGAACGATGTGGCAAATGACTTTTCAAGGTTCTCGATAGTGTCGATAGCTCTGATGTCGCCCTTGTTGATGATTACTACTCTGTCACATACCGCACTTACTTCGCTGAGGATATGTGAGCTGAATATAACCGAGTGCTCTTTTTTCAGATCCTTTATCAGAGCACGTACCTCTGCTACCTGATTTGGGTCGAGACCAACGGTAGGCTCGTCGAGGATAAGGAATTTCGGGTTGCCGAGAAGTGCCTGAGCAAATCCCACACGCTGTTTGTAACCCTTTGAAAGATTGCGGATAAGCTTTCCCGAAACGTCCTTGATTTTAAGAAGTCCCATAACGCGGTCTATTTCGTTCTTGCGCTCACCCCTTGGAACTCTTTTCAGACCTGCACAGAATGAAAGGTATTCCTTTACTTTCATATCGGGGTATACGGGAGGTATCTCGGGGAGGTATCCGATATTGCTTTTTGCCTTTATCGGATCTTTGGTAATGTCTGCACCGTAAATGGTGACAGTTCCGTCTGACATGGGCAGGAATCCTGCGATCATGTTCATGGTTGTTGATTTTCCCGCACCGTTAGGCCCGAGAAAACCGAGGATCTCATTATCGTTTATTGTAAAGCTTATATGATTTACAGCACGGTTGCTGCCGTAATACTTTGTAAGATTTTCAATATTAATCATGAGCTGCTCCTTTCCGATCAATAAATCAATTTTATCAAAAAACAGGTGCTATTATCTCATCATAGCATACTGCTATATTATCGCAGAATAATATTAACACAAGATGAATAAAATATGAATAAAATGTTAATTCACAAGAGAGACGATTTTGCCAACGCTGTTTCGCAAGCAATGTGACAGGTAAATCTTAGAGCGAAAGTGTGAGGATTTTGTGAGAGTTTATTGTGGGTAAGATGAATGTTGACAGGATTAGTTTTATGATGTGACTTATTAACATATAGCTAATATATCCGATTTTTAGCTGTTTTCAGCGGTAGACAAAATGTACAAAAAAGCAAATAGCTTTGTGTGCATTGCAACAAAAATGACTTTGCTCAGAAGTAAACTGTTGACACGCATTGAATTGTAGAATATAATAATCTTGAAAATAGTTTGAGAATTGTGTGCAGTCTGCGTGAAAATGCACACAGTGTACGAAGTATTTTCGTATGCACCCCCGAAAGTGCGAACCTTAGGGGGCAATCCATTTTTTAACCACTATATTATTACGAGAGGGGTAAAAACAAATGATAAGCAAAAAGAATAAGGCTCTCGCAGCTGGCGTTCTTGCAGCTGCAATGTCCGCAACCGCAGTTCTTCCTACATTTGCTTCAGCTGCTGAAAAGTCAAGCTATGCAAAGGAAACTACTTACGCTGAGATGTTCTCATCACTTTATGATGACGTTGTAACAAACGGTATAGAGAACGGCTACCTTAGCAAACAGACAAATGGTTCTGGATTCGGTATTCCTTATCATTCAGTAGAAACATTCATCGTTGAGGCTCCTGACTACGGTCACGAGACAACATCAGAAGCTATGTCATACATCGTATGGATGGCTGCTATGCACGATGTTCTTGCTACAAAGAATGTTATCAGCGGTTCTAAGGGCGACCTCAAGAAGGCTTGGAACACAATGGAAGCTATGATCCCTGGTTGGTCAAAGGCTCACGGCAGATCAGATATCGACTACGGTTCATTCTGGGAGCAGACAAAGGTTGAGGCTGACTCATCAGAAGAGTGCGACCAGCCAAGTGACTATCCTGCAAAGCAGGAAGGCGGTAAGGCTGCTAACCCACTTTATGAGACATTCAAGTCTGCATACAGCAGTGATGAAGGTTACTACCTCATGAACTGGCTCGCTGACGTTGACGACTGGTACGGCTTCAGCAAGGGCACAGACGGCGAAGGCAAATTCACATTTATCAATACATTCCAGAGAGGCGAACAGGAGTCTTGTTTCGAGACAGTTCCTGCTCCTTGTCTTGAAGAGCTCCTTTATGGTATGGATAGTACTGATAAGGATAACGGTAACGGTATCAAGGCTATCTTCAATGGTAAGGATAAGGTTCCGCAGCAGTACTCATTCACAAACGCTCCTGACGCTGAGGATCGTTGTATCCACGCTGTATACTTTGCAAACCAGTACAACGCAGGTGATTCTTCTGTATCTGCTCTCGCAGGTAAGATGGGTGACCAGTGCCGTAACGACATGTTTGATAAGTACTACAAGAAGATCGCTGAGGATACAAAACTCACAAGCTCTGCTGAGTCAGGCAACGGCGGTCAGCACTACCTCATGGGCTGGTATACAGCTTGGGGCGGAGCTCTCAAGGCAAGCTACGGCAACTACGGCTGGGCTTGGCAGATCGGCTGCTCACACTCACATCAGTTCTATCAGAACCCACTTGCTGCTTATGGTCTTCTCTATGATTCATCAATCAATGCTGGTATGAAGGCTAAGGGCGCAAATGACGACTATACAGAGTCTCTCAAGAGACAGATCGAAATGTATCAGTGGCTCCAGTCTGTAGACGGTCCTTTCGCTGGTGGTTGTACAAACAGCTGGAGAGGTCGTTACGAGACATATCCTTCAGGCCACGCTACATTCTATAAGATGGCTTACGTTCCACATCCTGTTTACGCTGACCCGGGTTCAAACCACTGGATCGGTAACCAGGTATGGTCAACACAGCGTCTTGCTGAGCTTTACTACTATGTAGTAACAAACGGCGACAAGTCTAGCCAGAAGTACGGCGGACTCAGCCTTGAGGATGCTCTTGACAAGCTCCTTACAAGATGGGTTGATTGGTTCGAGAAGAATACTAAGTTCGACTATGTTGACGATGCTGGTAATACACATACATATGCTATCCCTTCAACTCTTGACTGGGGTTCAAGTGATACAGACTATACTTGCACACCTGATACTTGGACAGGTACATACGACGAGAACGGTAACCAGAAGCTTACTTGTAAGATCGGCGGTTACGGTCAGGGAGACGTAGGATGCGTATCCTCACTCTGTAACACACTTATTTACTATGCTAAGGCTAAGGGCGTTGACGCTGAGTTCTCAAAGAAGGAAGGCACATCTGTTGCTGAAAAGGCACTTTACCTTGCTAACAGACTCCTTACAGCTCAGTACAATGAGGGACGTGACGCAATCGGTATCACATTTACTGATTCTAACCCAAGCCTCAAGAGAGTATACGAAGAGAAGGTTTATATTCCTGATTACTATAAGGGCAAAATGCCTGATGGTTCTGTTCTTGAGCCAGGCGCAACATTCTCATCAATCCGTAAGAGCTACGAGAAGGATAAGATGTGGCAGGAGTGCAAGAAGTACTACGATGGTGAAGGTACAGATAACAATGGCGATGGTAAGGTTGACTGTGGCGACTACCAGTTCCAGTATCACAGATTCTGGCACGCTGGTGACGCTGTAGTTGCTTACGGTACAATGGCACTTCTCTATCCAGATGTTCTGCCGGATGATCCAACTCCAATAACTACAACAACTACAACTACAACTACAACACAGCCACCTGTTATTACAACTACAACAATTTCAGATGTTGTAACTCCAACTGCTAAGGTATGGGGCGACGCTAACTGCGACGGCGACGTTGATATGTCAGATATCGTTCTTATCATGCAGAGCCTTGCTAACCCGAACAAGTATGGCATCGGCGGTACAGACGCTACAGCTATCACTGCACAGGGTCAGGCTAACGCTGACGTTGATACATCAAGCAAGGGCATCACAACTCAGGACGCAGTTCGTATCCAGAACTTCCTCCTCAACAAGATCGCTTCACTTGATCCAACTAAGTAATTATTACTTATAATTAAGTAGATTAAAGCTGCACGGTTTTTCCGTGCAGCTTTTTTATGCCCAATTCTGCCATGAGTCGTAAAGTCGGAGAGGACGAGGGTGTTCGCTTCTGCAAAATTGAATTCCCCGATATTTTCCGAAAAAAGCTTGCATTTTACTTTAAATAATGATATAATATTATAATAGCATTTTTATGCGAAAAAATATTCCTAAGAAAGCAGGCGATAGGGTGCTTAGAAGTATGACAGGCTACGGAAGAGCGCAGCAGATACTTAATGGACGCGATATCCTTGTTGAGATCCGTTCAGTTAACCATAGATATTATGAATATTCGTCAAGAGTTCCCAGGACCTACAGCTATATAGATGAAAAGCTGAAGGCTCTGCTCAAAACAAGCATTTCCCGCGGCAAGGTAGAAATAGCCGTAACGATCAATAATATCGAAGGCAAGGATACCGAGATCGCTGTTAATAAGGGTGCAGCCGAGGGCTATGTCAACGCTCTCAGAAGCATTGCCGATGAGCTTGGTGTGGAGGACGACATCACACTTTCAAAGCTTATGAAGCTCCCTGATATATTCAATATACAGAAAACTCCCGATGATGAGGAACAGGTCTGGGAGGACGTTTCAAAGGTAGCCTCAGAGGCTATCGGCAAATTCGTTGAAATGCGCCAGACAGAGGGTGAACGCCTTAAAGCCGACATAATCGAAAAGGCTGAGGGCATACTTAAAATGGTAGCAAAGGTTGAGGAACTCTCACCGCTTACCGTTGAAAACTACAGAAACAGACTTTACAAGAAGCTCAGCGAAGTCCTTGAAGGCAAGGACATAGACGACCAGAGAGTTCTTACGGAAGCAGCTGTTTTCGCCGAGAAAATAGCTGTTGACGAGGAAACTGTAAGACTCCGCAGCCATATCTCTCAGCTTGAGAATATGGTATCGGGCGATGACGCAGTGGGCAGAAAGCTGGACTTCATCGTGCAGGAAATGAACCGTGAGGTAAATACTATCGGTTCAAAGGCTCAGGATCTGAACATCACTAAGGTGGTAGTCGATATGAAGGCTGAGATCGAGAAGATACGCGAACAGATCCAGAATGTTGAGTAATTTACCATGAAGCTTATAAATATAGGTTACGGAAATATGGTGTCAGCTGACAGGATAGTGACTATAGTAAGCCCCGAGTCAGCTCCCATAAAACGCCTCGTTCAGGAGGCGCGCGACGACGGCAGAGCCGTTGACGCTACCTACGGAAGAAAAACAAGAGCCGTAATGATAATGGACAGCGGTCATATTATCCTTTCATCACTCATTACAGAGACTCTTGCTGCAAGAATAAACGGTTCAGGAGGAGCTGATGACGATGAATAAAGGCAGACTTATTGTATTTTCCGCTCCGTCGGGCTGCGGAAAGGGTACTATGCTGGAGGAGATACTGAAGGACCAGCGTTTCGCAGTATCTGTTTCGGCAACTACAAGAGCTCCCCGAGAGGGTGAAAAGGACGGTGTGAATTACCACTTCCTTACCCGTGAGGACTTTGAACAGCGTATTGCTGACGGCAAGTTCATTGAACACGCCGAGTACTGCCAGAACCTTTACGGCACACTTTCCAGTGAGGTGGACGGCAGACTTGAAAAGGGACTCAACGTAATTCTCGAAATAGAGCCTCAGGGCGCAATGAAAATACGCGAAAAGCGTCCCGATGCACTGTTTATATTTATAGTTCCGCCTTCAATAGGTGAACTCCGCCGCAGACTCAAAAAGCGCGGCACAGAGACCGATGAGGTCATAGAAGAGCGTGTTTCAAAGGCTGCATGGGAGATATCTCAGGCTGAGAAATACGATTACATCATTGTCAATGACGCCCTTGAGGACGCTATAAGCGACTTCTTCGCAGTTATACGCGGAGAGCAGCTTAAAAAAGAGTTTTCGGGCGATATTATAGAAGAGGTGCTTAAAAATGCTTAGACCTGCAGTAAATCAGATCATCACAAAGAATGAGAGCTGTTATTCACTCGTTATTGCTGTTGCAAAGCGTGCAAGACAGATCTCAGAGGAGCTTTACGAGAACGGCGAGACTCTTGAAGAGAAGCCTGTAAAGACAGCTGTTGAGGAGCTTGCAAGCGGAAAGTGCAAGATAGTAAGCACTGTTCCACAGAGCAACGAGTAATGCCCCTTATTGCGGAGACCGCAGTCAGCGGAACAGCTTATTCCTTTGATATGCTGTTCAGCTATGCTGTTCCCGAAAAGCTGAAAGCGGATATCACCTGCGGATGCAGAGTGCTTGTACCTTTCGGAAAGGGGAACAAACGCAGGATAGGAGTGGTCATGAAGCTCTCCGAGGGGGATAGCAAGGGGCTTAAATCCCTTGTGTCACTTGTGGACGAAGAACCTGTCATTTCGGAGGAGCTTCTCAGACTTGCCCTGTATATAAGAGAGCATACCTTCTGCACTTATTTTGATGCAGTAAAAGCCATGCTCCCGCCTGCAATGAGCGTGAGCGCGAAAGAAACGTTCAGGCTTGTTAAGAATTTCACGGATATATCTTCTCTCAGTAATGAGGCAGCCGAGCTTCTGGAAATACTTTCGGGTACGGCAGGGAGCAAAGAGCTGAATGAGCTGATAGAGAAGCATATAATAGATAAGGGCAGACATCTTCCCGACGAGCTGTGCGATGCAGGTGCTCTGGACTCGGACAACGTTTTCAGGCAGGCTGTGGGCGATGCAGCAGTGAGAATGGTGCGCCTTACAGAAAAGTATATGAGTGCTCCCGAGGGCTTCGAGCTTACTACAAAGCAGAAGAAAGTCGCTGATTTCCTTGAGGAATTCGGCTCTGCTGCCGTAAGGGAAGCTGCGTATATGTGCGGAGTTACCGAAGCGGTAGTGAAGCGTCTTTGCGCAAACGGAGCAGCTGAGGAATACGAAGCTGAGGTGCTGAGAAGGGTAGAGGGCGATACTGACGAGAAAAGAAGTCCGCAGGATATAGTCCTTTCAGATGAACAGCAGAAGGCTCACGATACCGTACTGGCTCAGCTTTTTGAGAGAAAGCCTGCGGTATTCCTGCTTCACGGTGTAACGGGAAGCGGCAAGACCTCGGTATTTGAGAAGCTCATAGACGATACTGTAAAAATGGGAAGGCAGGCAATGCTGCTCATTCCCGAAATAGGTCTCACTCCGCAGATATTGAAGCGGTTTCGTTCGCTTTTCGGTGAGAGGGTAGCTGTTATACACAGCGGACTGTCACTGGGGCAGAGACTTGACGAATACAAAAGAATAAAACGGGGCGATGCGGATATCGTAATTGGTACGAGAAGTGCTGTATTTGCTCCGCTCAGTGATATCGGACTCATTATTATAGATGAGGAGGGCGAGCGTTCCTATAAGTCGGACAGTTCGCCAAGATATTCCACACATGATATCGCCAAGCAGCGATGTGCTTACCATAAGTCCGCACTTCTGCTTGCTTCGGCAACACCTTCAATTGAGAGCTATTACCTTGCCGAAAGGGGCGTATACAAGCTTCTCGAAATGAAGGAGCGATACCAGAATTCGCCGCTTCCTGAGGTGAGTATCATTGATATGAACCTTGAGCGTGAGGCTGGCAACCGCACGGAGTTCAGCCGCAGACTTGCGGAGGAGATAAGCCTTAATCTGAAAAACGGCGAGCAGTCCATACTGCTTCTCAACAGACGAGGCTATCACACTATCATAAGCTGCTGCGACTGCTATCAGCCGCTGTACTGCCCGAATTGCTCGGTACCGCTGACATACCACAAGAAAAACAACAAGCTGATGTGCCACTACTGCGGCTACGTCAGTGACCCTGTGGAGGAGTGCCCCTCATGCGGCTCGAAGCACCTTAAAAATATGGGCTTCGGTACGCAGAAGCTTGAAGAGGAGCTTTCCACATTCTTCCCGACTGCGCGTATACTGCGCATGGACGCGGATACAACATTCTCACGGTATTCCTACGAGAAAAGCTTCAAGGAATTCCGCGAGGGGAAATATGACATAATGATAGGTACTCAGATGATAGGCAAGGGACTGGATTTCCCCGATGTTACGCTTGTAGGTGTACTGTCGGTGGATAAGGCTCTTTATGCAGGGGATTTCAGAAGCTATGAGCGCACCTTCTCGCTTATCACTCAGGTGGTTGGACGAGGCGGACGCGGGCAGCGTAAAGGCAGAGCCATATTGCAGACCTTCATTCCCGAGCACTATATCATGAATCTTGCTGCCGCGCAGGACTACAAAGGCTTTTACAATGAGGAGATAGCCATACGCCGCGCAATGATATTTCCGCCGCTGTGCGATATGTGCATTTTCTGCTTTGCAGGCGGTGAGGACTTTTCAGTCAAGGTGGGCGCGGACGCTGTTCTGGGACTTATGAATCATAAGCTCAGGGAGCTTCAGCCGAAAACTCCCGTGCGTGTTCTCGGTCCTGTCAGATGTTCTTACGGCAGGATAAACGGCAAGTACCGCTACAGGATAATAATGAAATGCAAGAACAACGCCGAAATGAGGGGCTATATAAGAGGAGTCCTTACAGAGTCGGCAAAGCTGAAAGAGATGAAAGGAATCACCCTGTATGCCGATATGAACGGCGATGTGGGCGTATGAGAAAAGGATAGGATAAAATGGCACTTAGAAGAATTTTAACCGATAAGGACGAGGTGCTCCACAAGGTTTGCAAGCCTGTGGAGAAGTTTGACGAAAAGCTTGCGCAGCTTCTTGACGATATGCACGAGACTCTCGACAAAGCTGAGGGCGTTGGTCTGGCTGCTCCGCAGATAGGCTTATGCCGCAGGATATTCATTATGCACCTTGACGAAAATGATATAGTTGAGGCTATAAACCCCGAAGTTACCAAAAAAGAGGGTAAACAGCGTGTGCAGGAGGGCTGCCTTTCATGCCCTAATGTATGGGGCTATGTTACAAGACCTCTGAGCTGTCACCTCAAAGCACAGGACAGGAACGGAAACTGGTTCGAGCGTGATTTCACAGATCTCGGCGCACAGTGTACCTGCCATGAGAACGACCACCTTGACGGTCATATATTCACAGAAATAGTCGAAGAATTCTTTGTACCAGAGGAGCCTAAAAAATGAAAATAGTATTTATGGGAACACCTGATTTTGCTGTACCTTGTCTGCGTACTCTTGCAGAGAGCGGACATGAGATCGCAGCAGTGTTCACTCAGCCCGATAAACCAAAGGGAAGAGGATATAAGCTCATACCTACGCCTGTAAAGGCTGCTGCCGAGGAGTACGGCATACCTGTATATCAGCCGCTTTCGCTGAGAAAGGGCGATGACGCAGAGGAAGCTATGAAAACTCTCCGCGATATATCACCAGAGCTTATAGTCGTTACAGCTTACGGACAGATACTTCCTAAGGAAGTCCTTGAGCTGCCGAAGCATGGCTGTGTGAATATACACGCTTCACTTCTGCCGAAATACAGGGGCGCAGCTCCTATAAACTGGGTAATACTCAATGGCGAGAAGGAGACAGGTGTTACTTCCATGCAGATGAGCGAGGGACTTGATACAGGTGATATGCTCATCAAGAAAAGCACCGAAATAGGCGCAAATGAGACCTATGAGGAGCTTTATGCGAGACTTTCCGACATGGGCGGTGAAGTCCTTGCAGAAACTTTAAAAGCTATCGAAAGCGGCGATCTTCATCCCGAAGTACAGGACGACAGTCTTAGCTGTTACTCTCCAATGATACGCAAGGAAATGAGTGCGCTGGACTTTTCAAAGTCTGCTGCGGATATACACAATACTATCCGCGGAGTTACGGGTTTTGCAATGCTTGAGGGCAAACGCCTGAAGGTATTCAGATCGGAGCTTTCAGATAAAAAGTATCCGAATGCTGAAAACGGAGCTGTTGTCGATACAAAGAGCTTTGCAGTAAAGTGCGGCGACGGCGGTGCGGTAATATTCCGCGAAGTTCAGCCTGAGGGCAAAAAACGCATGAACACAGAGGACTTCCTCATGGGCAAGAAGCTGACTGAGGGAGAGATACTCGGATAAGGAGGAAAATATGGCTATATTTTTGGTTTTAGTAATGCTTCTTCTGCCTCTTATTGCGCAGATAAACGTAAAGTGTACTTTCAGTAAGTACAGCAGTGTAAGTAATTCAAGAGGACTTACTGCTGATGAAGTTGCAAGAAGGATACTCGATGCAAACGGTCTTTCTTATGTTGGTATCGAGCATATCAAGGGCAATCTCAGCGACCACTATGATCCTAAGGCAAATGTTGTAAGACTTTCAGACTCATGTTACGGCAATACATCTGTTGCTGCTATCGGCGTAGCTGCTCATGAATGCGGTCATGCCTGCCAGCACGCTGAGAACTATACTCCTATAGTAATAAGAAGCAAGATAGTTCCTGCTGTAAGTATCTGTTCAAATTTATGGTATTTTTTATTCATCATCGGTCTTTTATTCAGCCAGATGACTATCGGAACGAACCTGATCTATATTTCCATCGCAATGTTTGCAGCAGTAGTTCTTTTCCAGCTTGTTACTCTTCCTTGCGAGTTTAATGCAAGTGACAGAGCTTTAAAGACTCTTGAGAGAGATGGTATCCTTGAGATGGATGAGGTACCGAAGGCAAAGAAGGTTCTCACAGCAGCTGCTCTGACTTACGTTGCAGCTCTTATCTCATCAATTATCCAGCTTCTCAGACTTCTTGCTGCTGCAAGAAGAAGATAATGACAGACCCGCGATATCTTGCTGTAAAGCTTCTCGATAAGACTTTCAGCGGAGGAAGCTACTCAAATCTGCAGCTGGACAGCGGTCTCAAAGCCTCTGACCTTGATGACAGAGGAAAGAAGCTGTGCTCTGCTGTTTACTACGGAGTAATAGAGCGTAAGCTGACTCTCGACCATATAATCGGCGGACTCAGCTCCCGTCCCATTGCGAAGCTTGACAGTATTATCCTTAATATACTGCGCTGCGGCATCTATCAGATAATGTATATGGACAGTGTTCCCGATAACGCAGCCGTAAACGAAAGCGTTGCACTTGCGAAGAAATTCCGCAAGACAAGTGCTTCGGGTATGGTAAATGCAGTATTGCGTAATTTTATTCGCAGCGGCAAGGAGATAAAGCTGCCTAAAAACGCCGCGGAAGCAATGTCCGTGAAGTATTCCGCACCTGCCGAACTGGTGAAAAGTCTTACCGATGATTACGGTTCAGAAAAGGCAGAGGGATTTCTTGAAAATTCTCTTGAAAAAAGTGTCACATATATACGCAGAAATGCGTTAATATGTAATGAAAAAGAATTTAATGAGGCACTTGGCGATATCAAGGCTGAAAAGCTGAGAGAGTGCTGCTACACCGTTGAAAGCGGTGACTTAACAGCAACGGAAGCTTTCAGAAAAGGGTATTTTCATGTTCAGGGACTTGCCTCACAGTTCTGCTGCGAAGCCCTTGCTCCTACTGAGCAGGACAGAGTCCTTGATATATGTGCAGCTCCCGGCGGCAAGACCTTTACTATGGCGGAGCTTATGAACAGTAAAGGCGAGATATACGCCTTTGACCTGCACGAAAAACGTGCCGAGCTCATACGCAAGGGTGCGGAAAGGCTTGGCCTCACCAATATAAAAGCAGCGGCAGGGGACGCGACAGTATTTAACCCCGACCTGCCGAAATTTACTAAGATACTCTGCGATGTCCCGTGTTCGGGACTGGGAGTCATTGGCAGCAAGCCCGAGATAAAGTACAAGAATATCTCAGACTTTGCAGGGCTCCCCGATATACAATATAAAATAGTGTGCAACGCGCTGAACTATCTGGAAGCAGGAGGTACTCTCGTTTATTCTACCTGTACAGTGCGCAGAGCCGAGAATGAAGAGGTCTGTGAACGACTTCTCCGCGAACACCCTGAGCTGGAGGCAGTTGAGCTTCCCGAGATGCTTGGAGAAAAATTCGGCACTATGGCTACACTTATGCCGCCAAAATTCGGCAGCGGTTTCTTTATTGCAAAATTCAGGAAAAAGTAAGGTGATAAATTGGAAAAGATCGATATTCTCAGTCTTGATCTTGACGAGCTCACAGAGATACTGACGAGCATCGGCGAGAAGAAATTCCGTGCAAAGCAGATATTTCAGTGGCTGCACGTGAAAAGAGTCCTTGATTTCGACAAAATGACTGATATATCTGTCCAATTACGCCGCAGCCTGAACGAAATTTTTTGTATAAATGGACTATTTGTGCAGAAAAGGCTTGAATCTGCTATAGATAATACGGTAAAATATCTTTATAGGCTTTCTGACGGCAATTTCGTCGAGACTGTTCTCATGGAATACAGCTATGGTTACAGCATCTGCGTGTCGACTCAGGTGGGCTGTAAAATGGGGTGCAACTTCTGTGCTTCAACTATAGCAGGCTATGTCAGAAGTCTTACTGCCTCGGAGATTTTATTGCAGATCTACGAGGCTGAACGTGATTCAGGCAAACGTGTCTCGGGAGTGGTGCTCATGGGCATCGGTGAACCCCTTGACAATTTTGACAACGTTATGAAGTTCCTGCATCTGCTGTCCCATAAGGACGGCAATGATATGAGCCTTCGTCACGTATCGCTTTCTACCTGCGGTATCGTACCGCGTATATATGAGCTGGCGGACAAGAAATTGCAGCTTACTCTTTCGGTATCCCTCCACTGTGCGGATAACGAGGGACGAAGCGAGATAATGCCCGTCAATAAAAAGTATGATCTTCCGAGCCTCATCGAGGCTTGCAGATATTATATCGATAAGACGGGACGGCGTGTCACATTTGAATATGCCGTTATCGATGATGTTAATTCCTCGCCCGCAGATGCTGATAAGCTGGCAAAGCTGCTGAGGGGAATGAATTGCCATGTTAACCTTATACCCGTTAATAAGGTAAGGGAACGAAATTATCATACAGCCCGTTCAGGCGTTGCGGAATTCGCAAAACTGCTTGGCAGGCGGGGAATAAACGCTACCGTAAGAAGAACTCTCGGCAGCGATATCGAAGCAGCGTGCGGTCAGCTTAGACGCGATGCTGCACAGCAGAATGAAAAGAATGGGGGTGCGGATACTTGAGATTTCGCTTTGGCACGGATATCGGTCTCATGCGCGAAGAAAACCAGGACGCAGTGAGATGCGAATATTTCGGCCATAATGTTCTCGCCGTGGTATGTGACGGTATGGGAGGCGAGCGCGCAGGCAAGGAAGCCAGCGAGCTTGCAATAGAAGAATTCTTCCAGCGTTTTTCGGCGGATTACAAAGAGAGTCTGAGCGATGAAGAGATCCGTAAACTCCTTATCTCCTCGATCTCGGCAGCTAATTCCGTGATATATACACGGGCAAGGTTCGATTTCAAGAATTTTGGCATGGGAACGACCTGTGTTGCTGCCTTTGTCAACAAGAAAACAGCTTTCATAGCCAATGTCGGTGACAGCAGAGCGTATCTTATAACGGATACGGGGCTCGTAAGGATCACTACCGATCATAACGTAGCCGCTCTCCTCTTTGAACAGGGCAAGATCACCGAGGAGGAAATGGAAGTTCACCCTCAGAAGCATATGCTCGTCCGAGCGGTAGGCGTAGAAAAAACAGTGCTTACAGATACATTTATGCTTGATTATGAGGATAATAAAATAAGCCTGCTGCTTTGCTCTGACGGACTTTCAGGTTATTGCAGCGACGATGAGATATACAGCGTCATACTAAACTCAGATTTTGATGATGTTGCAGACGAACTTATTAAATTAGCTCTCGCAAAGGGCGGCCGTGACAATGTAACTGTTGCGGTAATTTCTGACTAACGCAGGAGGAAAGGAAATGGATAAAAACATTGGCAAAAAGCTCGACGGAAGATATGAGATAACCGAGCTTATCGGCGTCGGAGGTATGGCGGAAGTATACAAGGGCGTTGATGTTATCGACAACAAAACGGTAGCAATAAAAATACTGAAAAAGGAATTTGCAGAAAATGAAGAGTTCCTGCGTCGTTTCAGAAACGAGTCAAAAGCGATAGCAGTACTTTCTCACCCGAACATCGTAAAGATATACGATGTTGGCTTCTCTGAAAAGATACAGTATATCGTTATGGAGTATATCGACGGTATCACACTTAAAGAGTATATCGAAGAGGAAAAGGTACTTTCATGGAAGGACACAGTTCATTTCGTTATACAGATACTCCGTGCTCTTCAGCACGCTCATGACAAGGGTATAGTCCACCGCGATATAAAGCCGCAGAACATTATGATGTTCACTGACGGCACTATAAAGGTCATGGACTTCGGTATTGCCAAGTTTGCCCGTGAAGAGGGCAAGACTGCTACAGATCAGGCAATAGGAAGCGTTCATTATATCAGCCCCGAGCAGGCAAGCGGCAACGTAACAGATGCTAAGAGCGATATCTACTCGGTAGGCGCAATGATGTACGAGATGCTCACAGGCAGAAAGCCGTTCGACAGCGATAACCCCGTTGCTATCGCAGTAATGCATATGCATGATATCCCAGAGCGTCCAAAGCAGATAAATCCCGATATCCCTGACGGTCTCGAAGAGATCGTACTCAGAGCTATGGAAAAAGCTCCTGAGGACAGATATCAGACAACTGCCGAAATGATAAGCGATATCGAAGCTTTCAAGGCAGATCCCCATATCTCCTTCGGTTACTATGCTGAGGAGGACGACGAGAGCGAGCAGGAGATGCTCGATCCTTCAGTTGAAAACAATGTACAGTCAGAGAGCAGACAGGAGGTAGCAAGTGCCTACGCTGCAAAGGCTGCAGCTTCATCAGTCGGAGCACCTGCTTATGCAGGAGCAGCAGCTGCAATGTCAGCAGGCGGCAGAAACGCAGGCGCAAACGGCGGTGGTACTTCTGTTTCTCAGAGATACAATGACGCATACACAAATAACTATAACAATAACGGCGGTTACGACGATGACGAGGACGATGAGGAGGAAGAGCGTTCTTCACTGGTAGTCCCAGTTCTTACAGCAGTAGTTGTCGTTGTTATCATCGTTGCAGTGTTCTTCGTTGTAACAATGCTCAGAAACCTTATCACAAACAACTCCATGAAGGGTGGCAATAAGATGCCTGAGCTTTATGGTATGGACTACTATGAGGCAGAACAGAAATGGGGCAACAGCATCAAGTTCCAGATCGAAGGCTCTGAGTATAACGAAAAAGATGAAAACTGCATTATCAAGCAGAGTATCGAAGCAGGCTCAGTATTCAAGAAGGGTGATGTCTGCAAGGTAACTATCAGTAAGGGTATGGAGACTGTTGATGTTCCTCATGTTGCAGGAATAAACGCAGACCTTGCAAAGCTCCAGCTCAAGGACAGAGGTCTTGAATGTAAGATAATCAAACGTTCGGACGCTAATGTAAATCCAAACTATGTAATCAAATCCGAGCCTGAAGAGGGTACGGAAGTATATAAGGGCTCTACAGTCGTTCTCTACGTAAGCATGGGCGCAAATGCAGAGCAGTTCGAGCTTGAGGACTATACACACATGAGCATTGATGACGCTGTTATCAAGGCAGGATATAAGAACCTCAAGGTAGAGACAGTTTCAGAGCCTTCATACGAAAAGAAGGATACAGTATTCAAGCAGGATCCTGAAAAGGGCACAAAGGTAGAGGGCGGTTCTACAATTACTCTCTATGTCAGCGATGGTACTATCCCTGACGGTAAGGTAAGCATTGATATACCGCTTCCTGGTGATGCAGACGGACGTTTCAGCATCGACTTTATCCTTACAGACGAAAAGGGACACTCAAAGGCTGAGACAACAGGTCTTATCGTTTGCCCTGGTATGTCAACAGCATCAGTATCTATCGACGGTTCAGGCAAGGGCGTTGAAGTTAAGGCTTACCTTTACAATATGACAACTTCACAGAGAGCTCTTCTCGGAACATACAGCTTCGACTTCTCAACAAATTCTTACTCAACTATATCTGAGGATATCGGAGGAGCATTCAGCGCAGTAGGCGGATACAAGCAGCCTGAGACAGAGGCTCCAACGGAAGCTCCTAAGCCGACTGAACAGCAGCCGACACAGGCACCTCAGAACGATCATCAGGAAGGCATAAACGGATTTACTCTCCCTGACGGAACATGGTGGTACTATGACGCTGCCGATCATGTACTCGGTGAGTGGATAAACGGCGTATGGACATTATACGCTCCCGGAGTAAACGGATATTGGGAGTCAAATGACAGCGGCCCGAATATCTGGCACTGGAACAGCTGATGAAGAATAGTACCAGCGGAATTATTATAAAATGCTTAGGGGGACTCTACAGTGTAGAGTCCCCTGACGGTATATATGAGTGTAAGGCGAGAGGAGTTTTCCGCAACAGGGGTATCAGTCCCTGTGTCGGCGACAGAGTTAACGTCGAGGACGATGTTATAACCGAGATAGCCGACCGAAAAAACTGTATCATAAGACCTCCCCTTGCAAACCTTGACCAGCTTATATTCATAGTCTCCACCTGTGAGCCTGCACCTAATTATCTCATACTGGACAAGTTCATCGCTATAGCAGAGTATAAGGGCATAACTCCCGTTGTGGTCATCACAAAGACCGATCTGGGCGACAGCAGTCCCATACATGAGATATACGGCGGCATCGGCATTGATGTAGTCGAAGTCAAGTATGATGACGAAGCATCAGTAGAAGCTGTAAGGAAGCTTCTTGCAGGAAAGATAAGCGCATTTACGGGCAATTCGGGTGCAGGTAAGTCAACACTGCTCAATGCAGTCGACCCTACGCTGAATATAGCAACAGGCGAGATAAGCAAAAAGCTGGGCAGAGGCAGACATACTACACGCCATGCGGAGCTTTATAAGCTCAGCGGCGGCGGATATATAGCTGATACTCCGGGATTTTCAACTTTTGAGACAAACAGATACGATATAATCCGCAAGGAAGAGCTTGCAGGCTGTTTCCGTGAATTTGAGGGGCTTACCGATAAGTGCCGTTTCAGAGACTGCGCACACGTATGTGAAAAGGGCTGTGCGGTAGTAGAAGCGGTGGAGCGCGGCGAGATATCGAAAAGCCGCCATGAAAGCTATAAAACTATGTATGAAGAGGCTAAACAGCTGAAGGAGTGGGAATTGAAATGAAAAAATGCGCTATATTCGCAGGCGGAGATGTGCCTGAAAAGAGTACTGAAAGGCTTCTTAAAAGGCTGAAGGAAACAGACCTTGTGATATGTGCTGACTGCGGCTATAATCATGCCAAAAGGCTTGGTGTAGTACCAAATATAATCGTAGGCGATTTCGATTCCTATACGGAAGAGCTGCCGTCAGGTATCGAGATATTGCAGAGCGTCCCCGACAAGGACGACACGGATACTCTTATGGCTGTCAAACACGCAATAGAGCTTGGCTACTCAAATATCGACCTGTACGGCGGTCTTGGCGGCAGCAGATTCGAGCACAGCTTTGCAAATATCCAGACTATGATATATGCCTATCAGCAGGGCTGTACACTTAATATGTACGGTGACAGCGACCTTACGATACAGGGAGCAGATGACGGCGAGGTCGTTTACCGCAACAGAGATAACGGCATTTATTTATCTGTATTTGCACTTTCGGAAAGTCTTGGCATAGACTATTTCCGCGGAGTCAAGTATCCTCTTGAGGATTACTGCATGGTGCAGTCCTTCCCCATAGGAGTAAGCAACGAGATAACCGAAGGCAAGGCAAGACTTCGTATCAATAACGGACTTGCACTTATTATAATCACAGACAAGTAACAAAAACGCCTTTGATGAATATAATAGAGTATATCATCAAAGGAGGGATAACATCTTGAAGATAGTTGTCATAAAAAGCCCGAAATTCGTATCAGGTTTTCTGCGTATGATATTCGGTATCAAAAAAGAAGAGCAATAAAAAAGGCTGACTCATGCGAGTCAGCCTTTTTCCTGATATTGCGTAATTTTATATCACTGCAATATATTTTTATTTTTTAATTATTGAATAATCAATGCTTTTTCGTTGAAAAACACTGGTTTTATGCCCCTTTACAGGAGACGTTTTTTATGACTTATCCTTGTGGAAATACTGTCCTACAGCTTCGCTTCCGCAGAGTATGAAGAAAACAACGACTGTGAGTATGAGCGATACCGCATAGAGCAGGATAGCAAGACCTGAGCTGCCCTTATGCTGGTTTATCATAAACAGTCCGGGGAACAGCTGTATAACTCCGAAGATCAGGAATACAAAGGAAGTCAATGACTTGATACCGCCAATTCCTGTCATGAGAAGAAGTGAGAGCAGACCTGCTGCGCCTGCAATATATACTGCTGAATTCTCGATTGTTTTGCTTATGCCGCTGAGACCGTCCTTGTATTCAAGTCCGAGCTGACCTGAGTAGAGCAGGAAAAATACAACAGCTGCAATAACGCCTAAAATAGCGATTACGATCGTAATTTTGAAGCCTTTCTGTGCTTCTCTCTGGCGGGCTTCTTCCTTGAGGGCAAGCATCATCTGGAGACTTGCCTTTGAGTCTTTCTGCTCATATGAGAGATTAGTGGAAGTCCTTGCCTGCGACTTAGCGCGCTGAAGATCCTCGTCAACATACTTAGGCTGATACTTTGGCGGCTCAGGCTCGTCATCAAGTATAGGAGCAGATACGGGAGCCTGCGGCTGTGGCTGTTTAGGCTCTTCCTGTTTCGGAGGAGGAGTGTAATTGTCCTCATCGAGTACAGGTGCGCTGACCTGTACGGGAGGAGCAACTGCGCCCAGCTGAGTTCTTCTCATGTCGATTATCTGCTGCTGTTTATCAGCAGGAAGAGCATCAAAACGAGCTTTCAGGTCAGGTGTAAGACCTGCGATTATGTCATCGTCTGAAAGTACGAGCTTTTCATGAGTATAGGGTGCGCTGTTATCGTCAAGTACAGGAGCAGAAACTCCTGTAGGAGCACCTTTCTTCTCATACGTCTGACCGTACGCTGTATTATCATCGAGCACAGGAGCGGATACGCCTGTAGGAGCACCCTTTTTCTCGTATGACTGACCGTATCCCATATTATCATCGAGTACGGGGGCTGATATTCCCGAAGGAGCACCTCTTCTGTCGTCTGCCTGACCGTAACCCATACTGTCATCAAGCACAGGAGCTGATATGCCTGTTGGTGCGCCTTTTTTCGCGCTGTCTGAAACAAAGTTGTCCATATCATCGAGCACAGGAGCGGATACTCCTGTAGGACCGTCTTTCTTTGGTACGGGAGCTGCATATCCGAAATCATCGAGGACAGGGGCAGTAACGCCTGTAGGTCCTTCTTTTCTGGAAGCCTCGGGAGTATAGGTTATCTCCTCGGGGAGTCCTCCAATAGGATTGTTTTCATCGTACATAATCAACACCTCGTTTAATGAGAATTAATAAAATCCGTAATGCTTATCTCTTTGCCGTTAGATACTGTGGAATAGTAAGACAGGACAAGAGAAGCGTCAACAGAGTCTATAAGATCATCGCCGTTTACGTCGGCATACTTTGTCTGTTCAGAGTTGAATGAGCGTGTACCGTTTCCTGATGAGATACGCGCATATTCAGCAAGTATCATGGAAGCATCGACAGAGTCCACGAACTTGTCGCCGTTAAGGTCGCCGAGCGAATATGTTGGCGGTTTATATTCGTACTGAGAAATGGGATAAGACTTTTTGAACTCCTCTGAATTGTAGTCGGGGAACGAGAGTCCGTTGTCATTGCGGGGGATATGGGTTATATTAGGGCTTACAGAGTCGAAATCGTCCGAGCCTTTCAGAAAATACAGGAAATAATGTCCGTTGTATCTCAGATCCCATGTAGGATCGAGGAGATAGTACTTTTCGCCAAGCTTAACTATGAGCCATACATGGTTGCCGTCGGGGTTCGCACCGCTGATATCGTGGGATATACCTGCGATAACACGGCAGGGTATGCCCGAATCGTTATACATCTTATAAAGAAGCTGCGCAACACCTTGACAAACGGCATTTCCGTTTATTACAGCATTGTAGGCTGAGTATATGTATTGATCCTCTAAATCAGTGGAGTAAGAGACTTTTTCCGTGACGTATTTATATATGGCACGTATTTTTTCGTAGTCGGATTTCTGATTGAGAGAAAGAGCACCGAGTATACGGTCGACTTTATCATCGAGCATGGCTTCTTCCTCGGGAGTTGTATAATACAGGACTCTATAGGTGAGTTTTCCCGGATTTTTAAAGTTTACCAGACATTCGTATTTTTTTACAGCAAAGCGGAGATAATCACCTTCATCACCGTTGCCTGTTTCTTCAAAAGCTTTGAAAATAAGCGACTGAGATAAGGTTTCTGCTTCTTCTTTTGCCTTGCTTTCATCGCCTGAGAATTTTACATTATCCACGAATATGGTGAATTCGGCAGAACGTGCTTTGAGATATTCGCGTATCTGTGCAGCTGCGTCATTTGTCGGCAAAGAAACATTCTCTGATGCTATATCAGGAACAGAAGATCGTGCAGCAAAAGCTGATGTTGGCATTATACTGCCTGTAAGAACGATAAGTGAAGAAAGCGCAGCCAGTATTTTTAACGAGTATTTCATTTTATGCCTCCTTTGCAAAGGAAGTTCACTTCTTGCTTATGAATTCGCTCAGAGTCGTATTGTCCGAAGAAGTTGATTTATATGCGTAATAAGAAAGGATAGTGGAAGTATCCACAGAGTCGATATGACCGTTTTTATCAATGTCAGCGGCAGTTTTCTGACCTGCCGAGAAAATGCCAAACTTATCCGATGATGAAAGTCTTGCGTATTCCGCGAGTATAGCGGAAGCGTCAACGGAGTCTATAAGACCGTCGCCGCTGACATCGCCGAATTCAAACTTCTTGTCGTATGAATAGAGGGAAAAGCCGTTAGTTTCGGCTATTTGCTGTGCAGTGATACCAAGTATATCAGCGTGTATATGCTTATATTCCGCAGAAGAACCGATATCGCTGTCAATATCGTTCATGCCTTTCAGCAGGAACTTATACTTTCCCGAATCCGAGCCCGATAAATAGTCCCAGACAGGGTCGCAGAGATAATATGTATCATCAAGGGGGACAGCTGCAAGGTAATGAGCGTTGGTGAGAGTTGAGTCAAGATTTGTACAATAAGGCTCTGCGTAGATGCCCATCTCAGCAAGTGCGCGGACAAACAGCTGTAAAAAGCCTATTTCATTTGCCTCACCTTTAATAAGAGCTGAATAAGCGGAAGAGAGCTCATTATCATCTTTATTTTCAGAATATGAAAAGCTTTTCATAAGCTTTAAGAAATATTCATAAACAGTTGATATCTTTTCCGAATCGGGCAGCTCCATATAATCTGCGCCCATAACTAAAGGCACCCCTTTTGCCAGCTTTTGGACTTGTGATTCAAATTTTTCATCCTGCTCTGCCGTGGTCATATACTTAGCGGAGATCTCTATCATCAGTCCGCCGTCTGTACTGTGTACCCATGAGGACAGACCGTATACACCGAGACGCAGGAAGCAGCCTTCTGTAGGATCGCCTGTAGGCTTGAAAACACCGCTCAGTGTCATACTCGAGTAATCGCTCATTTCGTCGTCCGAAGCACCGCTTCTGATGACTTTGATGTTCTCGTTTTTCTTCTTCATCTGAGTGCGGATGTATTTCAGCATTTCCTCATCGGAATTGAATGAAAGTGCAAAAGGTGTATCTTCAATTGGTATAAGAATGTCGTAATTTACATCAGTATCTGCTGCATTGACGGGTGCGGTTGAACATACAGCAAGAGAAGCTGTCAGAACAGCAGCCACCAATTTTGTGAAAGTCTTCATAAACTATCTCCCCCTATATCTTATTATGAGAACAGCCGCCGAAGCGGCTGAACTGTGTATTTTCTTATCTTTCCAGTATCTGTGATCTGTCAGGACCGATACCTACCATGCTTACGTGGCAGCCTACCAGCTCTTCGAGACGAGCGATGTAGCTCTTGCAGTTTGCAGGAAGCTCATCAAAGCTTGCACACTTTGAGATATCCTCGTTAAATCCAGGGAATTCCTCATATATAGGCTGGCAGCCTTCAAGCTCTTCAAGTGTTGGCGGGAACTCCTTGATAATGCTTCCGTCGGGCTTCTTGTAAGCTACGCACATTTTGAGTGTGTCGATATTTGCAAGAGTATCGAGCTTGTTGATAGCAAGGCTGTCAAGACCGTTAACTCTTACAGAGTGGCGAACGATAACTGCATCGAACCAGCCTGTTCTTCTTGGTCTGCCTGTGGTTGTACCGAACTCGCCACCTACGTTTCTAATCTGATCGCCTGTAGCGTCGTCAAGCTCTGTGGGGAATGGTCCTTTACCTACACGGGTTGTATAAGCCTTTGCAACACCGATGATGTTTGTGATGACCTTAGGACCTACACCTGTACCTACGCACACACCTGCTGAAAGTGGGTGTGATGAAGTAACGTAAGGATATGTACCGAAGTCGATGTCGAGGAGAGTAGCCTGTGCGCCCTCGAACATGATTGTCTTTCCTGCCTTGTGAGCCTCGAATGTGAGAACAGAAACATCGTCCATGTAGGGGAGAAGTCTCTTTCCGTATTCTGTATATTCCTTTGTAACAGCGTCAAGGTCGAAAGCCTCACCGCCGTATACTTTAGTGATTATCTCATTTTTGAGCTTGCCTGTTGACTGTATTTTTTCAGCAAGTACTTCAGGGTGAACGAGATCGTACATACGGATACCGCATCTCTCGTATTTATCCATATATGTAGGGCCGATACCTCTCTTTGTAGTACCGATGTCCTTGCCGCCGCGGAATGCTTCGGAAAGACCGTCAAGAGCGATATGCCAAGGCATAACGATCTGAGCACGAGGGTCAACTTTGAGGTGACCTACAGTTTTTATACCTCTCGACTCAAGGTTGTCGAGTTCACCGATGAAGTCCTTAGGATCAAGAACTACACCTGCACCGATAAGGTTGAGGGCATTTGGGTAAAGGATACCCGATGGTACAAGGTGAAGCTTATATACTTCGCCGTTATTTACAACAGTGTGTCCTGCGTTGTTTCCGCCCTGTGAGCGAACTACAACATCTGCGCGGGAAGCAAGGATATCTATGATCTTGCCCTTTCCTTCGTCTCCCCATTGTGTTCCGACTACGATATTTGCAGGCATTTGTTTTCCTCTTTTCATAATATTTATTTGTGCAGACAGTTCTGCTTCTGTCTAAATGCACGCTTACAATTAATTATATCACATTCTTTTGCAAAAAGCAACAGTGCAAGTGAAAGATTTGTCAATACCGCAAAAAATGACAGCTGTGCATAAAAAGGCGCATTTATCGTGGTAATGATATAGAGGCTTTATACGGACATATCGGGGGAAACCTTTCTGAGGAAAGGTTCTCCCCCGTACCCCCTTCCAAAGACTTTTATCTGGTTTTTCCCTTTATAGGGCGCGTACATAATAAAAAAGACCTGCAAATATACAGGTCGCGCCCTATAGAGGGAAAAACAAAAACGAAAGTTTTAGGAAAGGAGTTTGAGGAAGAACCCTTTTTCAAAAGGGTTTTCCTCAATAACTCATGTAAAGTTTCTGTATTAGTACCGAAACTAAGTGCGCCTTTTATTACAGACTGTTTTTTCTCTGGTAATAGAGTTCTTTGTCTTTTTTCATATTTTTTCTTGCTTCGATGAATACATGACGGTAATTCTCGTGCTCGTCTGGAGTATAGGAAGAAGTGCCCTTTGCGATACCGAGGATATGCTCCGACTTCTTTGAATTATTGAATGTATTCAGTTCCTCCTCGAACTGCTCAAAAAGCATGACCATCTGGATATGGTTCTTTTCTTCCATTATAGCGATGAATTCATCACCTGCAACACGGAATACATTTTCTTTTCCGAATACATTTTTGAGTATCCTTGCAGAATGGAACATGAGCACATCGCCTGCTTCAAAGCCGTAATGCGCATTTATGCTTTCAAGACCGTTTAAATCGAAGAAAGCAACGGAAAAAGATATCTCTTCTGTCTTGATCCTTTCATCAAGAGCCCTGATAGTATTTTTGTATGCGGCTTTGTTGTATGTATTGGTAAGCTCGTCCTTATACATATTTGCATCTACATAGCTTACGTATTTATCCAGCTTTTTGTATACTGATCGGAGATTTGTGGTCACTTCATCATAATCGTCACGCAGCAACTTATCGCCGCTTTCACCGTGTGCCAGAGTCTTTATCGCTTCGCTCTCGCTGTCAGGCAGGAAATCCAGCTTTTTTATGCAGGTATTCATAAGCTGCTCATTTATTCTGTGAGTAGCCAGATCAAGCTGATCGACCTCTTTGAGCATTGCTGTGAAACGCTTTCTGTTCTGCGACATGATTATGAATGAGAGTATTATACCTACTGTAAGGGCGCACATAGTGATAATAATGGAGATCACCCTGTTATTGCTGAGCTTTCCGTCATACCACTCGGCATCGAAATCAACTCCGACGATGCCTGCTACCTTGCCCTCAGAATTGAAAACAGGGCTGTATGCCGAATAGAATGTGCCCCATACATCGGTATGAGCTTCCTTATCAACAGAAGAATTACCTTTTGCAGCACTTATCATGCCGTCTGTTGCTACAAGATTTTCGCCGAATTCGCCCGGATCTTCTGTGTCAGGGTCGATAATAAAAGTAAAGGAACCATTGTCTTCGGCACGTAAGCTGTATATATAGTCAAGCTCTATGTTTTCCTGAAAGGCTCTGAGGATATCAAGTGCTTTATTGTAGCTTTCAGTGCCTTTATCGGCGGCTTTCAGTTCTTCAAGCTCATCGCCGTTGAGCATATATGCCGCAGTATTGGAGATATCCAGCATTCTTTGCTTTATCTGTTCGCGCAGATTTTTCTTGGCAAGCATGGAAAGTATCATAGCCATAAGGATATTTGTGGTCAGAAGCAAGGCAAGTGCCAGAATGAAATTACGTTTACTTGATCTGAATCTTTTTTCTTTCATAAAACTCTCCCCCTAAACAAATTATATAAAAAATATTATCTGTCTATATAATTATTATATCATCTAAATAGTATACTGTCAACAAATGATAAATATATAACTTGCACAAAAAAATCGTTGATTATTCTACGTTTGCGCAATCGCTGTATAAAAAGAAAAGGCAGCTGATGCTGCCTTTATATTTCGTACCTAAACGATATTATTAAGTTGACTGCAATTAGCAGCAGGCGGATATTTAACTTCGCTTTTTGATGCAGTATTCTGCATCTTTTGATTTCCAGCTGATATCATTATTGTCGAGCTTGGTTTTAAGCTTTTTGATATTTTTTGAGCATACCGTATAGTAGCGTTCGTCTTTATCGTGCCCCGTGTATGTATACTCTACGAACTCATCCTTTATGATGAGCACGTCCTTGACAGTGCCGTTGTCAAGACATTTTTCAAATGATTCGTATGTAGTTTTGGGATACTCAAGGTAATAGGTGTTTTTATTGATGTCGTAGATCTTTAATATTGAACTGCCTATGTAAAATATAGCTACACAGTAGAGCAGAATGCAAATTATCAGCATTATTGAGGACTTTTTCCTGTATTTTTTCTGCTTTTCTTCGGGAACTATATTCCTTATAAAATTCAACTGCTCCTCAGTACACAGGCTTTTTTCAACGGATATATGTCTGTTCAGCGCAAAGATAAGTGCCAGACGTCTGGAGTCTTCCATATAACGTTCAGCCTTGCTGTAATCGTAGGTCGTGTTAAGTGTGGGAGATTTTATATTTACACTGTCGGAATAAAACGTATACGTAACAAGGTCTTCGTTTTCAGCGTGAATCTTCTTGTAGCCTTTTTTCACAAGAAGCGGTGTGATAATGCGGTCTTTCACAGTGTATGCAAGTAAAAGGACCGGAATGACGAGTGCTGAATAAAAAGTAGAAACAGGATTGAATATCAGCATCAATATGAATACGATAACCACTATAACGCAGATGATACTCAGTATTTTATAGATCAGAAAATGTATTTTCAAATGGTCGCTGTACAGCGGCTTTGTGTAAAAATATTCGGGTTTGCGAAAATCAAACTGGCAGATTATCTCTTTTTCGTTGTTATCTGGCATTTTTATTTCCCCTTCTGAATTTTTCTGTGTTTGATATATTTATCTTTCGGTCTCAAAGGTTATTTCCGCACCGTTGCTTGTGGCGGTGATATCGCCGTTATAGCAGGTCGCATAGGACTTTATCTTCATATTATCAAGTGCATTCTGAGTCTTGTTTGAAAACTCTGAAGTTGAAGTGCAGGTAACGGCGCATTTAGGCTTTACTTTTTTCAGAAAAGCTTCGAGATTGTCAAGCTTTCTGCCGTGATAAGGTACTTTCAGCAGCGTACACTGACCTATATCCATTATCTCGTCAAGTCTCTCCTCCATAGCATCGCCTGTGAAGAGCAGGGTGTTCTTGTGGTGGACTGCCTTTGTGACGAGAGAGAAGTTGTTCTCGGCACTTTCGTCTTCACCATAGAAGTCTTTTTCGGGAGCATAAATAGTGTATTTTACATCGTCAAGAGTAAATGACATATTATCGGTGATCTTCTGCGGCTGAACGTTAAGCTCGTTCAAGGTCTTGACGAATTTCTTGTATTCATCGTTGTTGCCCTCATAGTTGGGGGTTATGAGGTTCTTGACCTCCAAGTTGTTGAGTACTTTCGGTGCTCCGCCTATATGATCCTGATCGAAATGAGTGATTATCAGGTAATCAATAGATGTCCTGCCGTTTTCTTCAAGAAGATTTACTATTTTCTTGCCGTCGCCCTTTTCACCGCAGTCTATGACAACAGTGCCTGTTTCCGACTGTAAGACCATAGCATCAGCCTTGCCTGCTTCGAGGAAAGTTACCTTGAATTCCTTTGCATCGGCAGGAGGTCCGTCATCTGAACATGAAAACAGCGATACGGCTGTGATTATTGAGGCAGCAAATGCGGCTGCGAGTTTTTTTATCCTGAACATATTTCAATTTCCCCTTTCTTTGGGAGAATATACTCCTACAGCTTATATTATATTTCCCGAAACTTAAAATAATCTTAAAATGAGCAGTAAGTATAATGAGCTTTTTGATTTATTATGGCAAATCACTACTTGAAATATACTATATTATATGGTATAATTATTTATTACAGGATTTTTACAGAAGGCGAGGTACTGCAATTGAACGACAATACCGCAGCGATAAAAGAGATAAATGAACTCCTCGGAGACAGGGAGCGAAAGGCTTATGTCAGGAGCTTTGGCTGTCAGCTCAATGTTTCCGACGGTGAAAAAATAAAGGGACTCCTTAAAAAAATGGGCTATGTCTTTACTGAGGACGAGCATGAAGCCGACCTTATCATACTCAACACCTGTGCGGTGCGCGAGAGTGCTGAGGACAGAGTTTTCGGCATAGTCGGCAGCATGAAGAAGCTCAAGGAGCTCAAACCGTCACTTATTATCGGTATAGCAGGCTGTATGACTGCACAGAGCCATATTGCGGAGAAGATAAAAAAGTCATATCCGCAGGTGGATATAGTTCTGGGAACTTCCGCCATAAACGCTCTGCCGAAGCTTCTTAAAGATGCTCTTCACGGAGCTCGCTTTTCGGCTGATATCAGTGAATATGACGATTTTTCGGAAGCTGCGGAGCAGGTGCGCGACAGCAGTTTCAAGGCTTCTGTGCCTATAATGTTCGGCTGCAACAATTTCTGTACCTACTGCATAGTGCCATATGTCCGCGGACGGGAGCGCAGCCGCCGTGCCGAGGATATAATCGAAGAGGTGCGCGGACTTGCAGCAAGCGGCTACAAGGAGATAATGCTTCTGGGACAGAATGTAAATTCCTACGGCAAAGATCTTGAAAACGGCATGAGCTTCCCGCAGCTCCTCCGTGAGCTCGACAGCATAGAGGGGGATTTCATAATAAGATTTATGTCATCTCACCCCAAGGACGCTTCAAAGGAGCTTATCGACACTATCTTTGAGTGTGAAAAAGTCGCAAAGCATCTGCACCTTCCAGTTCAGAGCGGAAGCAGCGATGTGCTCCGCAGAATGAACAGGCATTACGATATAGAAAAGTATCTGGGCGTAGTGGACTATATCTACAGCCGCGATCCTGATTTTTCGCTGACTACCGATCTTATCGTGGGATTTCCCGACGAGAGCGATGAGGAATTCAGAGAGACTCTGGAACTGATAAAAAAGGTGAGATATGACAATATCTACTCCTTTATCTATTCAAAGCGTTCGGGAACTAAGGCTGCGGACATGCCTGACGGTATATCCGATGAGGAAAAGGGACAGCGCATGAGAGAGCTTCTCAGCGTTCAGCGTGATGTGTCATCAGAGCATTACAAGCGTTTTATCGGAAAGACTATGAGAGTACTTGTTGACGATGTGTCAAAGAAAAAGCAGGGATATCTCACAGGCAAGAGCAATGAATTCATAATAGTGGAATTTGAAGGAGACAGCTCACTTATCGGTCAGTTCGTTGACGTTGAGATAACGGACGCTATGAACTGGGCTGTTTCGGGAAGAATAAAGAAAGGACAGTAATAAATGAAAAAAGCGATAGCAGTATCATGCCTGGCAGCATTGCTTCTTGCAGGCTGTACGCCCGGTAATAACAACAATGACAATAATAACAGCACTACAGAAAATACGACAGCGGCAGTGACCACAGAGGCAGCTGAAACAACTACCGAAGCCGAGACGACTACAACGGTCAGAAAAACAGAGCCCCCTACTACAGCAGCTCACCCCGAGACTGAAACTACAACTTTTGAAGAGTCAGAGGAGAGCTTCAGGATGAGGTATGACGGTTTCTTTGCTGATGTAAGTCCTATGCTGAGATCATATTTCGATCACCTGCTTGAGAAAAACGGCGGTCATGCATATATGGAGTATGCTATCTATGATGTTGACAAGTGCGGTGTTCCCGAGGTCATCATCAAGAGTGGAAACAGCGAAGCTGATTTCACCACATATGTATACAAAGAGGACGGCTTTGACGGAATGTATCAGATTGGTGAACTCGGCGGTAGCCACACAGCTTACTACCATGATGAAACTGACGGATTTGTTATCGTATGGGCTCAGATGAGCACAATGAGTATCAATTATACGGGAATTGAGGACTATAAGCTGAAAGAAACAGAAATAGTTCAGGAGATAATCTCAGACGATCACGGTTACGATGATATCGTAAAGGAGAATGGTCTGACAAAGCTCCCGTATGTGTCGGTATACAAGGCTGATGAGGAATCAGCAGGCTATTCCTATATTTATTCTGCCGACGGTACAGAGGAAAGAAAAGAAGAATTGTATTTTGAATACAAGGACTTGATCGAAAGGAAGAATTGAATATGAAAAGAATTATTGCATTGTCATGCTTTGCGGCAGTCGTTCTTACAGGCTGCGGCTTGACAGGACAGAAGGACGGCAAAGCAGATAATGAAGCTGCCACAGCGGCTACAGAAGCTTCAACGACAGCCGCTGAGGAAACAACTGCAGAGGCTGAGACAACTGCTGAGGCAACTACAAAAGAAGCAGTTACAGACCCTGCTGCAACGACTACAGAGCCTGACGGCAATGTGTCCGCAGGCGGATTGATGGATATGTATCCTGCTATCTATCAGAGCGTTATAAAGACTGTTTTCGAGGAAACAGCTGCCGAGCACGACGGTATGGCAAGTATCGAATTCGGATTCCGTGATCTCGATGCAGACGGTATCCCTGAGCTTCTGCTGAAATACGGCAGCTGCGAGGCTGATTTCCAGATACATTTATACAAAATAAATCCCGAGGACGGTGCAGATGATCTTGGTCTCATCGGCGGAGGTCATACGTCTTTCGCATATGACGAGAATACAGGTGATTTCGTTATCGTATGGGGACACATGGGTGCTGCAAGTATAAATTACTTTAAATGGGAGAATGATAATTTAAAGTCAACAGGCAGCTATGATTTCAATATTGATGAAAATACACCGTCTTACGATGTGGTGCTTGAAGAAAAGGGCATCAGGAACATGGATGTTGTATATGCTACAGGATACCCTGACGGAAGCGTGAAATCATATTTCTATCACGCCAACGGCGAAACTGAGGAATTTGACGAGCTTTATCTCGATTATATGGGTTAATTCTGAAATAAAATATATTTAAGGAGAATGTTTAAAATGGATATTATGGAAATGACAAGAGAGCTTGGAAAGGCTATTCAGCAGGACGACAGATACACAGCTTATATGCTTGCAAAGCAGGCTAACGATGAGGACAAGGAGCTTCAGGAGGACATCGCTCACTTTGAGGAGCTCCGTATGAATTTAGGTACTGCTATGAGTGCGGAAGAGCCTGATTCTGACAATATCAAGGCACTTGACACAGAGCTCAAGACAGTATACAACAAGATCATGAAGAACCCGAAGATGATAGTTTTCTCAGGCGCACAGCAGGCACTTGAAAAGCTCGTTTCAAACGTACAGCAGATAATCAGCCTCTGCGCAAACGGTGAGGACCCTGAGACTTGCCAGATACCTGAGACAGGCTGCACAGGAAGCTGTGCATCATGCGCAGGCTGCCACTGATAAAAAAGCTATGGCTGACAGTAACAATATCAATAACAGGCTGCTCGAAAAGATCTCAGCCGTAAATGAGATCATAAACTCTTCGAGCGCAGGTGAACCGCCTTACAGCTTTAAGCTGAGGTACTGCGATGAGACTGTAAAGCAGACGAGACAGATAGGCTATTGTACAATAGCTGGTAGTGCTCTTATACTTACCCGTTCTATGATCCGTTCAGCAAGCTATCAGACAGCAGGACTTATATTTGCGTTTGTTGCCATATTTTTTGCCATATACTGCATGGTATATGCTTCAAAGATAGAAAAGACCGAAATAGCTGAAGTAAGCGGCGACAGTATCATCGTCAAGGGCAGGACCTACAGCTACAGCGAGATATCGGAGATTAGCGGTGTTGCTTTCAATGGTCTTAAAATAATGTCGAACGGCACTAAGGTAGCAAGTCTCAACAAGGCTTGTGACGGCTGCGGCGATCTTGTAAGGTGGGCTAAGCTGCACAATATCCCTGTAAACGATAGCAATACGAGGGATTTGCAGTCGATACAGAAAAGAAATTCGGTAATTGTAGCAGTTATGGTAATATTAGCTTTGGTCATAGGTTTTTTGATGGCATTTCTGAAAAGAATGTGACGGTGCGCGAGGTAACAGTAATTAAATTAGGGAAGTATTATCTATGACTCAGCCTTTATAAGTTAGCTATCAGCCAATGTGCCGCTTTCGGCGAACGCTTTTGGCTAAGGGTTAAAGGCTAATATCATTCTTTCCTATTTCAATTTACAGTAATAGTATTTTTAATAAAGGAGCAGAACCAATGGAAATCGACAGAAGTAAAATATCTCCCATGATGCAGCAGTACTTCGAGGTCAAGGACAAGTACACGGATTGTATACTTTTCTTTCGTCTCGGCGACTTCTACGAGATGTTCTTTGATGATGCCGTAACGGTCTCAAAGGCTCTGGAGCTTACGCTCACAGGCAGGGACTGCGGTCTTGAAGAACGTGCGCCTATGTGCGGAGTACCTTATCATGCGGCGGATATGTACATAAAGAAGCTCATAGATCTGGGCTTCAAGGTGGCTGTCTGCGAGCAGCTCACAGACCCTGCCGAGACCAAGGGCATAGTAGTGCGTGATGTTATCCGCGTGGTAACTCCCGGTACGCTCACAGAGAGCAGTATGCTGGACGACGGCAGCAACAACTACATATGCAGTATCTTCTACGATAAGGATACGGATTCCTGCGGTGTTGCTTCTGCGGATATTTCCACAGGTGATGCGGCTCTCAGCTTCTTTGAGGGCAAGGACCTGGAAGCAGGTGTTATCAACGAGCTTTCACGTTGCAGACCTGCGGAGATAATATTCCCCGAGAATTTCCTTTCGCTGAAAAACGCAGCGGATTTCGTAAAGGTTCGCCTTTCGTGCGCGGTGACGCTGAGAGATACAATATGCTTTACTCCGTCAGCCAGACGAGATACGGTAACAGCCGTTTTCGGCGTAAAGTCCGTGACAGAGCTGGGCATAAGCGAGGACGGGGCAGACTGCGCGGCAGTGTGCGGACTTTTCGATTACATAAACGATACACAGAAAACTTCGGTATCCCGTTTTACTGCCATAGATATACTCAGCGGAGATCAGTTCATGGGACTTGACCTCAATGCAAGGCGAAATCTTGAGCTTACGGAGACTCTCCGCAGCAAGGAGAAAAAAGGCTCGCTGCTGTGGGTGCTGGACTCCACAAAGACTTCAATGGGACGCAGACTTCTCAAAAACTGGATAGAGCAGCCATTGAAAAGCCCTGCAAGGATAATCGAGCGTCTTGACGCTGTTGAAGCTCTTTACCGCAAGAGCATAGTGCTTGCAGACCTTACAGACCTGCTTGACAGAGTTTACGACCTTGAACGTCTTATGACTAAGGTCATGTACAAGAGCGCAAATCCGCGCGACCTGAAATCACTTTCTGCTACGGCTATGCAGCTGCCCCTCATAAAGCAGGAGCTTGCAAAGCTGTCGGACTCAAAGCTCCTTGTGCGATATAACGATGAGATATCCACACTTGACGAGCTTGTTAACCTTGTGGAGAATGCTATCATGGACGAGCCGCCTATATCCGTAAAGGACGGCGGTGTCATCAAGGAGGGCTTCAACAAGGAGCTTGACAGCCTTCGTCATATTATGAACAACGGACGCAGCATCATAGACGAGATAGAACAGCGCGAAAAGGAAGCAACAGGCATCAAGAACCTGAAAATAGGCTTCAACCGCGTGTTCGGATACTATCTTGAGGTTACACGTTCCTACTACGACCTTATCCCCGAGGGGTGGATACGCAAGCAGACTCTTGCAAATGCGGAGCGTTTCATCACCGAGGAGCTGAAAAATGCGGAGAATGCTATACTGGGCGCAAAGGACAAGGCTCTTGCTCTCGAAGCTGATATATTCTCGGAGGTGCGCGATTTCCTTGCTACAAAGCTTGAAGCTGTACAGAAAACAGCCTCTGCTGTAGCTTCTGTCGATGTACTCTGTTCATTTGCAGATGTGGCTCTGCGAAATCAGTACGTAAAGCCTGATATCGTTCTTGACGGAGCAATAGACATCAAGGCAGGCAGACACCCTGTTGTTGAGCTCATGCTCACAGATGAGGTGTTCGTGCCGAACGATCTTCATATCGACAACAAGTCCGACAGAATGTCCATAATCACAGGACCTAATATGTCGGGTAAATCAACATATATGCGTCAGAACGCGCTTATCGTCCTCATGGCGCAGATAGGAAGCTTTGTTCCTGCCGACTCCGCAAGAATATCAGTAGTTGACAAGATCTTCACCCGTGTTGGAGCTTCCGACGACCTAACAGCAGGACAGTCCACATTCATGGTGGAAATGAGCGAGGTATCGGACATACTCAAAAATGCCACAAAGGACAGCCTTGTCATACTTGACGAGGTGGGAAGAGGTACTTCCACATTTGACGGCGTGAGCATTGCCCGTGCAGTTGCCGAGCATATATGCACATCAAAAAAGCTGGGCTGCAAGACCCTTTTTGCTACCCACTATCATGAGCTTATCGGGCTTGAAAACGAGCTTGAAGGGGTTAAGAACTACAGTATCGCCGTAAACAAGCACGGCGGCACTATACGATTCCTGCGAAAGATAGTCCGCGGCGGAGTTGACGAGAGCTACGGTGTTGACGTTGCTAAGCTTGCAGGACTTCCTGCAAAGGTAGTGAGCCGAGCGAGAGAGCTTCTTGAAGAAATGGAAAAGGCTCACGAGAATGAGCGTCCCGTAGTAAAGAATGACGACTTTGGACAGATAAGCTTCGGAAGTCTGGGCAGGGAAGCTGCGCTGGATATGCTTGAAAAGACCAATGTTGACGAGCTTTCTGACAGCGAATGCCGTGAGCTTCTGAAAGATATGCTCAAGGCTTTGCAGTAGCCCTTAGCCTTTAGCCGTTAGCCATTAGCGCGGAACGCCTGCGGCGTTCCGCGTATAACATTAAAAATGCAGGGGCGGATATTATCCGCCCGTGTATGACTTTCAACTCTCAACTCTCAACTCTCAACTCTAAATGCAGGGAGTGGCTCTGCATTTCATAAATAAATAAACGGAGGTAAAAATATGCCTGCATATTTTTCTGTGATAATGGAATTCAGCCGTGCAGAGCTGGATTTTGACAATATGAAGGAGCTCAATGCTTACATCAAGCACGCCGGGCTCGAATTCAAGGGCGGCGCATGGCACGCCGAGGGTATGTCTCTTGAAGAGATAACCGACTGGAACCAGAAGAAGCTGGAAGAGGACTTCGTTCTCGGCTATGAGGAGAACTGCGAGAACGACTACAAGCAGATGGATCTCAGCTACGGCGGCTTCTCGGAGGTTCGCGGCTTCATTATGAACGAGGAGCCTGTCCGCGGCGAGTATATCTTTTCTATCATCATTCCCGAGGACGAGGTTGTCATTGACGCTCACACCTACAAAAAGGAAGCTGTTGACAAGTTAAAGGCTATGGCTTCAAAGCTTTGGATACTGCCCAAAACGAGAACTATCCAGACACAGCTGGAGCTCAGCGAGGGCATAGTAAACGAAATGGATATAAAGGAGGGCGCAGAGCCTGCTGCCTGTCCATTTGCCATAGTATCCGAAAAGCAGTTCGGACGCATGGACACAGCAAATTATACTGCCGAGCATATCGAATACGGCGGAGTTATCCTCATACCAAAGGATATAAAGCTGGTCTGAACCGCGTTCCATATCAGAAAGGAAGTAAGCAATGCCTCCAATAAACGTCCTAAGCAAGGAAATATCCGAACTCATCGCCGCAGGTGAGGTCATCGAGCGTCCCTCATCGGTCATAAAGGAGCTTGTTGAGAACTCCATAGACTCAGGGGCGACTCATATAACCGTGGAGATAAAAAACGGCGGAACTACATATATGCGCGTCACAGATGACGGCTGCGGAATGTCCTTTGACGATGTACCAAAGGCTTTTCTTCGTCATGCCACAAGCAAGATAAGTGCCAAGGAGGATCTGGAAAATATCCTTACTCTTGGCTTCCGCGGTGAAGCTCTTGCATCTGTAGCGGCAGTTGCCCGTGTGGAGATAATGACAAAGCAGAAAGATGAGCTTTACGGCACTCTCTACACTATCGAGGGAAGTGTTGAGACTTCTCACGAGCAGAGCGGCTGTCCTGACGGCACTACCATAATTATCCGCGATCTTTTCTACAATGTGCCTGCAAGACGAAAGTTCATGAAAAAGGACGTTACCGAGGCAAATGCGGTGAGCAGTATACTCCAGAAGATAACTATGTCACACCCTGACATAGCTTTTCGCTTTATACGCGACAACCGCACAGAGTTCAATTCAAGCGGTGACGGAGAACTTTTTTCTGCTGTATACGCAGTTTACGGCAGGGATTTCGCCCGTGACCTCATGCCTGTGGACTATGAATATGAGGGAGTCCATGTTGGCGGATACGTTATAAAGCCCCTGTATTCCAAGAACAACCGCGCTTTCCAGAACTTCTTCGTAAACGGAAGATATGTCCGTTCAAGGCTTTGCTCGGCGGCTCTGGAAAATGCCTACACAAACATGATAATGACGGGCAAATTCCCTGCCTGCGTACTTCTCATAGACCTGCCGCCAAGTACTATGGACGTAAATATCCACCCCACAAAGGCGGAGGTGCGCTTCACCAACGAAAAATCCGTATCGGACGCGGTCTATTTCGCTGTGAAGAACGCCATGATGAAGGACGGTCTTATATATGAGTTTGAGCTGAAACCTCATGCTGACTGGACAAAGCCTGTTCCCGAGCAGGAGGAGATGATACAGCAGGAATTCCTGTTCACTCCCGTTGACAAGATCGAGGAGACAGAGAAAAAGCTTGCGGAAGCTCCTGCGGCTGTATCTGCTCCTGTTCAGCCTGTGCGCAGAGAGGTCGAGGAAAAGCCTTATACTGCGGATATAAAGCCAAGTACAGCATATGACGAGCCAAAGTCCGTGCAGGCAGCAGCTCCCGTATATACAAAGCCCGAGCCTGTACGCGAAGCCGAAGAAGCTCCGAAAGCGGAGCAGGTGACCGAGAGCGTAGAAGCTCCCGAGCCTGTAGCAGTCAGCGAACCCGAGCCTGCACCTGTTGAGGGATTCAGCTATATCACTCAGCAGGCATTTACCGCCGCACAGCCTGTAAGTCAGCAGCCTGCCGAGGAGAAGAAAGAGGAGTCTGTATGGACTGAAAAGCCTAAGATACGTGTTATCGGTGAAGCTTTCGGACTTTACGTCATTGCTGAGGTTGGTGACGATACAATGATAATGATAGACAAACACGCTGCCCATGAGCGAATAATATTTGAGCGTCTGAAAAGCCGCAACTGCAGGCAGTACAGCCAGCAGCTCCTTACGGGAGTCCGTGTACTGCTCACAGGTGACGAGATAAGCGCACTTGAATCAAATCAGGAGCTTCTTGCGGACCTGGGCTTCACATTCGATTTTTCGGAGAAGCCCTGTGTGATAGCAACGGCTGTCCCTACATTTATAATGGAGCTTGACATGGAGGATATCATCTCAGAGATAGCAAATAATCTCCGTATGTACAGTCACGATCCACAGTCTCATATGCTGGACGATATGCTTCACACAGTTGCCTGCAAATCGGCGATAAAGGGCAATGACAAGAACGATATCACCGAGCTCCAATCTCTTGCGGAGCAGGTGTACTTCGATGAGAGGATACGACACTGTCCTCACGGCAGACCTGTTATGTTCACCATGACCAAGAGCAATATCTCACATCAGTTCAAAAGGACGTAAGGAGTAACTATGAAACGAGCAGTTAAAGCATTCATCGCAGTATATTTCACAGTAATAATGTGCTTTATGGGCGGTATGACCGCCTTTGCATGGAACGTTGATACACTTCGTCAGAGCATTACATTGAAAAACGCTCCCGATGGCACAGCCTTTGCGGATATTCTCGTAAAGGACAAGAAAAATGACAAGTACGCTGTTGACTTCAATGAGGAGAACGGAAAGCTTCTCGGAGTTGACAAAGACTGCGGACTTGCAAAATATGAAGAGGGCGGTTATACAAGTATGCTGCTGCGCCATAACTGTGCCGTCTTTGAAAAGTCGGATATGGAAAATATGTATGTGGTGTTCGGGCTGAAAGAAGAAAACGATGAGATCTTCAATCATTTCAGTCAGGTGAAAGTTGCTTACTGCGATAAGGACGGCAATATCCTCGGAGTTACCAATGCGTCTGCGTTTGAAACAGTGCATTTTTTCAATACTCCTGCCGCATATACCATTGAGACTAACGGCGAGGGGATATACTGCCGTGTAAGTACAGGACCTCCGTATTTTATGATGATAGTAGTGCCCGTGCTTGTTTTAGTGCCTTCTTTGGGAATAGCAGCAGGCATAATAGCAAGAAGAGTGTTTAAAAAAAGGCAGACAGCAAAAATGATAAAGCGTATACAGTCGGGAGAAGTTGATAATGAACGAAAAGAACAATAAGCCCTTCGTGCTTGCTGTGGTCGGTCCTACGGCATCGGGCAAGACATGGCTGGGCGTTGAGCTTGCAAAGATTTACGGCGGAGAGGTCATCTCCGCCGATTCCATGCAGATATACAAGGGTATGGACATTGCTTCGGCAAAGCCCACGGAAGAGGAAAAACAGGGGATACCTCATCATCTTATGGATTTCCTTGACAGAGATATCAGTTTCAGTGCTGCGGACTATGTTCAGCTGGCAAATGAGAAGATACAGGAGATACTCTCACGGGGAAAGCTTCCTATTATAGTAGGCGGTACGGGACTTTACATAGACTCGCTGCTTGAAAATGTGAAGTTCTCTGAGGGCGGCAGCGATGAGGCTTACCGTCAGGAGCTTTACGACTTTGCAAAGGAACACGGCAATGAGGCTCTCCATGCAAGGCTTGCGGAGCTTGACTCAGAAGCCGCAGAGGGTATACACCCGAATAATCTGGTGAGAGTAGTCCGCGCATTAGAGGTCTGCCATGTTACGGGCAGGAAGTTCAGCGAGCTGAAACGTGAGAGCAAAATGGTGGAAAGTCCGTATGATTCCCTTATTATAGGGCTGAACTATGAGGACAGGCAGACTCTATACGAACGCATAGACCTGCGTGTTGACGAAATGGTAAAGACCGGGCTTGTCGAAGAAGCACGGCAGCTCTGGCTTGAAAGCGGCATGAAAACTGCTGCGAATGCCATAGGCTATAAGGAGCTTATCCCCTATTTCAAGGGCGAAAGAGGGCTTGAGGAATGCATTGCAGATATCAAGCAGGAGACAAGACATTACGCCAAGCGTCAGCTCACATGGTTCAGAAGGAACCCTCGCATAGAGTGGATAATGCCCGATACATTTAATAAAAAAATTGAAATATTAGAAAAATGCAAAAAAACTATAGCCAAACACTTTGAAGTGTGATATAATGTAGTGTGTGTATTTCTACGCGAGTTATTTGGAAAATAATTTTACCCGTTCAGATGTACACGTAAACAAATAAATCAGATAGGAGAATGTGTATGAACAAAACTATCAATCTGCAGGATGTTTTCCTTAATCAGTGCAGAAAAGACAAGATCATGGTAACTATTATCCTTACTAACGGATTCCAGTTCAAGGGTATGGTAAGAGGCTTTGACAGCTATGTAGCTATCTTCGACTGCGAAGGCAAGCAGCAGCTGGTTTACAAGCACGCTATATCAACGATCATCCCGGCAAGAGCAGTTTCTATTCTTGACGCTTCGGAAAAGAACGACTAAGGGTGATCTGAATGCGATTTGCCAGATCGGAAGGCAGCTTCATGGTCAAGCTCCTGAGGAACATTGTCCTTGTGCTGCTTCTGATAATTTTTATCAGCATAGTCTATAACTTCCGCAACAGGGAGAGCAATACTGTCTCGGCTCTGATGGCTTCTGCTGTATCCTCAAAGGAATACAAGGGAGTATTCATCAGGGACGAGGAGATAATCCTCTACAGCGGAAACGGTGTTCTCAGCTATAATGTGTCTGACGGCGGAAGAGTCGGCAACGGCACTGTCATCGCAGAGGCTTACCCCTCTGATGAACAGCTGAGCATAAAGCATGAAAAGGCTAAGCTGGAAAAGGAACTCGCTGTCCTTCAGAAGATACAGAACCCCGGTACTCTTGAATCCGCACAGCCTGCAAATCTGTCGGAAAGTATCGCAGAGAATTACCGCAGGCTCATATGCAGCAGGGATACGGGTGATTTTGAGACTCTTGACGAGGTCAGTGAGGAGCTTCTCGTAAAGCTCAGTACCTATCAGATAATAACTGAAGAGGTACAGGGCTTCAGCCAGAAGATCTCAGACATAAAGGCTGAGATAGCAAGGCTCGATGCAAAGGCTGTAGCATCGCAGGAAACTATATCCGCGAAACGCTCTGCTTACTTTGCAAGCTATATCGACGGCTATGAGGACAAGCTCACTACAAAGAACCTTGACAGTCTTACAGTCTCTATGCTTGACGGGATAACCGACAGGAAATCCACAGCACCCAACGTGGTCGGAAAGCTTATAGACGGTTACGGCTGGTATCTTGCACTGGTTGCCGATAACTCAAAGAAAGAGTACGCTATCGGCGATGAAGTAAAGCTGAGATTTGATTCGTCAGCAGAATCTTATCCTGCTCAGATCACGGATATCCGTGACGAAAGCAAAAATAAAAGTATCATCATAATATCATGTGATAAGTTCAATTACGAGCTCGTACAGCACAGAGCCGAGATCGTGGAGCTTATCAAGGGTGAGCACAATGGTCTTAAAGTTCCACGTGAGGCTATACGTTTTGCCGATGTAAAGACAACGTATACCGATGAAAACGGAAACGAAGCCGAAAAGACGCTCACAAGCAAGGGTGTATATATCCGTAAGGGCGAGCAGATACTGTTCAAAAAGATAAAGGTAGTCTATGAGGGAAGCGATTATATCCTCTCAGAGGTAAATGACGATCCCGAGTATCTTGCGCTTTACGATGATATTATGATCGAGGAGGTCGAGAAAGAGAATGAAAAGTAACGATCTCGCTTATATCGACGAGAATTTGCACATAATAAGAGAGAGATGCGCAGAAGCTAAGGCAAAATACCGAAAGCCTGAGGACACTGTCCGCATCATGGCTGTAACGAAAACTGTTGCTCCCGAAGCCATTAACCACGCAATAGAGCTTGGTATTGACCTTCTCGGTGAAAACAGGGTACAGGAGTATCTCTCAAAGGCTGACTTTTATGACAAGTCGGCTGAGGTGCAGATCATTGGTCATTTACAGACAAACAAGGTAAAATATATCATAAATTCGGTAAGTATGATACAGTCTGTTGACAGTCTTAAACTGGGACAGGAGATAAGCCGTCTTGCTGTGAAGAACGGCAGGACAATGGATATCCTGTGCGAAGTCAATATCGGCGGTGAGGACTCCAAGAGCGGAGTCGCTCCCAATGAGCTGAATGAGCTGATCGAAGGACTGAAAGAGCTTGACGGAATAAGGATAAGGGGGCTTATGACTATCCCGCCGCCGGGCGAAAGCGATATCTTCCTCGGACGTATGAAGGAGCTTTACGACAGCGTAAAGGCTCAGTACCCCGATATGGATACGCTCTCTATGGGTATGACTCATGATTATGCCGAAGCCATAAAGTACGGCTCTACGCTGGTGCGTATAGGTACGGGACTTTTCGGCGCAAGAGACTACTCAAAGTAACTCACAGCGGAATGCTGGATATCAACACGGGATGCTCCGCATTGATCCTGTGAAGAGAAATATATATAAACAAATAATGCGGAGAAGGAGTATTAAGATGAAACTTTTTGACGGTATTAAAGATTTTTTCTTTGCTGCAGATGATGATGATTTTGAAGCTGATGTACCAGTACGTCATGAGCGTGAAAGAGGCGGTTTCCAGCCTTCCGATCAGGACGATGCTCCTGTAAACGAGACAAGTGCTCCGGGAACAGGCAGAAGAAACAAGGTGGTTAATATCCAGACTACTGCACAGCTCCAGGTGGTTCTCGTAAAGCCTTCTGCTTTCACAGACGCTAAGCAGATCGCAGATCACCTTATCGCAAAGAAGACAGTAGTTCTTAATCTTGAAACAGCTTCTCCTGAAAATAAGAGAAGAATAATCGACTTCCTTGTAGGTGTTGCTTATGCAAACGGCGGAAGCCTCAAGCCTGTTGCTAATCTGACATATATCATTACTCCATATAATGTCGGCTTTATCGGCGAAGACCTTGTTGGCGAGCTGGAGAATAACGGCGTATTCATCTGATGAACGATCAGTCGGATAAGCTATTTGCTGCAAGGCTGGGGGATATGGTCTCGCTCTGTGAAAGAGACGGGACAGCTCAGTTCTCATCATTTCTCGACGAGCGTCAGTGTGCCGTGGCTGAGATGTGGTGCAGGAAAAACACTGGTGGGCTAAGGTATATGCTGTGGGGCGGATATGAGAATGCCAAAAGAAAGATACTTGCTGTATACCCCGATTACTGTGAGGAGTATATCAAAGATGACTTCCCTATGAAATGCCTTACCTTCAGCTATCGCAAGGAGGACAAGCTTACGCACAGAGACTTCCTCGGCTCTTTTATGGCTCAGCAATTGAAGCGCGAAGCCATTGGCGATATCGCCGCAGAGGAGGGAACTGCACAGACCTTTGTCACTGATGTGGCGGCAAAGCTTATCATGTCTGCGGTCTCTAAGATAGGCAGGGTCGGAGTTAAAATATCCGATGACAAGCCCTTTGAGCTGAAAAACGCTCAGAAATTTCAGGATATCAGCGGAACTGTCGCATCGCTGCGCCTTGACTGCGTAGTAGGGGCTGCGGCAAATGTCAGCCGTGAAAAGGCTGCTGCTCTTATCCGTTCGGACAAGGTGGATGTAAACCACTTTCCCGTTTCTTCCGTATCCCATGAAGTCAGGGAGGGAGATATCCTCTCGGTTAGAGGCTGCGGAAGGTTTATTCTTTCGGGTATTAACGGCTCGACCAGAAAGGGCCGCATACACATAAATCTGAGAAAATATATTTAGAGGTGAATTGAAATGATAACTTCAAAGGACGTTAGAAATAAGAGATTTGAAAAAGCTGCTTTTGGTTATAAGCAGGAGGAAATAGACGAATTTCTCACACAGCTCGAGGCTGAACTTGATGAAATGGAGCGCGAGCGCGCTGAGGCTAACAGCAAGATTCAGGTGCTTGCTGACAAGGTAAGAGAATACATGAGAGACGAGGACGCTCTCAAGGACGCACTTCTCGGTGCTCAGAAGCAGGGCCATCAGGTGCTCAACGAAGCTAACGAAAAGGCTGAGCAGATACTTGCTGAGGCTAAGGAAAAGGCTGCTGCTCTCGAGGACGAGGCTGTACGTCAGCACGCAGAGGCTATGGAGAAGAACCGCGCTGAGATCGCTAAGGAGAAGGAAGCTCTCATCGAAGCTCAGCAGCAGGTAGCTGACTTCAAGAAGAGCCTCTTTGATATGTATAAGAGCCACCTTGAGCTCATCTCTTCTATGCCTGAGACATTCGATGATGCCGAGGCAGAAGAGGAAGAGCCGCAGACAGCTGAAGAGATAGCTGCTGCTGTAGCTGCTGAGACAGAAGAATAATAATATCAAAAAAGATCGAAAGGAGGATCTCTCAGAGCTTTTAAATGAGAGATCAGATAGTATGGCACAGGATTATAACAGTACCCTTAATTTACCGCAGACAGAATTCCCTATGCGCGGAAATCTGCCTAAGAGAGAACCCGAAACTCTCAAAAAATGGGAAGATGAAAGACTCTATTACAAGATGATAGACAAGAACAAGGGCAAGCCTTCATATGTTCTCCATGACGGACCTCCATATGCAAACGGCGAGATCCACCTGGGACACGCTCTTAACAAGTCTCTCAAGGATTTCATCGTAAAGTATAAGAATATGAGCGGATTCTGTGCTCCTTACGTTCCGGGCTGGGATACTCACGGACTTCCTATCGAGCTGAAAGCTATGAAAGCTATCGGCGTAGAGAACGGTGCTATCCCTGCGGTAGACCTGAGAAAGCACTGCCGTGAATACGCTATGACACAGGTCGCTAACCAGATGAAGGGCTTTAAGAGAATAGGTTCACTGGGCGACTATGACTATCCTTACCTTACACTTCGCCCCGAGTACGAGGCAAAGCAGGTGGAAGTATTCGGCTCAATGGTAAAGAAGGGCTATATGTACAAGGGCTTAAAGCCTGTTTACTGGTGCCCTGACTGTAATACCGCTCTTGCTGAGGCTGAGATAGAGTATTCAAACGATCCTTGCTATTCGATCTATGTCAAGTTCAACGTAACTGATGATAAGGGTATCTTCAAGGGACTTGGACTCGACCTTTCAAAGATATATTTCGTTATCTGGACAACTACTACATGGACTATCCCTGGCAACCTGGCTATATGCCTTGGTCCAGAGTATAACTATACCCTCGTTCACGTAGGCGATGAGTACTACGTAATGGCTGAGGAGCTTGTAAAGACAACTATGGAGACTGCTGGTATCACAGAGTATACCACAGAGCATATCTTTACAGGTGCCGAGCTTGAGGGGATGAAAACAAAGCATCCGCTCTACGACCGTCTTTCACCTATCATCGTAGGTGACCACGTTACTCTTGAAAGCGGTACAGGATGCGTACATACAGCTCCCGGCTACGGTGTAGAGGACTTTGAGGTTTGCAAGAAGTACGACGATATCGGTATCATCGTATGCGTTGACTCAAAGGGTAAGCAGACTGCCGAAGCAGGCGAATTCGAGGGCATGGACACAGATCAGGCTAACAAGGCTATCGCTGCAAAGCTCACAGAGCTGGGCGCAATGCTGGCTACACAGAAGATCGTCCACCAGTACCCACACTGCTGGAGATGTAACAGCCCTATCATATACAGAGCAACAGAGCAGTGGTTCTGCTCAGTAAACGGCTTCAAGGACGATGCTATCAAGGCTATCGAGTCTGTTCAGTGGATCCCTGAGTGGGGCGAGGACAGAATAAAGGGCATGGTACGCGACAGAAGTGACTGGTGTATCTCACGTCAGAGAACATGGGGCGTTCCGATACCTGTTGTTTACTGTAAGGACTGCGGCAAGCCTATATGCAATGACGAGACTATCAATGCTATCTCTGAACTTTTCCGCAAGGAAGGCAGCGATGCATGGTGGACTAAGGATACAAGCGAGTTTATCCCTGCAAGCGTTAAGTGCGAGTGCGGCTGCGGTGAATTCACTAAGGAATACGATATCATGGACGTATGGTTCGACAGCGGTGTATCTCATACCTCTGTTATGGAAGGAAAGGACTTCCCGAGCCTTACATGGCCTGCTGACCTTTATCTCGAAGGTGCAGACCAGTACAGAGGCTGGTTCCAGTCATCGCTCCTTACATCTGTAGTATACAAGGGACAGTCTCCTTACAAGGCTGTTTGCACCCACGGCTGGGTCGTTGACGGCGAAGGCAAGGCAATGCACAAGTCACTGGGCAACGGTATCGATCCAAGTGAGATAACAGACCAGTACGGTGCTGATATCCTCAGACTCTGGGCAGCTTCTTCGGATTATCACAGCGATATCCGTATCTCGAAGCCTATCCTCGGTCAGCTTTCAGATGCTTACAAGAAAATAAGAAATACTGCTCGTTTCATTTTGGGTAACCTGGGTAACGGTGCAGGATTTGATCCCGATAAGGACAGCGTGTCCGACGATCAGCTCACAGAGCTTGATAAATGGGCACTTATGAAGCTTGACAATCTTATCGACACTATGAAGAAGGGCTACGATGCATTCGATTTCCATATCGCACTGCACGCTCTTCACAACTTCTGTGTAATAGATATGTCCAACTTCTATCTTGACATCATCAAGGACAGACTATACTGTGAGAAGGAAGATTCTGTTCTCAGAAGAGCAGCTCAGACAGCTATGTATCGCATAATCAGTGCTATGACAAGACTGGCTGCACCTATCATTTCATACACAGCCGAGGAGATATGGCAGTTCATGCCTCATTCGGCAGCAGACGACAAGGAAAGCGTATTCCTCAATCAGATGCCTGAAAAGAGCGGCATCGAGTTTACAGCTGAGTTTACCGAGAAGTGGGATTTCATCTACAATACCCGTCTTGCAGTAAACAAGGCCCTTGAGGACGCTCGTAACGAAAAGACTATCGGTAAGTCACTTGAAGCTAAGATCATCATCAAGAGCAGCGATGCTGACTATGACAGATATGCTTCACTGGCTGACCAGCTCAAGGATATCCTCATCGTATCAGGCGTTGAGGTTGAAAAGAGCGGTGCTGAGACTTCATTCGTTGTTGCTAAGGCAGAGGGCGAAAAGTGCGAACGCTGCTGGTGCTTCAGCAAGTACGTAGGCACAAACCACAACCACCCGACACTCTGCGAGAGATGTGCAGTGGCTGTAGAAGCTTAACTAATTAGTATTATATTGCCTGTCGGCTGAAAAAGTCGGCAGGCTGTCTTATTGAAAGGATAAAACAACGTGGCTATACTTCTTGTACTGATGGCAGCGGCTCTTGTAGGAGCTGACCAGCTTGTGAAATACTGGGCAATACATGATCTGAAACCTGTGGGCACTAAGGAATTCATACACTTCGGTGACTTTAAGATAATAGACCTTACCTATCTGGAGAATGACGGTGCTATCTTCGGAAGTATGTCGGGACAGAGGTGGTTCCTCGTAGGTTTTACGAGCCTTGTGGTAATAGGCGGAATTATCCTGCTTTTTAAGGTGTACAAACGCTCAAAGTTACTGAATATCGCGCTCACACTGTTCATAGCAGGCGGTATCGGCAACCTTATAGACCGTTTCCGCTTCTCATATGTTGTGGATATGTTCGAGGTAAAGCTCTTCCACTTTGCAATATTCAACGTGGCTGATATCTGCGTAACAGTGGCTTTTGTGCTGCTTCTCATCTACGGTATCTTCATTGATCCCAAGATAGAAAAGGCAAAGAAGGCTGAGACAGAAAAGGCGGCTGAAAATGAATGAGCAGGTAGTCCTTACAGCTTCTGCCGAGGACGCAGGAAGCCGTATCGACAAGTATATTTCGGACAATATTGCTGAGCTGACACGTTCAGCAGTACAGGGACTTATCGAAAAAGGCATGGTCACATCGGGCGGCAAAGCCGTAAGCAAGAACATGAAGCTCAAAGGCGGCGAGGAGATAGTCGTTGAGATACCCGAGCCCGAGCCGATGGACGCTGTACCTGAAGATATACCGCTGGATATCGTCTATGAGGACGATGACCTGCTGGTAGTAAACAAGCCAAAGGGCATGGTGGTACACCCTGCTCACGGCAATTACACGGGCACACTTGTCAACGCTCTCCTGTATCACTGCGGAGACAGCCTTTCGGGCATAAACGGCGTGATACGTCCCGGTATCGTACATCGTATCGACAAGAACACAAGCGGACTGCTTATCGTTGCAAAGAATGACGCTTCTCACTTAAAGCTGGCGGAGCAGATAAAGGTCCACAGCTTTACAAGAGAATATGAGGCGGTTGCCTGCGGATACTTCAAGGAGACTGAAGGCACCGTAGATGCTCCTATCGGACGGCATAAGACCGACAGGAAGAAAATGTGCGTGACTACTGAAAATTCACGCAATGCCGTTACACATTATAGTGTGATAAAGCAGTACGGCGGCTATGCACACGTAAGGCTAAGACTTGAAACGGGCAGGACTCACCAGATAAGAGTCCACCTCAGCTATATCGGACACCCCGTACTGGGCGATGATGTTTACGGAAAGCCCTACAAGGGACTGGAAGGACAGTGCCTTCATGCACGTAAAATAGGCTTTATCCACCCGTCAACAGGTGAGTATATGGAGTTTCAGAGCGAGCTTCCCGAATACTTCAATGCTGTCCTGAGAAAGCTTGAGAAAATGTAGGAGTGATACCTTTGTTTGAAGATATATCGAAAGTCGTACTGCTCAGCGATATGGACGGAACTCTCCTCAACTCGCAGAAGGAGATAACCGCTGCTGACAGAGCTGCAATTGAGTATTTCACGCAGCTGGGCGGACGCTTTACTGTGGCTACGGGACGTACAATACAGTCTTTCACGCAGTTCCGCAGCACACTCGGACTTAAATACCCTATCATAATGTATAACGGAGCGGCTATCTATGATTATGTCAGCGGAGAAACGCTCTATACCAAGCCTCTTACCCTTGCGGCTAAGGACTATACCCGCAAGCTCCTTGAGCTTATGCCGCAGGCTGGCGGAGAGGTGCTGAAAACAGACGGCACTTACGTTTTCAGTAATACGGATTATCAGCAGCTTCATACAAAGCTGTGCAATATCGTGCCGAATTATGCCGAGCTTGATGAAATATCCGACGGCGGCTGGCTGAAAGTGCTTTTCTCCCTTGCTCCCGAAGATGTTGACTATATGCAGATACTTACAGGGAAGCTTGACTTTGAGGACGTTGATTTCGTAAAGTCATCGGATATATTCCTTGAAATGCTCCCAAGCGGAGTAAGCAAGGGCTCGGCACTTAAAGAATACAGAAAGCTCAGGGGAATGGAGGGCTGCACCTTCGTTTCTGTCGGAGATTTCGACAACGATATAGAGATGATAGTCGAAGCCGATGTGGGAGCTTGCCCTGCAAATGCACAGGACAGCGTAAAGGAGAAGGCAGACCTCGTTTTAAAATGCACCAATGAAAACGGTGCGGTAGCTGAGCTTATAGACTACATAATCGAAAGGTGCAGCAAGTAGAACAATGAAAAAAAAGGCGGCAATAACAACATACATAATAATGATACTATTCATGGTCGGACTTCTGGCTATGCTGGTATACGGCACGCTCTACGGAAGAAGCTCGTCATCAACGGCTGACTTCACTATGAGCGATGTGGCAACTCTGGGACTGGCGATATGGGCGATACCTATGTGGATATCATCGCTCCTGCTTATGAAAGCATTAAGGCTCAGAGGTACTTTACATGAGAAGCAGAACAAGATGCTGATTGCATTTCCTGCCATAGCCTGTACGGGATTTCTCATATTTTATCTCATCGTACTTGTGATGATGATATTCTGATGAATATAAACCGCAAGAAAAGTCTTGCAATGATACAATTTTTGCGGTATAATAAATACATAGCTTTTATTGCAGGGGCGGGCGGCTGTCTGAATAATTAATAATTATTGCTATTGCTTTTTGTACCTGCGACAATAATATGAGCCAATGAAAAGTTAGGTACATGAGCAATATTAGGGGGCGACCGAGTCACCCGCCTTCTGCTGTCAAACAAATCACGGCGTATGCCGTTAAATAAAGATCATGGAGGTCAATATGGACGCAAATATCAAAAAAGAATTGCAGAAAACAGCCTGCAAGGTTAGAATGGGCGTTATCGAAGGCACATATAACGCTAAATCAGGTCATCCGGGCGGCTCGCTCTCGATAAGCGATACCCTGACTTACCTCTACTTCAACAAGATGAACAACGATCCTAAAAATCCTGACGCTCCCGACAGAGACCGTCTCGTACTCTCAAAGGGTCATACAGCTCCTGCTCTTTACTCTGTACTTGCACAGAAGGGCTATTTTTCTGTAGAAGAGCTCAAGTCTCTCCGCCACATCGGTGCGCTCTTACAGGGACATCCATGTATCCATATCCCAGGTGTTGATATGTCAAGCGGCTCACTCGGACAGGGAATCTCCGCTGCTTGCGGTATGGCTCTTGCCGGCAAGATCGATGGCAAGTCATATAAGGTATACACTATCCTCGGCGACGGCGAGATCGAAGAGGGTCAGGTATGGGAAGCAGCTATGTTTGCAGCTCACAAGAAGCTCACAAACCTCGTTGCTATAGTAGACAACAACGGACTTCAGATCGACGGTCCTATAACTGAGGTATGCTCACCTGAGCCTATCACAGATAAATTTGCAGCTTTCGGCTGGCACGTTATCACTATGGACGCTCACGACTTTGACGATATCGACAGAGCTTTCACAGAAGCTGAGTCAGTAAAGGACAAGCCTGTTGCTATCATTCAGAAGTCTGTAAAGGGCAAGGGCGTTTCATTCATGGAAAATCAGGTAGGCTGGCACGGTACAGCTCCTAACAAGGAACAGTACGATCAGGCAATGTCAGAGCTGAATGCGCAGTTAAAGGAATTGGAGGACTAATTATCATGGCAGATGTAATCAAAAAGGCTACCAGAGAAAGCTACGGCGAGGCTCTCAAGGAGTATGCCGAGGAATATAAGGATTTAGTAGTTCTCGATGCAGACCTTGCTGCTGCAACAAAGACAGGTATCTTCAAGAAGGCTTATCCCGATCGTTTCTTCGACTGCGGTATCGCAGAGGCTAACATGATGGGCGTTGCAGCAGGTCTTGCAGCATGCGGTAAAATACCTTTCGCAAGCACATTCGCAATGTTCGCAGCAGGAAGAGCTTTTGAAATAGTAAGAAACTCTATCGGTTATCCACACCTCAACGTAAAGATCGGCGCTACACACGCAGGTATATCTGTTGGTGAGGACGGTGCTACACATCAGTGCAACGAGGATATCGCTCTTATGAGAACTATCCCCGGCATGACTATCATCAATCCTTGTGATGATGTTGAAGCTAAGGCTGCTGTAAAGGCTGCTCTCGACTTCAACGGTCCTGTATATATGCGTTTCGGCAGACTTGCTGTTCCTGTTATAAATGACGCTGCAACTTACAAGTTTGAGCTTGGCAAGGGCGTTGTTATGAAGGACGGTAAGGACGTTACTATCGTTGCTACAGGTCTTATGGTAAATGAGGCTGTTGAAGCTGCAAAGACTCTCGAAGCTGAGGGTATCTCTGCAAGAGTAGTAAATATCCACACTATCAAGCCTCTTGATAAGGAGCTTATCTGCAAGTGCGCTAAGGAAACAGGTCTTATCGTAACTGCTGAAGAGCACAGCATCATCGGCGGTCTTGGTTCAGCAGTAGCTGAGGCAGTAACTTGCTGCTGTCCTGTTCCTGTTGTTAAGATCGGTGTAAACGACGAGTTCGGACATTCAGGTCCTGCTGTTGATCTTCTCAAGGAGTTCGGTCTTTCAGCTGAGAACATCGTTAAGACAGTAAAGGCTGCTCTTAAAAAGTAATATAACATTCATGATATGAAGAGCTCGCAAAGGCAATTACCTTTGCGGGCTTTTTTTGTATAAAAACGCCGTTTACTCCTGCTTTGTATTTCTTCACTCCTTTTTTATTGAGAAAAAGCTGATGTTGGATATAATAATAACTGTAAGATGAATACGGCAAAAGCCGCAGAGAATTAAAAACATATAATGAAAGGAAAAATTTAAAATGGACACAAAGTATAACGCAGCAGCACTTGCATTCGCACTTTTAGCAACTTCATCAGTTGCAATGAACGCAAGCACCACATCATCCACAGTTTTTACAGCTAAGGCAGTCGCAGCAGAAGAAAACGTCAATGCAGTAAATCCTGTTAAGAATGAATTTTACAGATTATTCCGTGTAAGAAAGACCTTTATAGCAACAAAGAACGGTATTGTATTAAAGCAGAATGCAGCAGCTCTTCCCAACCTCCCTAATAAGGTGTTCAAGGTATACAAGGTAGGCGAGACTGTAGCACTTAATAGTAAGGGCTATGACAAGTACGGATTTTACATCAAGCCACACCTCGATTGCCTTATTGCACTGAAAGCAGCAAAGTGATCTTAGTATTGAAAGGAGTATATAAAATGAAAAAGAATGTTATCGGTGCAGTTGCAGCACTTTCACTTTTAGCATCATCATATGCAGCAATGGTAAACACCCCATCAGATACAGCATTTACTGCCAAGGCAGCAAATGAAAACGTCATGCATGCAAATCTTCAGCTTTACGAGAAAGAAAAAGAAAAAGACTTCGTTGTATGGAACGGACAGTTTAAATTGAAGTTTTTTGGCGAAGGCAGAAGATTTGTCGGAAACGGAAAAACATTAGTCAAGGGCGATAAATTAAAAGTATACTATGCAAATCTTGACGGACTTGCACACGCTAACCCTAATTATATAGATAGAGAGAACATCTTCCTTGTTGTAAATGAAAAGACAAACCAGAAGAAAATATTCTTTAATGTGAAAGATCCAAAAGTTTACCAAGTATGATCTGAACTGATGTTACAGGATACCCCCCTTTTTGAATAAAATAGTAATAAGAAAAAGAGCATTGCAAGGTGCTCTTTTTTCTTTGATTTTTTTGAAGAAAATGCTTGACAAACGGAGAAATATATGATATAATAATCAAGCTGTGAAATAACAGTATCGTATTCTAAAGACAGCTGGCAGAGCGAAAGCTCAGTAAGTCCCGCCGAGGAATAGCAATTGATAGAATTATCATTGTCCATTCTGCGCTGTCGGAATGGGCTTTTTTATTGCTCTCTGAATACGATGAATTTCATTCGGAGGTGAATACAAACTATGCCAAGCAATGCTGTACTCGAAGCAAAGAAGGCTAAGGTCGAGAAACTCACCGAGGTCATCAAGAATTCCGTATCAGGCGTTCTCGTTGACTATAAGGGTATCACTGTTGAAGAGGATACTAAGCTCAGAAAAGAGCTCCGTGAGGCTGGCGTTAACTACTTTGTAGAAAAGAACACAATGCTTCTCCGTGCTTTCAAGGAATGCGGTATCGAGGGATTTGAAGAAGCTCTCAACGGTACAACTGCTCTTGCCGTTTCTAACGACGACCAGACAGCTCCTGCAAGAATCCTTGGTAAGTTCGCTGAGAAGGCCGGCGATGAGAAGTTCAATCTCAAGGCTGGCTACGTTGAAGGTGAGGTCTACGATCAGGCTGGAGTTGTTGCTCTTTCCAAGATCCCTTCAAAGGACACTCTTCTCGCACAGCTCGTTGGCTCTCTGCAGGGTCCCCTTCAGAAGCTGGCAGCTACACTCAACGCTGTTGCAGACAAGAAGAAGGAAGAAGAGGCTGCATAATAGCAGTAACATTCTTCATCACACATTTGCGGAGATATGCTCCGCAGCTTAACTCAGCCCAATAAGGGCAAATATAATTAAAGGAGATTATTATCATGGCTTCTGAGAAGATCACAAAATTTGTTGAAGATATCAAGACTCTTTCAGTTCTCGAGCTTTCTGAGCTTGTAGACGCAATCCAGGAAGAATTCGGCGTAACAGCTGCTATCGCTGCTGCTCCTGCTGCTGGCGGTGCTGCAGGCGGCGCTGCTGCTGCAAAGACAGAGTTCGACGTAATTCTTGCTTCATTCGGTGACGCTAAGATGGCTGTTATCAAGGTTGCTAAGGAAGTTCTCGGTCTTGGCCTTAAGGAGGCTAAGGAAGTAGTTGAGGCTGCTCCTAAGGCTCTCAAGGAAGGCGTTTCTGAGGCTGAGGCTAACGAGCTCAAGGCTAAGTTTGAAGAGGCTGGCGCTACAATCGAGATCAAGTAATTTATATTACTATCGAGCATCAAGGCTGTACCAATTGGTACAGCCTTTTGTTTATTGTGATGTTTTAAAAACTTCCAAATTATGCATAATGTATATTTTAAAACCAATTTGTTGACTTACACAGTAAAATATGCTATAATTACCTTGGGATATGTTTTCGCTTTCGTTTTGATAACGTTCGGCAATTGTGTTATTATGGAGGTATCATTATGAAAAAAACAGCTGCGATCCTGACTTCTTTAGTAATTGCAGGTCTATCATGTAATTCAACTGCTGCATCGGCAGCTACTTCTGAATTTATCGTGTCACCTGTATCGGACGAAACAGTAACCGCCTCGAATATGAGTACTTTTCCTTACGAGGTATTGAAAATTGTAAACAAAGAACGTGCAAGCAGAGGACTGCCTGCTTATAGAGTTATACCTGAGCTTATGAGGGCGGCAGATATACGCGCCAAGGAGACTGTAAAGTTATGGGATCATACTCGTCCTGACGGCAGAAACGGCCTTTCCGTAGTCGATGATCTTGGAATTGACTGGAACTATCTGGGCGAGAATATAGCTCAGGGTCAGACGACTCCTGAATCGGTAATGAACGGCTGGATGAATTCCAACGACCACAGAGCAAGTATACTGAGCACGAATTTCCAGTATATAGGCGTTGGCGTTGCTTATTCGGGCGGCAGATACTACTGGACACAGGTTTTCCTCGGCAGCTCGGCTAATTTCCCTGTGGCTTATTATCCAGAGCGCTTCGGCGATACAAATAATGACGGAAGAATCGACTCCGTTGACGCATCACTTGTGTTAAAGGAGTACGCTGCAACATCAGTAGGTAAGCCGTATACACTGAAATCCAGCGAAAGAGCACGTTCTATGGTGAACGGTGATAATATCGTTGACTCGGTAGATGCGTCCATAATACTTCGTATCTACGCTAAAAACTCAACATGATAAAAAGGCTGTACCATTATGGTACAGCCTTTTGTAATATCAAAGTGAAGAATGGAAAGTTCTTGAAATAACATCGTCCTGCTGCTCCTTTGTGAGCTTGACGAAGTTAACTGCGTAGCCCGAAACTCTTACGGTGAGCTGTGGGTACTTCTCAGGGTGAGCCTGAGCGTCAAGGAGTGTTTCCCGTGTGAAAACGTTTACATTGAGGTGATGTCCGCCCTTTTCAACGTAGCCGTCAAGTAATTCAATGAGGTTATCGACCTGTTTCTGGTTATCCATATATATCCTCCTTTTTTTAATTCGTAATTCTTAATTCATAATGCATAATTGTGGAGTTCGCTTTCACTCAAATATTCAAATATTATTCCGATCTGTCCCCGATAGGGGACACAATAATTATGAATTATGCATTCTGCATTATGAGTTGATCAATATTCGTCGTCTTCGTCAATGGCGTTCTCGGTGGGCTGACAGCAAGCACCCTTTGTGCCGCATATGTCGGTACTCTTTACGGTGTTGACTTTCAGTTCCGAGCCGTTTTCCGAGACTATATTCACATGACCGCTGCCCTGTTCCATGAGCTGATCAATAAGGTCTGCAAGCTCTGACGGATCATCGGTCTTGCCAAGCATATCGGGAGTTATCATTTTTCCTCTCCTCTGAGCTTATCAAGGTCAAGTTCTCCTGCGAATACCTCCATATCCTTGCCGAGGGCATTTGGCACTATGGAGAAGGTATTGGAGATACCGTCCTGTGCGTGTCTGAACGGAAGCTTTGCAACAGATGAAAGTGAAGCTACTGCACCGTGAGTATCTCTTCCGTGCATCGGGTTAGCTCCCGGAGCAAGCGGCACTCCCTGTTTACGTCCGTCAGGAGTATTACCGGTCTTTTTGCCGTATACAACGTTTGATGTGATTGTGAGGATAGACATTGTAGGTACGCCGTCACGGTAGGTGTGGTGCTTTCTTACACAGTCCATAAATCTGCGGACTACTTCAACAGCAAGCTTGTCTACACGGTCGTCATTATTGCCGTATTTCGGGAAGTCTCCCTCGATCTCGTAGTCAACGACAACGTTCTTTGCAACGCTTGTGACATTGCCTGCCTTGTCTTTTATTTCGATATCCTTGCGAATTGGCTTTACTTTAGCGTACTTAATAGCCGAAAGCGAGTCTGCAACGACTGAAAGTCCTGCGATACCTGTTGCGAAGTAACGCTTAACGTCTCTGTCGTGGAGAGCCATTTGCAGTCTCTCATAGCTGTACTTGTCGTGCATATAGTGGATAACGTTGAGGGTGTTGACGTAAAGTCCTGCCAGCCACTCCATCATATCCATGTACTTTTCCCATACGTCATCGAAGTTGAGGTACTCAGTGTCAACAGGTCTGAACTTAGGACCTACCTGGAGTCCGAGACGCTCGTCCACGCCGCCGTTTATTGCGTAGAGCAGACACTTTGCAAGGTTTGCTCTTGCGCCGAAGAACTGCATTTCCTTGCCCACTACCATTGATGATACGCAGCAGGCGATAGCGTAGTCGTCGCCGTGAATTACACGCATCATGTCGTCGTTCTCGTACTGTATAGATGATGTCTTGATTGACATTTTTGCGCAGTATTCCTTGAACTTTCTCGGCAGCTTTGTTGACCAGAGAATAGTCATGTTCGGCTCAGGAGCTGTTCCAAGGTTTTCAAGAGTGTGGAGATAACGGAAGCTGTTCTTTGTTACCATGTGGTTACCATCAACGCTTACGCCGCCGATAGACTCCGTTATCCATGTAGGATCGCCTGAGAAAAGTGAATTATACTCAGGAGTACGTGCGAACTTGACGATACGGAGCTTCATGATGAAGTGGTCGATGAGCTCCTGTGCCTGTTCCTCTGTGAGTATGCCTTTTTCAAGGTCACGCTGTATATAGATGTCAAGGAATGTGGAAGTACGTCCGAGAGACATTGCTGCACCGTTCTGCTCCTTGACTGCTGCAAGGTAGCCGAAGTAAAGCCACTGTACAGCCTCCTGCGCATTTGATGCAGGTCTTGAGATATCGAAGCCGTATATCTTGCCAAGCTCCTTGAGTTCGCCGAGAGCACGTACCTGTTCGGAAAGCTCCTCGCGGAGACGGATATTCTTGGAAGTCATTCTCACTAACGATGTCTCTATCTGGTGCTTCTTGTCCTCGATAAGGAGGTCGATACCGTAGAGTGCGACTCTTCTGTAATCGCCGATGATACGACCTCTGCCGTAAGCATCGGGAAGTCCTGTGAGGATAGCGGAATGACGTGCCAGTCTCATCTCGGGAGTATATGCATCAAATACCCCCTGATTGTGAGTCTTTCTGTACTTTGTGAAGATCTCAACTACCTCGGGATCTACTTCGTATCCGTATTCCTTGCAAGCCTGCTGAGCCATACGGATACCGCCGAAAGGCTGCAACGAACGCTTGAAAGGCTTGTCAGTCTGGATACCGACTATCTTTTCAAGATCCTTGTTGAGATATCCTGCTTTATGTGATGTAATTGTGGAAACGATCTTGGTGTCCATATCCAGAACACCTCCGGCTTCTCTTTCCTGTCGGGAAAGATCCATGACCTGCTCCCAGAGCTTTTTTGTTGCCTCTGTAGGTGGTGCGAGGAAGCTCTCGTCGCCATCGTAAGGAGTGTAGTTCTTCTTGATGAAGTCTCTAACGTTTACGGAAGTGGTGCTCCAGCGGCCTTCTTTGAAGCCGTCCCATTCCTTTGGCCATGTATTGATCATAACACATTACTCCTTTTAACATAAATATTATCCACTGATATATTATCACATTGATTAATTTTTGTCAATCTCTGTATATGTCCGTATGGGCTAAAAAACGGCGTTTTTGGTTTTATCAGATTACAAAACATCTTTCCGATGTGAAAACCGCCTTTTGACTTCATCGGTTTATTGAAGTGTTTGGGCGGTCGGGGCTTTTGGAATATAAAAATGTTGTGAACTTGTTAGGGCAATTTGTGCATTTGACAGATTTTGCAGTAAGAAACAGAGTTCCTTACGATATTACTTTTTCTTTTTAGCTTTTACAGCTTTTTGAGGCTTATTTTTCGGCTTCTTCACGGGCTTTTCATCAACGGGAGCTATACCGCGCTCGGCTTCTGCGCTTTCAAGCTTTTCAAAGGAGAGCTTATAAAGCGTTCCTGCAAGGGGAACACCTAAAAGCATTCCAAGGATACCGAAAAGTCCTCCGCCGATAGTAACTGCGGCAAGAGTCCAGATGCTGGGAAGTCCGACTGTTCCACCGACAACTTTTGGGTAGATGATGTTTCCCTCAAACTGCTGTAAGATCAGCAGGAAGATGATGAATATAAGTGCCTGCATGGGATTTTCCGTAAGGATAATGAACGCGCTCAGTCCTGCGCCTATGAATGCACCAACGATAGGGATAAATGCGGTAACTCCAACAAGAGTTCCCGACATAGCGGCGTATGGCAGCTTCAGGATCTTCATGCCGATGAAGCAGAGCGTTCCGAGGATTATAGCTTCTATGAACTGTCCCACAAAGAAGCTCTGGAAAGTCTCGTTTGCTGTCTGCATGAAGTGAGATGTTTTACGGTTTACACTCTCGCTGAACCATAAGCGTCTAAGACGGTTTATGTCGCGTATGAGCTTATCCTTGCGGAGAAGCATATATATTGCAAAGATTATACCAAGTACAAGGTTCGTCAAAGTTGAGGTCACTCCGCCTATTATTCCCCATGCTGAGGATAATATGCCTGCAACTCCCGAAGTAAGGACTTTCGACAGCTTACCTGCTATACTTGCCCAGTCGAATTCGAGATTTTCTATTTTTTTCTGTATTTCGGGGTATTCATTCAGCTTATCTGTAACATAGTCCTTTGCTTTGGTAAAAGCTGGCGGTATCTCATCGTAAAGTACGCCGAATGCCTTGACTATCTCGGGGACTATTATATAGCTTATGAGTATTATTGCCGCCACAGCTATCGTGAACGAAAGCACAAGGCAGATCGGACGGCGCGTTTTGACGACGAAAGGCGAATTGCTCTTGGGGAGATAATGCTTTTCAAAGGCTTTCATTACGATATTGAAGATATATGCTATGAAGAAGCCTATGAGCAATGGTTTGAGTGCTCCTAAAAGTATGGAAAGGAGCTTTGTAAATACGTAAAAATTCTGTACGATGACGCATACCATTACAGCAAGAAAAGCTATGAAGATATAGCGTCTGATCTCTTGTTTATTCATATCCGGCTGTAAAAAAGCCATATCCCTCCGATCTTATCTCTATAATCTCATTATACATTATATGCAGGCATATGTCACGGGGATAAATGTTAAATTTGTGTGAACATTTGCAGTACTTGACCGCAGGCATATTTCATGGTATAATATAATGTATAGATGTAAAACTGTTAATTATTTTATGTTATTATAATGAACGGAGGTATATATCATGCCAGGTTTAGACGACTACGCTCCTGCTGTCAGAAAGGTCATGACACTTTTCTATGTCATCGACACTTCGGGAAGTATGCAGGGCAGCAAGATAGGACAGGTAGAATCTGCTCTCGAAGAGGTAATGCAGACTTTACAGGAGATAAGCGATGAAAGCGATGACGCTGAGATAAAGATTGCGATCCTTGAATTTTCAACAGGTGCTTCATGGGTGACTCCCGAGCCTGTATCACCCGAGGGATACCGCTTCAAGACATTTGAAGCCTGCGGTGTTACAGACTTTGGTGCTGCCTGCAAGGAGCTTGATAAAAAGCTTTCAAGAAATGAGTTCCTGCAGACTGCCGCAGGTGCATATCCGCCTGTAATACTCCTTTTCAGTGACGGCGGTCCTACTGATAACTGGGAGAGCGGACTTGACGCACTCAAGAAGAACAACTGGTATAAGCGTTCAATAAAGATAGCATTTGCTATCGGCGATGATGCAGATAAGGACGTTCTTGCACGTTTTTCGGGAAGCTCTGAGACAGTCCTCGATGTAAAGAACAAGGATCAGCTCAGACTTATGATAGAAAAGGCAAGCGTTATCACAAGTGTTTTCGCAAGCCATTCAAGTACTGTTGACAGCGATACAGACCCTGTTGAGATATCAAAGAAACTGGCTGAGGACGTTCAGACTCAGACAAATGATGCTCTCAGCGATGCTAATACTGCCGACTGGGACGAATCCGACTGGTAAGGTGAGATTATGGAGAGATTTTCTTCCTTTGCTCAGACAAGTATCGGTGCATCGCACCTGAGCCGTGAGCTTATATGTCAGGACAGCTCTCTCTGCGGTGACTTTGAGAAATATTCATTTGCAGCAGCTGCTGACGGTCACGGAAGTCTCTGCTATCTGCGTACAGACAGGGGTTCGCGCTTTGCTGTTGACTGCGCTGCGGAATGTGTAAAGGAGTTCCTTGAAGGGATCGAAGATGCTGATGAGATACTGAAAGATGAACGTCAGCGCGAGCAGCTGTTCAATCAGCTCTGGCGCAGTATAATTGCACGCTGGCATGACCTTACGGAAAAGGATTTTCTTGATAATCCTTTCACCGAGGAGGAGCTTGACCGTATACCCGAAAAGTTCGCAGGTTATCGTACAAGATACGAGGCTGGCGACTACATAGGTGCTTACGGTACTACTCTTGTGTTTGCGGCAGTTACCGAGAATTATGCTTTCGGTGCGCAGATAGGCGACGGAAAGTGCGTGATAATCGACGGCGACAGCAATGTTTATGCTCCTATCCCCGAGGATCCGCGCTGTTATGATAACGTTACAACTTCTATGTGTCAGGACGATGCTGCACTTTCGGCAAGATTTTTCTATCTTCCAAAGGGGCTTATGCCTGCGGCTGTATTCCTCTGCACAGACGGAGTTGAGAATTCATACTGGAACGAGGAACAGCTTTTCGGCTTCTTCCGCGGACTTGCTCTTACTCTGGTGGAGAACGGCATGGAAGAGGGCATACGTCAGCTTGGCGAATTCCTGCCTGCTATGACACGCAAGGGCAGCGGTGACGATGTCAGCTGTTCTGGCATAATTGATATGAGAAGGCTTTGTGCCTGCTCGGACGGTATACGCGAGGACCTTGCGGCGGCAGTTCCTGTTGTTGATGAGAATGTCAACGATGAGGATATCGTCTATGTTGACGAGTCTCAGCCGCAGGTAGTTACAGATGCGGCGGCTGGTGATAATGCAGAAGCTGTTGAAGAACCGACAGATGAGCCTGCTAATGAGCAGTAAAATAGTTAGGATACAGGGACGACCTATGGTCGTCCTTTTTTATTTGTTAAAGTTAATGCGAAATGAATTAAATGCCTTTCTGTAATAGGGATGAAAAACACGATTTTTCAACGAAAAACCATTGATTATTGAAAAAGATACACTTTGAGAGGATAAAACGCAGAGGCTTATAAAGAAAAAAATAGTGACAAATGTCACTATGTTAGTGACAATTATCATCTTGTTATATTTAAATAATAATGTTAATATAAATACAGATTATTGGTGCGGTTTAATTTTGGGGTGGAAAAACGTTCAGCGCGCGGAATGTTTTATTTGATCTTATATTTTTTTAGGAGGTTTTTTGATATGAGAGAATTTATGAAAAAAGCAGCGTGTTTTCTTTCTGCCGCAGTTATCATGTGTGGAACAACAGCTATCTCTGCAAGTGCGGCAAGAAACTATGAATTTGGTCAGAGCATAACTCTGGATCACAGTTTTGAGTTGTCTAATCCTTCAACCATCACGCCTATATATGTATACAAAGACTTTGAGGTGAATAAAACATACGATGAGATAACTACAAAAGAAAAAGTTGTTCTTGAAGTTGTTCAATACAAGACCTTGACCGGCTATGATCTTAGCTATCAGTGGTTCAAGGACGGTGTAGCTCTCAACGCTCAGACAAAAAGCACCTATGAAGTAGTAGGTACTGCGGGCGAATTCTTCTGCAAGATAACGGCAACACCAAGGTTTGTTCAAAAGGCAAAAAATGTCGGCACTATTGCTACAGCTTCCAGTGGAGGGGCAAAAGCTGTTACAGTTGGGGGAAAAACTATTGTAGGCGGGGTAAAAGCAAAAACTACAACAGCTGCTCAGATATCCCAGGTGCTGACTTATGAGACAAACAAGGCTACAATAAAGACAGTTCCTGAGCTTACTATATGGTCTCAGCCAAAGAGCGGAACTATCAATAAATCAGGCGGTTATTATAACCTTTCTATAGGTGTGAGCGGCGGTTCGTCTTCATACAGCTATGAGTGGAAGAAAAGGGGCTCATCGACTGTATTGTCCACCGATAAGACTTACAAAGCATACAATACAGGTGATTACTACTGCGTTGTTACCGACAGCAAGGGCAGAACAAAGACAAGTAACTATGCAACTGTAAAGACAGGTTATCTCAATATCACTCAGCAGCCCAAGGACGGTATCTTCTGCGGCTATCAGGATGACCATTGCTACCTTACTTTCGGAGTAAACGGCGGAAACGGCAACTACACATACAAGTGGACCTGCGACGGCGTTGAGGTCGGTGACAATACAGCTACTTTAGATGCCAAGAAGGCTGGTACATATGTATGTACAGCTACAGACTCCGAGGGCAGAAAGGCTGTAAGCCGCGGTGCTGTAGTTACCTTGAAGTCATTCGCTGCAAACGGCTGTTACATAGATTATATGGGATATCACATAAAAGGGGAGCACCTCTATCTGGATATGAATGACAGGTCATACAATGTATATGCAAGTGCCGCTGGCGGTACAGGAAGGTATTCATACAGCTGGGAGTGGGAATACAGCTTTAATAATGATGGTACTTATTATTACGACTGGCTCGGTATGAATAAGTTTGGTTCAACAGGTTCATTTACATGGGACGATATAATCCATAGACAGTATTATTATTATGTTTACGGCGGCAGCGGTTCTTACAAGAGATATGAGAAGAGGGTACGCTGTGCAGTTCAGTGCCTTGACGATAACGGCAGAGTAGTAGCTGTAAGATATACTTCACCTATAGTCGTTCATGCACATGCTGACTGCGTAAATCCGTACGATCCTGACCTGGCATGGGCTTTTGGGGACTGATAAATATATGAAAAAAGGAACTGCAATTGCAGTTCCTTTTTTTGTCGTATACTGTCGAAAAATACTTTTTTGAAAAAAGCTCTTGACAAATAAGAACAGATGTTCTATAATATGATTGCAAGGAATAGAACGTTAGTTCGCAAGCTATCTTATCAAGGGTGCAGCAATATGCTGCTCGTGCGCTCTTTTATTTACTATTAGGGGGCGAATACTATGACTAAGCTTATCAACGATTACACCAAGAGCTGTTTTATGGTAAAACAGCGTATCTCCGAGCTTACCAAAATGCGAAATACTCTCATTGAAAGCGGTGACGAACTGAAAGTCAGGGAGCTTGACCTTGACCGCCGCATACATCTGCTCTATATCGAGCACGGAGAGATGCAGGAGGTGATCTCTCATCTTACCGCGTATAAGAGGAGGCGTGAAGGCTTTGTCGAAACGTAACTCTTATACCGATACTTTCACGGGCGAGGCTGATAAGGGCATAAGAATGATACTGGGCAGCAATAATGATGAGGAGGGAAATGCACAGAGACTGCGGCGAGTACTGTTAAAAGTTATTAATAATGAGCTTACCCCGAGACAAAAAGAGATAATTATGCTATACTATTTTAAGGACACTGATATCGTTTCTATCAGCAAAAGGCTGGGAGTGTCGCCGCAGGCTGTTTCCGCGGTGATGTCAAGAGCCAGAATGAGAATGTTCAGGATACTGCAATACTACATCTGAGGAGGGGACTATGGATACACCTTTGTATGACTTTCTTGTGAGGTATGCTTCGTCGGGGACTCTTCGCGCTCATATGCCGGGGCATAAGGGAAAAGCTCCGGTAAAGGAGCTTGAGGAACTGTATTCACTTGATATAACCGAGATAAAAGGAGCTGACAGCCTTTTTGAGGCTGAGGGCATAATTGCCGAGAGCGAGAGAAATACCGCTAAACTGTACGGAAGTGAGGCGACTGCTTTTTCGGCTGGCGGTTCGACTCTTTGTATACAGGCTATGCTTGCTATAATGAAAATCGAGGGGCGGAGAGTTATCGCCGCAAGGAACGTTCATCGCGCTTTTCTCAATGCGGCTGCCCTTCTTGGACTTAATGTAACGTGGATTATGCCGCAGTACAGCGGCGGTATACTTTCGGGGGAGCTTGCTATTTCTGATGTTGAAAGGGCGCTTTCTGCGAGCCGTGAGCCTGCCTGTCTTTACGTAACATCTCCCGATTATACAGGCAAAACTGCCGATATAGCTGCACTTGCGGGGCTTTGTCACCGTTACGGAGCGCGGCTTCTTGCTGACAATGCTCACGGTGCGCATCTTGCGTTTTTTAAGAAAAATCTACACCCCATAGCTCTGGGAGCTGACCTGTGCTGTGACTCTGCCCATAAGATGCTGCCTGCGCTGACTGGAGCGGCTTTTCTGCACACCTCATGCAGGGAATATGTTCCTGTTTTGAAGCAGGCTATGAGCTTTTTCGGTTCGACCAGTCCGTCATATCTTATAATGGCTTCTCTTGACCTGTGCAACCGTTACATTGCAGACAGCATACGTGATGATATCGCTGCGGCTTTGCCGCAGATAATCTCGCTGAGGGAGAGCTTCGGCGGAAGGCTGGTATTTGCCGAGGGAGAGCCCTTTCACATAACTGTTAAAGCCGCTGAAAGCGGCTTCTGCGGCACAGAGCTTGCGGAGCTTCTTCGCGGTGAGGGAGTGGAGTGCGAATATGCCGACAGTGAGCTTGTGGTGCTTCTTATGTCGCCTTTATCTTCTGACCTTGACTTTGTGCGGCTTCGCGCCGCGCTTGAGAGCGCGGTGGCGGGAGCTTCACTGAAAGACTGCGTGAGATCGATAATTGAGCCGAAGCTCCCGCAGATGGCTCTCGCCATCCGCGAAGCCGCATTCGCACCGTCTGAGGAGATACCCGTTGAAGAGGCTGAGGGACGTATTTGCGCGTCGGTGAAAGTACCCTGTCCGCCTGCGATACCAATAGCTGCAAGCGGAGAGATAATAGACAGGGATTGTATAGAGCTTTTTAAAGCCTACGGTATTAATACGGTGCTTGTAGTGAAAAAATAGGCAGAGCTATTGCAATTTTGAATGATATATGTTAAAATGAGGTATATTATTTATGCGGAGGTGTCTGTATGAGCGACATGAACGAAAAAGAACTCGATGAGCTTGAAGAAGAGGAATCAGCAGAAAACTATATCACGCTCACTGATGATGACGGTAACGAGGTATCATTTGAGATAATCGGCACTGTTGAATATAAAGAGCATCTTTATGCTGTACTTCTTCCTTTCGATGATGAGGACGATGAAGTAGTAATTCTTGAGGTTATCCCAGGAGAGACTCCCGAAGAGGACGACTTTGTATCAGTTGATGATGACAAGCTTCTCGGAGAGGTATTTGAGGAATTCAAGAAAAACTACGACGGCGAATACGAATTTGAATAAGCTCGGCGCGGAGCCCGCTCTGCCTGACCACGTTGACGCTCGGCGCGGATTCCGCGCTGCCTAACCACGTTGACGCTTGTAAACTCGCTCACTCTTAATAGTGCTGTTAATTGTACATCGCTTACGGGAGTTTTTTGCCATTATTCTTTTATAGGAAAATAAGAAAGGACGGATATACTCCGTCCTTTTTGTTTCGGGCGGATAATATCCGCCCCTACAGTTTATTTTATAGTACCTGCTTTATATGCTTCAAGGAGCTGACGCAGGTCGTTTATTTTGTCAACTATCTCCTCGCCCTTGTCGGTATCGGAGATGTTAGCGCGTCTGTCCAGTTTCTCAACAAGGTGTATCGTAGGAGTATTGCCGCTTTCGCCTGCTACAAAGGGCTTATGCTCGGCAAGATTGAGACTGTGAGAGTCGTATATCAGCGTATATCCTGCAATACCCGTGGTTGACTGGTATGCCTTTGATATGCCGCCGTCTATGACAAAGAGCTTTCCGTCAGCCTTTACGGGACTTTCTCCGTTCTTTATCTTTACGGGGACATGACCGTTGATGATATGACCTTTCTCGGGATCAAGTCCGAATAATTCCAGAAGAGTCATGCATACCTCTGCATTTTCCGAGAAAGTATAGTAAGCGTTGTAATTCTCGGTGTGAAGCGACTTGTCCGCAAGGAGTCCGCGCTCAAAGAATGCCATTTTGTCCTTTCCGTAGAGAGGGGACTTTGCTCCGCACCAGAGATACCACATATAATCACTGGCGAAATCCTTATCTGCGCCGCTGCCGAAATATGCCTGATTTACAAGTTCTCCAAGCTTGTCAAGGAGAGACTTGCCCGAATACTTCTGACCGCTTATATTTACGCTTTGAAGCTCGCCGTTTTCGTCCATTGGTATACAGCCATGGAAGAGAAGATTATTGTTGCAGGTCTTGTACATTGCGCCCTTTGCGTAAATGAAGCGGATATGCCGCTGGAGCTTTTCACTGTGTCGGAATGAAGCTCCGAGGACTTTCATAAGCTCGGCTTCACCATCGGAAAGCTCAAGAGGTGACTCAGGATCAACAGTAGGGAAGCTCTTGTCAAGAAGCTCATGCACCTTTCCGTTTATGGTAACAGTGCCGTTTCTGAAATCCGTTCTGCCGAAGATATCACGATCCTGCATTTCCCATTCGGGGTGCTTGGCAATGAGCTGACCTTCAAGCTTCATCTGTATAACAGTTATAGCCTTGTGCATTTTTGCAGCAAGGTCAAGGTCAACGGGGTCGTAGATATTGTCATCGAGAGTGCTTGGAGTATAGCGTTTGCAGTCGTCATGTGCGTAGGTCTCGCCTGCAAATACGGCAAGTGCTCGGAGATTGAGTCCGTAGCCGTCCTCAAGCACATCGAAGTTATTATATCGCATGGCTATGCGGATAACATTTGCGATAAGGGCAGGATTTCCTGCGGCTGCACCCATCCATGAGATATCATGGTTGCCCCACTGTATGTCAACATCGTGCATCTTCATAAGCTCATCGAGGATAATATCCGCACGGGGACCTCTGTCGAAGATATCGCCTATGATATGGAGTCTGTCTATACTTACGGACTGTATGAGCCTGCAAAGGGAGATTATGAAAGTCTCGGCAATGCCTGTGCTTATGATAGCACTGATTATCTCATCGTAATAGTAGTCCTTGTTTACATCGTCGGTAACGTTGAGAAGCTCGTCAAGTATGTACACCATATCGCTTGGTATGCGCTTTCTGATACGTGATCGTGTATACTTTGCGGAAACAGCTTCGCATACAAGTATGAGTCTGTATATGCTGAGTCTTTTCCATTCGTCGGACATCTCGCCGCTGTTGGTAAGACGTGATATCTCCTTTTCAGGGTAGTATATAAGCTCCGCAAGCTGTTCGCGGTCACGGGCAGAAACGGTCTTGCCGAGTACAAGGTCTATTTTTATCTTTATCATTCCCGAAGCACTTCTGAGCATATGCAGGAAGGCTTCGTATTCGCCGTGCATATCGCTGAAAAAGTACTCAGTCCCCTTCGGGAGACTTCGTATAGCCGACAGGTTTATTATCTCACTGGCAGCACTTTCGATAGTGGGGTATTCCTTGGCAAGAAGTCTGAGATATTTTATATCCATAGATGCCCTCCCTTCAGAGCTGTTCCATAAGCTTGTCTATGAGTTCTTTCTTTGCAAGTCCGTCGGAGAAAGCTGTTGCACCTCCGCAGGCTGTGCCGAGTTTAAGTGCATAGTCGTAATTTTCACCGTCAAAGCCTGCGATAAAGCCTGCAAGCATTGAGTCGCCTGCACCTACGGAGTTCTTTACTGTACCTGTGCAGGCACCGCATTTATAGAGCTTTCCTCTCTCGTCAAGAAGTACAGCTCCTTTTTCAGCCATTGATACGAGCACATTTCCTGCACCCATAGCCTGAAGCTTTACTGCGTGTTCGACTATCTCATCGTATGTTGTGATATTTACACCGAATATCTCGCTGAGCTCGAAATTGTTGGGTTTTATGAGAAAAGGACGGTATTTGAGTATGCTTGTAAGGAGTCCTTTTGCTGTGTCGGCAACTACTCTGATATCACGGTCAGAAAGCTTTGAAAGTATCCTTTCGTATATATCGTCGGGGAGACTGTTGGGGATACTTCCTGCAAGTACAAGAGTATCGCCGTCTTTTATTTCGTCAAGCTTGTCCATGAGCTGGTCTATGTATTCGCTGTCGATATGAGGACCTTGTCCGTTTATCTCAGTCTCTTCATCAGCTTTCAGCTTTACATTTATACGGGAATTGCCGCTTTTCAGCTTTACGAAATCAGCATCTATGCCCATTCCCTTTACGCCCTGCTCTATAGCTTCGCCTGTAAAGCCTGCTATAAATCCAAGTGCCTTGCTCTTTACACCAAGCTCGGCAAGTACGGCAGAAACGTTTATGCCTTTTCCGCCGAAGAATATCTCCTCAGACTCGGAACGGTTGACACAGCCCGTCTGTATTCGGTCGGTGTGCAATACGTAGTCTATTGCGGGATTGAATGTGACCGTGTATATCATTTATAAGACTCCTTTTTAATTTCAGATCAGTGTTCAGATTAAAAAGAAAGAAGCGTTTACCATTGGTAAACGCTTCTTTGGTGCGAGTAATGGGACTTGAACCCATACGTCTCTCGACACACGCCCCTCAAACGTGCCTGTCTGCCTATTCCAGCACACTCGCATTGCCCGTCTCTCGACTGCTTTAATATTATACCAGATAAAAAACGGTTTGTCAATACCTTTTTTCAAAAAAATCGAAAAAATTTTTTGAGGTAAAAAATAGTGGGCTTTAGTTAATATAAAAAATAAAATATCCGCCTATTGACTTTTGTCTGCTGTTGCTGTATAATATTATCTGTTGATGCTGATGTGGCACAGTCGGTAGCGCAACGCCTTGGTAAGGCGTAGGTCGTCGGTTCAAGTCCGATCATCAGCTCCACGCTAAACGGCGTGAAACAGGCGTTTCTTCTTTTTGAGGAAACGCTTTTTTATTTTACTAAAAGCAAAAGTGTCATAAATCTGTCATAGTGCTGGTTGTGATATTATGTTTGTAAATCAGAACACTCTATTTACACTGTAACGAACTAAAGAAACTTCTTACGATGAATACACCAAATAGAAAACAGCTTGTAAACACCTATAAATAGCTGAATTGGAGCAGGCGACTATTTGCCCATGTTTCGCTGTTTGTAGATTGTTCACCTGTTTGGCGGCTATATTTAGCTGTTTATTTGATGCTTGTGTTAAAGTGAAACCCAAAACAGCCATCATATTGTTATTTCGTTTTTTTGATGACTCAACGTTTTTTATACAAAACTAAAAGAGCCTGCCATTATAGCAAGCTCTTTTTTGCATAGAAGAACAAATTGATGTTGTGTTTTATATATTTATAGACCATGATAAAACTTTCTGTTTCAATGGTGTGATATATCAAGTGTAATGGATTTATTACATATGGCATCATACACAATTACTCTTTTTATATTCATTAAAAAGAATATTTGATCATGTAAGGAAAAATATTTTCTAGTTTTCCGCTTAATCTATAATAAATATATATTATGCAACCTACAATTAAGGTTGTCAAACCTCCATAAACTACTCTGTTTTCATACATTCTCGCCAAATAGCCTTCTTCTTTATAATAAAAAAACCTTTTTCTCTTAATTTGCGATTTTTTATAATCATTTATTATACGCTTAACCAAAAAATAGACTGAAATAATTATTAATAATACAGCTATTATTATATCATAGTCCATAGATAATCTCCTGTTTTTTAGCTTTTAAAATATTATATCATAAATCAAGTCAATAGTCAAGAAATATAATTATAGATGTGTTGATAAATTCATCAATTACCTTTTTATACATATGACATTTGCTCAATATTAGGGAGTGCTTATTTATTTAATCAAATACGCTCAGGGCACTATTGTGTAAAATAATCAGGGACTCTCCGAAAACGGGAAGTCCCTTTTGTTTGTATAATTATTACGAAGCACCGTTGCCTTTGAATACAACAATGATAGTTTTGAGTATGATCTTTATATCGAGCATCAGGTTCCAGTTTTCGATATACTCGCGGTCAAGGCGTACGACCTCCTCAAAATCGGTGATGCCGCTTCTGCCGCTTACCTGCCAAAGACCTGTAAGTCCTGGCTTTATGCTCATTCTTATCCTGTGACCTAAGTCGTACTTTTCCCACTCGTCTATTGTAGGGGGGCGAGTGCCCACGAGGCTCATATTGCCTTTCAGTATGTTATAGAACTGGGGCAGCTCGTCAATGGAGTATTTGCGTATAAAGTTTCCGATACCCTTTGGTCTGCCGTGCTTGTCTTTTTTCTCACTGCCGATTATACGGGGATCATCGTCCATTTTGAACATCATATCGCTGTCTATCTTGTTTTTAGCCATAAGCTCCTGCTTGCGCTTTTCTGCGTCCATATACATACTTCTGAATTTGTACATTCGGAAGGTCTTTCCGTTCTGACCGACTCTGTTCTGCGAGAAGAAAATAGGTCCGGGAGACTTTATGTATATTATGGGGGCAAGGAATATAAAGACTATCATTGTTATGATACAGCCTATGAGTCCGCCTATGATATCGGCAAGACGTTTCAGAGCCATTTCACCTGCGGAAGCAGGAGATACACTGCTTGACAGTACTCTGTACGGTCCTAAGTTTTTCATCTCTGTAATAGGCCACCTGCCGTCAGAGATAGAAGTTATGGAGTAATTGACTGTGATACCCATACGGAATAGGCTTTCCATAAGCTTTGAGGGGAGCTCCATATTTTCTGCCTGAAGCAGGAAAACTTCGTCTACCCAGCCGTGAGTCAGCTTTGCGATAGTATCATCGTTGAGAGAATAAAAGGGGACTTCGCCTTCCTTTTCGCCCTCGCTGCACTGCCTGTCAGTGACCACAACGCCAGAAATGAAGTAATTGCGGTGTTCCTGTTCACTTATGAGAGCGGACAGAGTCTTTTTTGCAATACTTCCCGATGTTATAAGGACTATCGACCTGCGGTTCTCTTTGTATTTGCTCGAATTGAATACCCTTACTTTGTTGAGTTGTCTGACCAGGTAATCAACAAGAGTGAACGTTACCGAGGTAAGACCGAACTGCAGTCGTGAAGCAGTGGTAGAATGTTTTACAGAAAACAGGTAAACCAGTGAGATAACGATGATACACGAAATGTATTTGACAATGGAAATTATCTCTTCCAGTCGCCCTCGTCTGAGGATATCTCTGTAATTATTTGAAAAAACTATAACAAGGAGCTGGCACGTTGTAAGGATAACTGCCTGATACTGGTAGTCATCAGTGCGGTACGGATTAGAAAAGCTGATATGCATCCAGTAGCTTATAGTAAAGCAGAATTGCAGGCATATCATGTCGAGTATGATGAAATCTCCGTGCTTCAACCCTTCCTTTAGACCTTTATTACCCACGAAGCACCTCCGTGATTTTTTGTCCTGCTATTTTCGGGACATTTTATATTATAATTATAAACCATAACGGCAAATGTGTCAAGGCTGATATCTGTTGCAGCTGCAAGGAAAATCCGCAAGTTATGTGTTGACATATTGGCTGATATGGGCTAAAATGAAACTATAAAACGAATATGCCAGAACTACTGTAAATTGAAATAGGGAAGACAAACTGTGTAATACAGCCGTTAGCCGTTAGGCATTAGCCATTAGCCGAAAGAGTTCGCTGACGCTCACATCATTTAAATAATTCGCCGAAGGCGACACATTGGCTGATAGCTAAAGGCAAAAGGCTAAGGGCTGAGTTACATGATAAGTAAGAATGAAGATAATACTTCCCTGATTCAATCATTATTATCAGAAAGGAATGAGTTTATGAAAATATTGAAAAGAGTATCTGCTCTTGCTTTTGCGGCTGTTATGGCACTGACGGCTTCTGCGGCAGGCAGTACTGCTGTGGCGGCAACTACTCCAGATGTTGTGGACTATGCAGAGACCGAGAACAACTGGGCAAAGCTTTTGCAGTACACACTTTATTTCTATGACGCGAATATGTGCGGTACGGGAGTATCTGATAACAACCGCCTTTCATGGCGCGGAAACTGTCATGTATATGATTCAAAGGTACCTATGCACCCTATTGATGATGACCATACGGGAACGAATTTGTCAGAGAGCTTCATGGAAAAGTACAAGGATATCCTTGACCCCGACGGTGACGGATTTATTGATGTATCGGGCGGTTTCCACGATGCAGGCGACCACGTAAAATTCGGACTTCCCGAGGCTTATGCGGCTTCTGTTGTATCATGGGGCTATTACGAGTTCCGCGAGGCTTATGAGGAAACAGGACAGGCAGCTCACGCTGAGACTATCTGCCGCTATTTCTGTGATTACTTCATGCGCAGTACTTTCCGTGACAAGAACGGCGACGTTATCGCTTTCTGCTATCAGGTAGGCGATGGAGCAGTTGACCACAGCTACTGGCAGTCACCTGAGATAGACGCTATGGGCAGACCTGCTTTTTTCGCTACTTCTGAAATTCCTACAACTGACGATGTTTCTGAAAGTGCAGCAGCTCTTGCAATAAACTATTACAATTTCAAGGAAACAGATCCGGAGTATGCGGAAAAGTGTCTTGACTACTCAAAGGCACTGTTCGACTTCGCCAATAAGAACGAGAAAAAAGTGGGACAAGGCAAGGACGGTCCTGCAAGCTTCTATACATCGAGCAAATGGGAGGACGATTTCTGCTTCGCGGCAGGCTGGCTCTATCTCATAACTCGTGACCATGATTACCTTGAAGCCTGCGAGAAGTACATCGACTATTATGCGCCTCCGGGATATGTTCTCTGCTGGAACGATATGTGGAACGGAGTTGGACTTATCTTCGGACGCATACAGGATATCTATCCTGAGGTATGCGAGGAGACTCGTGTGGCTATCGGCAGAGGTCAGTATGAAGTTCTGGATTTCTGGGAAATGGAAGCAAAGGCTTTGAATACTGTCATGACAAAGAAGCTTACTCCTGCAGGCTACTTCCACCTTGATACATGGGGAAGTGCAAGATACAATACGGCGGTGCAGTTCACGGCTCTGGTGTACGATAAGTACAACAAGGGCAAGGATAAGTATAACGAGAAAAATCCCGATTACACCTTTACAGAGTGGGCTCTGGGACAAATGGAATACATAATCGGCGACAACCCTCTCGGCAGAAGCTATGTAGTCGGCTACGGTGAGAATTCTGTAAAATTCCCTCATCACCGTGCGGCTTCGGGACTTACAATGGCTGAGGATCCTGCCGAGCATAAGCACGTACTTTACGGTGCTCTTGCAGGTGGTCCTGATGAAAACGATGAGCACAACGATATAACCAAAGACTGGGTATACAACGAGGTAACTATCGACTACAATGCGGCTATCGTAGGTGCAGCGGCAGGACTTTACCTTTACAAAGGCGATAAGACCATGAAGCCAGAGGAGAACTTCCCACCTGCTGAAAAGACTGACGATACACAGCTTTTCTCGGGGGATGATTTCTGGGCAGCTGGCTATTGCTCGGATGCTCCCGAAAAGACAGGCTCAGGCGTTACAAAGCTCACATTCTTTGTCAACACAGACTCTCTCGAACCCCATGACGATATATCAATACGTTACTATTTCAGCATAGAGGAATTCGAGAACAAGACTATCCCAGGAAGCTTTGTACTGCAAAAGACCTACGATCAGGTAGAGACTGAGGTCACTGGCAAGGCTGCTGTGCTTTCTCAGCCAAAGCAGTACAAGGACGATATCTATTACATCGAGATATCCTGGCCTGATTATGCTATTGCTAATTCCAATAAGAAGTATCAGCTCATTATCGGCAACTACTACGGCGAGAAGTGGGACTCCTCCAACGACTGGAGCAAAAAAGGCATGATAGACCTTACAGAAGAGGGCGAGGACTACGATAACATCGTAAGCGGAGTTGAGTTCGCAAAACGCTGCGAAAACGTGTGCGTATACGCTGACGGAAAGCTTATCGGCGGCACTGAGCCTGACGGCACAAAGCCTGCAAAGGTGTATAAAGTAGCTCAGCTTGTAAGACTTCGCAGAATGCTGCTTGGTCTTGAAGCTTTCAGCTCGGAAGATGCAGCTAAGCAGTTTGACTTCAACGGCGACGGAGAAGTTGATATCCATGATGAGGTAGAGCTGAGAAAGCTCCTTATCGCACAGAACGCATAAAAATGAAGATCCCCGAGGCACTGCTTCGGGGATCTTTTGATATGAGCCTTTAGTTTTTAGCTCTTAGCCATTAGGAAGCGGCTTCGCCGCTTTATTATCGGGCGGCGGAACGCTGCCCCTACACGGAACGCCGAGGGCGGCGTTCCCTATAAATATAAATTATGATTTAGTCGCTTACATCTGTATCAAGGGTTATACTTACATGGTAATCGGGGTACAGTTCCTGAGTTTCGTTAAGGATATGCTGATATATCTCGTCAATATCGGGAGCTGAAAAGTCGATGATGATATCGAAGTGTATGGTCTTATGCTCCTCGTCAAGGTAAAATCCGTGTATCTGGAGAAGATGTTCGTGTGACATTACGTTCCTGCGTATCTCCGAATACATCTGTGCAGCCTTGTCGTTTTGGGTATTAGCGGCGTATACGCTTATACCTGCAAGTATTACCCTGTGCTCTTTCAGCACTTTTTCGGTGATGCGGTGTTCAAGCTTGTCAAGCATCGCAACTGTGAGCGTATCGGGGACTTCTATATGCACAGAGCCTATAAGTGAATCAGGTCCGTAGTTGTGGAGTACAAGGTCATATGCGCCCTGTACTTCGGGGAATGAGCAGACTGTCTTTTTTATATCCTTTGAAAGCTCGCTGCTTATGCGTTTGCCAATGATATTTGACAGACTGTCGCCAAGCATGCCAAGTCCTGATTTTATGATGACAAGGGCGATAACTGCACCCAGCCATGCTTCTGTGCGTATATCAAAAAGAATATAGATAAATGCGGCAAGGAGCGTAGATGCTGAGATAACAGAGTCCAGCAGAGCATCGCTTCCCGAAGCTATAAGCGAGTCGGAATTTACTTTGATACCTGTCTTTTTTACGTATGTGCCAAGGAGAATCTTTATCACTACTGCCGATGCAACTATGATAAGTGCGGCAGTCGAATAATCAGGTACAACGGGGTGTATTATCTTTTTTATGGACTCTACAAGGGCAGTCACACCTGCATAGAGTACGATTACCGCGATAAGGGTAGTACTCAGATTTTCTATGCGTCCGTAGCCGTAGGGGTGGTTCTTGTCGGGACGCTTTTTTGCAAGCTTAGTGCCTATGATAGTTATGACTGAGGACATTACGTCACTCAGGTTGTTTACTGCATCAAGGACGATAGCGATAGACGAACTAAGAACTCCTACTATCGCCTTGAATGATGCAAGGAAAATATTGGCAAGTATGCCGATGATACTTGTTTTAATGATGACTTTATCTCTGTTCACGGAAAAGTTCACCTCGATTTTTTAATTGTGCATGGAAAGGGTGCAGCGTCACGCGGAGAAAGATCAATAGCCGCCGCCCTTGACGTTTATCTGTTCCTCTGTAGCGGTAACATTTCCCGAACGTCCGCACCAGCCGCAGGTGACGCGCTCCTCATTGTTCCAGCAGCTGAGCTTGCCGCATCTGTCGCACTGCACGAATTTTATAGTCTTGCAGTAAGGACAGCCGTTGAATTCGTCTGCGGGGTAGAGATTGCCCTTTATTTTAACTTTGTCGAAGCCCTCGTGTGAAGCTCTTTTTTCGTCGATAGGGAATGCCCATGTTCTGAACCAGTCGCCTTCCCATTCCTCAACTCTTACGCCGTAGATGCGGCGAGCTTCGGGGCATTTCATAAGTATGACTTCAGCTTTCATTTTCCTCAGCCTTTCTTTTTTGTTTTTCGCGGTATTCAGATGGTGAGTATCCCTCGCACATTCTGAACTGGCGCACGAAATAATTATACGATGAATAGCCGCACTCACGGGATATTTCCGTAACAGTCATATCCGTCTGAGTCAGCAGAGTTTTTGCACTGTCTATGCGGAACTGTATCATTTCTTCGATGATGCTCTTGCCAAAGTAGGATTTGTATATCTTTTGCAGGTAGCTCTTGCTGAGATAGAGACTTTCCGCTATCTCACTGATATTCCACGGCAGTTCGGGATTTTTCATTATCCTGTTGCGGAGCAGGCACAGCTTTTCAAACTGCGGATTTGATGTGGGCTCTGATATAGTATATGAGAATACCCTGTTCATTGTAGCCTTGTACATCGCATCGGAAAGGTCGGATGCTTCCGTAAGCTCAAAGCTGCACACACCGACTGAAAAGTCGATATTGCAGTTTTCCTCGCCGCTGCTGAACTGCGTTTCCTTGATCTTGCTGCAAAGCTCGTTGTATATAGGCTCGGCGCGGGCACTGTCGGGACTTATGACACACAGAGTCTGTGAAGCCCATGCACCGCATATCTCCTTATTGTGTATACATGAGCGGAGCTTCTTTGCAAAAGCTGCCATGATGCTGTTGGATTTCTCCTCGCCGCTCTGATAGTAGGCTTTTTTCAGTCCGTGAAGCTCGAATATGATACATTCCACGGAGCTGCCGCCGTTGTCGGGTGAGAATTTCTTTGCAAATTCCTGTTCAATGCCGCTTCTGTTGAGCAGTCCCGTAAGGTGGTCGTAAAGCAGGGCTTTGCTGGTATTGAGGATAGTGCGGTTCATTATTGCCTTGATACGTACCTGTTCAAGTGCAACATTGACGTAGTTTATCCACTTCATATACAGCGAACTGAACGAACGGGGCTCTTTTCCGAAAGAGACTGCGCAGTAACCGAAGAAGTTATTATTATAATGTAAGGGTGAGATGAAAAACGCGGACGGGTAACTGCGGTCCTCATTGTAATCGGGGAGTATCTCCGATGAACTGAAAACGAGATTAGTCTCGGCTTCGCGCCATATGGCGGATTTTGCAAGGACGACCTTCATTTTGTCGCCGATATTGAAGCCGAGCTCCTCGGCATTCTTGTCAACGGTAGCATCGACATAGCTTTTTGTAAGACAGATGCGCACTCTTCTCATTTTATGCAGGAAGTAGGTGTAATTATCCAGCCTGTCGGCAAAAGTTGCAATATTGTCTGCATTTGTGATATCGAAAAGCATATCGCCGTAGAGCAGCTCGGACTCAAATCTGGCGTTTATGCTGATATTTCGGAGTATATTGTGTCTGAGACTTGGATTTTCGGCACAGCCGCAGCTCTCTCCGAGACGGAGCTCGCCGTTTTCGTTGGGAACTTTGCCGCATATCTTTCCTGTGATTATGCGGTAAAGCCTACGTATAGCCTCAGCTCCCAGCTGAAAGTTAGGGCGGCTGTAGCTGGTAATGGACGGGCTTGACTGATAGCCCTCGATAGACGCATCATAGCCTGTTATAGCTATGTCCTCGGGAACTCTTACTCCTGCGTCGATGAACAGCTTTGAAAGCGTTATAGCCATTACATCGTTACCGCAGACTATAGCCTCGGGGCGTTCAAGCTCGCCGCTTAGTATGCGCTTTGCGTACTTTTTCGGAGCTTCTGTCCAGAAGTCACCGTATTCGTACCAGTCCTTTTCGATATGTATTCCATGCCTTTTCATTGAAGTCCTGTAGCCTGCAAGGCGTTCCTCGCCGCTGAAAGTGTTCTTCGGACCTGTAAGGCAGTATATTTTCCTGTAGCCGTGAACGTTTATAAGGTGGTCGGTTATAGTCTCAAAAGCGTCACGGTCGTCAACGGAGGTGGTCTCAAAGCTTTTGTGACCGTTGTAATCAAGGAGCATAACGGGCTTTTCGGTGCGCTTGCACAGCTCGTCTATCTGACGGCAGATATCTTCGTTTTGCAGGGAATTTCTGTCGTAGATTATGCCGTCGATGTTTTCGGACATTATAAGATCAAAAATACTTTTTTCAGCGTCCTTGTGTAGGGAAGACAGAGAGAAATTATGGAGAGGTGAGATAACTGCCACGTCGCAGTTGCTCTTGAAAGCCTGAGTTATGATGCCGCGGAGTATCTCGCTCTGGAATGCTATATGACAATCGGCTATGATAACGCCGATAAGTATTCGCTTACTCATTATATCCCTCCGTTCATTTCAGCTGTTGACCAGCGTTTTCTATAACCACTTCTATATGTACTATTGTATCATATAAAAGTGATGATTGCAAGATGATTTTATATATTTAATGTTGTAATTTCAAAAAATCTCCTTAAAAAGATAGTATTTTTCATTGCAAATGATAATAAAAAGTGTATAATATACTTACAGGCATAATTCAGAGCTAAAGAGGATAAGGGATCATCCTCCGCATTGTGCCTGTCAGGGGATCAGCGCAGAACTGACATCGGGCAGTAGGCAGCCTTTTGTACAGTGCGCACCGACAGCTATCAGAGCTTTTTGTACAGGACGGTTTTTCAGAGTACCCTCTCTGATCAATAATTCTAATATTCCCTCAGAAGAAAGTCTCCATAAGGAGACTTTTTTCACTGTAATGAGGAAAAGTGCGGAAAATAGGCGTTTTTTAATATAGAATGTATAAAATCGCACAAAAATCGTCCCTTATTTATATTTACCGTGCCCATTGACTTTTTGCCTTTAAATGTGTTATGATGTAGGTATTAGTTGCAGTCTGCACAAAAATGGTCAATTTCATTTGTGCACACTGGCAGAAAACAAAGGAAATTCGATATGCTTGCAAGCCTAACAAATATAAATAAGTTTTATAACGGCAATCAGGTGCTGTGCAATGTTTCCCTTACTATCGACGAAAGTGACAAGATAGGGCTCGTGGGAAACAACGGCTGCGGAAAGTCAACACTGCTGAAGATACTCACAGGTTCTGTTGAGCCTGACCGCTTCACCGAAAAGGACGGCATCATATCTATGGCTGCCAAGACTACCGTGGGATACCTCGAACAGATGGGTGGTCTCAATACCGAAAATACCGTCATCGAGGAGATGCGAAGCGTCTTTGAGCCAATACATCGCGCTATCGACAGACTCCGCGAGATAGAGCTTGAGATAGAAATGGGCGATAATTCCGCCGCAGACGAGTATCAGCAGCTTTCATCGTGGATAGAAGCAAATGACGGCTACAACACCGATGTGAAGATACGCATGGTGCTCAACGGTATGGGCTTTTCGGGTGAAGAGCTGGAACGTACTGTTTCGGGATTCAGCGGCGGCGAAAAGACACGTCTGTGCATTGCAAGGCTTCTCCTTGAAGAGCCTAATCTGCTCATTCTCGATGAGCCTACAAACCACCTTGACTTCAAGACTATCATGTGGCTTGAGGACTATCTCCGTACTTACAAGGGCGCGGTTCTGATAGTTTCACATGACAGATACTTCCTTGACAGGCTCTGTACATCTATCTGCGAGATAGAAAGGGGAGTCCTTACACGATACAGAGGCAATTATACTGCCTTTGTCCGTCAGCGTGAGGAAAACGATGCAAGGCGCGAAAAGGAATACGAGATGCAGCAGAAACAGATAGCTCAGCTTGAGGACTATGTTGCGAAAAATCTCGTCCGCGCTTCTACTACAAAAATGGCGCAGAGCCGCAGAAAACAGCTTGAAAAAATGGAACGCGTTGAGCGTCCCGTACATGATACAAAACACGCGAAGATACGCTTTACCTACGCTGTCGAGCCGCCTATAGACGTACTCAAAGTCAAGGGCATCGACATTTCGGTAGGTGAGGGAATCAGAAGAAAAACTCTCGTTGATACCATTGATTTTGAAGTTCGCAGAGGCGAAAAAGTCGGTATCATCGGTGATAACGGCATCGGAAAATCAACTCTTCTGCGTATAATACAGGATCAGCTCCCTCATAAGGGCGTTGTCCGCTGGAACAGCAATATAAAGATATCCTACTTCGAGCAGGAAAGTACCAATCTTAACAAGGAGCTAACCGTAATGGAAGAGCTCCACAGCCGCTATCCGCTTCTTTCAGACCTTGAAGTCCGCAGTCTCCTTGCACAGGTACGGCTTGTGGGAGAGAATGTATTCAAGGAAACGGGAGTTATCAGCGGCGGTGAGCGTGCAAAGCTGTGCTTCGCTATAATGATGCAGGAGCACGGAAACGTTCTTATACTTGACGAGCCTACCAACCACCTCGACCTCAGTTCAAAAGAGGCTATTGAGGAGGCGTTGGCTGAATATACAGGAACGGTCATATTTGTCAGCCATGACCGATATCTCCTGAGCAAGATCGCTGACAGGCTTATTGAGCTTACTGACGGACAGTACAGACTTCATAACTATGGCTTCGAGAAATACCTCGATGTACTGAGAGATGAGCAGGCTGCCGAAAGAAGAGCCATTGAAGTTGAAAAACAGCAGAAAGCTGCGGAAGCAGCCAAGGAAAAGTCTGCTAAGAATTATCGCAGCAAGCAGCAGAGAAGTGCCGACGCTGCGAGAAAAAACGAAATGAGACGCCTTGAAAAGGAAATCGACGACCTACAGGCACAGATAGACGCTCTTACCGAGGAGATCGGCAATGAGGAGGTCTACAGTGATTACGAGCTTATGAACCGTAAATGTGCCGAGATCGAAGAGCTCAAACAGAAGATAGACGAGGATTTCGAGCTTCTGATCGAGCTTGACCAGTAAAAAGGAGTATTATTATGAAGATCAAAACGCTTATGAGCATAGCCGCTACGGCTGCGCTTGCTGCTTCATCTGTTGGCATTACTGCACACGGCGAAGCAGGTCTGTATCTTATCGGCGATATCAACGGCGATGGTATAGTAGACTCAGCAGACGCTTGTTCTGCACTTGCTGCATATGCGTATACTTCTTCGGGCAAGGAAAGCCCGTTATTTACCTATCAGGAGTCAGCTGCTGACCTTAACGGCGACAGTCAGGTGGACGCAGTTGATGCTTCGCTCATACTTTCTTACTATGCATGGGCTTCTGTAAGTGATGAAAATCCAATAATGACCGACTTCCTCGAAAAGAACGGCTTCAAACAGAAAGCCGATGAAGAGGAAAAGCCTGCTGAGCAGACTGATAACGGCGGAGCACCTGCAAATGAAGCTGCTCCTGCTGCACCGGCTCCTGTTGCGGAATATGTTCCGCAGAGGATAGACAGCGAGTATGAGGAATGGTTCTGGATAGGCGATTCACGTACAGTGGGAATGGCAAGAAGCATAGCTATCGACTATATCGCTAAGGTCGGCGCAGGCATAAAGCTGTTCAGGGACAATGCACAGAGCATATATCAGATACGCAATAAGACGGTCATCATCAACCTCGGCGTAAACGACCTTGACAGCGGAGCTTATCTCAGACTTTACAACAGTATGCCTGACGAATTCCTGGATAATAATACTGTTATATTTATGTCCGTAAATCCTTGTGATGGTAATCGCTCTGACCTCAACGGCAGGATTGATGCTTTCAATAATGCCATGAGAGATGGTCTCGACAGCAGGATACAGTTCCTTGACAGTAATGCGTACCTGAGATATTACGGCTTCGGAACGACTGATGGACTGCATTATACAGATGCTACCTACGCTGATATCTACAACTTTGTATTCGACAGCCTTATAGGTGAAGAATAAATAAAAAATATGAAATTATTAAAATAACACTTGCAATAGTAATTGATTTATGCTATAATATTATAAAGTATTTTGCGGCTAAAACCGCATGATCTTATGGAGGTTTAAAAATGAAACACATTAAGACTATCAATAAGGCTAATCTCAAAGAGTCTGCTCAGAAGGGCGGCTGCGGCAAGTGCCAGGCTTCATGTCAGTCTGCTTGCAAGACCTCATGCACAGTTGCAAACCAGAAGTGCGAGAGATAAGCTAACGCTATGATCGGTCGAGGCAGTATGAAAATGCTGCCTCATATTTTTTGAATAGAGGGTAAATAAATGATACATAAGTATAAGCTTAACGGCTTGAATATTGTTCTCGATGTAAACAGCGGCGGAGTTCACCTCGTTGACGAGCTCACATATGATCTCCTTGACAATGTTGAGCCGCCTTTTGAAGCAGAATGTCCTCAGAAGGTCGTGGACAAGCTTTCAAAGTCATATGCCGAGCAGGATATCCGCGACTGCTATGACGAGATAGTGGAGCTTTACAACGACAAGATACTCTTCTCAGAGGACGATTATGAGAAGTACGCTCAGTATTCCGTAGCTTCTCCTGTAAAGGCTATGTGCCTTAATATCGCACATGACTGCCAGCTCAGATGCAAGTACTGCTTTGCGTCCACAGGCGATTTCGGCAAGGGCAGAAAGCTCATGTCATTTGAGACAGGCAAACACGCTATCGACTTCCTTCTTGAGAATTCGGGCGACCGTCCTAACCTTGAACTGGACTTCTTCGGCGGTGAGCCGCTTATGAACTTCAATGTAGTAAAGCAGGTAGTTGAATACGCAAGAAGCCGCGAAAAGGAATACAACAAGAAGTTCCGCTTCACTATTACTACAAACGGACTTCTTCTTGATGATGAGAAGATAGACTTCATCAACCGCGAGATGTCAAACGTTGTTCTTTCTATTGACGGACGTAAGGAAGTAAATGACTTTTTCCGCGTACTGCCAAACGGTCAGGGCTGCTATGACATGATACTGCCAAAGTATCAGAAGCTTGTTGCAGGCAGAGGCGATAAGGAGTACTACGTAAGAGGTACTTTCACAAACAAGAACCTTGACTTCTCCAACGACGTTTTTGCTCTTAACGAAGCAGGCTTCGACCAGATATCCGTAGAGCCTGTTGTGGGCGATGACGATATCTATGCACTTACAGAAAAGGATCTCCCTGCTGTATTTGCAGAGTATGAAAAGCTCGCACTGAAGCTCCTCGAAAACGAGAAGAACGGCAAGAAGTTCAATTTCTTCCACTTCATGCTCGATTTAGACCAGGGACCGTGCGCTATCAAGCGTCTGAGAGGCTGCGGCTGCGGAAACGACTATGTGGCTATCACTCCAGACGGAGATATCTTCCCATGTCATCAGTTCGTAGGTATTGACGAGTACAAAATGGGAAATATCGACGAGGGTACTTTCAATCAGGAAATGAAGGCTGATTTCGCAAAGGCTCACGTTTATTCAAAGCCCGACTGCCGCGAGTGCTGGGCAAAGTTCTATTGCAGCGGCGGCTGTAATGCCAATAATTACCAGTATATGGGCGATATCAGAACTGCTCATAAGATATCATGTCAGCTTGAAAAGAAGCGTCTTGAGTGCGCTATAATGATGAAAGCTGTCAAAATGGCGGATACAGCTGAGTGATCGAAGAGTTATTAGTTGTTAGTGCATAGTGATCAGTAGGGGCGGATATTATCCGCCCTTTGTATTTACTGTACCGGTGCAACTTGCTTTTGTATGACTTATATGTTATAATCATAATATAATAACAACAGGGGGGAGAGCTATGAAAATAAACCGTATACAGCTGAATTGCCGCCGTGAAACAGCGTTCAGCGGCGAGTTGGGTGCAGACCCTGTTCTGCTTTTTTTCAGGACGCCTGTCATGTATATGGACGGTGGAAAGGCTCTTCACACCTCGGGCAGCTGCGCAGCTTTGCTGACAAGCGGCTATAAGTCCACGTTCCGACCTATAAAGGGCAAGAATATGCGATATGATCTCGTTAGCTTCAAGACTTCGGCTGCCGACAGACAGTACATCGCGTCAATGAACCTTCCGCAGGATACGCCTATCGAGCTTGCGGACAATTACGCAGTAGCAGGTATACTGAGAGCTATGCAGTCGCAGTCCATGCACAGAGGAAGACATTTCAGCGAGTTTATGGAGCTTTCCATGCGTATGATTTTTATAGCACTCAGTGATGCAGCCGATTGCCCCGAGCCTACAGAGGAGGAAAAGATTCCGCGGTACAACGAACTTAAAAAGTACCGCGAACTCATATACGACGACCCTATGAATATGTGGTCTGTTGAGGATATATGCGACGAGATGCAGATAAGCCGCTCATATTTTCACCGCCTGTACTTCATGGCGTTCGGAGTCACATTCCGTCAGGACGTTATCGAGAGCAGGCTCGTCAGAGCAGCGGAGCTTCTTAAAAATACGGCTATGTCCGTTACGGCTATCTCCGAGACCTGCGGCTATGACAGTGAGTCGTACTTCATGAGACAGTTCAAAAAGCACAAAGGCTGTACCCCGTCAGAGTACAGAAGAAGGAAGGAAAATTCAGAAAAATAGCCGACCTTTGTGTATTTTGTATATCGGTCAATGAATTATGTGGGAATTTATATGGCCCTTTAGTGCAAAAAATCAAAAAAACACTTTACAAGTACAAAGATTTGTGATATAATACTGAGTATGAGCAATTTTTGCGTGAAAATCAATCGGGGAAGCAATTTTTGGAGAATACCGCATTTGTATGCGGTCAATGGACAGGCAGCAAGCATATCACCCTCAAAAAGCATTGCAGCTGTCTGATAATAACCGAATATTCTTTAAGGAGCGATTTCGTTTTATGACTAACGGAGATAAGCGAAGAAACCGCAAAAGAGATAAAGTATCAAAACGCTATAAGGTTAGATACGACAGACTCGTTGCGGTAGTCCTTGTTCTTGTGGTTCTCATCGTGGTGCTTGCATCATGCTGTAAGAGCTGTTCAAATAAGGAAAAGAAACCCAACTCCGCAGCATCGACCCAGGCATCGAATACTGATAATACACAGCAGTCGTCAATTATTGACGGTCTTATTACAAGTAATGAGACAAGTTCACTTATAACAGGTACTCCCGACGGACAGAAGCCGTCAGAGTCAATGTATACAACAGAAGTACATAATGCAGCTGATATCAACAGAGGTAACCTTATCCTTGTAAATTCAGACCATGAGTATAAGTTCTCTGAGGACGATATCGAGCTCGTATCAATTTACGACAGTATAGACGGCGTAGCCTTCCACGTAAGCGATATGGTCACAAAGCTTGACACAGAGGCTCTCGATCAGGTTAAGGCACTTATGCAGGCTTTCTATGAGGCTGAAGATAATTCCGATATTTATGTTATCGGCGGCTACCGTACACTTGAGGAACAGAATGACAAGTACTACAACGGTAATTCTCAGTTCCAGGGCGGTTTTTCGGACTACCATACGGGCAGAAGCTTTGATATGGCTATAGTTCCGAAGGATTCCACATCGGGATACTATTCGCCTACAGGTGTTTACAGCTGGATATACGAAAATGCCGCAGATTACGGCTTTGTAGTACGTTTCCCAGAGGGCAAGGAAGGCTCAACAGGAGAGCGTGCAAGAGATTATACATACAGATATGTAGGAGCTCCTCATGCTGTATATATGAAGCAGAACAATTTATCCTTAGAGGAGTATATAAACGGGCTTAAATCACATACTAAGGACGAACCTGTCGAGGTAACTGTGGGAAATAAGCTTTACCAGATATACTATGCTCCTGCTAACGCAACAGGAAATACAGATGTTCCTGTACCCGCAAACAAGACCTATACTGTTTCGGGAAATAATGTTGACGGATTTATCGTTACTGTAAGCATGAATTAAAGCAAAAATGTCCCCCGATCAAGGGGGACTATTTTGGTTGTTGGAGTATTTGAAAAAGAATGGAGACAAATGTGAAAGAAAAAGAGAGAAAGATAATAAGTCTTGCAGCCTGCGCGGTCATGTGCCTTACTGGTATGACAGGCTGCGGTCACGGAGATAAAAAAGGCAGCGGAGCAGGTCATATGTACAGTGCGGCTCTTGCATACAATCCAAAAAGCCTTGATCCGCAGTATGCTACAGATCCAGCTTCCGCTACTGTAATAAAAAACCTTTACAGCGGACTTGTGATGAAGGACGAAAAAGGCGGCATAACCTGCTGCAACGCAAAGGACTACAGCGTTTCCGCGGACGGCTGCGTTTATACTTTCCACCTGCGTGAGGAAAATTACTGGTTCTTTGATGAGAATAATGACGATGTTATAGACGATGACGAGTATTTCCCCGTTACGGCAGATGATTACGTATTCGCGCTCAGGAGAATACTTGACCCGAATATGCATTCGCCCTATGCCAGTGAATTCATGTGTCTGAGCGGCAGCAGACTTGCAAGAGACAACGCTCATTCTATGGAAGCTCTTGAGGTCGTGGCAAAGGACGACTATACACTTGAGATAACTCTTGACTATCCCTGTGCTGAGTTCCTCAGCCTGCTGGCAACACCTGCGGCTTATCCCTGCAATGAGGAGTTCTTCCTGTCAACAAAGGGACGCTACGGACTTGATGACAGGTCGGTGATGTCAAACGGTCCGTTCTATGTCAGACAGTGGTATTATGATCCCTACGGAAACGCAAATATACTCTATATGCGCAAGAATTCAGTCAACGAGAATGAAAACTATGAGATACTGCCGACATTTGTAAGCTTTTCCATTGAGAAAAGCGAGGCTGATGTGAAGCAGTGCTTCAAGGACGATACTGCCGAGTGCTTCTCATCGACGAAGGTTGGCGGCTACAACCCGAAAAAGTACCATATATCAGGCTATAAGGCAATGACGCTGGGACTTGTTTTCAATCCTGCGGATAAGTATTACTCTAACGAGAACCTTCGCAGAGCCGTTGCACTTGCCGCTGACAGGGAAGCTCTGAAAGGCGAGACAAGCAGCGATATACAGCCTGCTTATGGTATAATACCGCCTGCTGTTGACATTGTTGGAAGAAGCTATCGTGAGCTCTCGTCTGAGAAGCAGTTTGATATCTATGATACAAAAGCTGCTGCTGACGCACTTGCAAAGGCAAAGAGCGAGCTGAAAATAAGCTCGGTGGAGAGCGTAAAGATAATCGTTGATTCGAGTACTGTTGACTCACGCTATCTCCATGTGCTGTCACAGCACTGGCAGGACAGTCTCGGCATTTATATAGGTATCGAGGACCTTACTACAGAGGAGTTCAACGAGAGGATAGAAAGCGGCAATTACAGTATCGCGCTTTATCCTGTTAAGGGCGACTTCAACAGCGGACTTGCCGTGCTTGATAAGTTCAGAACTACAGACTGCCTGAAAAAGGCGGCAGGTGACGATTTCAATACCGAAAACGTGATGAAGAGCTCATCTGTTACGGAGCTTGTAAACAGCTATACAGCTGCCGAAAAGAGCATACTTGACAAGCTGTGGTTCGTGCCGCTTTTCTATAAGAGCACATATCTCGTTGCAAAAGAGGATAACGAGGATATCATCTATGACCCGTTCACAGGCTCTATAGATTACAGAATAGCAAAGAATTACAGTTAAATTACAGTAAAAAGTCCGTGAAGGGGGAGCCCCCTCTGGCGAGATCGTGGCATAAAAATATCGAGTCCATAATTTCAGGCTCGGTAACCCACTTTCCCGTTAAGAGAAGCTTCCTGACGATCACGGACTTTTTTGCTCGGCATACTGTTTGCAAAAAAATTAAATTAAGTAAAAGCCTTGATTTTACCGCGAACATACAGTATAATTAAAGTGGAAAGTAGTACGTGAAAAGGCGCGATGCATCAGCATATTATTACGTCTTATCAGCAAAGAATATAGCAACGCCTGTTTATTAGTTGAAAAGGAGTTGATATTATGAAAAAGATTATAAGTATATTGCTTACTACATCAATGTTGGCAGGCAGTGCTGCAATGCCATTTACAGCTATTGCTGCCGAAACGGCAACCACGGCATCGCAGGCAAGTGAAGCCGCAAAAACTGGTACACTCACTGTAACCGCCTATCATGAGACTTCTGGCGGCGAAAATGATACAGGCGAGACAAATGAAAACACAAATCTGAGAACATTCACGGTTCAGTATATATACGACACTTATGTAATAGTAAGTGTTGATGGTTCGCGTTTTATTAGAGAGCTGATGTTCCTGTATAAAAAAGATATAGACAGTAATATTGATCCTGTTCTGGGAATGAAGCTTACATTTGGTTATACCGAAACTCTTGACACATATCCAGGACAATTCGGCGGAGTGCATGATGTTAAAGTAGTTTCGGAAGATGGCGGATTGATAAAAGGCGATTCAAACTGCGATGGACAGGTGGATATGGCAGATGTTGTATTCATTATGCAGGCTCTTGCGAATCCTGATAGGTACGGCGAAAAAGCAGAGGAATACCAAGGTATCACTGCATTGGGCAAGCTCAACGGCGATATGAACGGCGACGGTCTGACTGTCAATGATGCATTGGCTATACAGAAGAAGCTCCTCGGCTTGGACGAAGCTGAGACAGAACTCGACATCACAAGAAAGAAGATATCGGACTTTGTTGACGAAAACAAGATAAACTGCATGGTCATTCCCAAAGACAGAATACCTGAGAATTACGCCGATAAGTACATATTCATAAACAATAACTACAGCACCAGCGATGAAAAAGAAGCTCTCAATAAGTTCATACTGCAAAACGATATCGACAGAAACCTTTTGAAGTATATCCCCTATGATCTCGATGATGACCATGAGGTCAATAAGATAGTGGAAAAGCTGTACTGGTACATTCTCGATAATGATATCAAGGCATCTGTGAGTAGGTTCGCAGGCAGCAATGATCCTAAATTCGAGGATAAAGTCGTTATTTCTTACAGGTGGCAGGATGAAGGCGTTGAGGAAAAGATAAATGCTTTTCTTGAAGAAAACAATGTTGCCCCTGAGCTTGTGATAGCTCCTGTGCTTGAATAATGCAACACAAAAGCTCCGCATTTGCGGAGCTTTCTTTTATCTTTACATTTCAGAGTTTATTCTTCGCGCGGAGTTCGTTGAGATTTTTCTCTTTTTCAAAGAATGCCCTGTTAATTACTGCGTATTCATCATCGGTACAGATCTGACGGCATTTCGGCTCAAATGAGCTTGTTACCGTAAAGCATTCTCTCATATTGTCGCAGGGGTATTCTGCGCACTGTGAGCAGTTTTCGATGTTTTTCTCATTGCAGCAGCCGATAACACGATATCTGCACCAGTTTTCGGGACTACAGCTCATGCAGGCTATCTCGTCATTTGATACCACATGGTCGCGGTAGCCTATTTTGTACCAGAGCTCGGCGGTGTGATGCAGCTCGGCTTCTGTCTTTTCATATGGCGGCGCATTATACCGCGGACAGGCTGAACAATCATTTCCGCAGGCAGCTATTATCCTGTTCATTATCATCACCTGTTTTCGTTGAGGTACTGGCTTGCAAGGTAAAGAGAACCGCATATAACGGCGATACCGTTGTTTTCAAGTGCAAGGGCTTTTGCCTTTTCTGCACATTCCTCAAGGGTACCTGCTTCGGCTTCCGTTCGGAAGCTTGCTATGTCAGCGATAGTTTCCGAGGGGACTGCATTGGGTGCAAAGCCGTCAACTGCAAAAAGCTTGTCCGAAAGGGAAGATATCTTCTTGACACATTCAACGTAGTCCTTAGAGTCCACCATGCCCATTACAGTGTATATCTTCTTGCCGCGTGTGCTGAGATACATGAGCATAAGCGACAGCATTGCAACTCCTGCGGGGTTATGACCGCCGTCCACGATAACAGGGGGCTCACCGTCTATATACTGCACACGGGCGCGTACCTGCGTAGTCTCCACCGATCTTATGATAGCACTTTCACTTATCTCGAAGCCCTTGCTTCTGAGGTAAATGCAGACAGTTATAGCAGTCTGTGCGTTGTACTTCTGGTGTATGCCTGCCATTGCAGGTGTGAGCTTGATGCCGCGGTACATGAAAGGGGAGAAGAGTCCGCCGTCAGCGTTTGGCGGACATGGTTCACATGGGATAAGCTCCGCACCGACTTTTTCTGCTGTATTACGTACTATCTCACGTACACTGTCGGGATTGTCCTCAGAGAGGACTACCGCAGAGCCGCTTTTGATGATACCTGCTTTGTGGGCAGCTATCTCCTCTACGGTCTCGCCGAGAAGTGCGGTGTGGTCGAGAGAAATTGAAGTAATAACGGAGATGAGCGGCGGCGGTATAACGTTTGTGCAGTCAAGGAGTCCGCCTATGCCTGTTTCAAGGACAACGATATCGCATTTTTCACGCTCATACCACAGCAGAGCTATTGCCATAGTTATCTCGAACTGCGAGTAAGCCATATCGCCAACACGCTCCTTGACGAATTCGGCGATACTGCAAAGGGACTCCTCGTCTATCTCGTCATCGTTTATGCGTATCCTGTCGTTGTATCTGAGGATAAAAGGCGAGGTGAATTTGCCTGTCTTGTAGCCTGAAAGCTGCAAGGCATTTGCGATGTATTCAAGGGTAGAGCCCTTGCCGTTAGTACCTGCAATATGTACGAATTTGAGCCTTTTCTGCGGATCTCCTATACGTTCCATAAGATCGGCTGCACGGGAAAGATCGGTTATCCTGCCGCCTGATTTTGTGTAGGAATTTATGAAGCTCATACATTCTTCAATGTTCATGGTTTCTCCTTAAAATTTATAGACGACTGACTTTAACGCTCTTATGAAAATATACGTTTGACTGTCGGGGAAAACCTTTCTGAGGAAAGGTTCTTCCCCGAACCCCTTTCCAAAGACTTTTTAGCTGATTTTTTCTCAGATAGGGCACACACCATATTATTACAAGACTTGCATATTTACGGTGTGCCCTATCTGAGAAAAAATAAAACCAGAAGTTTTAGGGAGGGAGTTTGAGGGAGGACCCTTTTTCAAAAGGGTCTCCCTCAATAATCAACATATATATTCCATGTGAGTATTATAGTCAGCCGCCATTGAGATTTTTAGTATACTCCAGCCTGCTTTTCTGCTTTAGCAACAGCGTCCTCAAGAGTCATGCCCGTGAACTCCTGTGCCGAGAATATACGTCCGTTTTTCTTATCGTCGATGAAAGCCCCCACCAGTATGCCGGGAAGTGCGCTTTCGGGCGAATTAGGTGCTTTAGGACCGCCCAGGTCTGTTCTGCACCAGCCGGGATCTGTAAGGCTGAGAGTAACATCTGTACCCTCGTAGTTCTTGCCGAGGTCGCGTGTTACCTTGTTGAGGGCAGCTTTAGCTGCGGAGTAGCCTGCCTGCTCGGGTTCAAGGTCGATACCGCTTGTAGTGTTGACGATACGTCCGAAGCCGCGCTCCTTCATCTGAGGAAGGAAGTGGTAGCATATCATCATTGGTGCTGTGGTATTGATCTTAAAGCTTATGTCATAGTCTGAAGCGGGGGTTGTGAGGTATTCAATTCTGTATGCGATCTGAAGACCTGCATTGTTGAGAATTATGTCCAGCTTTGTGCCGTTTTCGTCTATTTTTCTGCACATAGCTTCTACCTGATCCATGTCTGATAACTCTGCTGTCACAATGTAAGCGTCAACGCCAAGAGCTTTTACTTCATCGAGGACTTTTTTACAGTGCTCTTCTGTCCTGCTGTGAAGTACGAGGTTGCAGCCGAGCTTAGCCATATATATAGCTGCAAGATAGCCGAGACCTCTGCTGGCACCTGTTATAAGTGCCCATCTGCCTTTCACGTTTACCATGTTTTCTACCTCCGTTTACGTATATATACAATTCTCACGCCTTTCGGACGTGAGAAAAGTTATCAGTATTCGTAGTCGATGCAGGCTCTGTCGGTTTTCACGCTGCCGATGAATTTACCGAATTCAAGGTGAGCAGGGTGTACCTGATATGCGTTCAGGTCGTCAATGCTGTCAAAATCGCAGAGAAGAGAGATAGTGTAGTTGCTCTCGGGAGCGTCCTTTGAGTTGATAACTACCTCGCCTTTTTTCAGTTCCTTGACATTAGCGATAACGTTGTCGAAACGCTTCTGTGCTTCGAGAGCGTTTTCGTATTCGCTTCTGCCGTCTGCTTCCTTTAATTTAAACATAACGATATGCTTTATCATAAAATTACCTGCTTTCCTGTAAGTTGTTAGTATCAAAGCTTAAAAATCTTTGCTTTGAAAGTTTTTAAGCCGTCATAGCTTTGGTATTCACCAAAGCCTGAAAAGTGCAGTCCGCACTTTTCTATTACATGAGCGGAGGCTGCATTCTCAGCCGCACACTCAGCCTTTAGCTTTACATCGCCGTATCTGCTGCGTACAAGCTCTATCATAGCCTTTGAAGCTTCTGTAGCGTAGCCCATGCCCCAGCAGTCGTAGCGGAAATTATATCCGAACTCCCAGAAGCCGTCGTCATGGAGTTTTATTCCGCCCGAGCCGATAAGCTTATTATCGCTTTTGCGGACAAATCCGAATTCAAATGCGGTATCCGAGGTCTTGATGCTTCTGAGCCATTCCTTAGTGACCTCTACGCTTTCGTGAGTGGAGTATATCATATACTTTGCCACACGTTCATCGCCTGTCCATTCAAAGGCGGCTTCCGCATCGTCAAGTGTAAGGGGGCGAAGGATAAGTCGCTCAGTCGTTATCGTCATCGTTTTCCTCCGCGTCTGAGTATTCTTCAGCTTCTTCGTCATCGTTCCTGAATAATACAGCGTCAAGCTTTTTTATCACGCTGACACTTTCGGAAGGTTCTTCCTTGAATTCTCCAACCTGTCTTTCAAACAGGAGAAGAGGCATGAGGAGAGCTATTATTCTTGCAGTCCACTGTAAGAGGGATTGAACACTAAAGTGGCGAAGATCGATGGCAGGATTTGTGCCAAAGAAGAAATTATAGAACGCCTCGTTTTCGGGGTCATAGATCGTATTGATAAGCCAGCGAATGATGTAATACGACAGCGTACTGAATATCACTGCTATCTCACCTATGATGCCTTTGATGCTGCGTTTGCTTGCATATGGCTGAACGAAGCAAGGTATCAGGAAAATGAGCATAGAAACTGAAGCATTATATGTTATGGCTGATATGATAATACTTGCAGTTATTCCTGCTAAAGTGTATAGTAGAAGCTTTTTTCTTGATTTCCAGACTATTTTCTTTTTTATAGTCAGAAATGCCATAACAATGCCTATAATTTCGATCAATGGTGCAATGATTAAGCATATAAATCGTTTGTCGGCAATGTATTGTGAATAGTCACTGAATTTGATGTCGCCGGTTATTTGTCCGATGATCAGCCATACGATATACGAAGAGAGTATACGTGCCGCAGCTGTTATGACAAATGGTATCCGAAGCCATGATTTACTGTATTTTCTTGTTATCAGCATTAAACCTATCACTATCTGAAACAGCATAGCAATAAGTTCAAACGTTTTCATCAGTGAATATTTTCCTGAGCTGAAAAAATCTTTGATACGCTCCCATGTGATATGATCTGCATACCCGAAATATATCCAAATGAATGTTTTTATTGATTGTATTGAAAGTGCAATTAAGATTATACCTACGATTATTTCAAATATTCTTATTCGCTTTTGCGTAGTCATTATTATTTACCGCCTGTTTTTATTCTTCATCATCATTTATCCTGATATGAAAATCGTCGGGATCCTTGTCAAGCTCATAAGCAGCTTCTTTTTCCATCGCGCACTGTCGGTCAAATGCCATTAAAGGTGAAAGCATAAGTGCAATCGTACATACAACTCTGAGCATAGATGAAAGCGAACTATGATCGTAGATGTTGGTAAGAGAGTTAATTGAAAAAGGATCAAATATAATGCGCAGTGTGTTGCTAAAGTCTATATTTTTAAAAGAACACAGAAGTGGTATAATAAGAGCAAGTGAAAATGATATCTCTCCTGTAAGGCCAAGCATGCTGTTATACTTTACTTCTGTTTTAACTAAGCATGGTATTATCAGATAAACGAATAATAAAAGACTGATATCGCAAAAGCTGTTGAACGAGAAAAGTAATTGCAATCCTGCCATGATATATGTGTATTTCAGCAGATTTCCACGACACTCCCAAGTAATGGAATTGTTCATAGTCATAAGTGCAACAATAGCAGCTATTACCAATAATACAGAAGAGCCTATAGCGGAAAGATAATCTGTGGTTTTATACCAGCCAGAAAAATTTTCATTAAAGAAAAATTTTATCATTGTCCAACCGTTTGAAGTATATACAGCAAAAGCAGTTGTAATGACAAAAGCTGTTTTAAGAATTATAGAATCGTATTTTCTGAGTAATATGATAATGCCTGTAACAAGTCCTGTTGCACATGCCAAGACACATGAGAACAGATCAGTTATGTAACTTAAAAGTGAACAAAGATCTAGTGTGCTGAGTAATATAAGTGCTATTGCGAAGATGTATTCAAAATATCTTATCCTGATTTGTGTGCTCATAATTATTTACCGCCTATTTTCTCAACTTTCATAAGGTTTGTGGTACCCGAAACGCCGAGAGGTACGCCTGCGGTAATAGCTACAAGGTCGCCGTCCTCAACAAGTCTGTGGGACTCAGCGGCTTCGACAGCTGCAGCGAACAGGTCGTCGGTATTTGTCTTTTCGTCAATAATGAACGGGATAACGCCCCAGCTCATATTCATCTGTCGGCATACAACCTCGCTCATGGTACAGCTTATGATAGGACAGCTCGGACGGTATTTTGATATGAGTCTTGCGGTCTGTCCACCGAGAGATACTGTGATTATAGCTCTTGCATTAAGGTCATGTGCAGTAGTAACAGTAGCGTGAGCGATAGCCTCAGCAACTGTACCGTTCTGATCTGCACGGCGCGACGAGAAGCGAGCTTTGTAGTTGATATTGTTTTCGGTGGTCTCAGCAATAAGAGCCATAGTCTTTACGGCTTCAACAGGGTAAGCACCTGCGGCTGTCTCACCTGAGAGCATGATAGCACTTGTGCCGTCATAGAGAGCGTTTGCAACGTCGGTTATCTCAGCACGGGTAGGACGCGGATTTGTTATCATAGACTCCAGCATCTGTGTGGCTGTGATGACCTGCTTGCCTGCATTATAGCCCTTCTTGATAAGGGATTTCTGTATTGCGGGTATCTGCTCGAAAGGTATCTCAACGCCCATGTCTCCGCGGGCTACCATGATACCGTCAGCGGCTTCGAGTATCTCGTCGATATTCTCAACACCGTCTGTATTCTCTATCTTTGCGATTATTCTTACATCAAACCAGCCGAGACTTTGTGTGAATTTTCTCAGGTAATTGATATCTGCGGCTGTGCGCACGAAGCTTGCGGCGATGAAATCAAAGCCCATTTTTGAACCGAATTCAAGGTCGTCCATATCTCTTTCGCTGAGGTATGGCATAGACAGCTTTACTCCGGGGACGTTGATACCCTTGTTGTTGGAAAGAGTACCGCCGTGGATAACCTTGCATATTATCTCGGTGGTAGTTACCTTTTCTGCAAGAAGCTCGATAACACCGTCATTGATGAGTATCCTTGTACCCATGCTCACATCACGGGGCAGCTTCTTGAAGCTTATGCTTCCCACCTTATCCGTACAGAGGACATCGTCTGTAGTAAGTGTGTAGGTGTCGCCGTCGTGTATCTCTACAGGCTTGTCGTCAACGAATTTGCCGAGACGTATCTCAGGACCTTTTGTGTCAAGGAGAGTAGCGATAGGCAGGTCAAGCTCCTTACGGAGTTTTTCTATAACGCGGAAACGCTTTTCGTGTGTTTCGTAATCTCCGTGAGAGAAGTTGAAACGTGCAACGTTCATGCCTGCCAGCATAAGCTCACGCATGATGTTTTCGTCATCAGTTGCAGGACCAATGGTGCATACTATCTTTGTTTTTCTCATATTTCATCACCTTATATCATTGTAAATTAAAGTAGGATCAGAGCTTTTTCAGCTTTGCGTAGTTTGCCATTATTTTCTTAGTGCCAACCTTATCGAAGGCAATTTCCAGCATAGAATCACTTGCCATAGGCTTTACGGAAACTATAACTCCTTCACCGAATATACTGTGAGATACCTTTTCGCCTGCGGTATATGTAACAGCTTCCTTTGGCGCACTGCCTGCGGCTTTTTTATTTCTTGCAAGCTGCTGCTGCAAGGTTGCCGAGCGAACTTCCGTAACGGCGTTGCTCTCGGACTCAAGCTGCTGCTTCATAGCTGCTGCATTGTCGTGCTTTTCAACAAGCTCGCTGCCTATCTCTTTCATAAAGCGTGAAGTTATATTGTGCTGAGTCTGACCGAAGAGCATACGCTGTCTTGCGTTTGCAAGGTAAAGACGCTTCTTTGCACGGGTTATGGCAACATATGCAAGTCGTCTTTCCTCTTCCATATCGTCCTCACTGTCGAATGAACGTGCGCTTGGGAAGATACCGTCATCAAGACCTACAACGAAAACGTTTTCGTATTCCAGTCCCTTTGCGGAATGTACAGTCATAAGAGTTACCTTGTCATCGCTTCCGTCATCGCGGTCAGCTTCCGTATAGAGAGCTACTTCCTCAAGGAAACCGCTGAGAGTAGGCTCTTCAGCCTGTTCCATGTACTGAACCATAGATGTGCGGAGCTCCTGTACGTTTTCTATTTTTACATCTGCATTTTCAAGAGTTTTAAGGCTGTCGAGATAGCCTGTCTTGTCAAGGAGAACATCAAGGAATTCATCAAGAGGGAGCTCCTCGGACTTTTCTGTAAGGAACTCGAAAAGGGTATACGCATTTTTCAGAGCTGATGTTTTCTTTGAAAGGGGAGCGTACTCCTCGCAATTTTTCATTACCTCGAAAGGAGATATTTTAAGGTCGCGGCTGATATCCTCGATGATAGCAAGTGTTGAATCGCCGATACCGCGCTTGGGTTCATTTATGATACGTCTGAAACGAAGTACATCGTTGTGGTTGTTGATGAATGCAAGGTATGAAGTAACGTCCTTTATTTCCTTGCGGTCATAGAATCGCATACCGCCGTAAACACGGTAGGGGATACCGCATTTAACAAGCATACGCTCGATAGAGTTGGACTGCGCGTTCATACGGTAGAGAACGGCATTGTCGGAATACTTTCCTGTTTCCTTGTATCTTTCAAGGATAGTATCTGCAACGAACTGAGCCTCGTCTGTTTCGTCAACAGCCTTGTACCAGTAGACCTTATCGCCCTTTTCACCTGATGTCCAGAGAGTCTTTGGCTTACGGCTGGTGTTGTTGCTTATGACGGAGTTGGCTGCGTCAAGGATAGTCTGTGTGGAACGGTAATTCTGTTCAAGGCGAACTACCTTTGCACCTGCGAACTGCTCCTCAAAGCCCAGGATATTTTCTATATTGGCACCGCGGAACTTGTATATGCTCTGGTCGTCATCACCTACGACGCAGAGGTTTTTGTGACCTTCCGAGAGGAGGGATACAAGTCTGAACTGTACATGGTTTGTATCCTGATACTCGTCCACCATTATGTACTTATAACGGTTTCTGTATTTTTCGAGGACTTCGGGGAACTGCTCGAAAAGCTCGACAGTACGCACAAGTATGTCATCAAAGTCAAGAGCATTTGCAGTTCTCATGCGTTCCTGATATATAGCATAGAGCTTAGATATCATCTTCTTGCGGTAGTCCTGACCTGCATCGGCAAGCATATCCGCAGGAGATATCATCTTGTCCTTGGCAAAGCTTATCTCGCTGAGTACAGCCTTGGGAGCAAGCTGCTTCTCGGAAACATCAAGCTCTGTCATAACGTTCTTTATCATTCTCTGACTGTCGTCGGAGTCGTATATAGTGAAGTCTCTGCCATAGCCGAGAGCTTCGATCTCGCTTCTGAGTATCCTTACGCAGGCAGAGTGGAAGGTAGAGGCATTTATGTTTAGAGCCTCTTCGCCCATCATTGCAGAAAGACGTTCTTTGAGCTCGCCTGCTGCCTTGTTTGTAAAGGTAATGGCAAGGATATTCCACGGACGCACAGGATCAACTGCGACGATATCTCTGAGAGTGTCGAAATCATCGGTCTTTCCGTCTGCGTAGTCCTTGAGAAAAGCAATGTCGTCGTCACTGCCTTCACGAGAGGTATCAAAATAGGCGTTTCCGAAATTTATCATATTAGCAATACGGTTAACGATAACAGTGGTCTTGCCGCTGCCTGCGCCTGCAAGCACAAGAACAGGACCGTTGACAGTGAATACTGCCTCCTGCTGCATATCGTTCATACGACTGAAGTACTTTTTCAGTGCATTCTGTTTTGCTGAAATGTAAGAATTAATGTCCATAAAAAAGATCTCCATTATACGCTGATTTATCTTTTTAATAGTATATCCCGATGTACTATTAAAGTGAGGGGGATATAGTTTCCCCGCGATCTCAAAAATTGATACTCTAATTATAGCACATTTGTAAATATTTGAAAAGACCTGCAAGGGAATTTTTTTGAATTTTAGAAAAAAATGCAAGAAAGCTGTAATATTTTCAATAAATTGTAAGGAAATGAAACCTGATATTAAGGAAATATACTTCAAATCGTCTTTGGATTGGCATTTTTCTGTTGTTGTAAACGGCTTGCTGACGGGGTATAATTAAAGCATAGAAAAGGTACGGCGGCAGTCGTATTACGAATTCAAATTTGTCCGCAAGGACAATAAAGGAGGAAATTTTATGAGTACCAAGCTATCAAGAACTACAGCATTAGCCGCTGCGTGTGCAGTGATGATGTCAGCAATGTGCAGCTGCGCAGACGGAAAATACGACGGACAGGCAGATTATTCACCCAACAGCGGACACAGCAATAATAATGTTATAGTAACTCCTGATACGGAAGATTATTGTGAAGCCCCTGCAAGTGCAGATGAATGTGAAACATGGAAGCCTGCGGAGAGTGTTTCACCAAATGAGGAATATAAAGGTTTTATTGAATCGGGCTTCAAGGATCCAAAAGCCGAGCCTCTCTCAACTTTCTCGGTAGATGTGGATACTGCTTCATACTCAAATGTCAGAAGAATGCTGGAGAACGGAAATATAGTTCCCGAGGACGCTGTACGTGCAGAGGAATTTATCAACTACTTCGACTATGAGTACCCCGATCCCGAAGCAGGACGAGTTTTCGGTGACTATGTTGAAATTGCGGACTGCCCTTGGAATTCGGCAAATAAGCTTATGATGATAGGAATACAGGGCAAGCGTCTTGAACAGAAGGAGACTCCGCCTTCAAATCTGGTATTTCTTATCGACTCATCAGGCTCCATGTCTGATTATGACAAGCTCCCACTGGTCCAGAACGCGTTTTCAATGCTTGCTGAAAAGCTTGGCGAGAATGACAGAATCTCCATCGTTACATATGCAGGTGATGCTTCAACACGCTTGAAAGGCGCAAGCGGAAAGGATAAGGGCAAGATCGTTAAAGCCCTTTATGATATAACTGCATCGGGCGGAACAAACGGTGAGGGCGGTATAAACAAGGCTTACGAGCTTGCTGAGGAATACTTCATCGAAGGCGGCAACAACCGTGTTATCCTCGCTACAGACGGCGATCTGAACATAGGTGCAAGCTCTGAGGACGAGCTTGTGAAGCTTATAAAAACAAAGCGCGATAAGGGTATATATCTTTCAGTTTTAGGCTTCGGCACAGGCAATTATAAGGACGACAGACTTGAAGCAGTTGCTGATAACGGAAACGGCAACTACAGCTACATCGACTCTGTAGATGAGGCGTACAGGGTTCTCGTTCAGGAAATGGCAGGCACATTATATACAATAGCTAAGGACGTAAAGATACAGGTAGAGTTCAATCCTTCAAGGATAAAGAGCTACAGACTTATCGGCTACGATAACAGACTCATGAATGCTGAGGAATTCTACGACAATACAAAGGATGCAGGCGAAGTCGGAGCAGGTCACAGCGTAACTGCACTTTACGAAGTAGAGCTTGCTGAAACAGGGGATACTTACCGCGGAGTTCAGCTCGAATTTGCTTCCGAGCACGAAACACAGCCTGTTGAGGATAACGGAAGAAGCGAGCTGTGCAAGCTTTCAGTTACATATAAGCCTGTGGATACCGATAAGGACGTATACGAAAGTCAGCTTTTCGGTATGGAGAAATATAACAAAGAACCGTCAGCGTCTATAAAACTCGCTTCAGCGGCAGCAGAATTTGCAATGCTTCTTAAAGATTCCGAGTATAAGGGCAATTCGAGCTTTGATCATGTTATTGATACAGTTGGAGAGTTGGAGGAAAGCGATAAAACATCAGAGCTTTTGGGAATTGCAATGTCTGCTAAAGGATTATATCGCTGAAATAAGAGTTTATATAGAGTAGTTCAAAAGAAAGAAGAATGTATTTATATGCGAAGCACAGCTCCCGGGTTCGGTCATTTCAGCCCGGGAGCTGCTGCTTTATACTGAATAAAAGTTAAAACATAAAAATATATAATTTCCTATTGACAAATGCTTGCATGGGTGGTATAATAATAAAGCTGAATAAATCAGTACATACACTGGGGTGTCGCCAAGTGGTAAGGCAGCGGACTCTGACTCCGTTATTTCGAGGGTTCAAATCCTTCCACCCCAACCAATATATCAGTGAGAACGGTTCACTGTTCAGTGAACCGTTTTTTCTTACTGAACTATAGTTTGATTTGACAGCTGTTGTTTGTTCTCGAATAAGTGTCACCGAGCTGGTATGGTACTGTCCGCCTATTCGCTTTCTACACTTTATATGGCTCGTGATACTTTTTACGTTGTTACTTGTAACAACGGCAATACAGAATACTGCCTTGTCTTGACAAACCCAAGAGTTGATTTAGTTCTACTAAACAGGCTCACGTCGTGGCTCATTAATGTAAAGTGTGAAAAAGCATATTAAACCGCTATTTACTATATGCTTATCTTCGCTTCAAATCTATATATTTAATTGTCAAGTTACCATTGTTCACGGTAATATATAAAAACAAACCTTTCAGTCTGATGCCGCAAAACATACACTGAAAGGCTTGACAATACTATATTCAACGTGATATAATTATACACGCAAAATAGCCATCTTGCTAAGTCATTCAGATGTTTGCCGCATCTGTCTGATTATCGGGAGTGTCAGAGTTACCAGCTCTGATGCTCCTTGCGAGGTGCTTTTTATATTACAGAATTTATTATATCACATCACAATGGGAATGTCAATAGGTTCATATAAAAAATTTATCTCCCGATTTTCTGAGGAAAGTCGGGAGATTTTTGTTATTATTCCAGAAGACTTGATAATTTTATACCAAGAATTTTACATATTTTTTCGTAAGTTTCAAGGTGTGTTGATACCCTATTAGACTCTAAGTTATATACTGTATTATGGCTTAATCCGGCTTTATCAGCTAACTGTTTCTGTGATAAGCCTAATTCAGTTCGCTTCTCTTTAATGATTTCATGAGCATCTGCTTTCATTTGTTTCTCCTTTCATAAGTCATATTTAATCTATACTAGATTTAATATGGGTGGTTATAGAACACTTTATTAAAAAAAGTTTCTCCTTTTAACAGCAGAGAAAAATTGTCTGATCTAATCAAACTTAATGTTCTATCTGTACACGCTTTATACTTTTTAAACTCATCTGAATTACTATTTTTTAATACTGCTACATTCTTTACAATTGGTTTTAATTCGCTATTAATTTCGTTTAATTTGGAAATTATATAGGTGTAGTTTTGTGTGCTTTTTTGATCTTTAAACAGTATGGAGATATAATAAATGAGCTCATCTATTATATCGGCCTTATCTGGTCTGCCGCCTAATTCTAAAATTATTCTTTCAGGTTCATAATATTTTAAATTATTACAATCATATTCCTTATCACCCAATATATGAATATAATAGATTATCGCACAAAAGCTGTCTCTTTTTTTAGTGTCCCCATTAAAATCAAAGACTTTATCTACAGTGTTTTCGAGAATTGGCTTTCTTATTATCCATTTTGCAAGCTCTTCTGTATTGTATTCGACTTCTCTTTTATCTGGATCCCAACCTCTATGTGTAAATCTTCTATGATCTTCACCATAGGCTTGTATCCTATAATCGCTATCATAAATTGATGTAGGCAGTCCTTTTACCCCAAAGTCTTTCAGTTTTTTTAATTTTTCATCATCACCAGAATTTGTATTATGTTGATCAATCGAAAGGTATGAGGCGTTACTTAATACTTCTCTTATTTCTTTGATTTTAGTTCCACTCTTTAAATCATGTTCTTCAAGAGGAAAAAAAGCTTTAAACAATATTTCATCATGTTTTTCACGACCATGAGCCATCGCACTTGACGAGGGTAAAAGCAAGAATGATATTGAAAGTAATATAGCTAAAGAAATTTTCAAGTATTTCATATCAAACCACCTGTTCAAATCTGATAGAACCAAACCCAACTTCTTTCTCTACAACTCTGAAATCAATTTCTACTGGAGTATTATTTGAATAATCACCATTAAATATCTCCACTTTAACAAAATCGCCTATTTGCCATTTACACTCATTAGCACTTTTGCTCTTATAAACAGCTTTGAATAAAGTAATATTTTTACCAGTTCTTTTTACTTTATCAATCTTCCAGTCATCATAAATAGCGTATTGATTTTCGCCTGTAACAGTAACTTTTATTTTCGCTCCTTGTGATACGCAAGAAACAGGAAGAGTAATCTCATCTTTATTATATTCTGAAGCAAAGAACATTTTAGTCGGCTTAAACGTAAAAATATTTCTGATTGGTTTAACCAAGAATATAGACTTATTACCATCAGATAATATACCATCTATACGATCTTTATCAGCTTGAGAAATATTCAATTTATTAGCAACAGCAAAGAGCAAATCACAATTTATAGCAAGAGGTTCATATGTTTCAGGCAATTCAGTTTCTCGTTTGTCCTCTAAAGCTTCATTATAAGCCTTGATTTTTTTCTTTTCACTTTTAGTAGCCGTTTTAGGTGTAGAAACTTTCTTAACAGCTGCGATATAAGTATTATTTATCTCTTTCTGCTTTGCTGTGAGATGATTTACATTATTTAATGTTAAATCATATGCAGATTGTAAATAATCCTTGTTCTGCGTCTTGGAATATAGGTCTACATACATTTCGGCAGCAAAATACCTTAAATCCCATTGATCAGCTTCTGTATTATCAGTAATCATTTCCAGATATTTTTCAGCTGTAACAACATATTTATCTTTTGATTGAACCTGTGATGCGGCTGCAACTGCCAATGGTAGTGTTTTAGCCAGTTCATAGTCTTTTCTGAAAATATCTGAATGTAAATCTTCATATTCAGAAATACAATCTAAACACTTTTGGTATTGCTGGTTATTATAATAGCATTCGGCTAATAAGAGCCAATAGCTTCCAAAGGCGTGATATGTATTTTCATTAGTCTCAAGAAACTGTATTTGTTGATTTACATTAGGATTATTCTTGCATTCTACAAACTTTTCGATAGCACTTTCGTTCAAAGCAAGATCACCGGGAAGGTTATCCTGACGAACAATATCGATCATATACGTAAATGCTCTTTTTCGGCTATCGTGCAAATTTTCCGCAGCTTCATCATCGAGTGCCCAACCATCTTTTAAGTATTCCTGATTGATTTCATTCTTATATGCGGAATAACTGCTAAAAGAGTCTACTGCCATATATATACCTGAAGCAATCAGCTTTATAGGATCTATCGACTCAGTTGCACTTAATAATCCAACAGGGTTAGGTATGGCAGCCTTTAATGCCTTGGCTTTATTTTGCTCATATATGTACTTTAATCTATCACGTTTTATTGCTATCATTCTATATTTTTCAATAATATCCAATAAACTAACAAGATGACTTTCGGTAAGCTCATTTACATTAGCTGGATTTGTATTGTTAATTAAGGCAGCGTAAGCTTCCTCTAAGTACATTTTACTGTTTTGAGAAGAATTTATCTCTTGTGATAGCATAGCAAGATAATTAAGCCAAGCTATGGAATTCTCCTGTACATTAGTCAACTTTTCAGGTTTCGTAGTAGTAGTAACAATATTTGAAGTTGAATGAATAGTAGTTGTTTTAGAAGCTGTCGTTGTTTGCGTTACTTTCGCACTTGTTTGAGTTGAATCAGTAGTTGTTAATTCCTCTATACCTGTAGTTTGTGTTATAGATGTTTGTGTAGTAATACTTGTTGTTTTATCATCAATATCAGATTTATCATTACAAGACACAAAAGATGAAGAAAGAATTATAAACGCCAAAATGGCCGCAAAATGCTTTTTCATTCATTCGCCCTCCCTGATTACTGTCAATCATTAACGCGGGTATAATGCATAATATATTTCACAATTTGTATAAATATTTATATTTCAATTTAATTATATCACACCATAATGGGATTGTCAATGGATGATTTTGTTAACAAACTTGTATCATATATGTTGCTTATAGTCCGTTGACTCTGTGCTAACATGATTGATAAAATTATATTAACAAAGCATCTCTATTAAAAAGAAGGAGAACATTATGATTACAGAAAAATTAGGAGAAAGGATTAGGGAATTGCGATTAAAAACAGGATTAAGCCAAGAGAAATTCGCACTAAAAATCGGTTTGGATCGCACCTATTATTCATCTGTTGAAAATGGGAAAAGAAATGTTGCAATTGTTAACATTGAAAAAATAGCAAATGGATTTGGTATCACCTTGTCGGAATTATTTAAAGGAATGTAAAGGGGGAATAACTATGACACAATTAGAAGAAAGAATAAAAGAAATCGTATATGAGGAATTTTCAAAATTAATAAATAACATAGAGGGCGATTTTAAAACAAATTACATAAAGAAACGATATAATTTTTTGCTGAGTCAGTTGGATAAAACAATAACCGCCAATATGGTGTTTGTAAGCAGTTTTGAATCGAAGAGTGGATTTGCAATTGAAAGTTGTGCTAAAAGAATAGCACGTTTGAAATACGGGGATAAGAATGTACCAACACTTGTTAATCCAAGAGGCATTAAGCATAACATTAATGAAAACTCTATAAATGGACAATATATAGTTACTGATATTGATACAGATAACGGTGATCTGAGAGGTAACATCTCTACTTTCCGTGCAACAAATGTTGCTTCAGGAAAGGGGGGCGGTAGAACTGAAAGTGGCGTTACTCAAGAAAGCATCAAATCACTCATACCCATGGCACAAAAATTTAAAACAAGCGGATACCATACAAAACCAGTAGATTTGGCTTTTTTTGATGGTAAAGACTGGATTATAATGGAATTAAAAGCTGGTGGTGATTTGGATAGCTCAAATGCTCCTGCAAACGTAGAAAAACTACTAACGATTTATGCAGGGCTTAACGTTTCAAATTCCAAAGCATATTTTGCAACATTATACAATAAAAACGGTGAGGGAAACACATGGACAGGAGCAGTAAAAAAACATATGGCTTTTCCTGAGATGTTTCTTATTGGAAAAAATTTTTGGAATACAATATTACCAGATGGTATTAAATATGAGAGGTTTACAGAAATATATAAAGAAGCTCTTGAAGAGCTTGACTTGAATTTAAGAATAAACGAGATGATAAAGAAAACTATAACATAATTGAGAGAAAAAATATGTATGATAACAAAAGTATACTAATAAGCTGTGATGATGCTTCATTCTTTATTAGTAAAGAAGATATTCAATATTATGATAATAACCATGAACTGTTATTAAAAGAGTACATAAAACAGCAACTGGAAGAAATGGCTGAAAATATAAAAAATAAAAAAGATGATAATTTTCAAAAAAGGAAAAACAATCCATTTAATTGTTTTAATAGTGAATTCAGTGATAATATGGGAATTGGAAGAAGTGTTGATTCTCAATTAGGAAACAGATTGCAAAGAATAGCACTCTTTTTATCAAGATTACGCTTCGGAGTAATTAATGTTCCAAATAATATTTATTTGAATATTAATCGCTATTCTGGGCAAATTCATGTAAAGACATTTTCGATATTTAAAGACTATAAACCTGTACAAAATATTTATTATTGTTTTGATATTGGTTTATTAGATCAAAGTAATTTTATTGGACCAAGGACCACACAAAAGATAAAGGACTCTGGAGTAGCAGTTAGAGATTGTGTTTTTTTATGCGATGAGGATGTATTAAATAATGTGTATAAAGTATTTATAGAAAGAGATGAAAATCGAAGAGGTATTCCAGTTGATTTAACGTTTTTTTTGAGAACATATGATAATATCGACAATTATTCTTTTGAATTAAAAGCAGGAGGAAATCTTGATACAAAGAATGCACAAGCTAATGTACGAGAAGTTAATTCACTAAAGGATCTATTTTCTTTCACGAACTATAACGAGGCATATTTTGCAACTTGTTATGATAGTATTGGAAATGGTGAACCAGATGGCTCAATATTGGGAGAATTGGAGCGTGAAAAAATCCTTATAGGTCGTAAATTTTGGGAAAGGATTCTTCCTCAAGATATCACTTATGAAAGATTTGTAGATATATATCGGACTGCATTTTATGACGTTGGTGTCGAGGAGAAGATACTTGGAAAGTAGTATTTATAATATTGATTGTTTAAGACAGATAAAAGAAATGCCAGATAATTCAGTGGACTTGATACTTACTGACCCACCATATAATATTGCACAGTATTCAACTGGAAATATACCGCTTCCGGGTAGAAGCGAAGTAAATAATGACCTAGGTCAATGGGATTTAAAAGAAATCAATCCATTTGATTTTGTGCAAGACTTTAAAAGAATTATAAAACCAGATGGTAATATCTTTATATTTACAAGCTATAACCTTATCGGAAAATGGCATGAAGCATTCGACTCTGAATTTGATACGTTTCAGTATTTTATATGGCATAAAACAAATCCTATGCCAAAGATATTTAAAAATGGCTTTTTAAATAGTTGTGAGATGATCGTGTGTTTATGGAATAAAGGGCATAAATGGAATTTCTCGTCTCAAAATGAAATGCATAATTTCTTTGAATGTCCTATTTGTATGGGGAATGAACGCCTAAAAAATCCGAAACACCCTTCACAAAAGCCATTGAAACTACTTAAACATTTAATAGAAACAGCAAGCAATGAAGGAGATCTTATTTATGATCCGTTTATGGGGGTCGGCTCAACTGGCGTTGCAGCCAAAGAGCTCGGACGAAATTTTATCGGATGTGAAATAGATAAGGTGTTTTTTGAAGCAGCTAAAAAAAGAATCGAGGAATTATTATGAGTAACAGAATTGAAGAAAAAGAACTTGTTTTACCAGCATTGTATTTAATACAGGAGAAGGGAAAGCTTAATACGTCAAGTTTAATAAAAATGTTGACGGCGAAGCTTTGTCCCACCGGAGAAGACGCCGAAATACTCTCTGGAAGAAACGATACAAAGTTTTCTCAGAAAGTTAGAAATCTCATGGGATCACATTATTCAAGTAATGGTATGGACGCATATACTAATAAGGATAGTAATGGATTTTTTTCACTTACTGTAGCTGGGCAAGAGTATTTGAAAGATAATCAACAAAACGTTAGTGATTTGATAAATAGTGGATTTAGCTATGAGAAGAAGGCAAAGGCTATTAGTTCGGTTCATGCAACAAGCAAAAATAAAGAAAAAGTTTGTATTTATGATGAAAATGTAGTAATTGAAGAGGGAAAAACAGCAACTGCTACAAGTGTCGTAAGAAAGCGTTCCGCTGAATTAAGAAAAGCCGCTATTGAAGAATATACTTCGAATACTGGAGAGATTTGTTGTTGCGTTTGTGGTTTTAATTTTAAAGAAATGTATGGCGAACTTGGAAATGGATATATTGAGATACACCATGAAGAACCTATTTGTCAATTGCCGTCTAAAGGTGTATCAGAATTTATTAAGGAAGCTGTAAGTCATGTGAAACCAGTGTGCTCTAATTGCCATAGGATGATTCATAGGGATAAAGCAAATATTCTATCTATTCAGCAGCTTAAAGATATTATTAATAAAAATGAATAAAAACATTAAAAGCTCCATATTCATAATGAATATGGAGCTTTTGTATGTAAGGGAAAATCAATAATTTGTTATGACAAGATGTTTTACATCCTTATCATTTCTATTCATAAAGCTAACTAAGTATGTTTTATCAAAGCTTGAGATTTTAAAGTCATTTTTATATAAGTTGTAAATATAATCGGTATTCTTAATTACGAGCATTATTTTTGCTTTTGTTTTTTTTAGGCATTCACATAATCGTGATTGATCGTTTGCATTAAATTCATTTTGAGCATAAGTCGAAAAATCACTATCATATGGAGGATCAAGAAAAACAAAATCATTATTTGTTAAAGAAAGGCTATTTATAAAACTTTCAAAATCATCATTACTTATTTGGACATTTGATAGCTTTTTGGCCATTTCATCAGATAATATATAATCTATTTTTTTTTGGAAATCTTTCCTGTTGTAAGATATACCACCATATGGGACATTGAATTCACCTCTATTATTATATCTGAACATTGATGAATAACAATATTCTCTGATAAACAGAAAAACTGCTGCTTTTCTTCCTGATGATAATGTGTCAGAATTATTCAGCAAATGTCTAATATACATATAATATGAAGATTTTAATGCAGCTTCGATATTATCGAGTCTATCACTATCAGGAATACTTCCTTTTTCGTTTTCTAATTTTTGAGAGCGTTTAATTTTGCTTGAAAGATTTCTGTTAAGTTCTTTTATAAATATATCATTATAATCGGTTGCTATAGATGAGAAGAAGTCTATGTATTTTGAGATAAAATCTTTGATTGAGATTTTTGACAGATATAACATCATTATATCTTTCTGATTGTCATTAATAAGAGTTTCAATACTTCTAAATTCGTCATATTCTAATTGAATGTATTTTATAAAATCCTTATCTTTAAATTTGACACAGTTATATAAATTCATAAGATCAACGGATTTATCATTTATGCAAGCGTTAGGATTGTCTATATCAAAAAAAACAGCTCCGCCACCGATGAAAGGTTCAATATATCTACCTGTATAATCAGGCATATTATTCCTTATTATTGGCAATTCTTTTTCTTTTCCACCTGGCCATTTTAAAATTGAATTCATTTTTTATCCCTCTATTCTAAGTTATAATATCATTGTATCATATTATCACATAAACTTCAATAATCAAATACGGTTTTATGAAGTTTTTGGCGTATTTGAATATCATCTTGCTATTTAACGTTATATAATATGTATTATATGTAATCAAAGCTTTCTAATCTAATAATCAATTGAACTTATTATTATTCAATATCTTTTCTTTGATTTCACGCTTATACTTATAATAAGTATTTCTGCTTATTTTAGCCAATTGAATGCACTCGTCATCATTAAGTGTTCCACCGAAGGTTTTGCAGTGTTTCTTTATCAGTTCCTTTGCAGGAGCTTCTTTTTTTATCGTCATTTTTCTGCCTTTAATATTACCGATCTGCTTACCGTTAAGTCGAGCTGTTTCAATACCTTCTTTTGTTCGTTGCCGAATATCCATTACTTCTTTTTCAGATTGCTCAAAGGCAAGTTCAATCTGCTTTGCAGCAAGAAGCTTCAAAACCTTGTTAGTTGCTTCAATATACACATCAGCTATATCGTTACCCACAAGTTCTACGCCGCCGTTCAGAGCTTGCTTGTAATTCTCGGTATTAACATAAGGCTCTTTCAGAAAAACAAGCTCGATACCTTTGTCAAATAATTCCATATACTGGTCTACGCCCTCTTTGGCATTACGACTCATTCTGGAAACACTATCGAATACAATAACGTCTCCCTTTCGTACCGCTTTGCGGAGTTTCAACCAAGAAGCACGATTTATAACCACTCCAGTATATATTTCATTATAAATTATAGCTGTCGGAAAGTGGGATAGAATGTTTCTCTCTTGTCGTTTAATATTTTGAGTAGGCTTTGATATACGACAATATCCATAAACCATATAAAAACATCTCCAATCATACCAAATCAAACGAGCGTTTATTTTACTACTAAATTATACTTCTTTTTTAGAGCTAAGTCAATATGATTTTGGTACATTTTTTATATACATCTAATTTGGTACACTAATTTGCTTGTCAAATATAAAAACGCCCAAATAAGAGGTGCATGAAATTAAACCCTCTATTGGACGTTTGTAATGTATCATTTTGTTCGTTGTTAATCATATCTGTTATATAGGTAATTAACTGCTCAGGAGTTGGCTTTTTACCGTTGGGGCAAATCTGCCGCCAGCTGTCATGGATTTCCTTCTCGTTACTGTTGTAGCATTCGTCAATTATATCTTGTATTTCAGTTTGTACCTCGGATAAGGGCACATCGAACTCATACGCTGTTCTTTTTAATGCTTTTTTGATTGTGTTCATTGAAGATACCTCCATAATTAAGATGATAACATCATTATAACACACGATCTGATAAAAAGCATCAGCATAAAAAGAGGTAAAAATACGAATAAAGTCGAATTTGTTCGATTACGTTGATATTTATATCCACTTTCTTGAAAAAAGAAAACGCTAAAGATAATAACTAATGTAAATCAGAATTTATTATACCCAGAATTCATTTGAACTATCTCCCAGCTTCTTCCAGTAATTAATATGTTGACAAGCTCTTTCCAAATCGTCCATATCGTCATCGCCGAGAGTAAGGTCAAAGCCTTCGGTGAGCTTGCTGCGTATATGTGCAAGTCGCTCGCATATATGGGAATTATCGATAAAATCAGTGGTTTCTTTTTCATACTCACGCCGTTTTTCATCAATGCAGTTTGCGTAGCAGCTACCAATATCGTGAAGTGAACATAGGATAAAACTTATCTCTTTAAGTATATTTACAATATCTTCGCCATTATAAGTAATCTTTTCATTATTAATGTTAAGCTGCATTTTTTCTCTCTCCTATAAATCCCAATTTTTACTATTTACACATCTAAAAACTTCTCAATAACAGTCATGATTTCCTCAAGTCGCTTTCCACCGATGCCTTTAATCTTACTCAGTTCAGCTTCCAAAGCTGGAAGATCGATCGTCTTGCCCTGTTCACCAAGCAGTTCATCTCCGTACTGGAGAATAAACTTAGTCAAAGTCTCACGATCCATCTTCTTTATCTTTTTATAAGTATCTCTGTCTATTATTTCTCTATTTGCCATAGTTGACTCCTTTTACTATATTGAAAAAGAAAATTACTTTGCGTTCTTCTGCATATCTGCATCTATCAGGCTCATTATCAGCTCTGTCAGACTCAGACCTTTGGACTGAGCATATTCCTTGTATTCATCTTTCTTGCCCTTTGGCAGGTTCAGAGTGAGCTTATCACGGCTCTCTTTCATATACTTCATAGTCCTGTTCTTAGCATTTTCGTTATACATAGTTATCTCCGATCTCGTTGCTACTTGTAACAACGCAGTTAATTCAAGGCTGCAACGTTGCAATGTTACTTTGAATATTTGACAACTACATTCTACCATATAGCCGTGTTATAGTCAAGTGAGAGTAAAAAAACTGTATATCCACACAAAATAATAAGCGTATAGCCGTGTATATGTGTGCAGCCATACGAAATTTGGAGTTTTGGCTATAAATTGCTGAAAACTCGTTGACGTATAGCCGTGTATATGGTATAATTTATACAGAGGTTAAGGAAAACCAAAGAAACTTGAAAATTAAATAGAAAGAAGGAGTTCAAATGGCAAAGACATCAAAGGACTACAAATGGGGATTGTTCTCAGACTACGGTATGAGAATACTCAACGAAACATTCACGACAAAGCGTGAAGCACAGAAAGCTTTCAGAGAATGCGGCTACACCAAAGACTCGGAAGCTTGGATTGAGAAAGTCCCACTCGATGCAAAAGGCAGATTTGACTAAAGGAATATGCTGTCCTACCGGCAAGACGGGGAGAAATGGAGTTCACTATGGAAACAATGAAACTTGGAACAAGAATTAGCACACCTCGTTTCTGTACAGTAACAATCAGTGCAATCTTTGAAAATCCAGAGGACGCAGTTAAATGCGGCTACACAGAGCCGACTCACACAAATATTCCTGATTGGGATATAAAAGGGAAGTCAATAGATATGTACCACATGGAATTCGCAGCAATCAGAAAGTAATAACGCAGCTGACCTATCAGGCTATACGGGGAGAACGGAGTGTACCATGAACTACAAAGAAGCAGCCAAGAAACTGGACGAAATGAGAAGAAGCAACGAAATGATATTCAGAATGGCTATAAGTCACCTCATGGACGTAGGCATAAGGCATCTTACCGATGAAAATGTTGAGTCCACTTGTGCTGATATAATGAAACAGGATGTCAGCCATTCCTTTATGACAAATGAATTCCAGTGTGAGATCGTAAGAACTGCTGCTGAAATTGCAAAGATAGAACACACACTTGTACTATCTTACGTTGCAAAGAATGTCAAATATGACGTAGCATAAACGTAACTGCTGTCCTACCGGCAAGACGGGGAGAACGGAGAATACAATGAGAAAGACCATGTTTGAAAATCTTATAAGAAACTTGAAAAACTTACCTCCATGCGATTTTCCTAATACAAACAAGCTACAAGAACTTTCAGAAGAAATGACATTAGAACAGCTGCACATATACGCAGATCTGCTTGTACAGAAGGGAAAAGCCAATTACTACTACGGCAGAATAAGCCTGAGAAACGGTCATTTACTTACTTGAAAAGGAGGAATAAAACATGGATAATCACGAGTTTGCCAAAAGGCTGAGCGTATGGCTCTCAGCGTATACCAATGAGGTAATAGAAAAAGTCATGAAGAATATCGGCACTATAAGAAGCGATGCTACCACATCACAGCTCCTTGAGAACCTCTATCAGGCAACCATATCAAAAGAAATCGACAATGAACGATCATTCGGTATGATGCTCGACAGTATTGACTATGATAGATATGAATATATCACCATTCAGGATAGAACGTCAAGGATTAACTCATACCGTGATGTACTTTACGACTTATATATCAAATAACTGATGTGTGCTGTCCTATCGGCAAGACGGGGAGAAATGGAGTACTCCATGAAAGAAACATATAAAACATTAGTCAAGAGCTACAACTATAAGGGCAGCGAATATGCAATAGTCAAAGGCATTCATGATGGTATTCTCAGAGCAATCAATTATAATTACCTTGATGCAGAAGGGAAGCTTACGCAGCCATTGAACGGAATAGAAATGTTCTGCTCCAGAGAAGCCAATACCGTTGAAGATATAATCAAACGTATCAATGATAAGATTGACTTCGATGAGTATATCAAGAAGTATAACATCAATACAGATGATATAGCGGTACTCGCCAGAGCCTATAAGAAATTCTATGATAGGAATGAAAGTAAGGAAGAAGCTACTGTGCAAGAAAGCAGAGTACTATAAAAAGGTTCACATTTAGCGGCTATCCTTAACGGAACTTTAATAAATGTAAACCGAGTGGTTATGAGCCGCTCGGTTTTTCTTTTAGCAAGCTGACTGTGCGAATGTCTTGTTTTTGGAGACATTTTTGAGGATGGATAATGTACATAGATACAATCGTTTTTTATTCTACAATAGATTTATTTAAAAAGGATTGACTTAATTCCCCAAAACGTTATATAATATAGTCGGTAATTATGCTCACACTCGTTTAGAATCTATAAATTATTAGCTGAAGGTGGAATGATGTAATGTTTAAGATTACTAACGAACAAAGAAGGATACATATTGATTATATATCAAGTGAGAAAATAATTTAATAATAACAAATGATTATTTAATTACCTTATTTTTATATTAAAGGTGGTATGTTTATGGAAATAAAAGTTGATTGGACTCAAGCCTCTGTAATAATGACAAATGCTTATGGAAAAGAATTTGACATAGGTAAAGCTTGCGTTATGGTAGAAGAACAAACTCGACAATACCCTTGTTTTGCATATACAACTGATATTGATACATTTGACTTAATTATTAAAAATATGACTTTTAGAAGTTCTTGTTTAACAAATGAATCTTTAAATGATCCTTTTGAAAAAGAGAGGAAAGGAGTAGAAGAATTTGCTGGAAGTAGATTTATTACTTGCTTCTGTCATACTGATATAGAACAAGTTCCATTCTGGGCATATTATGGCAAAAAAAACAAGCCAAAAAAATTGTTACTTCAGTTCAAAAACTTTGCCAACAATATTGATGATAACATATTTACAGACTATGCTTTAATAGATAAGCAACGGATTTTATTTAATTCAAAAGAGTATGCAGCACATTTAAACTATAGATGTATAAATAAGACGACTTTAGATGAAAAAATATATCTTGATGCTTTTATTGATACATTGCAATTTGTTGATGTCAAATACGTTCCTCCAGATTCAGAGTTCCTAAAAAAAGATTATCGTGCGCCTATAAAACTTAATATTGAAAAATTGACAGGTAAAGCGAATGATAATGTTATAATTGATGGGTATGATCCAACAGTTTTAGGTGTTTATAAATCAGAAGCTTGGAAAAATGAAGAGGAGACACGCTTGTTATTGACAGTTAATCAACCAGACTTTAAAAAACTATCCTATATTGATTTGAGATTAAAACCAGCAATATTTGAGAATTTAAAGATTGTTCTTAGTCCTTGGGATGATGGAATGTTGAAGCAGGAAGTATTAAAAATTATTAATAATAGCTCTTTGCCTGAATCAATAAAGGAAACCATTGAAATACAAGACAGTTGTTTGAAAAATGGTATAAATATTTAGTATTATTTAATATGTAGAAAGGCAATACCAAGTTATTGCTTTTTTACTACTATTCAGTTTGGTTTGCCAATTGTTCCGTTAAACCTGTGCAACTATAGAATAGTATCGAAATGTTCTCTTCCCCAAAAACAAAACGATGAGGATGATATAAAAAATAGGGGGACGGTTATAACACCGTCCCCCTTTGTTAGGCTCTGCGAAAAAAACTCTGTAAATTCAAAAACTGTGATAAAAACGATGTATGGGAGCGGCTTAAAAAATCAGCCGCTCCGATTTTTTACAGTATACAATGAATACTGTAATTTGTCAAGGTTCTTTGGATATCAGCCTGATGGAATGGAGCGCAGCGGAATGGAATCAGGCTGATATCCGGCGTCTCAGCCGATCCTGTCGGGATACATGATCTCGAGTTCGCCCAGGACTTTGCCCCAGTTTCGCAGCGGTACTGTCCATTTCTTAGCTATCTCATGCGTTGCAAGATACAGAGCCTTCAAGAGCGCTGTATCGCTTGGAAATACGCTTCTCTGCTTGTTCAGACGGCGATAGCCGCTGTTAAGGCTCTCGATGGCGTTGGTGGTGTAAATGACCTTCCTGACGTCGGATGAAAACTTAAAAATCGGTGATATTACGTCCCAGTTCTTGTACCAGCTCTTCATAGCGTTGGGATAATCGTCCTCCCATTTTTCAGTAACACGATCAAGAGATTCAAGAGCAGCATCCTCGGAAGGCGCATGATAGATCGTTTTAAGGTCATTTGCCAACTCCTTCTTGTTCTTCTCTCCGACGTATTTCAGTGTATTTCTTACCTGATGAACGATGCAGCGCTGAAGCTCAGTCTGCGGAAATGCAGCTGATACGGCTTCTTTCATTCCTGTAAGTCCGTCTGCGCAGATGACGAGAATATCCTTAACTCCGCGATTTTTCAGCTCATTCAGAACGCCGAGCCAGTACTTGGCGCTCTCGTTTTCACCGATATGTATTGAAAGAACTTCCTTGTGACCTGTCATGCTGACAGCAAGGATCACATATGCGGCAAGCTTCCTGATCTGTCCGTTATCACGCACTGAGAAGTGTACAGCATCGATGAATACTATCGGATATACTTCGTCCAATGGACGTTTCTGCCAGTCCTCTATCTGCGGTAGAAGGCGGTCTGTGATATCTGATACCATACCGTCGCTGACTTCAAATCCGTAGATATCTTCGATAGTTTCGCTTATCTGGCGTGTGGTCATTCCTTTAGCATACAGAGCAATTATCTTCTGCTCAATGCCTGAGATGTCCTTCTGACGTTTCTTTACGACCTTTGGCTCAAAACTGCCGTCACGATCCTGCGGCACTTCTATTTCGGTTTCTCCGAAGTTTCCGCGGATCTTCTTGGTTTTCTTGCCGTTGCGGGAGTCAGGATTGTCGGAACGCTCATATTCCTGATATCCCAGATGTTCTTCCATTTCAGACTCAAGCATTTCCTGAATTGTTCCTCCGAGAAGGTCTTTCAGGGCATCCTCAATATCCTTAGCCGACTTGATGTCGTATTCCTCAAGCAGCATTCCTATGATGTTCTTCTTTCCTTCGCTCATCGGTTCTCTTTTTCTTCTTGTCATAAAAAATCAGCCTCCTGTGATATTAATTCTATTTTATCACAGTTTGCTGACTTTTTACAGACTTTTTTTCAGAGGCTCCTTTGTTATAATGGGTTAATCCTCATCGTCCTCATCAGACCATGATGAAATAAAATGAATATCTCCTGTATCCATATCCATAGCCATATTATCGCCCATTCGCATCATAAAATCTCCGTCCGAGTCGATAGCCAAGTTGTCTGAAATAGAATGGATAAAGTCACCATCATCATAATCAAAGATATTCTTGCACATAATAATCCTCCTGTTCATTTCACTCTTTTGATTTCATGGTTGCCTGTTCCAGAAATGCGACGCACCTGATAAATATTACTATCGATATGAAAAGTAATCTTATCTTCTGCAAGAGAGTTTGTTATCATATTAGTACAAAGAAGATTAGCAGCATCATTCTTTCCTCCAATTGCAATTGGAAGAATATGATGTAAGTTCCAGCCACAAAAGATTTTCTTTCCTTTCCTTATAACGTAGAACTTATTATCGCCATAAGCTGATCTACACATAAGATTTCCGTGAAAGTCTTTCGCAAACTGTTTGTTTCCGAAATGCTGAGTCCATAAGCGCAGCGCATTTGTTTTTGTGATTTTCATAAATCCACCTCCACCCTGATCTAATAATAAAAGTCCATACATTAATTGAGTGTAAGGACTTAATAGGATCAGTATTGAAGGAGCTTTACACACAACCTTAAAAAGACAGTTGTTTAAAACAATTGCCTTAATAATATATGGATGGGTGTAAAGCTTCGAGATGCACAATTCTACCAGAATCTTTTAGATAGCACAACGAGGATAGATAGCTAAATTTGCTCTCGCCAGGTTTACGGTACACAATGCATAGACATCGCAATTAATCTTGCTTCACTCCAAGGATACCTCGTCTATCCCGATAGAAACTCAATAAATCACAGTATGTGTCTATGGTTTACGCTTGACTGAGTTCCCACACTCAATCGAAGCATGATATACCAGTTTATGCATATATCACGATTACATTATATCACTGAACAATAAGTTTGTCAAGTTCCGATTAAATAAAGCACCATCATATGCACTGGATAGTAAACATAGAAGAACCAGCGATTGATTTTCTTTTTCAATGGGGTGCTGCTGCGTTCACGCTTGCCACTGTAAAAGTGTATCGGTATCAGAGCGAGAAGCGCACCGTAATTGAAAGTGAAGGCGGCATAGCTGTCATAGTATTTTAAGAATGTTACCGGCAGAATTATTATCGTTGCTACTATAAATGTAGCCAGCTTCTTATATTTATCTTTATTGAAAAAGAAAAATATTACCGTCCAGACCGGAATAATATACCCCCAGTCCGCAAACTGTGCAAACGAAACTGTAATTACAGTTAATATACCTTTAGCTGTAATGTTAAGCTTTTCGTTTGTCAGGATCAACAAGCAGATGAATGAAAGCATCAGACTAACTATCATACTCATGTTGCGCATGAAGTGAAGAATACTTGTAGGTGCTGTCCTATATACATATACATAATATATAGGCTGACTTATGACAGCGAACAATAATAATCTGAGAAAGTACTTCTTTTTATCATGCGTATACCTGAAACCTTCAGCGAGAAAGAAGCACATAATGGGAGCCGTTGTCTTACCGACAAGGTGCATGATATAATGGGGAGCCGTACCGGCTGGAAGAAAAGTATATGCAATATGGTCTAAGGTCATAGCGATAATAGCTATGACCTTTATTTGTGTTGCGGTCAATTTTTTCATAACTGAAATACTCCATTTGGAAGAACATCTGCATTCCTGTGAATGTTTTCTTTGCTTACAAGCTCCTGAACGTAAGTACCGGCACGAACCTGTTCAGCAATGGAGATAGCTCCGATGAGTTCACGAATTTCTTTCTCAAGCTCCTTGACTTTACCATTTATGTTGTCATATTCACGGCGAGCTTCATCAACGATCTCTATTGCCTGACGGTAAGTATTGGCGTTGATGTTAGGGTAACGCTTCTGATAAATCTGAGCTTCCTCTAATGTAATCTTATCTGATTTCTTCCCCTCAAACAATACTTCAAACGCTTCCTGACCTTTGGCAAGTCGCTGAACTTTCTTCCGAGCTTCCTCAGCTGCATTACTCTTTTCTTTCAAGTCCTTTTCAAGTTTGGCAAAGTCCAATCTCATGGACTCAATAGTTGCACCCTGATTAATTTTCTTGTTGAGAAGAAGTAGTTTGTCGAGTTCTTCATCATTAGTCCATGAGAACGGCTGCTGCTTAAACTTCTTTCGGCAGGGGAGCAGACCTTTCTTGAATGTAACTGTATAGAAACGTATCGTACTCAGAGTCTTGTAAGTTGGACTGTTATCAGCCTTTGCTTTCTCAATATTCTCACTGAGCTTGTTCTCAAATTTTACACTGTTCTGTATTCTATTCTGTAAAGCACGTTCGTTATATTCCTCACCAAGAGACTTCAATCGTATAAACCTTTCAGCCTTTGGCGGTCTGACCGAGACATACTTTCCAAACTTAACTGTGTATCCTTCAGCTTGAAGTTTCTTGTATAATTCTTCAACGTCCTTGCATTGCATAAGCAATCTGTCAATATCATTCATGAGCTTGTCACGGTAAGACTTCGATGAAGATTTGAATTCTTTTTCCCACTGCCTGATTTGTTCAACGTAACATTCCTGTGCATCAAAACCGTTTTCTGTTTCAACGTAAGGAATGTGTGCAGCATCCATTCTTGACTGAATGAATGCTTGCTTGTCAGGATCGGAGTAGAAGAAAGATTTATGCGGTGATGATTTTTCTTTTTCAAGCTCAGCAATTCTTTCCTTTGAACTCTCCACCGACATTCTCAGTTTACGAATATTTTCTTCTGTTATTTTTTCTGAGGAGACAAAGTGCTGCTTTCTAAGAGCTTCACGCATAGGAGCTTCTGCCATTTTTAATTTGTAATCTTCAACGCTCATGTGCTTATGATAATCTTGTTTTTCTGCACGGACGAACTTATGGTCATGAAGAATTTTTTCCATTGCTTTTCTCTCCGAAGCTTCCCAAGCAACCAAGCGATTTAATTTTTGTCCGTGAGCTTTAAAACCTTGTTCATCAAGAGCAGCCTTCATTGAAACTCCTTTTTGCAATCCATTGGTTCTTCCTTTTGTATAGTATGGAACGAAGTCAAGGTGTATGTGAGGACTTGCTTCGTCCATGTGAAGAACTGCATTGAAAACAAAAAGATTTGGATTTCGTTTCTGAAAATCTTTCATATATTCATCCAACATTTGCTTAGCGATCTCGCCACGTTCACTTCCACAAGGAGTATCTTCTGTGTTACCAAACTGAATGATTGCTTCGTAGAAAGGAGACTCTCTCTTACTATTTTTTAAGTGAGAATAGTAATCTTCAATGACACGATCCTTTCTGGTCTGCTTGTCGTTATATTCTTTCAATGCTTCATCAAACAACTCATGAAAGGCATCTTCAATATCCTGTCTCTTGTATTCTACATTCAAAGCTGTGTTATTTTTCTGAACATTTTCGGCATAATAGTCTCTGTTGTTATGACGAATATTTCCACCATGAGGGGAGCTTCCTTTGCCAAGAGTGAAGCTGATGCTGAAACTTTCCATACCTCAAATTCCTTTCTTTTTTTTCAGCGAAGCCGCTAAAATGTACCCTTTTGTCAAAAAGGGTACTGTCACGCAATACCTGTTTTGTCATACCCTAAAAGGTACGACAAAACAGGGTGTTGCGCTTTGCTCCACTTTTGCGTAAGGAATGCTTCCTTAACCTTACATAACTGCGTTTCGTGTCAAGCTGAGAACTGACATATTTTTTCCCAAAAAATAATGAAACTTGTTCTGTGCGTTCCACTTCTTTTGGGAATTCCCAAACCCTTTTCTCATCACTCATTTTCATCATTTCTATTCATAATCACTTCAACGATCTTATCAAAATACTGTTCTGGCATCTCCTGAACAGCTGCAATGTAAATTGAAAACAGTTTTATAATTGTTGCAGCTTCTTTATTGAAAAGATGAAAAACTATCATCTCTTCACCGTCACTGACAAACATACGACTGTAATTTGTTACAGCTTTTTTTAATGCAGCTGCATATTTCCCATACTTATTTGTTTTGTCCGCTTTGACAAAACAATCTAAGACATACATCAGTCCATTTATCTGGTTGCGGTTGAAATATAATTCAACCGCAGCAGACTTTTTACTCTCTTTTTTCTCAGCCATTATCTACTCCTTGTCATTTCCTGAGTGCGCTCTTGTTTCATTTCTTTTGTGTGTTCTTCTGAAATTTTTTTGTGATAGTCATTTATTATACTCTGTTCCTCTGTCAAAAAATTCGGATGCTTGTTCTGATATTCAAGACGTTCGTTCCAATCTTTGAAGTTGTGAATGTCGAGCTTCTCGGTTACAAAACTTGAACGAGATATATTATTTTCTTTCTCAAATTTTCTTCCAGCTTCATCATTGTCAACGGCTGAGATCACATTGATTTCTTTCTCTCTGAGCATTCTTACAACGTGAGGTTTTAGTCCAGCCATTGACACAAGCATTGTACCTTTGAGCTTCGACTTGTCATTGCACATACTATAGAAGCTCATGAGGTCTATCGCACTTTCAAACACAAAAGCTCTTACAACTTTTGCTTCCTTCACAGGTACAAATTTGAAAAAAGACTCTCCTGTACCTGCGACCATGCCCTTGTATCTTTTACGAATATCGAGTCCTTGTATCTCACCGCCGACAGCATTTCCATTATCATCTGTGTGAACAAAAACTGCATTTGCTTTCTTGAAAATCTGTTCTTTTCCTTGCAGTGTCCCTTTAATATCAAGCTCAGTCTGATACAATAATTTTGCATCAACAAGCTCTCTGATAACTTCATTTGGTATGTGTCTGCCTGAGTGAAGATAGCCAAATACTCTGCGCTGAGTTGGTGCGTGTTCGGGCATTATCATTTCTTTTTTCTCTTTTGTTCCTTCATTTGTCTTAACAGTTGGAGAAACTTTCGGCTTATTTTTTCTATCATATGAACCACTGGAATGAGTACGAGAAACGTCTTGACCTGTTAACTCATACACGGCATCCTTGAATGATTTATCAAGAATAATTGTAAGGCAGTCGATTGAATTATTGACACGTCCCACCTGATTGTAGTGTGAAAACCAGCTGTTAGTTTCAGGATTAATTGTAAGTCCTTTGACTTCATTAATATATACTTCGCCGCTTATTTTCTTTAATGTGTAACCACTTGTCCTGAAATAATCTACAAGGTCGGCGGTACGTGCTTTTTCAACTAACTCATCAAATTCTTGTTCTTTCATTGCATATCCTCCTTACTGATTTTGTTATCAAGCACCATGTTTTGGCATGGTGCTTGATAACTTTTTTCTTATAATGTACTGTTGTATTCGTCCTGTATCAGATCGTCATCATCGTAACCTGAGTTGCTATCAAGACGTTCTGTCTCACAAGTACCATAATCTTCTGCGCCGCAGATTTCTTCACCGTTATCGAGATAACCACCTGTTGTGAGTTCAATTTCAAGTTCTTCAAATTCTTTCAAAGTTTCCTGATATTCTTCCTCACTTGGGAATTTTGTAGCTGCTCTCTCTATTGCCTGTGCGAGATCTGTTTCATCTTTCTCTACTGACTGTGTATCAATTTCTATTATTTTTTCAATACCTTTGTCAAAGAAATTCATGAGTCGCTGGCAGTTATCTGTATTCTCTCCAACGCCTACTCCTATTCTGTATGCAGCACTGCGTCCGCCTTTTATTGCAAAGTCTGGATTTGCTCTGTCCGAACTCATAGCCACAGTTATTTTAAAATCTCCTACCTTGAATGAAGGAATATCATCATACGGCTTTTCAATTCTGAGCTGTATCTGCTTTGCAAGATAGCTATTGATATGCTTACGTTCTGTAAGCGTTCTGTTATCGTGAGTGATGAGTTTTAATTCTTCAATCTTACCATCGATCTGCATTTTTTTAGCAGTTATCAAGTCATTTTTCGCAGATGTTATCAATGATTTCTTAGCGTCTATTGTCTCAGGAAGCTCTTTAATTCTGCGTTCAACTCTTGTAGTTTCCTTGTTATACTCAGCACGAACGACTTGTAATTCGTCTATCTTATTCTTTAATTCTGAGAACTGTCTCAGTTTCGGATTACCTTCCGCAGCTGCTTCAAGCTCTCCGAATGTAAGAACCTTTTCATCAATATCCTCAGATGTTCTGCTGATACAAGTATCATTCCAGAGCTGTGCAATTCCTCTTGCCTTATCTGTAACGCCTTGATATAAGTAGCTATCGAGAGTGCCTTTTGTTACGTAATTGAATATCTCAACTTCATCATTCAGGTTACCCTGACGGACAATTCTTCCCTCACGCTGCTCGAAGTCGCTTGGTCTCCAAGGTATATCAAGATGATGTAATGCATAAAGATTTTTCTGAATGTTAGCTCCTGTTCCGAGTGTTCCTGTGCTTGCAATAACAATACGATACTTAGCATCGTTGATGTCTCTGAATATTTCTGCTCTGTTCTTTGCATCGGACTTCGGAGCAAAAATAATTTCATCTTCCTTTACGCCGTTGGCTATAAGCTCATCTCTGATGTATTCATAAGCTGAGAATTTTCCATCATCGCTGTTGACCGCAATGTCTGAAAAGATGATCTGAACAGCATTTTTATCGTATCTGTTCTTGTAGATTTCCGCAACATTTTCGATGCACTTATCTATCTTTCCTGACTTATCATCTGCAACAAATCCGATAGGCGGCTCCCAGTTATTCTTTTCGTATACTGAAAGAACTGCTCTGTTTCCAAGTCCTACTAAACGAGCTTCTCCTGTTATCTTTAACAGGTTATCTTCATCTGGTCTGACGTTACCGAGTTGAATAGCTCTACCACGTCTTGCAAAGTCCTTGACAATCTCACGCTGCTCTGGTGTAGCTTCTACTTCAATTATCTGTGGCTTTCCTGTCTTAACCTTTGGTACAACTATTGTCGGAGCATTACCGTCCTTATCAGGTGCAGCTATCTTCTCAATTGTTATAAGGTCTGCAAAGTCCTTATACATTTTTATTAGCTCAGGTCTGTTCTTAAATCCAGCAAAGCACGTTTTCAGCTTCAGCTCTCCTGTTGCCGTTTTCTTGTTTTGTGTCTTTATCATTCCGAACGTAGCAGCCCAATCATCGAAACGAGCACAGCCACAGTCCTCTAATAGACCAGGGCGAAGATAACGTGTCATGACATAAAGCTCTGTCATTGAATTTGATACAGGCGTTCCTGTAGCAAATAAGATATGACCGTTGCCGAGTTCACTATTGAAGTAATCACACTTCATCTGCATATCACCGGCACGTCCTGACTCTCTTGTATTAACGCCTGATACATCACCCATCTTTGTTGAAACGAAACCGTTTTTATACGCATGAGCTTCATCGACTACAAGATAATCGAAACCGAGCGACTCAAAGTTAAGCAGTGAGTCTTTCCCTCTTGACTTTGATTTTGGATTTGCAATAGCGTCTATTCTTGCTTCAATTCTCTTTATAGCAGCTTCAAGTTCCTTTACAGTAGGATCACGTCTGCCGTTTTCACGCTTACTCTGTGTTAGCTGGTCAAGCAGTTCAGCTTTTTGCTTATTCAGGAATTCAAGCTGATGTTGTGGTGACATTGGAAGCTTTTCATACTGCTCCTGTGACATTATAATAGCATCATAATCACCGGTTGCGACACGAGCTGTAAAGAGTTCTCTTTTCTTTTCGTCTGATAAGTCCTTATTATCGACTACAAGAAGCTTTGCGTCGGGGAAAGCTGTACGCCATTCTCTTTCCGTCTGCTCTGTAAGCGGCTTAGGCACTACTACACAAGCCTTGCGTATCAGTCCAAGCTCTTTTTTCTTCATTACCGATGCTGCTATTACCGCCGATTTACCAGCACCCACGCAATGTGCAGCGAGTGTGTTACCACCGTATATTGTTCTTGCTACACAGTTGAGCTGATGAGGACGGAGCTTAAAGTCATTTGCCATTCCTGAAAATGTCAGGTGTGAACCGTCATATGTTCGTCCTACAAGATTATTGAATTTCTCATTATAACGCTTAACATATTTTTCCTTGCGCTGCTCAGTAGCAAATATCCATTCTGAGAACTTTTCCTTAATAGCCTTTGCCTTAGACTGAGCAACCTGTGTTTTGTTTTTGTTAAGAACAGATTTAACTTTTTTAGCATCATTGGGATCAGGGAAATAATCAAACACCTGTATCTTTTTCTGATTGAGTAGATTCTCCAAGATATGGTACATATTCATATCTTCTGTTCCATATGTAGATATTTCATTCGGATTGAAAGTAGAAATATTTTTGGTTTTGGAATTTTCTATGCTGAATTTGCCTGTTATCTCCGAGAAGCGAATAGAGAAATTCCTTGAGTCATATTCCGTTCTGCCTGAAAGCTCACGCATGAATGCTTCATAATCAGATGTGTCTATCCATGTACAGCCGAGATCAGCACTAATCTCCGCAGCTCCTATCTCCTCTGGAATTACTTCCTTGAGAGCTTCAACATTTTTGCTAAAGCTACTGTCCTGATTTGCAAATGTCTCTGCCATCACAAGCTTCCTGCGTACATTACCACAGAGGTATTCAGACTTGTCTACGATTTCAGCATACGGCTTATCAGTTGCTATTTTCTCTGGATCACGGAATATCATTCCTTTATCGAGAAGCTCATCGGAAATATACTTCATTACGTCTGTAATTTCAGCATTTTCATACTTGTTTTGAAGCAGCGTTGCCATATATGCTATATCAACTCTGCCTTTTTTATCAAGCGAAATCTGCATAGCTTCCTCAGATGAAGCAACTTCTGTAATCTCTGCAACAGGACTTACTGTTCTTCTTGTGAATATATCTGCCTTTGTAATTTTCTTTGTATCGGGATCTATATTTTCCAGTGCGTCAAGTATCGGATAATCAGCATCGAGACTGAAAAGCTTTTTAACACTCTTGCTACTGAGTTCACCGTTATCCTTTACAAAGCTGTCATACTTTGCATTGAGCTTATTTCTGAGAGGAATGAGTTCTTCATCACGAGCATAAGACTGCTGCTTATTAAGAAGCTCTCTTGTTACATCACGCAGCTCACAAAGCAATTTCAACTTTGCTATTGTCTTATCACTGCCCTCAACTTCCTCCATAGCATTTCCTAAATTGTAGTAAACCTTATCGTCCTTAATCTGATATGTGAAGCTCTTTCCCCAAGGCTCAATATATCCTCTCTTTTCGAGGTTTGAACGCTCACGGTTTTCTATTGTAATCTTAGCATTGAGCTGACGAAAAGCAGTTTCAAGCTGTTCTTGCAGTGTTCTTCCTTCATTTGGTTCACAGGTAAGCATATCAAAATGAGTTGTCTGCTTTATAGTGCCGAGAACCATCTGCGGATTTTTTGCAAAATATGAGTTTATATATGCTGTGCGCTTTTCTCCCTCATATTTCTTTCCGACCATCTCTACCTCAATAGGTGCGGTGTAGCACCAATCAGGCTTTGCATCGTAAACATTAAGAGGTGTCTTACGCTTCTGCAAGAAGATAATATCTGACGTAACCTTTGTGTCTGCATCGGCAAATGCGTTATTCGGCAGCCTTACAGCTCCTATAAGGTCAGCTCTCATTGCAAGTTGCTCTCTTACTTTCGGATTTTTCTTATCAAGAGTACCCGATGATGTAATAAACGCTACAACGCCGCCAGCTGCAACCTTATCAAGAGCTTTTCTGAAAAAGGCATCATGTATAAGCCAGTCGTTCGTATAATCGGGATCGTTAAGTTTATAGTCACCGAAAGGAACATTACCGATTACTACATCAAAGCTGTTATTTTCAAGGTTTGCTTTTTCGAAGCCACAGTTCAGTATCTTTATATCTCTTGTATCCTCCAGTGCTGCTTCGTCCTTTTTCGCATATGGATTATGCTTAGGAACGTTCAGATGTTTTGCTATCTTTGCGGTTATTGGATCAAGCTCAACTCCTACGATACCACCCTTACCCATATCATGCGGCATTCTTGTTATAAAGTTGCCTGTACCGCAAGACGGTTCAAGAATACGGGAATTCTCAGGAAGTCCCATATTTCGGATAGTTTTGTACATTTCGTCAATGATGACTTGCGGAGTATAATGCGAATTAAGTGTACTGGAACGTGCTGCTGCGTATTCTTCAGCGGAAAGCTGCTCTCTCAGCTGTTTTCTGAGATTACTCATTGCTGTGAAACGCTCATCAAATACCTGCGAAACGCCGCCCCATCCAGAGTAACGTCTTAATCGCTCAGTACAAGCTTCTTCACTGTAATAAGAGTTCCTTCCAGCTGCATAAGGATAGTCTCCTTTTTCTTCACACTCTTCCAATCTGCGCATTTCTCTTATAGCTGTTATGTTGTCTCTAACTTTGCTGTAGGGATTATCAGCATATTTAATCTCAGGAAGATCATCCTGAACCATAGGAAGCTCCGTAATACCAGCATGATTTTTAGCCAAATTCTCATGGTTAATCTGCTGTGGAACTGTATAGCCGTTCTTTTCAGCTGTCTTTTCAAAGTTTTCAAGCGCAGCTGAGACTTCTTCGACAGTTAGCGGCTTTTCAGCGTTATACTTTGTTATGTACCATATTGGAACAGACATACCGTCATTAAATTTCTCATTTATGACAAAGCCATTGTCATTTGCTCTTATATTAAGTTCTCCCAAACCATATTTTTCGGAGAATTCATTAAGCACTTCACGGTAATATGCGCTATCATCGTGAATTTCAGGCTGTTCAGGTTCAGCGATATGTTCGGACCATTCCTGTAGCTCATGTTCTTCTCCGTCTGCATCGGTATATGCTGAAAGCTCTCTGCCGACTGCTACCGCATTTCTTATGTTCATGCGGAAGTTTTCTTCCAATGCTGCTTGCAGCTGATAGTCAGCAGTACCATCTTCAAGCTCTACGTTCTGATATATAGTACCCATCGGCGGTACACCGTCTATCTGATATTCCCATACATGAAGCTCTTTTCTTTCATGGTCAAGAGTAAATACAAAATCAGGATCACGCATTAAGTCACCATTCTGAACATACCACGTCATAAATGCATAGGTATTATCGCCCAGTGCTTCTACTGAAAGCGGCTCAAATGCATCGTTTTCGCCGTATTCATCGTAATCACCGTATCTTTCATGAGTATGTGAACCATTGGCAATATCAGGGAAAGCTTCTATGAACTCTCTATACAGCATTTCAGCTCTGGAAGCTCTCTTATGAGTTATATCTCTTGGGAAAATAGGTCTTATTGATGCTTCAATGTTTTTGCTACTTGTAACAACATCTGTTTCATCATTGCTACTTGTAGCAACACTATTCTGCTGCTGTTTCAGTTCTTCCTGATAATTCTTTGTAAAGCGTAATATCGGGAAATCTGTATTTTCATCGAGAAGTGTTTCTTTCCAGTGACCGTTTATAATACCCTTTGTTGCAAGTCCTATTTCGTTGTAGTCGTTTCCGGCAGCATCGGCAACACGAGTCATGCTAACCATGAAGTTGTCGTTCATACTGTCAATACGGAAATACATTGCTTCACCAGTTTCGGGTTCTCTTGTAAGAAGAATGTCACCGACTTCCACATCTGCCAGTGTCATGGCGTTCTTTTCATCGGTCAACTTCTCTATATCGTTACTACTTGTAGCAACGGCAGCTTCCTGAACTGATATATCCTGTATTTTTCCGTATTTTTCGGTATTTATTAAGAGCTGCTCAGAATTTCTTATAAAAGCTGCAACTTTATCTCTCAGCTCATGTACTTCATCTTTATTTGAAAGGTCAAATTCTGAATTTGTTGTAGGGCTGAAATCCGAATAACTGTTATATTCTTCGACATTTGCAGTTCCATAGGCATCGAGTGTTACGGTAAGTGTTGTACTCTGCGAAGAAAAATTATCCTTACGCTCATGACCGTTGCTATCAATACCACCTTCATATACAGAATAATCATCTCTGAGATAGAGCCTGTCTGTTTCCTTTAAATCTACGGATATACCGTATTCGGGAACATCAATGACTGTATTATACTTCTTGAACGGTGCACCATAATTGTTGTACTCAACGAGAGTATCATGTGCTATGTCAGCTCTTATGCTATCACTTGTGTCCTGAACGGCAGTGAGATATTCGTCTATAAAGCTGTAATTATGCTGTATAAGTGCTTTTTCAACATTCTGATATACGTTCAGATTATCATTCCACTCAAAAGCATTATCTTCATTGGTCTCAATAAAACCACGAATATCAACATACCTGTCCTCGTCCATTACAGCATCGAGTTCATGTATATTATCTGCGATAATGTCTATCATATTCTGCTGCTTCACATCACCGAAAGCCGCTGTGAATATCTTATCATCACTGAATGTTTCTGTTCTGTCAAAGTTTTCAGGTGCTTCATTCATATTTGGAACAGCTTCATCATTATAATATACTGTAAAGCCGTTCTCCCACATAGAAATCGCATCTTCTGCATTTATAGTGATTTTTTCAGCACCAAGACCTGTATTCTGTCTGCGATACTCAGATAACTTGTAATTCTCAATACTTATGTTATCATCGGTTCTATCGCCCTCTGCAATACCGCCCTGTCCACCATTAACGCTATAAATGCTTACGGTATCTTCATCAAAGTTAAGCTCAACTGAGATTAAGAATACTGAACTCTGCTGTATTTCGGCATATTCAACTTCACTTATACGTGTACCGATGTTTTCATAGCTAAGCAGCGGAGCTTCAGCTTTTGCAGTATTCATTATATCTTCCTGTGATACACCTGAAAGCTTATAGTAACTGATCTCTCCGTTTATCTCAGCACTTACAAGAGCCTGTGGCTCTGCCTTTGCTTCTTTTGCACGGATCTGAGTGATAATATCATTGAGTTGCTGTTCATAGCTGTCTATATCAGCTGCGGACAACCACTCTGGCTTCTCATTATCTGGAAGCTTATCATAGAACTCACGCATTATCCTAATGCAAGAAGCAGCATCTCCACCGTACATATACTTGTTAAGAGCAGTAAGATTATTAATTTTATCTGCTCTGTTTATAGCATAGTTGCAATCCTGCTGGCAACGCGATAATGTCATGTATATAGAGGAATATCTTTCAGTCTCTGGAACGTCTGACTGTTCATGGCGTTCTATTACATCATCTGGAACTGAAACAAGTTCATTAAAGTCAAGACCTGTCAGACCGTTTTCAACCATGTCTCTTATTCCGCTATACTGCTCTGTACTGTATATCTCACCGTCAAATTCATAGGTTATTCTATGATCTATGAGGTCAGCTGAAACCTGAACTGGTAGTTCAGCGTCGGTCAGAGTTGTATACGCAATACCTATGTTATGCATATCACTGAAATCAGCTTCACTGCCGTATTCACTCTCACAGAATGAATTGATAAGATACTGAGCTTTTTCAAAATCATTCTCGAAAGTACGCTCAAATTGCAGGAGCTGAACCTCTGTGTCAGGCAGAACTGCTTTCATTGCTCTTGCGACCATTGCAGGAACAGCACTTAATTCTTCGTAAGGTTTTACCGAAAATACATCATTTTCAAGCAGAACAGCACAAGCAGCGTTACCGTTGTGGTATACTTCGGCAAATTCGTTTCCGTCAGTATAGTTGATAGACCATGTACCGTCTGCACTCTTTACCTCTGAGCTGTCAGAACCATAGAACTTAGCAATAACTTCATCAAGTGTCACAGGCTCTTTCTCAGAAGTCTTTGCTATATTTGTCTGAATAGCAGCTACAAGCTCTCTTTCGGTACTTCCCAAACGTCTGCCGAAGATGTTACGGCTTACATACTCTCTGTTTCCGTAAGTGTTATGGAAAGCAGCAGCCTTTTCAAATGCCGTATCAATTATATTCGCTGTAACATTTTCGCTTACAGCAAAGTTTTCAAGGCGTTCCAAGAACTGCTTTTGCTTGTCGGAATAATTATGATTACCGTAAACAGCAGCAAATCCGTCATGAATTGCCTGTTCATTATCGTTGCTACTTGTAACAACGGCTGTTTCTTCGTTGCTACTTGTAGCAGCATTCACAGCTGTATGTTCAAGCTTTAAGAACTCAGGTACTCTCTTAAAGCCTACATCATCTACATAGTAAGCAGCCACATTTCCGTTATCATGTACTACGATAACATCACTTACTGAGAGCGAGTGTCCCTTGAAATCTTCTGGATGTTCAGCATTGAAACGAGTATATATATCCTCCAGTGTTGTACCACTTGTAAGCTCTGCTGTATATATGAGATTATAATTATCAGCGTCAACGATGTTTCCTTCTTTTGTAAGCTGTTCATAGCTTGTAAATCTGTGATAATGAAACTCTTCGCCATTTTTGAGCTGATATATCTCATAATAATTCTCAGGAGTGTTGCTATTTGTAGCAACGCCGTTCTCAGCTACAAATGATTTGAAGTTCTCAGAAGTAATTTCAACGCCCTGTTTTGCGGCAGTTTGTAGGAAATTCAGCATATTGACTTGTGTTGCAAGCTCATTCGGATCACCGTTAGCAGCTTCTATACGTTCAATACGCTTCCTTATATCGTCCATTGTCGTTTCAATTGCATGATTTCTGATTTCAGCAGTCTCAGCTTCATCAGCTTCGTCTGCTACATTATCTGCAAATGAAAGCTGTCCGATTTCCTCTGCCTGTTCTTCAGGAGAAAGTGCATTGAAAAGAGCTACTTCTCGGCTGTCCCAGTATTTACTATGCCAACGCTGTATGCTTTCGTTAAGGCTATCGGAGTAAAGAGAAAAGAATTCATCTGTTTTCTTGTTGTACTGTCTTGAAAAATATAAATCAATATTATCAAACAGCCCTTTATCAAGAAGCTCCCTTTTAGCAACAGCATAGTCGCAATCTTCCTCAAAATAATACCAGCCGTTTTCTTTCTGTGCAACAGCCTGGGCTTCTTTTGAAAGCACGATCCTCGCTATTTCGGATTTTATCATAATACCGCCATGTGAAGCTGTTGATACTTCATATATGCCATTATTAATATTAACGCTGCTCTGAACTTCACCCCATATACTGTTTTCAGGAGCTTCCACGAATTTAGAGTGACTATAATTGAAAGTCTGACTTTCGTTAAGCTTTGTAAACCTTGTATTTCTGAGAGAAGCACGGTATGCAGCATAGTTCTGATTGTCTATTAAATTGTCAAGCTGCTGAGTATATTCGTTTATGAACATCTCTATTTCCTTTGCATTGCCTGTTCTACAAACGAATAATGCCTTATTATTATCTGCAAAATCATAATAATAATTGGCAGTATCTGCGAAATCTGCCGCAGAAATATCAATAAGCTCCTGTTTTGCAATTGACTGTAAATAGTCATACGGATCTTCAAATCGTGCAGCATCTTTAAGCTGGTCATGAGATATATGGTTGATGACAAGCTGTCCGCCCTCTGTGCTGTCAGGATTGTAATATACCCAATCAATGGACTCATCACCGCCGGTTACGATAACGTCTATGTTTGTCCATTTATCGGCTATTCTATCATTTGGAGTTATTCTGTCTGAAACGTCAGTATATATCCGTTCTGCCAGTTCATTTGTGAAAAGTTCATCTGAGCTGAACTTTTCGGATAAGGCATCATGAAAGCTGCCAAAGTCCTGTAAGTTTTCCACAGTCATAAAGGTCAGTGTTTTCGCACACTGCGCCTTTATCTCGATAACAGCATTTTCTTTATCGCTGTTAATGACAGCATTTATAACAGGAGTTAATCTGCTGACTCTGGATATAAGGTCATTCAGGAGTGCTTCATTTATTCTGTCGTTACCGGAACGAGAACTATTTCCGTCATTACCAAGTGGTCTATTTCGTACTTCTTCATTCTCGACCACTGCTGTACTGCTTCGTACCCTGTTGTCGGACGAGGATTGTCCCTGTCCCACTTCTCGCTCAGCTGTTCGTAATACTCCGCTGCTCTCTTGTCCACTGACCGAGCTACCGTCAGATAATTGTGATTGAACATCATCAGCTCTACCTTCGATGGATAGTTCTTCTCCATGTTCTCCATCCACATTCTGCCATACAGTCCCACCGGTTCTTTCTCCATTGACGGTTCGTTCTGTATCATCGGGATATACAGTCCGTCCAACGGGTTCAGAAGATACGGCTGCTCTATCGTCATTTCCCCTGATGTTATAGTTTTCGTTATTGTTTCCGCTATCCAGTATGATTTCTCCTGATCTCCGACTTTCTGAATTATTGTCCAGCCCAGCTGTCCGTCCTTCTTCTCCAGACGGGACTCTGTCAGTCCGTTCTCCAGCTGCTCTTTCGGTATCTGAGGATAGTACGTTTCGGGGACTTGCATTTTCTGCTCTTCGCTGAGAGCTTTCCACTGTTCGTAAGTCATTATTCTGTTCTTCCTTTCGTAAAGCATTTTCGGTTCTCAGGGTATCAAAGGCATATTCTACGCTTGTAAGTGCTTTCCTTGCGGAAGATGAAGCACTTGTCAGAAGCATAAGCATTTGTTCATCACTTTTACAGAACTCTAATGCAGCTCTGTCAGGCTGAACATTGTACCTTGCACCGTTGATTTCTAATCTTCCAGCTATCATCGTCTGTATCATGTTATGATAAGAGTTGCGGAATTTGAGCTTATCTTCGTTTGAAAGGTCTGTAAGCTCCAGATCCTGAATTAAGCTCAGATCGTCAATAGCGGAAGCTGCGGACTCATCTAACGCACTGAAAAGAGGAGTATCCTTCGGAAGCCCAAGCTCTTTACGGATAGCATCGACATTCTTGTTCGTTATAGTCCAACGTTTTGGGGGATAATCACCTATTACATCTTCAAAATCGTATAGTGTGACTTCATTGCCTTTCTGATCGAGGAACTGAATGCCTATGCTTGCAGGATTTACCTGATAGCCAGCACGTTTCCATTGATTTCCCGAAGCAATGAACTGTGCTTCAGGTCTGTTCACATAGAATTCCAGTGCCACAGATACAGGATGCTTGAATACTCTTCCAAAATATTTGAGGAAGTTCATGTACTCAACATCATCGTTTGCCATTCGCTTGATTGTTTGCTTACCCAACTGACTGTAATGTCCTACGGGTATAGAATTTGCCATGATAATTTTACCTCCCTTTATCATAGTAACACTTTAAAGCGGAGAAGTCAAGATTTTTGCACGGATATTTGATTTTTTTGAATTCATTCTCTCTCCGCTACAAAAGCAAGAATGAAAAATAAAGTCTGATTGTGCAGATTAATGGCATTTCTTTAAAAATGACCGTCAGGAAAGTCTCTTTACAAAGTATTCAACAATGAAAAACCTCCTTTTTTTCTTTCTTTGCTTTATTGAAAAAGAAAAAACGCACCGAGCTTTTTATCATTTTCGGGCGCAAATCTGACTTTATATTATAATAAAGTTTTATATACTTTAAGTTATTAATATACTAAAAGTAAATCTCTTTTTTTATTTCAATAAAGTAAGTTATTGGGTACTTGAAGATGACTGTAAAATTGCGGACTACCCCTTTTATAAAAAGTGTTGCCGCTGACTTGACAAATCTTCTTTTTTGTGATAAGATTACAAGTGAACTTAAAGCTTTTTAAAAGCGATACACCAGTCCGATTGCATTTGCAGTACAATCGGGCTATTTTTTTGCCCTGTTTTCTTATCGTTCCTCTGACATACATTATGAGGAAGTAATGATTATCTACATACACTCTCTTGTTGTCTTTAGCCTTACGCTTATTCCTACGAAGCAGCTTCAGCTTTTCAAGCTCTGAGATTGTTTCTATTATTGTCTCACGCTTCATACCTGTCTGTGCAGCTATGTCATTGTAACTGTTCCAGCAGTCCTTGAGCTGCATGGAGAAGCTTTTACAGATGAATAAGTAAATCATCAGCTGTCTCGGAACGAGCTGTCCGAACACACTGCGATCTACAAAAAAGAAGCTGTCATTTATTGGCAGCTTCTTTACTTCATATATGTATGTACCTTTATATCCATTGGCTTTCACTGAGCGTTTAAGCGGTATTACAAGCTCTTTGGCTGCAAGACTATCAATTATCTTTGCAACTGTTTGGACAGCTTTTAAACCGCATTTCTGAGCAATTGTAGCTTGCTTCACCTTAATGGCAGCTCCGTCAAGCGTTGGATAATCATTCGGCAGACTGCAAAGGTAGGCATATATGCTAAGTTCCTTTGCAGTCAATCCGAGTTCGAATATCTTATTTGATAATTTTATATTTGTCACCTTTACACCTCTTTATTGACTTATTTTGATAAAAATGATATAATGCTCTTAATAAAACGATAGGGGGGAAACAATATGGATATTATTGATTTTGAACCTAATCCTTCATTAGGCGGTAATGACTGCTTAGGTAATGGAGAACACGAAGAAGTAGAAATCCAGTGCGATGAATGTGATTATTTCTTAGAATGTTTTCCTGAACAGAATATTGAAAAGAAAAGCAAGGACTAAATGTCTTTGCTTTTTCGTTTATTTTCCTTTCTTATAACTATTCTTTTGTACTTCAGGAAACATGAAACTTACTTCTTCCTTTTCTTTATTTACGATGAGATAAGCATCGAATTCACTCCCTTTTTTACTTTTAAATCCTTTTATTATATTAGTCATGCCTTTTTGACAAAGAAGAATCGCCTGTTTTTCTGTTATTGTCTTACCGGCAATGCTCCTGTTTATATGAAACTTGCATCCTTCTTTATATTCTTTACAACTCCAACCCCAATCAAGCTTTATAAGGTATTTACCGCAGAAAGGACATTTAAGCTGCTGCTCTGCCTCTGATGTAAACGTCTGAGACTTAGACTCAGCGATCAGCTTGTACCACTCTGCTGTCTTTTTCTTGATAAAAGCTATGTACTTATCGTAGCTGGCTTTGCCGAGAGCGATATTATTCAGCTGCTTTTCAAGTTCACCTGTGTACGCAGCTGATATCAACTCTTTCACAGGCAGACACTTTATAAGATACATTCCAAGCTCCGTTGGATATATGGACTTTCCTTTCCTTGCAAGGTATCCCTTTTCAAACAAGGATTTGAGTATCGGACCTCTTGTAGCGTCAGTTCCAAGTCCTTTCTTCTGTAACTTCATAAGCGTCCGAGCTTCCTCATCCTCAAGTTTCTGTCCTGCAAGCTCCATTTCGGATAGCATTCCAGCTTCTGTATAACGCTTTGGCGGCTCTGTCACTCCCTCTGTTAGCTTGTAATCGCCTTGCAGTTCCTGTTCCTCAGACAGCTGCGGCAACGCCTTTGTTTCCGCAGTTCCGTCAACGGCATACCACCCTTCATTGGTGATAACCTTTCCTGTTGCCTTGAAAACGTGCTTTTCAACGGTTATCTTTGCCGTAGTATCGTCATATTCAGCTTTCGGATAGATAATCTTGATAAGAGACCTTGCTAAAAGGTCATAGAGCTTTATTTCGTCCTCGGATAACCCTTTAAGGTCTTTAGGTACACTCTCAGTAGGTATCACAGCCGTATGACTGCCTACCTTGCTATCATCGAAATGCCTTTTGGAGAATTCTGCCCACTCAGGAATGATGTAGTGTGCGTATTCTGGCATTTTAAGCAGCTTTTCAAGTGTACGCCTTACTTCTGGTATCATTGCTTCTGTCAGATGTTCCGAATTTGATCGAGGATAAGAGATTAAATGTGCCAAATAGAGCTTCTCCATTAACTCAGATGTTTTGTCAGCTGACCACCCGAACTTATTACTGCAAGCAATCTGTGTCTGTGTTGTGTTATACAGCAGCGGCGCAGCTTCCGTCTTGTGTTTTACTTCAATAGACTTTACAATGCCCTTCTTGCCATTACACTCAGACAAGGCTGCCTGTGCAGCTGCTTCCTCTGTGAAGTTGCCTTGCTCATAAACAGCTTCAATCTTGCCTTTCGGAGAAGAAAAAATAGCTGTTAGCTTCCAGAAAGGTGCTTTTTTGAAATGAAGAATTTCCAGTTCGCGCTGTACTACCATATTAACAACGACTGTCTGAACTCTGCCCACCGTCAAGAGCTTGTTCCTTACATCGGATTTGCCATATTTAACTGTGCTTGCAACAGAAAAATTAATACCGTATAGCCAATCCGTTATATCTCTGGCTCTTGCTGCAAGCCTGAGATCATGTGCATTACCTGATACTGTAGGTGAAAGCTGTTCTGTAGGAGCTTTTAGATTTGCAAATGCAGTCTTTATCTTCTTTTCCGTCAGATCTTCTATCCATACTCGTTTGTAAGGCTTATCGCACTTGCAAACGTCACAAACATAGGTGAATATAAGCTCTCCTTCACGGTCTGGATCAGTCGCATTTATAAGCCAGTCAGCTTTATCGAAGAAACTCTTGACAAGCTTAAGGCATTTTATAGTTGCAGCCTTTGGTGCTGCTCTGAATGTATCAGGAATACATGGATATACGGACAAGTCCCATTTTTCGTATTTTTCATCATAAGATTTTGCAGGAACGAGCTGTGCAAGGTGTCCTACACCATGACACAGTACAGCAGGCTCTCCATTGAAAGTGAACTCATAGTAGCCCACAGTAGGCTCTGATTTCAATGGTATACGCTTCCCAGCACCTAATGCATGAGCTATTTCCTTTGCAAGACTTGCTTTTTCTGCATATATTACGACCATTTCTTTCCTCCATTACGAGTTTGACATTTGTTTTTTCTTGAATTATAATATATATGTGCATACATCAAAAGAGCAGCTCGTTAATCTCTATGATACGGCTGCTTTTTTATTATTCATTACCATATTCATGAGTACACTCCTTTAATTAAAGTCTTGACGTATATATAATTTAATGATATAATAAACTTGCTGTTACAGCAGCTACAAAATGCAGTCCGTTGCTTCAACTCTTTATGGCACGGGCTGTTTTTGTTATTATAAAAGATAAGTTATTTTAATACCAAGAGCTTTACACACTTTTTCATAGGTTTCAAGCTTTGCAGCCCCCTTATTGGCTTCTAAATTATATATGGTATTAAGACAAAGCCCAGCTTTATCAGCTAATTCTTTCTGTGACAAGCCTAATCTCATTCTTCTTTCCTTAATAATTTTGTTCGCAGCCGCTTTCATTATATTTCTCCTGTTCTATTATTCGTTGCTATTTGTAGCAACGTTTTCTTTTTCATCACTTGTAACAACGTTGTCTTCTGTTAATAATGAATTTAGCTCACCAGACATGATACGTTTTGTAAGTAGTTCAGCCTGTCTCTTTGAGAACTTGCTTAATATTGCATCATCGAGCTTCTGTAGAGCAGAAGAATACTCAGCCTTTTTAAGCAGAGCTTCTTTCTGTACAAGTTCAGCCTCTGTTTCCTCAATGCTTTTTTCAGTTTCAGAAAGTTCAGACTGTAGGGACGTTATTTTGTCCCTACACTTGTCTGCTGCTTCCATTTGCTTCTTTTTAGTGGTCTTGAGCTTCTGAATATCCTTTTTTAAAGCATTCATTTCCTGTTTATCCATTTGCATTTACCTCCATAATTGTTTTTGAAAATAAGTCCTCAATATTTTCAGGGTAACTTAAAGCTCCTTTTTCTTTGTCTCCAAATACATCGGAGCTATCAAACTTGAATATACCTGTAAAAATTTCCTTTGGATCATCAGGATTAACCGTAGGACTATTAATTACAGTGATGATGTTCCCCTGATAAAAAGCATAGTCAGGAGCTTGTCTTACCGTCTCATCATATTTAGATTTTATTTTCTTGCCAATAACAAGTTTATCGGCAACAGATACGGTATTTGTTACGGTATGACCATTCTTAAATGCACCTTCTGTACCGATAATACCGCCACAGATACCCTCTTTCATAAGAGTTTTCTTATCTTTTGAATATTCACCGCAATTGAAGTACATCTCCATTGCATAACAATTTGATATAATAGGATTTTCAGCATCGCTACCACCTACAGCAGCAATGCCACCAGCGGCTACTTCATTATTGAACCATACCATTCTTGCAGCACAGCCCTGTATGTTTCCACCGTAATAATCAGGAAGTTCTCTGCCTTTTGCATCATACATTCGAGAACCGGCAGCCGAACCTACAATTCCACCAGCATTGAATATATTACCATTTGCAGAGTAATTGAAAACAACACTGTTGATTACATTTGCTGGTTTGCCAGAAATACCACCTACATTGAGAATATAATCATCGGCATTTACCGTAATACCCATATCCTCAACGTAACAGTCCTCAATCTGACCTCCGTTACCGCTTATACCGCCTATCGAATATCCTTGTGCCATTTTTGTAGGCTCCGCTTTCTCTTTTTTGTCCTTTTCATCATGCTCAATAACTTTACCATTTTCGTCATATTCAATGAGGTCAGGTGGTACAACTTCGCCTGTTGCAACTTCTGTTGTTTCTTCTTCAGGCTCTGCACCAATAATAATCGATGCGTGAGCCACAGAACAATGCTTTATAAGCGTTTCTCCTGTCTGGTATAAATTATTGTCAGTTCTATATTGATAATTATAAGCATTACATACTATTGCACCATAATCTTTGTACAAATCACTCTCAACAACAACGTTTCTGAGATTTACATTCTTGATTGTTGCACCTGAAATCTCTCCAAACAACGGATTATCAAGATTATCAATTACAAATCCATTACCGTCATACTCAAAGCGTTCTGAGTCAGGATCGCTTTTAAGTTCATTTACAGTATTTATCGGAGTATGAGATGCATATTCAGGAAAGCTTATATCTTTAACCTGTTTGAAGTAACCTCTCGCTTCCTCCGAAGCCATAAGTTCGAGCTGATCGTAATAATCTATCAGATACGGATCTTCCTTAGTGCCTGAACCACCACCATATTTGACAAGCACACGATACAGTTTCTTGTTTTCTGTAAAATCATAAGTCTGACCACCATAATACTCTATTTTCTTACCGTCAGGGACGGAAGTAAACCCCCATGTATAGCCAGATACATGAGTAAAAAAATCAGTTTTATCAAACTCGGGAAGTGTGATAGCAGCTTTTCCATCAACTATTGCACCTTTCAGTTCCAAGTCCTCCGTAGGAATTGCTGAATATGAACGGTCAATTGAAACTGTTATTTGCTCCGCATCAGGTTCGAGTGCTATTTGCTGGGGGACAATCATTCCGTCCTCGTTAGTATGTGCTGCTTCAACTTCCTCAGACGGAGCTGCCTGTATGCGTCCGAAAATAAATTTTCCGCCTACAAGCCCAGCAAATCCAGCTATCAAAGCACATATACAGCTGATAAAAATTATAGTGCCTACCGATGTTTTTTTCTTTTTTACCACTTTATTTGAAGTAATAGTAAGCTCTCCCTGAGAATAATAAGTAGAATTCATACTTATTATATTTTCAAAAGTTTCAGGCTGCATACTGTTGTTTAACGCTTCATCGGTATAATATACGGCGTAATCTACATATACAATCTTTGGCTTATAGTCATGCATGAACTCTTTGAACTGCTGATTTTCTCTAAGAATATCTTCATTCAACTGCTGCTGGTTTTGGTCAAAAATAATATATGTAGTTATTTCTTTGTTTTTTGAACTTACACAGTGAACACGACTGAAATAAATCATTGTAATTTCTCCTTCGCCTTCTTCTTTTCTTGTAAAATCTTAATCAGACAGAAACCACCACCGCCAAGTAATATCCAGAGATCTATCCAGTAGAACCGCCAGTGTGTTTCATCTTCTTGATTGATATTTGTATCAGCAGAGCTTTCTTCCATATTATCCATTGTTTCTGTCACTGAGGAAGATACCATGTCTTTTGCCTTTGCTTCAGCAACTTTATTGACTATGAAATTGCCTATAAGCGCAACGACTATAATAGCTACTACAACAGAAAAAAGTTTATTTTTTTCAAAGTAAGAACGAACTATTTTAGCTCTTTCTGAATGAGATTTCATGTATTCTGTACCTTCTTTCATATTAGTCTTGTATATTCGGATTATTCAGGAAACCCTGATATGTAAGCTCTACCCACTGCTTATAATTATCATCGAAGCCCCATGAGTCCATAATGCTGTCTTTAGAGATTATGTCAAGTCCAATTGAATGCAAGTCATGTACTCTATCACAGGTAACTGTCTCAATAACATTGTTTTCTGGAGTCTTATTCAAGATGTCTATATAGTAGTCGGATATTCGATCCAAATCTGCAAGACAATCATATCCATAATTCGATGTATATGCGTTTCCCATTAATGAAGAATATACCAAATTCCAGTTGTCTATTCGCCAGCCTATGTTGGCGTCCCAATCCTGAGACTGAGCTGCACCATTAGGGATATGCATATTATGCTCTATTAGTGGCTGTATAACGTCCCTCCACTCATAAAATGCATTCACAGATGTATCGCAGTTATACTTTGCAGTATCCCAGTCTGGATTATGAACTTCTTCTTTATGAACAGTACAATTATGCTGTGGGCATTCTTGATTAGCATAAGTTGTCTCTGTCCATGAAACCATCTTATTAAGAAGATCATCAAAAGACTGTTGCGTAAACTCAACTTCATAAATCTGAGCAGATGTACTATTCTCATCATTTTTCTGCTTTTCGAGATATACATATACAAGAGCTATGGCTTCTGCTTTTGAAAGAGAATTGCTGAACTTGTCTTTTAGCTGTTGCTTTCTATTATCCGTAGCCATACTTGTCTGATATTCAGAACCGTCATGACTACACTTCATATACACAAGATTTGAATGAGAAAGATCGTCAGTAGAATAATACAGTGAGTCTATCATGGAATTAAAGGCATTTTGCTTGTTTTCAGCTGCTATTTTGTAGAATTCCTCAGCTTCAGGAAAAGCAGTTGTTATATCTTTATTAACTCCTGCGGCTGTTCCATAAGCTTTATTCGTTGTAGAACCACCACCAGCACCGCCAGCCAGTATAAGAACTACAGGAATTATGAAAACAGCAACCACAAGTAAAACAACTAAGAATATCCAGAATATTGGATTTAACAAGACCGCAGCAGTATGGACAACCAAGCTTCCAGCAAGTTTTACTGTGCCAACTGCTATCCTTGCTGTCTTGACAGGAGCCTTATATAGTACTTTGACACCTCTAACGGTCTTTTTTCCTGCCTGATATGTCTTTTTGGTAACTCTATATCCGAGCTTTAAAGACTCCGTTCCTGTATCCGCCGTATCAGCTTTGTTTACAGGCTTATCGAAAGGATTAGCCTTACCAGCTGTATTCTTTAGAACTGAAAATGATTTTTTTGCAGTTACCTTAGCGGCAGAACGTAATGGATGAAAAGGACTGCTTATTGGTACCTCATTGTTAAGAGAGTTATTGCTCTGTGGTCTTAGTTGTGTTTCTATGACACTCACCTCCATTCTTCGTTGATACAAATATCAACCATATCATCAGACAGCTTTTGTCTCACCAAATTTGGTTGATATGATTTCATAAATATGAGTATTTGTCGGGAATTTGTTTTCAAATGGGATTACACCATATTCATCAGCATATAGCAAACCACTTCCAGCACTGGCATTTGTTACAAATGCCATTGTATCATTTGAAATCTTTAGCAGTCGTGCAAGCTGTTCTCTGTCCGTAGCATTTTGTGAAAGCATAACAACAAACTGGGTATTAGACAGCATTGTTCTTGCTTGCTCTGATCGCAGCAGATCTTCTACATTCTGAGTAATGCCTGTTGGGACGCCACCCCATTTACGAGCACGTTTGTAAAGCTCATAGAAAAATGTAGCGGACTGCTCTGATTTGAAAAGAAGATACATTTCATCTATGTAAATTCTTGTACCGATGTTTCTTGCACGGTTTTTGGCAACTCTGTCCCACAAATTCTCAAGAACTATCATCATGCCAAGAGTCTGCAAATTTTTTCCAAGTTCTTTGATGTTATATACAACAATTCTCTTGTTTATATTAACATTCGAGGAATTTGAGAATACGTTCATTGAACCATGTACATAGAGATGTAACGCTTGTCTAAGATATGCAACAGCTGATTTCGTTTCATCGGCAGCTGTGTTTTCATACTTTTCAAGTTCACCATAATATTCCTTTAAAGTCGGAGCTGTATGGTTGTTATATGTTTCGTGCATTACATTGTCTATAATGGTTTTCTGGATAGGCGAAATTTCCTGATTTCCAAGAATTGTCGAGAAAAACGATAAAAGAAAATCAAGTTTTGCTTTAATCGGATCATATTCTTTATCTTCCTTATCAGGATTTTCTGTAAGGTCAAGAGGATTGATATGCGTCTGAGAATTCTCAGAAATATATATGACTTCTCCACCGAGCATTTCTGCAATAGCAGTATACTCGCCTTCAGGATCGACAATAAGTATCTCTTCGTCTGTTTGTAAAATAGAGTAAATCATTTCCAATTTTGCGAGGAAACTCTTTCCGCTTCCGGGGACTCCGAGTATAAAGCCGTTTGGATTTTTAAGCTTTCTGCGGTCAAAAATAATGAGGTTCTGTGTCATTTTGTTTTGTCCGTAGTATAATCCCCCTTCATGAAGCAGTTCCTTTGAATTGAACGGCATAAAACCAGCTGTGGCAGATGAAGAAAGAGTTCTCCTTATCTGGAGGTTTTTTTCCTTGTCAATTGAAGAAGAATTACCAACAGGTAAAACACTGCAAAAAGCTTCTTCTTGAAGTCCAGCACATTTCATAGGCTGTAACTGAAATTTGCGAAGCATGATTTTTAAAGCATCGGTATTCTTTTCAAGTTCATCGAACGTGTCAGCTGTTATCATAATAATAATATGTCCACGAAGCATTTTTTCATTTTTTTCCTGTAAATCAGAAAGGAAAGATTGAGCCTGTTCCATATCTTTCTGGAGCTGAGATCCCTCAATTGGATCAACGAAAGCTCCTTTTGCTGCTTCGGAAGATCTTCTTGTCTTTACAATAGCTTCCTGTCTCATATCCGTATTTTTACGCTGTAGAAGCCTTATTGCTTCTGCTTGTTCTACGAAGTCAAGATTTTCAGTTATTATCATAGTCTGGTTAAGCTCTATGATTTCCTTGAAAACTGTATCAATTATAGATGCTGGATACTTCTGGATAGCTATACAGCGAGCATACTTATCATTGAAAAGAAAGTAATCTCTTTTGAATTCCATATATTCGGGACAACAGTGCTGCTTTTCGGCTTTTCTTGCAAACTCATCACGGGAACAAGGAAAAATCTTACAGTCAACGTCCCTGAGTATATCAGCCATAAGTCTTACACGTTCATTGGCATTTAAAGGAATAAGGTCAGTTCCCATACGGTTCAAACAGTTTATCATGTGAGCTTCTAAATTAAAGAAACGTGTATTAGCAGTGTCAAAGTTGATAGCTGTTACTGTAACAGTGAACAGCTTTCTACACTGTAGACCATTCTGTCCATGAATAATCTTATCACTTAAAATGCCATTGAATTCCTGACGTTCAGAGTCGAGCCCATCATGTTTATCTTTGAGAAGAATTCTATCTGCAAAATCCTCCTTGTTTATCTGAGAATTTATGATAGAAATCTGTAAGCTTGCTGTATCATCGAAACCATTCAGAAGTTCAATATACAGAGCTTGCAAACCTTCCTGTTCTTCTCTTGTTACAGCAGAATAGTTAATATCAGGAACAAGATATGTTTTGGAATAGAGATTTGCTGTCTGTTTTCCTACCTTTATTCCTGTTTTATTAAGCATTACATAATTGCTGACAAAACACTCATATGGTAATGTTTGAATGGTAGTACGCTTTATTTTGCGCTTTTCTTTCTGAACTTTATCTTTTTTCTTTGATTTTCCCTGAACTTCACGCTCACGGTCACGATCTTTAGCTGAAGGCTTTTTATCATTTTTCTTTCCAAATAAATTCATATCTCTTGTTTCACTCCTCCTGATCTATTTCATATTCTCCACTGTCCACTCTTTGCTGTAAAAGGTTTTCTTCAAGCAAACTTTCGTGTAGTTCCTGTAGTAAGCTTCCGTCTGTATCTTCATAAACTCTTTTCTGCGGTAAGAGGTTAAAAGAAAGCCATGAACGAAAATAGTCCTCAAACTTCATACCTTGAAAGGTGAAAAACCCCCAAAGCACCCACGGAACGGTTGTTACTATAACAATCCACGGAATTATATCTGACGAAATGTGTCCTTTTCCAAACACACCTATTGGCAGAGCAGTAATAAATGCGCCGCCAACAGCAATTAACTGACGCAGTGATAAACCAGCTATAACTTTGGACTTATAGCTTTGTATTTCAATTGGAATTTTTACTTCTAACATTTTTCACCTCTACTGAGTTGCTACTTGTAACAACGTCATGCTATACCACATACTTTTTTAGCCCATGTTCCTGATCTCATTACTCCGAGTCCCAAGGCACATAGAACTATAAAATTCAGTAATTTCGCAGAACCATTTGTAGCAAATAAATCAATGACATATTTGTTTGTACCAACATATACCACGAACATCAGCACTATAACAGAAATCTGAATAACAACTGCTATGTAGTTTTTCAGGAAGTTTTTTGCAACTTCATGTGTCGTATCTGATGCAAATGTTGCTAATGGTAATGGTGCAAGCAATGTGTATACAGCAAGTTCAAATACTCTACCAATAACTATTACAAATATGATATATGCAATTGCTTTCATTATAAGGAACAATGGCTGTAATTTTGCCATTTCCCATGTAGGAAAGAAGTTAATTTTTTCTGTTGGTGAAGGGAATGCGCCATTGAATGAGTCCATATCATTAAAGCTTGTAGCACTTGGAAAAGTTGCATTTGGGTAGAACATTTTTACGGCATCTTGTGAAATATGATATGTATAAGTATCGGTTGTATTTCCAGCACCTACATCATACCAGAAATCCCACCATCCTTTTGATAGCTGCTTGATTAACCCTTGATCAATTACAGCTGTATAGTTATAAGCGTTTCCATTAGGCAAATAATTTAAAGTTGAATTTGTGGCTACTTTGTTTACCGAGTCAAACATTGAATAGACATATCCAACTATTGTATCTGCATTTTGCACTACTTGCTTTATAACAAGTATCTTTATCAGAAATATCAAAACGTTTTCCCACTTCGATGACCATTCAAAATTAATGGACTTTCTGAAGAAATCAACCATAAGAAGGAGCGTTGCAGTTACGAGAGCAAGTGTTTTAGATGCTTCTCTTATTCTGATAGCAAGTATTCCTGTTGATGATGATGGACGAATAGAATTAACGACATCATAAGGCGATGTTTGAGAGAACTTGAAAGCCTGTCCAAGAATATCATTCGTTTCATCAACATTCTCTGTAATTTCTTCATATACATCAGGAACATAAAATCCGAACAAGTCAGCGTGTGCTACCAGTGGCGGACAAAATATCATAAGCAGACCACATATGATAACAATCATATATGCAGTTCTGCGTATTTTCATTAATTTTTTGTACTGAGGATAAGGTATTACACCATGCATTATATCCCTCCTTATACGAATGTGTGAAGTATAGATGATACAGCAACAACAATACCACCAGCAGAAAGTGTTCTTAAAGCTGTGACTTTTTGACCTGCATCATTGCTTTTCATTGAAAAACCAAGCGCAACTGCGCCCATAAACATTCCAAACGCTCCGACTCGACGTGTCCACTTTCCAATAAACCTTAAGATCGACTGGAATTCCGCATTTGCAGCGGCTTCTGAATATGATGCTGGAATATTGAAAATATTCAAATCTTGAACAGCAGCTTTTATCATAAATCCTGAAACCATCACAAGTAATGCAAACAGCTGATCTCTGGAGTTATCATCCTTAATTGAAAGACCAAGCTTTATAGCTCCTATAAAAGCTATAAGTCCTCCACATCGAGCTATCCACGTTGCAAAAAATGTAATTCCATCTTTAGCAAGCTGACTGGGAGTTCCAGTTGGCGGAGTCGGAAGTATATCTAAAAGAACTGCAAAATGGGATAGTGTTTCCATTCTTACCTCCTATAAAGGTATTCTGCCCTTGCTTCTTAAACAAGGGCAGATATGTATTTTTAGCTGAAAAGGTCAAACATATCAACAGCACCGCAGATAGCCCATACAACAAATCCTGCGACCATTGCCATTATACCTCTTTCCTTTGGCTCTGGTTCGTTATTTTTAAGTCCAAGAGCAAGCATAAAACCACCAAAGAGTGCAATAGCTGCACCAACACGGCGTATCCAAGTAATGATAAAGTCCATTGTATTCTCATAAGCTGCGTCAGCTGAAGAAGAACCTGACTTGGAACCACCCTGCGGCTGTCCACCTCCCTGTGGATTACCGAGCTGCTGAATAACAGGCTCTTCATATGTATTTGCCATTGCCTGAACGTAAATAACTTCTTCCTGTTCTGTGTATGCAGGAACTTCTTCCTCAACCACAACAGCAGCAACTTCGTTTTCAGCTGCAAATGCTGTAACAGGGAGAGCTGCCATAATTGCCAATGTGAATACTGCCATAATCATTGTTGATATACGGATAAAAAACTTTTTCATAATAATTTCCTCCAATTTTTATTAAAAATCTCTGAATTGATCGTCCATATCATAATCGTCTTGTATCACATCATCTGACACTGTATGAATATCGGACGAAGTTATAATAGCTTCACTTATATTCTCTGAGGACAAGTCCTCAATAGTTGAAGTCACTGCTTCAGTGACTTCATAATTCATCATACCTTCTGACATGACATCGTTGCTACTTGTAGCAACGGCTTCGTCAATGCTACCATCTGGATTGATTACATCGGGCGTGACCTGTTCCTGATCCTCATTCTCATATTCCTCCTTTCTTATAATCGGCTCACCTAAGTCAAATCTTTCGATATTAAGATTGACTTTGTCATATTCGACTTCGTTGTTTGACAATTCTTCATCGCCATACACCCTTATTTTCTGTCTCTCAAAAAGTGTAAGTGCATCGATATATGGTGATATAGAATTGCTTGTATCAATCAATACTGTTTCATGTATAACTGAAAATTCAGGACTATCATCGTTGCTACTTATAACAACGTCCTTTATTTCGTTGTTACTTATGTCAACGAGATTATTGTCGATAGCTGTGTCTGAGCTTTTATCGTTGCTACTTGTAGCAACTTGATTAAGCTCTTTTACCGAAACAGCATGAATTGAACTGATTTGGAATGTCCTTTCTGCTTTTTCTTTATCTGTTTTAGCAGCATCAGCAAGAAAAGCGTAATTCGGATGCTTTTTCAGATTATATTTTTGGCAGAGAAACGGATTATGTGAACGCATTTTAACGATGCATTCTTTAATCGTAATACCAGCGACTTCATTGGGCTGCATCAACTCTCTACCAAGTATCTGATTGTTTGTCGATGTGCTTGACTGACGTCCTTTTGTACGACTGTCGTTTTTGATGTCAATCGTTTCTTTACCAAGATTTTCTGAGATATATTTAGATGTTGTTTCCTCGTTTCCACCGATAAACAGGATAGTACTACAACAACCTATGATACCTTCCCATGTCTTTTCATATTTTGATTTAAAAAGCGATAATGTCTGAACAATGACGTTCAGGCTTATATTTGCTGATCGCACAAATGCAATTTTACCCTCAAAATCAGGTATTTGAGATATGTTGCAAAACTCGTCCATGATGCAGCGCACATGAACGGGAAGCTTCTGACCTTTATCTGCATATTTGAAGTTAGCCCTGTTTGCGAGAACATCAAACATCTGCGTATACAGCATAGATACCATGAAGTTAAAGGTTTTGTCTGTTGCTGGTACTATAATGAATAATGCTGTCTTTTCGTCACCGATAGTTTCAAGATGAATATTATCACAGCAGCTTATATTCTGAACTTCTTCCAAGTTGTACATGAATGTCTTAACATTTGCTGAAGAAAGGAACGACTGTCCTGTTTCTTCCGGAGCATTTCTGACTTCCTTGTACATTCGTAATGCCAGACAGTCAGGTTTTCTTTTTTCAAGTTCGATGTAGTCTTTGTCCAGAGGACAAAGAAATGCCTTGTTTCTGCGCTCTGCAAAATCTTCGTCTGTTTCTCCGTCATTCTTAGTCATCGTATAACCGTCAGGCTTTCCTTTAGGCGGATATATCAGTTTCCTCATTTTTTCTGTAACAGCAAAGAAATTAAGATTTCTTGTATCACGGGTAGACTCTATTATATTTCCCTCATTGTCAAACTCTGCGTTATACTCACTTTCCTCAAAAAGAAGAAATATAATAGCCTGTAACAGGGATTTACCTTTCTGTGACCAGAAATCTTCTTTTTCTCCATCAACCTTTGTGGCAGAAAAAAGAACATCTACCATTTTCACAATGTCTTGTGTGGATAGATGTCCTTCTGGATCATATACATAATGGAACGGATTATAGTTGTTAGAATGTTTCATTTGAATAGTGTTGAACACTCTTACCTTATATCCAGCTTCTATGAGCATTTTACCTGTATCGGCAAGTATTTCTCCCTTTGGATCGGTGATTACATAACTTGTATTGAGCTGACATATATTTGGCTTAGCGACAAATCTTGTTTTACCAGAGCCAGAGTCACCGATTATAAACATATTCAAATTAAGATTATGCTGCCATGTGTTTAATGACAACTTTAACTTGTCCGCTATTATGATATTGTTGTCAATGGTTACTCCAATAATCCTGCCTTTCTTGTTAAACACTCTCTTTCCGTCACGTAAAATAGGGTGAAATTCAGGCTTAATTTCATTGTCAGCAAGACTTTTTATTTCCTTTTTATTGCCCCATTTGGCTGAACCGTATTCTTCGCCTCTGCGATGATACCGCTTTGGAGTCATAGAAAACTTATAGAGAATAAATATGCCAGCACACATAATGCCAAGTAGAAACATTTTACATACATAGCTGTCTTTATCAGTAATATGTTTCATTATATATGGCACATTTTTCGTAGCTAAATTCATTCCATTGCCGATAGAGGATAGATCAAGCTTACCGTCTGCTGTTCGTGAGAAGTCCATAGCGCAACCTAATATAGCAGACAACACCGCTGTAAGTACTAAAACAATACTATATACGACAATATCGGTTTTAGTAAATCGTGGCTTCGGACGAGGAGCTGACATATATTATCTACCTCCCCGTGAGGAAACTTCCTCAAATTTTTCAGCTACATCTTTCAGCTTATCAGCGGTTTTATTGATGTTATCCGATATTTTATCAGCCTGTTCAGAGAGAATATTACCCTCTGGATGTAATTCGTGACCGTTAATGGAAGCTGTACTACTTCGTTCAGAGCTTAAATCAACGTCAATCTTTTCGTTGCTACTTGTAGCAACGTCACTATCTGCATTTGCATCGTTGATATTTGTATCAACCTGAGTATCAACGTTGTTACTTGTAACAACGAGTTCTTCAGCCTTATCAATAAGAACTGATGAGGTTTTATCAGAAATATCAAATTCAGATGACAGCGTTCTCTCTGCTTCGTCACGATCAACAATAGATACCTCTACCGTCTTGTTACCTCTCATAAATACAAAAGATGTATCATTTATCTTCTTAACGCCAAAAATAGGGACGGCATTTTGTAGTTCAGCTTTATGGTAAACATTTTTTGCCATATCTTTTGCAGCTGCTTCTGGAACGCCCTGAGATATGTACATCTCTTTTAGCTCCTCCAGAGCAGTTTTCTTATTTGAAAAAGAAAGTATTCTTTGTTGCATTTGTGGTAAACTGTGTTGCTGCCCATTCTGATCTGTTTCTGTTACTGTAGCTGTACTTTTGACTTTAAATGCATTATTGTCTGTTCTTATTATTTCAGTTGATACACTATCAATCGGCTGCGTTTTAGTATATGTATTACCAGCTTCGTCAGTTCTAAGCATACCTGAAACTACAGCTGTATTTGTCATATCAAATGCACTTTTTTCAAAAGAAACTTTATGAATGCGAATATCTTCAATATTGCCGTTTACATTCCTGAATTTCGCATTTTCTGTAGAAATGTGTTCAGCTTTATCAATAAGAGCATTCTGTTCGTTGACATCCGTTATACCGAGCTCGTTTTTAAGAATATTTCTCATTTGCTTTTTGGTTTGCTGTGGTGGATTAAGAACAGCTATACTTCCGTCATCTTTTTGATATACCACTCTGGATATTCCATCTTCCCTTGGTGTAACATAGTAGCACTCATAAGCCTTTGCAAGAACATCTTCTTTCTCCCATGAAACCTGTGATGCATAAGAAAAATCATTAAGAGGACTATCTGCAAAATATTGCGTTTTGGCGTCACCAGAAAGCATTTCATTTCCGAATTTCTGTGCTGCTATATTAGCTTTGTTTTCATCGTAGCCAAAATACTTCTGCAATTCACGGGCGATAAACTTCTTGTTTGGAGTATCGTCAAAGGAACGGGAATTACCTGATATTTTATCTTTGATATTAAAGAACCCATCATTATCTTTTGAAAATTCAAGGTTGTTCTCGACTTCATTAGCTTTGCGAACAAACTCAGAACGAGCGATTTCAATTGCTTTTGCATCTTTGGCTTCATAAAGTGCCATATACTCGCCATTTTTCATCTTTGCAAATTGTGCCGAAAGATCAAGTCTTGACAGTTCTGCGTTAATAAATGGTATCTCCCATTCCTTGCACTTGAAGTTTGAAAGCTCCTGCGGTCTTGTCGCAACCTTTTCTTTCATATTTTCGGTAATTATCTGATTAAATATCGACATATCACCTTTTTTAAAAAAAACATATACGTTATCTTTGCCTTTTTCATTTCTGAAAGCAACAGGAACGCCGTATTTCTTCGCTTCTGATGCTATATAATGCATATCTTCTTTTGTTATTGCTATATCTGATGTAACGAGCTGATCTCCTCTACTTCTACAATAGGACGTTAAATCCTTAATTGAAACTTTCCCATTTTTGAGTTCAGTAATCTCTTTATTAGTTACATCAGTCTTCTGCCGCCTTTTTTCTCTGTCACGTTCAGCTATGAAATGTAGCAACTTATATATTGCTTTCATCACTGATCCTGATGTACGAAATGCTTCTTCGACACCTTTTGAAGTAGCCTGTATAACTGCACCAGCTATATCGTCACTCATATTCATTAGTACCACCTCCGTTTGGGTATAAAAAAAGCTTTAGTATTTATACTAAAGCTTTTATAATATGTATTCTATTATGTTTTATTTTTGCTCTTTTGCTTCCTTAGATTTACCAATGCTACGGACAATAATGCCTATCAGAAAAGATAAAAGACCGCCTACAGTGATGAAAAAGAAGTTGTGATTAACAAATCTGCCAAGCGGCGATGAGTCTCCAGCAACTAATACAAATATGATAGCAAGGGCAAGAACTGCACCTATTACCATAAAAAGAGTACCTACATCTTTGATTTGTTTACCCATATTTTGCTACCTCCTCGAAAAGAAAAATATATTAAACAAATTATATCATATCGTCACTGTGAAGTCAAGTAGCAAGTCTTAGAACGGCGAGTCCTCAGATATTATCTCATCAAACTCTGCTGGGAAATCCCTGTCAGCTTCATCTGCTGTGCCAGATGCAGGCTTATTATATCCAGCAAATTCGACGCTTTCAGCTTTGACATAGTTGTAATACTGTTTTTCACCGTTCTTATCGTAAACGTCACACTTGTTCTTTCCTATAACGGCTATTCTGCTACCTTTCTTAAAGTATTTGCTTACATACTCCGCAGTAGAACGCCATGCTTTACAGTTGATAAAATCAACGTCTCTTGAACCGTCCTTGTTCTTATAGTCCTCCTGAACGGCAACAGTGAAACGACACGTTGAAATGCCACTCTCTGTTTTCCTGAGTTCAGGATCGGCGGAAAGTCTACCCATAATAATTGCTTTGTTCATAATTCATACCTCCGTTTTTTATATTGTTTTTACGTTGCTATTTGTAGCAACGTAATTGACTTGAACTAATCGAACAGCCTTAACAATTGCTACTTGTAGCAATTTTACTGTCCGTAGTCATTAAATACAATTGTCAAAGCTCTCGCAACTTCAATGATGATACGTTTCTCAGGAATAGTCATGAACACCTGATACGGCAATTCGTACCTTATTTCATTATATCCAGTGAAACATACTATATCGGAAGATTGATTGCTTATAATACTGGAACAAGCCAGTATCTTAATGTTTGTTTGCTTTTCAACTTCTCTTATTCCAATTTCTACGGATTTTAACACTCTCATGCCATTTCTTCTTTCTTCATCGGTCATAACTATTCCTCCTTTGTTTCTTTATTTTTGTGCATAAGCACTCTATCAAGCGTACCGAAAGTTCAGTACGCTTAAACAATGCTTATTTCTCTTTATCCTTCAATCATAAGCTATCCACTCTTACAAATCCGATAAATACTATTGCAACAGGAATTAATTTTGCAATTAAACAAGCAGTAATTGCACCAACTATTTGCTCGAAGCATATTGCTTCATCAATCCATTTCCCTGTTTTTAAAAATTGCGGTAAATATCATTGTAAAAGCTCCTTATTTTATTTATCCATTATATTCTCCTCTTGGTACAAGATCGTACTCTGTTCCATTGATTTCGGTTGTCTGATAAGTTGTTAGTTGATCTGTTGCAGCTGTTGTTTCCTGAACATTGCTTCCAGAAGATTGACTGTTATACATCATACGTAATATTACTATAGACGAAATTAATGTGCCTATAAAGATTATTCCTAATCCTATTGTTCGCTGCATATAGCTCGTATTCCAACTTTCATCTGTTTCTTTCTTCCATTGAGAAAGCACACTGAAAAAGGCATAGACAGCAAAGCATGATATAAGGAACAATATAATTGGAATGATTAATAATATATCCATTTTTATTCTCCTCTTGGTACAAGCTCTTACTCTGTACCGTCAATTACTGTTGTTACATTTGTAACTGTTTCACTGGAGCTTTCATAGTTATGCGAGTCAAAGAAATCACCAACATTATATTTCAAGTAAACGTCCTCATTTACTGAAAATCTTTAGTGGCTGTTTCGTCGGTTCTTCCAAATAACTTTGTTTTTTTATCTTGAAAGGAACTTATTCTCAGCTTCTGCTTTATCGTAATTTTTAAGAGCTTTCATTATACCACCCAAAAGAGCATTTATCTGCTCTACTGAAAAAGAAGCTTCTTCAGCTGCAAGCAGTAAGTATCCTTTCATAGCAATTGTAGTATATTTGTCATCGTTGCTATTTGTAGCAACGGCTGTTTCATCATTGGTACGTTTTACTGCTTCTCTTAACTTTGCCTGAAGTTCAGGTTCATCATCAATACTTGTGTCGAGGACTTCCTCATCATCGTCATAGTCTGAACTATCATCGTTGCTACTTGTAACAACGGGCTTCTCAACTACTTTCTTTTTTATATCCTTTGGCTGTACTTTGCTGAGATCGGTAATCTTACTCTGCTCCTCTTTATCAAGCTTTGCTATCTCATTTGCAGTACTTATTGATAATTCTCCACTTGCAACGGCTGCTTTTACAGGTTCAATTGCGTTTTTATCTACATTCTGCATTTTTCCAACCTGTGAAGCTGATACGCCAAGTGTATTTGCAATATCGTCACGAAGTCTGCCGTAATACTCACCCTTATCCTTTTTCTCTTTTAAAATCTTATCGAGCGTTTCATAGCACTTCCAAAGTTCCTGATCGGAAATCTGCCTTGCCGAAACATTCATAAGTATAAGGTCAAGCATTTTATCATCTTCATCGGCATAGTTCTGAACAAGACAGGGGAGAACACGAGCTATGTTCTCACCTTTATCAAGGAGATACTGAACAGCAGCTCTGCGGCGATGACCACTTATTATTTCATAACCGCCTGTTTTTAGTGGCCTTACAATAAGGTTATCCTTAACACCACCCTGACCGAGTATTGTCTGAGCAAACTGTTCAATATGCTCTACGACAAAGAAATTATCGGCTGACTCATGCAGCTCATCAATATCAATCATCTTTATATCATCGGTAAGAGTGTTTGATACGACTGCTTTTAAGTTATCTAACATACTTTTTTTCATGCTTCTACCTCCCTCAGTATCTCATCTGCAAGACTATTGTACGCATTTACTATTTTCCATGATGTACCAATTTGCGGTACATTTCTTTTAAGAAAGTACGCTTCTATCGGAAGCCCAGCTTTCTGAGATTCACGAACAGTAGTTGAAAATGGAATAACTGTATTCATAAGACGATTTTTGAGTACTGTGCGGAATTCCTCAATAAGTTCCTTATCATTCTTTGCTTGAAACATAGTAACAAAGATACCACCGAGCTTTGTTCCCTGATTATTGATTTCGTCAGTAACCTTTTTTAAGCCTTGTATCTCAAATTCACCAAGCATTGTAGGTACATATACTTCATCGAGGTGCTGTATTATCTGCTTAACTTCATCGCTCAAAGCTGGGGGAAGGTCAAACAGGATATAATCATAGTCGTTGTTACAAGTAGCAACGTCCATAGAAATGTATTTCTGCCACGTTGTATGCAGAATACCGTCATATTCTGTATCAAATACTTCTTTTGTGGACTGATTTGAAAAGAAAAATGAGAAGCAGTTCTCCTGATTATCACAATCCACAACAAGTACACGCTTACCTTTCTTTGCAAATGCGTAAGCAATGTTTATAACTGATGTTGTTTTTGCTACGCCACCTTTGTTGTTATAAATACCTATTCTTCGTGTTTTATTCATAACGAGCCTTCTTTCTGCACATTTCTGTGCGTTATATTATACCTTCTTTTATGTATGTAATCACGGAACAGGGCAGAGAAGGCTCAACTGCCCTTTGTGTGTTGCAACCACCATCCGTGATGTTATAAACCCCATAGAGGAGAATAACCTATAGTTGTTGCTACAAATAGCAACTTATTCAAATTTTTTCATGTAATCGCCAAGCTGTTCTGCACCGTATATACGCATTTCATCCAAACAGTGTCCATATACGTCAAGAGTAAAAGCTGCTGAATAGTGTCCCATATTATATTGAAGTGTTTTTATATCCATTCCAGCTTTCAACGATAATACTGCATGAGTATGTCGCAGATCGTGAAAAGTTACTTTGGGATAACCAATAGATCTCATAACTTTCTTTAGTGAATTGTATAGAGCAGCTGGGGTAAAGTGTTCACCCTCTCTGTTTTTGAAAATAAAAACATCTTTATTATATACAATAGAATCTGGGCAATATTTGCATAGAAGCTCATATGCTTGTTGTGTAAGGCTTAGAACACGAGATTTGCTGTTCTTTAAGGATGTGAATTCATATATATGTTTTCTTTTATTATAAGTAAGCTGTCGATATACATTTAATGTCCTTTCTTCTCTATTGAAGCAGTCCACTGTAAGTCCTATTAATTCCGACTCTCTTAATCCTGTTAAAAGGTCGAATTTGTAAATATCGGCTTTTTCATGACATTTTATTCTATCAAAGAACTTTTCAAGTTGAATATCATTCAAAGGATTTTGCGGCTTTTTTTCAACATGAGGCAAAACGATATCTTTTGCGATATTGAATTCAATATAATTGAGCGTTACAGCAACATTAAGCGCCTTATGAAGTACGCCGTGAATGTTTCTTATTGTTTTAGGGTTTAATGGCTCAGGTAATTGATAGCCTATAATCAGGCTATTAATAAAGAGTTGTACATCTTCTGAAGTCACTTCATCAAGTCTCATGTCCTTGAATACACGCTTAATGTGGTTTTTAATCACCGCTTCATATGATGAACGTGTCGACTCCTTGAGATTGTTAGCTCTTGTCTGTAGCCAATATTCGCACCATTCAACAAGAGTTGTTTCCATCGGTTCGTATTTTGGAATGTTACTTATGCTACGCATATATTCCAAAACATCTTGCTCTTCCTCTTTTTTAACTACAAATTTCATAGAATACCTCCTGAATAATTATTGGGCATGAAGTTCTTTGCCATGAAAATTATAGCATAAAAACAAAAAAAGTCTGATACCTACTGAAACATTTATGTTCAGTAAGTATCAGACTTTTCATTAAAGCTCTTGACAAGCGATTTGCATTGTGCTATAATAATTTACATATAAATCGCTTAACTCACATAATATTGATTATACACATTAGTGTGTTGAGATGGAACTTTCAAATCCTTCCACCCCAACCAGAAAAGCCCGTCACAGATGTGACGGGCTTAAATTATAATGAAAAGCGAATAATGTATAAATCATAATATATGTCTGACGGGCGTTTCTGTATTTTATTTATTCACTATTCATTATTCTTTATTCATTGATTGATCGGCTCACGCAATTGCGTGAGCTTTTTGTTTATACTGATAAATGCCAATAAAAACGCCGCCCATAACGGACGGCGTTTATCTTTGAAATATAAGAACCTTTGCAATGTATTTATTTCATGTTTTTTATATTTTGAACTGAGTATTTTGAAAGGATTATTTAATCATTTGTGCTATTATTTGAATGCGTATCTCATGAATGTATAGAGATGTGGCTTTACAGAATCAGCACCGTGTCCGCCGCCAGGAATTGACTGGTAAACGTGCTCGACACCGTTTCTTGTAAGGATATCGCTGTACTGCTTAGGGAATGTACCAACAACAGAGTCGTTTGTACCGCCTGTGATCATGAATACAGAAGGCTCAGGACCTACATTTCTGAACTTCATTTCGCTCTCCTGCATACAGCCTGGGTGTGTCATGAACATATCGCTGCCTGGTGTGATACCTGGAGCAGGGCAAGCACCGCCTACATAGCCGAAGAGGTCAGGACGCATAAGACCGATATAGATAGCCTCTCTGCCTCCCATTGAGAATCCTGTGATAGCTCTGTTTTCTCTGCCTGTCTTTACAGGGTAGTTAGCCTCGATATAAGGAATAAGGCTGTCAGAGATATCATAGAGGAAGTTATCGTAAGCTGCGCAGGTTTCCTGATTGATACCGAAACCGCCGCCGTTGCCGTTCTTGCTTGTGTACTGGCTTGGGAGAACGATGATCATTTCCTCAGCCTTACCTGCTGAGATAAGTCCTGCGAGGAGTTCCTGAACGCCCATACCGCTTACCATGCTGTTCTCGTCACCGCCGATGCCGTGGAGTACATACATTACAGGGTACTGCTTGCTTGGGTTGTAGTTTGGAGGAAGAACTACGTTGCAGCTCTTCTGTCCGCCTGTAAACTTACAGTTATATGTTTTCTTCTCGACCTTGCACTGACCGCTCTTCTCAACGCCGCCTGGAACTGTAGTAGGCATATCCTGTCTGATCTTAGCGTTCAGACCTGATGTAGCGTTTCCGCCGTTGCCTGCATCTGTGCCGATAGTGTTATTTGTGTTGTTGAAGCCGCCAGCCATACCGCTCCAGTCAAAAGGATCGCCGCTGGTCTGCTGACCGTTGCCGAAGTCTAAGCCGTTGCTTGGACTGTCCCAGGTGTTCCATCCGGTATTCTGCTGGCCCTGATTGTTCCAGTCAAAACCTCCGTTTCCGCCCATGTTGCTGAAGTCGAAACCACCGTTATTCTGACCGCCCCAGCTGTTCCAGTCGTTGTTCTGGTTCCAGTCGTTATTTACAACGCCGTTCCACTGGTTGTTGTTCTGGTTATTCCAGTCCCAACCCTGATTCTGGTTGCCCCAGTTGTTCCAGTCAGTATTCTGCTGTCCCTGGTTATTCCAGTCAAATCCGCCGTTATTCTGGTTCCAGTTGTTATTGTTCCAGTCGTTATTCTGATTCCACTGGTTATTGTTATTCCAGTCGTTATTCTGATTCCACTGGTTATTGTTATTCCAGTCGTTATTCTGGTTCCACTGGTTATTGTTATTCCAGTCATTATTCTGGTTGTTCCAATCCCAGTTGTTATTGTTCCAGTCGTTGTTTACAACGCCGTTCCACTGGTTGTTGTTCTGGTTGTTCCAGTCCCAACCCTGATTCTGGTTGCCCCAGTTATTCCAGTCGTTGTTCTGATTCCACTGGTTGTTGTTCCAGTCGTTGTTCTGGTTCCACTGATTGTTATTGTTCCAATCATTGTTCTGGTTCCACTGATTGTTATTGTTCCAATCATTGTTCTGGTTCCAGTTATTATTGTTCCAGTCGAAACCGCCGTTGTTCTGTCCCCAGCTGTTCCAGTCGTTGTTCTGGTTCCAGTCGTTGTTTACAACGCCGTTCCACTGGTTGTTGTTCTGGTTGTTCCAGTCCCAGCCCTGGTTCTGGTTATTCCAGTCATTATTCTGCTGACCCTGGTTGCCCCAGTCCCAAGACTGATTATTCCAGTCGTTGTTCTGACCGAAGCTGCTCCAGTCATTGTTCTGGTTGTTCCAGTCAAAACCGCCGTTGTTCTGATTCCAGTCATTATTCTGACCCCAGCTGTTCCAGTCATTATTCTGCTGACCCTGGTTATTCCAGTCGAAACCGCCATTATTCTGTCCCCAGCTGCTCCAGTCGTTGTTCTGACCGAAGTTGCCCCAGTCATTGTTCTGGTTGCCCTGGTTCCAGTCGTTATTCTGCTGGTTAGTATTCTGGCTCCAGTCGTTGGTAGTCTGACCGCCGCCTGCGCCTTCTGTAACAGTAACGCTCTTTACATTAGCAGAACCGTTTGATCTGTAACCTTCAATATTGAGTGATACTTCGTAAAGTGTACCTGACATATCAAGTCCTGCCTTTTCCCAAGCCTCGAAGTGCTTTGATACGTCGATTGTACCCTTCATGTAGTTAGTCTGATTGTTAGCTGAACCACTTGTTGTTCTGATGCTCCAGTACTGTGGGAATGTTGCTGTACCATCGAGAGAAGGCTGATTGTAACGCATTGTCTTAGCAATTTCATATGTGTTGCCGTTAAGTGTAACGTTACCCTTTCTCTCTCCATCATTTCCGGGTGGTCTCCAGTCGCCCCAGCCTTCAACGATGTAGTATTCCATAAGAGGGTTTCTTGTCCAGCCGTATACACACATATAAGAGTTGCCTCTTGGTGTGTATTCTACATCATAAGTAAGAACGATGTTGCCGAAAGCCTTGTAGTTCTTCTTCTGGCTGTCGTAGTTCTTACCCATACGTGCAAGGAAGTTTTCAATGTTGCTCCAAGAACAAGTAAATGAACCTGCGCCCGGATTCATTGAAGCCTGACCCTGACCGTTCTGGTTCCACATTTCGTAGTCGTATCCGCCGATATTACCTCTTGTCTGCTGATCAGCAGCAGAAGCAACAGCAGGGATAGCAGCTGCGATCATCATTGTGGAAGCACCTGCGCCGATGATCTTTTTGAGTTTCTTAAAATTCACTTCGCTCACTCCTTCTGAGTCTTTTTTAGATTAAGTTATCCCTCAGAATAAAATCGAGCTCGTATGTCTATCTGTACATAATTATAGTATTTTGACTCGCTGTAATACAAGTCAAAAATTGCTGTTAAAATAATAACTGACCAATAATTGCTGTATTAAATTCCGATTTATTGCGGTTTTACGTTTGAACAGCGTACTTTTTTGCCTAAAACTCATTTAGCTTACAGATTGCGATTAATGCATATTTTTACCAAAAATGATTTAATATGGATATAAATGCGAGTGCTGACAAGATCTCGTTCGGTAAGCCGCAGGAGTGGGGGAGCAGTGCCGTGAACAAAAAAGAAGCACCGGACTAAAAAGTCAGGTGCTTCACCTCCATTATAAATCAGAAATTCAAAAACCTTTAGTATTGATCGGAAAAGAAAATGGTATTAGTTGGTGAGATTGATTAGCCAAGTTCGTGGATTATTTTTTCTACTCTTTTTAATGTCACAAGGCACTCGGCGATAAGCTTCTTTTCGTCCTCGTGCATTAATTTTTCTATTTCTTTCTGTCCCCGTACAGTTTTCTGCATTCCCCTTGCAGATGTTTTCTGCTTATCCCAATTGGTAAGTTCGGGTGTTGGTTGGTCGTATGGTCTGTGAATATTTCCAAACATTTCAATACACATTGTCATTTCTCCTTATTATGAAAATTATAAAAGTAGATTTTGTTTCGGGTCTGGTAGTAATTTGTATTTTCGATCAATATATGCGGTTTTGAATTTATAAATGCATATTCAGCGTTTTCGCTCAGGGTATTTTTTATAGAATTCTTCCTTGTCTGCGTACATATTAGTGTCCGCAGTCTGCAAGGCTTTTCTGATATTTCCCACAGTTTCGTAGCTCCAGCCTGCGGCGAAGCAAACTGTATCGGGTGCTGAAGTATCAGCTTTGAAACGTTCCACCTTCTTTGTGAATTTATCTTTGTCGGGTTCCAATGCAAGGACCATGAATTCATCGCCGCCTGCGCGATAAATCTCATATTCGGGAAAATGCTTCTGTAGGGTCAGTGCAGCATCTTTCAGCAGCAGATCGCCTGCGAAATGTCCGTCGTTGTCATTGACTTGTTTGAGACCGTTGAGGTCTGCAAATACAATGCCGACAGGCTCGTCTGAATTTGAACTGTCTGCAATGAAGCTGTCTATCCGGTTGTTCATGGCATTTCTGTTCTGAACACCTGTGAGAACGTCCTGAGAACTCAGTATTTCCAAGCGGCTGAAAAGCTGGTGGCTTGCCAGTTCTGAAGCGAGGAAATATGTGGTGAGCTCAAGAGTCTCTTTTATCTTCATAGCCTGATCCAGATTAAAATTTGAAGCCCAGATGAAACCGAGGATATCATTGCGATACCTGAGAGGGAAAAGAATGATATTGTCTATGCCCGATTGCTTTATAGAGCTGTACCATACAGGGTTTCTTTTTTGCAGATTTTCCCAGTCCTGCTTGTCTTTGACGAAAGCGCAGGTACTTCCTGCGATAGTTTCGTGCCATGTGTCCTCAACGGCAAAAAATTCGTCATCAACATATTTATCCAGCAAGGCAAGCTTGCTGTTTTCGCTGAGAGCCTCACAAAGTATTGAACACTTGCGCTGATTGAAATCAGTTGAGAGGATGCAGCAGTGTTCGGCGTTGCAGACTCTGCGTAAATCAGAGATTATATCATTTAAAGCAGCTGTGAAACTGTTCGCGCCGCGGAGCTTCATACATATTTGTAATACATTAGAAGCAATATCGGGAGCGATGTTTGTCATAAGCGAGTAATCGGGAACTTCCGAAAAGCTCTGCACATAAGCGCAGTAGCCGATATTCGGCTTGTCGGATTGCAGCGGTATAGCCGTCAGATGTATCCATATAGGCATACGCTCGGGACGGATATAGGTGTGCAGTGTTTCGCCGAGTATAGCACTTCGGTAGCAGAATTCCTCAAAATTCTTATCCTTGGGGATATATTTGTCGTAAGGCAGATCGGGAGCAAAATCAGTGTTGTGCATCGCATTCTCACCGATCTTTTCACGGTTATCCTCAGTTATCTTGAAGAATATCTTGTTACCCGTAACAAGTCTTATATTTCCGTAAGTCCCGTCTGGGAAAACCTCAACGGAAAAAACACTCGCCATTGCTTTTATATGCTCCGAGAATGAGTGAAAGCCTGAATTCAAAAATATCCCCCCTGAAGCTGCAACAGCTTATATAATATTATAAATGCATCAGCAGATTACGTCTAACCAATAATTGCTATCGGGAGTTAAAAATTGCTATTTTTTATGACCCTATAGTAAATTATATATAGCCACAAACAAATTGTATAAAAATATCTTATATGTGGTAATAATTTTGTTAGTTGTAATTATAACATAATAATATATATAAGTCAACCGTATGGCGGCGGCGAAAAAAGTGGGGTATTGAGAAAAAATATGGCTTTATTGCAACAATTTTTGAATAATTGTCAAAATTCACTAAAATGTCGCTTGCGATCATTGGCTTATGTGCAAAATGCTAATAGGCGTTTTTTACGAATTTTTTTCTTTCGGTTTGTGCATTGTGCGAAGTGTTTTTGAGCTTGTGACAAAGGTGTTCTTTGTGTGAAAACTATGTGAAAATGGAAACGCACGAAAAAAATAATACTTTGGGGAAATTTTTGTATAAACTGCGCGGTAGTTTCCGTGTCTGAAAACAGGAGATAAAGCATCGTCATAGTAAAATTCCTACGTTAAAAGATGAAAAAGCCATTATGTTTTGTTTTTTTTAAGTACTTTTTTACTTCTTGTAAAACAGCTTCTTTTGGTTAACTATTGTAAGTAGATACGTTGTTTCGGGCTTATTATAGCCGCTAATTTGGAAAGCTGTAATAGCAATTTTTGATTAGTTTGAACTATGAGGGCAAAAAACGACTTGTAATTTGTATTGTCGGGAATATATAATTATGACATAAAGAAAGCACCTACTCAGGGAAATTACTTAATTCTGAAATTACTTATTATTTTTGTAAAAAAACAAAGGAGTGATTAAGAATGAAGCTTACAAAACTCAAGAAGATCATTAGCGCAGGCGCATCTGCAATGATGATCGCAGCAAGTATCCCGGCTGTAGCTTCTGCTGCTGACCAGCAGACAAGAGGCAATATCGGCGGATACGACTACGAAATGTGGAACCAGAACGGTCAGGGCCAGGTTTCAATGAATCCGGGCGCAGGTTCTTTTACCTGCTCATGGAGCAATATTGAAAACTTCCTTGCACGTATGGGTAAGAATTACGACAGCCAGAAGAAGAACTACAAGGCTTTCGGAAATATCGTTCTTACATATGATGTTGAGTACACACCAAGAGGAAATTCTTATATGTGCGTTTACGGATGGACAAGAAATCCTCTTATGGAATACTACATCGTTGAAGGTTGGGGCGACTGGAGACCACCCGGAAATGATGGAGAGAGAAAGGGTAACGTTACACTTAACGGCAACACATATGAAATTGCCAAGACAATGCGTTACAATCAGCCTTCTCTCGATGGTACAGCAACATTCCCACAGTACTGGAGCATCAGAACAACAAGTGGTTCAGCTAACAACCAGACAAACTACATGAAGGGTACTATCGATGTATCAAAGCACTTCGAGGCTTGGGAAAAAGCAGGTCTTGATATGTCAGGTACACTTTACGAAGTATCACTCAATATCGAAGGTTACAGATCAAACGGACAGGCTAACGTAAAGAGCGTAACTGTTACAGAAGGTGCAGGCGGCGGTGGCGGCCAGCAGAGCAACGACTGGGGCGGACAGCAGCAGAGTAATGACTGGGGCGGTCAGCAGCAGAACAATGACTGGAACAACTGGGGACAGCAGAACCAGGGTTGGGATTGGAACAACCAGGGCCAGCAGCAGAACAACGACTGGAACAACTGGGGCCAGCAGAACCAGGGTTGGGACTGGAATAACCAGGGCCAGCAGCAGAACAACGACTGGAACAACTGGGGCCAGCAGAACCAGGGTTGGGACTGGAATAACCAGGGTCAGCAGCAGAATAACGACTGGAACAACTGGGGCCAGCAGAACCAGGGTTGGGACTGGAACAACCAGGGCCAGCAGCAGAATAATGACTGGAACAACTGGGGCCAGCAGAACCAGGGTTGGGACTGGAATAACCAGAACAACAACCAGTGGAACGGCGTTGTAAACAACGACTGGAACAACAATAACCAGTGGAACCAGAATCAGGGTTGGGACTGGAACAACCAGAACAACAACCAGTGGAATCAGAACCAGAATCAGGGCTGGGACTGGAACAACCAGAACAACAATCAGTGGAACCAGAATCAGGGCTGGGACTGGAACAACCAGGGTCAGCAGAATCAGGGTTGGGACTGGAATAATCAGAACAACAACCAGTGGAACGGCGTTGTAAACAACGACTGGAACAACAATAACCAGTGGAACCAGAACCAGGGTTGGGACTGGAATAACCAGAACAACAACCAGTGGAACCAGAACAATGACTGGAACAACAATAACCAGTGGAACCAGAATCAGGGCTGGGACTGGAATAACCAGGGTCAGCAGAATAATGACTGGAATAACTGGGGCCAGCAGAACAACGACTGGAACAACTGGGGCAACCAGAATCAGGGTTGGGACTGGAATAACCAGAACAACAACCAGTGGAACGGCGTAACAAACAACGATTGGAACCAGAATAATGACTGGAACAACTGGGGCGGTCAGCAGAACAATGACTGGAACCAGGGACAGCAGAATAACGGCGGTCAGCCTCAGGGCGGCGGCGTTCAGGCTGGCAAGAAGCTCTGCGCTATCTCATTCGATGACGGTGCATCAGCTACAAGCAAGTCAGATCCTGGTTACAGAATCATTGACGCTCTTATCAAGAACAACATGACAGCTACATTCTTCATCGTAAGTGACTGGATCAAGACAAACGATCAGGTTAAGTACGAGTACCAGAACGGTATGGAAGTAGCTAACCATACAAAGTCACATCAGTCACTGGGTTCACTGGGCTCACAGCAGATCAGAAGCGAGTGGGAGCAGTGCAACAGCAAGCTCAAGAGCATCATCGGTGCTGAGCCTTCACACCTCATGAGACTTCCATATCTCGATGGCGGCGGACAGGTTAAGTCAGCTCTCTACGATGTACCGCTTATCAGCTGTGCTATCGACACTCAGGACTGGAACGGTGCTTCAAAGGATCAGATCGTAAACACAATCAAGCAGGCTGCTCAGAACGGCTCACTTGAAGGTGCTATCGTACTCTGCCACGAGAACTATGCTGCAACAGCTGCAGCTATGGAAGAAGTACTCCCATGGCTCGCTCAGAATGGTTACCAGAACGTAAGCATTTCTGAAATGGCAGCTGCAAAGGGCAAGACTCTTGCAGGCGGACAGATCCACACACGTGTTTAATTGAATACGTGAGTGTTTAAAGTCAGTATGTGCCGATCGCAGAATCGGTGGTCGGCACATCTTAATTAAGATTTCTCCAATTTTAATATCCCCTGAAAGGCAGTCGTTTTACGGCTGTCTTTTCTTATGCACTGAAAAATCAGTTTTATATAGTATATTTAAATAGGAAGGGAGTACAGCCATTAGCCGTTAGCCATTAGGCATTAGCCGAAAGTGTTCGCTTACGCTCACATTATTAAAATTATTCGCCGAAGGCGACACATTGGCTAATAATTAACGCCTAAAGGCTAAGGGCTGAGCTTTATGATAAGTGAGAATGAAATAATACTTCCCTGATTTGATCATTATAAAAATGCTTTTTCCGTCGTCAGAAACAAGTCGGCGGAGAAATTTTTTTTGTAATTTTTTGTGCTGCGGATATAACGTATCACGGCGGTTTTGACAGTTTTTAGGTAAATAAGGTGAAAAAATTATTTGAAATTTTTGTCCGATTGAGTTAAATGGTTACGATTATTATTTATAGAAGCGATCGCCCAATAAAATAGAAGGGAGGAATGCAGGTGACTGACAAGGAACTCAGAGCAAGGATGAAGAAGTCCCCTGCGGAGGCAAGAAGAGCACTTTTTGATGAGTATTGCAATTATGTCTACGCTATTGTTATCAATAAACTTAGAAATTGCTGTAGCCGCGAAGATGTAGAGGAATGCGTAAGTGATGTCTTTCTTGATTTCTTCAAAGGATTTGACAATTTAGGAAAACACAATGAAGAGCTTAAAGGTTTTATAGGTGTCATAGCAAAACGCCGCGCGATAGATATGTACAGGCGTATGTGCAAAGGCATGGGCAGAACGGTTTCAATAGATGATGATGATCTTGAAGAGATAGCATCGTCTGAAAATGTTGAACACGAGGCAGAAAAGACCGAGAGAAATGAATTGCTGCTTGAAAAAGTACATGAACTCGGCGAGCCTGATTCAACAATAATCATTCAGCAGTATTACTATAACCGAACGACTCTTGAGATTGGAAAGGCTATTTCAATGACTGCTGCCGCGGTTCAGAAAAGAAGTATAAGGGCGCGGAAAAGGCTTAGATCAATGCTGACTGAGATCGGTGTCAGTATATAGGAGGATAAAATGTCAGAGAAAACCGATTTTTTTGATAAAATTATTGATGAGAAAACAGTTGAGAAGATATCAGAGGACTATCCCGTACTTTCAGAGGAAGAAAAGGATAGGATATTCTCACTTGTTGAAAGAAAACTGAATATAGATAAAGTTGAAAACAGTGACCACAGTGAAGAGGTAAGCGGAGTTGAAGAATACGTCAGACCTCGTTGGATGAATATTATCAGTATTGCTGCGTCGGCAGCCGTAGTATTCGGCGGCATAGGCAGCAGCGTGTGCCTCATGCGTAATATGAAACCAAGCATTTCCGATACTCCCTCACCGGAAGTAGTAGATGAGGCTGAAACTTCTCCAACTGATACACCTTTCGTGTCAGTTCAGACAAGCATAGCGGCTGAAATGAAAAATGATCCCGTACAAAAGACCACGAAAGCCGTAGAAGACCAGCTTGCTGTAAAAGCTGTAAAAACAAAGGATAACAAGCAAAGCTCAAATGCTGTGGTCGCTGTTTCATTAGATAATAATGGATCGGCAGCATCAGAACAGCTTAACTATATCGTAACTGATGCAGACACACCTGAGGTAGAAAACAATGAGCCTCAGATCATCGTTCAGGCAGACGTGCCTGTAACGACTACCGTAGTGACTACGGAATATGAAATTATACAGACAACGGCTGTTCAGATCAAAGATGAGAACGAAAAGCTGGTCGAGGTAGCAGAGTGTATTATTGCGGATTATGACAACGTAAAGGATATCATAGATGCAGATCTTCCTGTTATTGAGGGCAGTACTATAAGTGTTACTCACAGAATGGTAACTCCGTCAGGAGATGGAGTTTATAACAGGCTTATTGAATACGGACAGGTTGACCCTGATGTGTATTCAGATATGCAGACATTGAAGGAACATTTTTACTCTGTTATGTGCAGCTCGATGACCGAAATATTCGGGCCTGAGTTCTCATCAGAATCATCTTACGAAGATATCGTAGTTGATCACGCATATTCGTACATCACATATGACGGAAAGCTTTACAGGCTTATGGAAAATGAAAAGCATGAGCTTGAACCGCTGCCGTACGAAAAGGCAGTTGTCTACAATGTAAGCGAAAATGCGTTTACAGCAAAAAAAAATTATATTGATCTTACTGACGGCAGTACCGTTACGGTACACTTTGGTGTAGTAAGAGATTATAAAGCCAACAAGTGGTCTTTATTAAGAGTCACATCAGACTGAAATGATAAAAAGGATAAATATGACAGGCAAAATTTAATTGCATTACAGAAAGGAAAAAATATGATTAAGAAGATCTCTGCTTTCGCAGCAGCACTCACACTCACAACTTCATCAGCAGGTGTTCTCCCATACGCCGGCGAAGCTAACATACTCAATGTTTCAGCAGCAGAAGAGACAAGCAGCCTTCCTGAAAAGGTAGACCTCAGTGAAACAGGATTCTTTCCATCTGAGGTCATAGATCAGGGAAAGGTAAATTCATGCGCAGCTTGTGCTTCAACATATTATCAGTTTACATATGAAGCAAGAAAAGCTTATTATGATAAGTATGGAGTAAATTACAGCAATCTTGTTTATTCACCAACATCGACTTATTCTCAGGCAAATGGCGGCTATGACGGCGGTTCAACATATAGTGATCTTTATGATGTCCTCAAGTACAGAGGTGCCGTAACTATGGATCAGCTCAATTATGATTCATATTTAGGAATAGAATTTGAGGATAAAGAAGTGCCTGTTAATACAGAGGTAAAGCCAAAGGACGCATATTACATATTCGGCTGGGTTTACGATGAAAATCTTAACGACATTGAGAAGAATCTTTTTGAAAAGCTGAATGATAAGTATTACAGACGCAAGGGTGAATATATCACTGCTGATGAATATAATAATCTTAACGAAAACGAGAAAGAAAACTATCTTCCTATTATAAACGATGATAATTATTATTATCGTTTCGAGAGAACATTTACAAATATCCCGAACAATGAGCAGGACCTTCTTGACGCACTTAAAATAAGATTAGATAATTACAAGACTAAGAGATTAGGTACTGATCTTAATGAAGATGAGTTTATAAACTATATCAAGGAAAAGCTCAATGAAGGAAAGGTAGTAGCAGCTACAGCTCATTATGGTTACAATTTCAAATGTGAAAAGGAAATAGACGGAAAAAAATATGATATAGTATATCAGAATGCCGTTAATGAAAAGTCAGGCTATCATGCATTGACAATAGCAGGTTATGACGATAATTTTGAGTTTGATATAAATGGAAACGGCGAGATAGAAGAAAACGAAAAAGGCGCTTTCAAGGTCTACAACTCATATGGCAAATCCTGGGGAGGAAATGGTGTTTGCTGGCTGATGTATGATTCAGTATATAAGACAAGCAGAGTTGAGAATTGTCCTGATGCAAACAGTATTCATTCATATGACGATTTTGATACTATAAATGTAAGAGAAAGCTCTCTCTACGATGTTTTTACAATTGATGTTTCTGTAAAGGATGTAAAGCTTGTATCAGAAGTTGTATTTGATACAGATAACTACTTTGGCGTATCTGTATACAATTCCTGCGGTAATCACTATATTCCTTCCATAAAAGATATGAGCACAAAGAAGGCTTTAAGCTACAGCGGTCCTGTCTTAACAGATATAACAGATCTTTGCAGCGATTCCCGCGGTGACAGAGGAAACGGCAGAGCATTCAGAATTTCTTTAAGAAATAATAACAACTCAATGTTAAACATTAAGTCTATCTGCATTAAGGACGATAAGGGAACAGTTGTTGCATCAAAGGATCTCAATGACCAAAAGTGTTCATCATACTTTGAAGATTATCTTTCTATCAGTCTCCCAAGAGGCGATATGAACTATGACGGTGCATACGACAGTGATGATTACGCAGTCGTAAAGGCATACTTTGCTGATCCTAAGAACAGCGATCTTTCACAGTTCAAGCTTGAGCTTCTTGACGCTAATGATGACGGTGTACGTGATGAAAACGACCTTGCTATCCTTAGCGAAAATATGGCTGACTAAGCATTAAAACAAAGTATAGTCCTTCAAATAAACAAACTCACTTTCGGAGCAGCCTTTCTGTGATCTCCAACGCTCCGATTGAGTATATATATCCTGCTTTCATGCTGTAAATGCGGAATGAAAGCAGAAAAAGCCCCGACATTCCTGAGTCGGGGCTTTTTGTATATATAGCTGTGCCGCTTCTGAAAAGGGACTTGATTTATATGTGCTTTTGTGCATTATATACAATATATATGTTTTTTATATTAGGACATTTCGTTTAGCAATACCACTTATTTTGGTTGACACATGGGAAGCAATGTGGTATAATAATACTGTCGATACGGGCAATAAATAAAATTGTCTTTATAATAACGTTTATACTATTCGGCAGCGGATTTTTACAGCTGCAATACGCTTCTTCCTCTCAAAGAAGCAGATACAATAGTAAACTCCATACAAACATATACCATTATCAGACGATGCCGCACTTTTAAGTGCGGTATTGTCGTATACAGAGCTTTTACGTCCGAACTTATGTCACGGACGTTTTTTATTGTATTAATCCTTATCATTTTATTAAATCTTTATTAACCCGTTGACTTTGGCATTGCTCATATGCTACAATTTTATTAAAGGGGGGCGGTAATATGAAAAAATCTGACAGACCAATGGATATAATACCCGAAAAGATACATAAACGGCTTCATCTTATATATTTTACGCTGAAAGCATTGATAGCGGCTTTGATATTTTTGATACTCTATATTGAATTGTTTACTAAGATTATGGGACTTCCCGACAGAGGAACAGATGAGTCGCCGTTTCTTTTCCACCAGTACTGCGGTACGTTCTTCGTTGAGTTCGACCGTGCCAATTCTTTTGCTTCCGATGCGGACTATTCTGCATATTTAGAGAATTTCAACGCACCTGATGAACAAACAGCGGCGGAGACTGTCCTGAGCTATCTTGGCATGATACCGAGTTTAGCTCTTGTTGCTGCTATGATACTTGCTCTGCGCAGCGGCGACAAGAAGCGCATCTTCTGCGGCAGGGCATGGCGTTACTTCCTTTTTGGCGGAGCTTTGTATGCAGTCGGCAATTTTTATGCGTATATAAAAAGCAATTTTTTCGATAAGACCTCGGTTTTTGACGGAATGACAAGCGTATTCACAGAGCGGCGGCAGTACTGCCAGATATACGATATACTTGGTATACCGTTCATTATGATATGCGGAGCATTTGTGCTGTTGATGTATGAAAAGCAGCTTAATAACCAAAACTCCGCAAAAGTATCCAATACACTGAAAACGCTTTCAGCCGCAATTATTGCAGTTACGGCAGGCTTCATAGCATGGAGACTTGGTGTGCGCACCTATGAGCTTATCCGTGTTATGTCGGGAGATAAATACAGTGTATGGCTGCCGTTCACGGTAATGGATACTCCGTTAAGATATATGTGCAGGCTGCCCTTTGAGGCCGCAGTTTCGGCACAGGCTTATAAAAACGTGATACTGTTCAGATACCTGCGCGACCTGCCCGTTTTTGCACTTACAGGTGGGGCAGTATGGGCGTTTGTGCGTGTACTGCTGAATACAGCAAAAGGCGAGTTCAATACAAAGCGTAACAGAAAGCACCTGCGAAATTCCATGCTTATGCTGACAGCGGCATCGCTGATACTGAATATAGCTGGCTGGTTCGAGACAGACCTTTTCAACAGGAGCTTTACAGGCATATTTGGAAACACGACTTATACTATCGCATTACGCGCCATGACAGAGCCACTGCTTTATGTGGCAGTAATTTGGTTCTTCGGAACATACCTGCAGGCTATTCCCGAAAATGAAACGCTGAAACAATGCTTTTCATAATAGGGCAAAAAAGCGGGAAAAAACAATGAAAAACCATTGAATATCGGAAAAATGATCCCTAACTTTGTATAGGTGCATAAATGGGAATGCTTGTTTTTGTGAATATCTAATAATAAAAAGGACTGTCTGACGGCAGTCCTTTTCGTTTTTTTACTGAAAAATAAGGGCTATTTGCTACAGTTTTTTTCAACCGCGGACAGGAATATATATAAACCTACAAAATTTTCAGCCTCGTTTGAAATCTCTTGAAAACCGCTATTTTTAGTAGTATAATAGTAAACGTTGCGTGTCTTTAATAGAGATTTTTTGAGAAAGAGGTTAGAAAAATGGCTGAAAAAGCATTGAAACCAACAGAAGAAAAGTTAAAACCGAAACTTTTCTCGGTAATGAAAACCTATTCAAAGGAACAGTTCATCAAGGACATAATCGCAGGTATAATCGTTGCTATCATAGCTCTTCCGCTTTCCATAGCACTTGCACTTGCTTCGGGCGTAGGTCCTGAGCAGGGACTTTATACCGCTATTATAGCAGGCTTTATCGTTTCATTCTTAGGCGGAAGCCGTGTACAGATAGCAGGTCCTACAGCGGCATTTGCTACCACAGTTGCAGGCATAGTCGCTACTCAGGGTATGGACGGTCTGGCAATATCAGCTATAATGGCAGGTATAATACTTATAATCATGGGCTTCTGCCGTTTCGGAGCACTTATCAAATACATCCCCGGTACTATAACTACGGGTTTCACATTCGGTATCGCCGTTACTATCCTCATAGGACAGATAAAGGATTTCCTCGGACTTACATTTGATAAGGACATTATGCAGGACAAGCTCGGCATTTCTTCTCCTATCGAGACAGTTGACAAGGTAAAGGCTATTTTCCTGTTTATGGATTCTATCAACTGGCAGGCATTTGCTATAGGCGCAGTTTCACTTGTAATACTTATCCTCTGGCCAAAGAAGCTTGAAAAGATACCTGCTTCGCTTATTGCCGTTATCGTATGCTCAGCTATCGTAAAGTTCAGCGGCGTTAAGGTAAATACAATAGGCGACCTTTATCATATATCAAATTCACTTCCTAAGTTCACAATGCCTGAGGTAACATTTGCGAAGGTAAGAGAGCTTATTCCTAATGCATTCACTATCGCAGTCCTTGCAGCAGTTGAGTCACTTCTCTCCTGCGTTGTTGCAGACGGTATGGTAGGTTCAAAGCACCGCTCAAATATGGAGCTTATCGCTCAGGGTACAGCAAATATCGGTTCTGCACTCTTCGGCGGTATCCCTGCTACAGGTGCTATCGCACGTACAGCTGCCAACGTAAAGAATGGCGGACGTACACCTATTTCAGGTATGGTACATTCCGTAGTTCTCGTTGTTATACTGGTAGTCCTCATGCCCTATGCATCACTTATCCCTATGCCGACTATAGCTGCTATACTCTTCATCGTAGCTTATAATATGTGCGGCTGGAGAAATATCAGAAACACAGTAAAGACAGCTCCAAAGAGCGATATTGCTGTACTTTTCGTAACACTGATACTCACAGTAGTATTTGACCTTGTAGTTGCTATCGGTGTGGGCATGGTAATGGCTGCACTTCTCTTCATGAAGCGTATGGCAGATGTTACAGAGGCTCATGCCTGGGTAGATGTGGATGATGAGGACACCGATCCCGATAATATCCTCCTCAAGAAGATACCTCAGAACACAAGAGTATTCGAGATAAATGGACCTATGTTCTTTGCTGCTACAGATAAGTACAAGTACGTACTCAGCGATAAGGAGATAGACGTACTCTGTGTCAGAATGAGAAACGTACCTGCAATTGACGCTACGGGCGTTGAAGCTCTTATGCGTATCGTAAAACGCTGTCAGAGGCACAACGTAAAGGTGGTATTCTCACACGTAAACGAGCAGCCTATGAAGGTAATGACAAAGGCTGGATTTATCGAGCAGGTAGGCAAGGAGAACTTCTGCGACCATATCGACACAGCACTTATCAGAGCTGAAGAGATCGAAAAGGAAATAGCTGCCAAGAGAGCATAAAATAATGTGAAAAGGGAACAGGAGTTCCCTTTTCTGTATTTTTTACACTTAATCTGCAAAAAATGAGTTGTATTTAGCACAATTACATGGTATTATACTATCAGAGAACAGGTTCGTCAAGATCGGTTCTCTATAGAGAGCACTTGATGCTTTCTCTGAAGCCTGCGAGGGCTTAAATAAATCATCCTCATTGAACCGATGCCGAAGTTTCAGTGTTCTTCGGTGTCGGGTTTTTTTTGCCTTGACATAAGTAAGATGCCGTGATATAATTAGTGCGTCCTCAATAACCGCCGAAAGGCGGTTATTGCCCTGAACTAAGTTCAGGAGCGCAAATTCTTTATTATTGAGGAATTTGCGGGACGCACTGATTCAATTGCAGAAAAAGCGGTTGAATAATGACATAAGGAGAGATGGTATGAAAAAAACAGTTGCAAAGAAGAAAAAATGGCCTAAGGTATTGCTGGTGATACTCATTATTATCGGCGGACTTGTCGGCTTTACCTGCTACAATGCCTCAAAGAACATGAAGGTAATGAACAAGACTCTTGATGCAGGCATGGAAACTATATCTAAGTACGCAAAGCTCACACCTGTTGACGCAGGGGAGTACAAGCAGATAAAAATGTACGGTCTCCTAAAATTTGACGTAGACCAGTACGATGTAGAGGATATAGGCAATCTTTCCGTAATGAAGGTGAATATGGGATTTATGCAGATGGTCTCATACATCATCACACCCTATAAAAAGAATATGCCCATGCTTTCAATGGACTTCATGTATATATTCGGCAAGCGCAAGGCCTATGCGGAGTTCTACGACCTTGTAAGCGATACTGCCGATTCTGAATACGTAAAGGTGCTTGACTCAATAAAGAAGTTCGACAGCAGCTACAGTGACTTTAAGGACATAGAGACTGATCCTGCATGGTATGACGAATATCTGACGGTAGTGCTCCATAAGGAAGCAAAACGTGATGACGATGAGAGAGTTGTGCAGATGTTCTGCGATGCTATAAGCTGCTACATGGAAGCTGCAAAGGAACTCAAACCGCTTTCTGAGGCTGAAAGACTGAATAAACTGGCTATCACCCAGAAATACTGCGATACACTCGTGGAAAAGGGCGGAGTCTCCACAGATGTGTTCAAAAAGCAGCTCGGCAGGGAAAAGACAAAGGATTTCTTTGACAAGGTATTATTCGGCACAGAGCAGTACAGATAAAGAAAAGTCCCCGTATCTGCGGTACACATAAAGAAGCTTTTATAACTATTATTGAGGGAGACCCTTTTGAAAAAGGGTCCCTCTGACGGAGGCGTGCCCCTTTGTCACTGCGTGACATCTCCCCGCACTGCGGGGAGTCACCCTCAAACTCCCTCACTAAAACTTCTGTTTTTATTTTTTCCCAGATAGGGCGCGACCTGTATACTTGCAGGTCTTTTTTATTTCTCGTACGCGCCCTATCTGGGAAAAAATCAGATAAAAGTCTTTGGAAAGGGGTTCGGGGAAGAAACTTTCCTCAGAAAGGTTTTCCCCGAGTAATAACTATAAACTTTTTTATGCGTATCACGGTTACGTGGACTTTTTTGACAGCATATTTTATTCGGCGTTTATAAAAAATCAGGTACTGAACCATTTGTCGGATAACTCAATGAGCTTTTCGTCCTCTTTCATGGCATCGAGCTGATTTTGCACCTCGTCATGGAGCGTCAGGTCTTCCGCTCTGAAACCGACAACGTAATTGACAGTTCCGATGGGGGCGTCAAGGCTGGTGAATTTCTTGCTGAGCTGTGACATAAAATAATGTGCAGCAGCCAGATCAAGGCAAACAGCGTCTGATGAACCTGCTTCCATTTCGTCGATAGCGGTGTTGTCATCGTAAACAGCCTCTGTGATATCATTGAATATGTCGGAAGCTTCGAGTATCTCCTGTGCGGCAGAGCCTTTCTGGACACCGACAGTCTTTCCGCTAAGGTCGTCCATTGTTTTTATATCACTGTCGGTTGGAACTATGATAACAATATCTGTCATCGAGTAAGAGTAAGAAAGGTTCAGATCAGCAGCCATTTCGGAATCGGCTGACAGACCGTTCCATATACAGTCTATTCTGCCTGCATTGAGTTCCTCTGCAAGTTTGTCATGGCTGACGGGCTGCTTAACAAGCTCAATGCCCATTCTGTCACAGACTTCCTGCACAATGTCGATATCGAAACCGATTATCTCGCCGTTCTCATCAGTAAAGCTCATAGGCTCCAAGCCTGTATCAAATCCGATAACGAGTTTTTTGTTATCGTATACATTCTGGAGCGACTGGTCAAGCTTTGAGGAAGTATCGGGATTGGCTTCTTCCTCAGCTGAGTACTTTGTGTACGGAGGGACAGTTTCTTTTGTGGAAGAGTCTGAACTGTTTGTACTGCTGCATCCTGTCATAGCAGATATCATTGAAACAGCAGAAAGTCCTGCAAGAATACTTCTGAAAAAGTTTTTATTCATAAAAGAGCCTCTCTTTCGGTATTTACATAGATGATACATCTATAATAGCATATTTATGCAAAGGTGTAAAGCGGCAGGCAGCGTTTTGGTACTTCATATAAATAATCCTGTGCATATGGCAGTAATTTGGCGATTATTGGAAAAAAGCATTTATGGACGGCGATATATGGCGGCTTGCCCTTTACAAGCCGTCCATAATATGGTATAATGTTCAATGTTGTGCGGCAAATCAAAATTTTGCGGAGCAAAATTTTGATAGTGGCTAGTTGTTAGTGCTTAGTGATTAGTTCAACAGTATGAGTAACATAAAAACTAATCACTATCATAAGTGCTGTAAGCGATGTACAATTAAGAGTTTTGTTGATCGTAAGCAAGTTTACGAGCGGCAACGTGGCAAGGGTGCAGCGTCACGCTGCGAAGGGAGAAAATATGATAACAGTAAGCAATGTGAGCGTGCAGTTCGGCGGCTCAACACTTTTCAAAAATGTAAATCTTAAATTCACTAACGGTAACTGTTATGGTGTTATCGGTGCAAACGGAGCAGGTAAGTCCACGTTTCTCCGTGTGCTCTGCGGTGAACTCGAACCTGCTTCGGGCGAAGTAGTTATGCCCAAGGAGGAGCGTCTGAGCGTTCTCAAGCAGGATCACTTCGCATACGATGAGTATACAGTCCTTGATACAGTTATAATGGGAAATGCCCGCCTTTATGAGATAATGCAGGAGAAGGACGCTCTTTACGCAAAGGAGGACTTTACTGAAGAGGACGGCGTAAAGGCATCAGAGCTTGAAGGCGAATTTGCCGAGCTCAACGGCTGGGAGGCAGAGTCTGACGCTTCAAAGCTCATACAGGGACTCGGACTTTCCGAGGATATCCTTTATACACAGATGTCCATGCTCTCAGGTAATGAAAAGGTAAAGGTACTGCTTGCACAGGCTCTTTTCGGAAATCCCGATATCATACTCCTTGACGAGCCTACCAACCACCTTGATATAGACGCAGTACGCTGGCTCGAAGAATTCCTTTCCGAGTACTTCGGTACAGTTATCGTAGTATCTCACGACAGACACTTCCTCAATAATGTCTGCACACATATCGTTGATATCGACTATAACAAGATAAAGATGTATGTAGGTAACTACGAATTCTGGTACGAGTCCAGCCAGCTCATACAGCGTATGATAAAGCAGCAGAACAAGAAGAACGAAGAAAAGATAAAGGAACTGAAAGACTTTATCGCACGTTTCTCTGCAAATAAATCAAAGTCCAATCAGGCTACATCACGCCGTAAGCTCATTGAGAAGCTGACAGTTGAGGAGCTCCCTGCATCGAGCAGAAGATATCCGTTCATCGGCTTTGATATGGACAGAGAGCTTGGCAAGGACATTTTGCAGGTGGACGGCATCTCAAAGACCGTTGACGGTGTAAAGCTCCTTGACAACGTAAGCTTCACACTTGGCAGAACAGACAAGGTAGCATTCGTAGGTGAAAGCGAGCAGGCTATCACTATGCTGTTCAAGATACTCATGGAAGAGGAGCAGCCTGACAGCGGAAGCTTCAAATGGGGAGTATCCGTTACTACTTCATATATGCCTGTTGACAACTCAGAGTACTTCAACGGCTGCGAGCTTTCAATACTCGACTGGATAAGACAGTATTCCGTAAAGGACGAAACAGAGACATATCTCCGCGGATTCCTCGGACGTATGCTGTTCTCGGGTGATGATGTATATAAGCCTGTAAATGTACTTTCGGGAGGCGAAAAGGTGAGATGTATGTTCTCACGTATGATGCTTTTCGGCTCGAACGTACTTCTTCTCGACCGTCCTACAAACCACCTCGACCTTGAAAGTATCACAGCTGTAAACAACAGCCTTATCAACTTCAAGGGCGTTGTACTTCTCGCGTCTCACGACCATGAGATAATGCAGACTACTGCAAACCGTATAATCGAGATACTTCCCGAGGGCTGCCTTGACAGACAGGGCACATATGAGGAATTCATCGACTTCAAGAAAGCAAACGGAATGTTATGATAATAATAAAAAAGTCCTAAAGCACGGGGGGATTGTGCTTTAGGACTTTTTTCATTCTTCTGATTCTTCCCTTGGAAGAAGATTCTGACTGCATTTTTCACGCCAGTCGCTATAGAAGCTTTGTCTGTGAACAAAGTCTATGGCCTGTGAAGCCTTTTCGTCCTGTATCATACTTTCGTATGACTGAGTATACTCATAGGCACGGCAGATATTGCTGCCTATGACAAAGTCGATAAAGCTGTATGAAGTCTCGATGACATCGGGTGCAGCAGCTGTTTCGGGAGTCGTATAGACGCTGCTTGCGCTGTAGGGATCAATGCTGCTGATGATAGAGCTGATATTGTCAACCTTGGTATCATCGAGAGCAGCAAGCTCACGGATATCATCGAATGGCATGAAATCGTCTTCTTTTGTTTCCGTAAGAACAGAGCTTAACCACAGATCGTCCAGAAGCTGATAGCTTGACGAATAATCGGTTTCACTTGTCCATAATCGGTTGAATCTATCAATAGTGCCTTCTTCGTTCATGTAGAAACCGCACCATACTCTGCCGTCTGACTGGATAAAAAGGTCGGATTTGATATCTGAATTGATATTGTATAGTTTTTCGCGGTATATTATCGTGGTTTCCGCGAGTTTTTTAGGAGCAGATGAAGTGTTTGAAGCTACGGTTTTAGTGACGCTTGGCTGAGACTGCGATCCTGCTGACTCTTCTTCCGCTGAGCGCGAGACGCAGCCTATTAGCATTATGGCAGACAAGGCGGCTGTAACCAGTCGTTTCATGTTTAGCCTCCTAAATTCGGGAGAAAACTTCTCCTATTCTTTCGCAGATAAGAAGATCTGCGTTTTTGTCCATTTGGGTAGGTGCCATGTTGATAATAACTAAGTTGTTGCCTTTGAAATAGCGTATAAGACCTGCTGCGGGATATACGTTAAGTGAAGTGCCGCCAATGATAAGTGTATCAGCGTTTGCTATAGCCTGTACAGCACCGCTGACTGTATCATCGTTGAGAGCCTCTTCGTAAAGAACTACATCGGGTTTTACTATGCCGCCGCATTCGCATTTGGGTATGCCCTCAGAGTTTGCGATGAATTCAACATCGTGAAATTTACCGCATTTTGTACAGTAGTTCCTGAGTACGCTTCCGTGGAGCTCATAGACCTTTTTGCTTCCTGCTGCCTGATGAAGTCCGTCGATGTTCTGTGTAACAACGGCTGTAAGTTTGCCCTCAGCTTCGAGCTGTGCAAGCTTCAGATGAGCTGCATTGGGCTTTGCATCGAGGCAGAGCATTTTAGCTCTGTAGAAGCGGTAGAATTCCTCAGTCTTTTCCATAAAGAAAGTATGACTGAGTATCATTTCCGGCGGATATTTCCACTGCTGATTGTAAAGACCGTCAACGCTTCTGAAATCGGGTATGCCGCTTTCGGTAGATACTCCCGCACCGCCGAAGAATACTATTCTCTGGGAGTTGTTTACGATATCAGCAAGTTTTTCAATATTGTCCATAGCTCAATCTCCCATGACCTTGACGAAGAACTTTCTTGTCCTCGGTCCGTCAAATTCGCAGAAATAAATATCCTGCCATGTGCCGAGAAGGAGCTTTCCGCCGCTGATGATAATAGTTTCGCTTGCTCCGACAGCTGATGATTTAAGGTGAGCATCGGAGTTGCCTTCCGCGTGTTTGAAAATAGATAAGTCAGGGAACACCTTATCTATACCGTGTATAAAATCCGTCTGAACGTCGGGATCGGCATTTTCGTTAATGGTTATCGCTGCGGTAGTGTGTGGACAATAAACTATACATATCCCTTCGAGTACACCGCTCTCCTTGACAGATTCACTTACTTCGCGAGTGATATCAACAAGCCCCTCAGCGGGAGTGCTCAGTTTGAAATTAAATAACATATTATCAAAAAACTCCTTTCATATAGGTCGTTTTTATCAGGACTCGGCATCTCGTACAGGGAGAACAAGATGATATATGTCCTTTAGAATTGGTGTAGCTGAGTTGCGCGAGCTGACAGTTTCAGTAGCATATGCGGCGAAAAACATACAGCTTTTTAGCTCAGTTCCCAACTATTTACTTGTCTGTGATATATAGAATTTGCAGAAGTAATTCAGCGGACAGATATCGCATTTAGGTTTGCGTGCGTTGCAGATATCCCTGCCGAATTCAACAGTTCTGTGGCAGAAGTCCGATGATACATCGGGAGGAATGAGCTTTACAAGGTCCTTTTCCACCTTTGCAGGCTCTTTGTTCTTTGTAAGACCAAGTCTGCCTGTAATGCGTATGCAGTGGGTATCGGTGACCATTGCAGGCTTGCCGAAAACATCACCCAGCATAAGATTTGCAGTCTTTCTGCCTATGCCCGAAAGGGTGAGGAGCTCCTCCATAGTGTCGGGGACTTCGCCGCCGAAATCGTTTATGAGCTGATTAGCCATTTCCTTTAAGCTTTTTGCTTTGTTATGGTAAAAGCCGCAGGGTTTAACGTCCTGTTCAAGCTCGGTTATATCGGCATTTGCAGAGGCTGCGAGAGTGGGATATTTTTTGAAAAGGGTCTTTGTGACCACATTTACCCTTGCGTCTGTGCACTGAGCCGCAAGTCGTGCGGCAAACATAAGCTCATAGGGCTTGTCATAGGTGAGAGTGCATGAAGCGTCGGGGTAGAGCTTTTCAAGCTCTTTTATTGCAAGCTCGGCTATTTCCTTTTTGGTCATTGAGAGGACTCCTTTAGTTTTTTCTGCTTTTCAAGTATCCCGTCATAGACCTTATACATCTTCTGCACCGTGTTTTCAAGGAAGTAGTAGTGCTTGATGTAGAATGCGAGAAGAACAAGTATCATAGTTACCAGAATTATGACAGGTATATTAGGCTTGAAAAGTATAACGGCAATGAAAACTGTCAGCACAAGTGCAAAAAGCATTGTCACAAGGAAGTGAACTATCCTTTCGTGCTGCATGAAAGCTATCTTGTCTTTGTGCTCAGCCATTATCTCATCAAGCTCGGCAGCCGAAGAGCATTTTTCAAGGCGCTGCTGAACGTATTTCATGTAATTTGTAAGGTATTCGGTCATTTTCTCACACTCCCATGAACAAAGTTAACGAAACTCTAATAAAATTATACACCTTTTTAGCCAAAATGTCAACACAAAAGCTTCAAACGGAAAGAGATAAATAATGCTATTAACTAATGATAATTTAAGTTAAATTAAG